>JADMIO011486869.1_pt1 | contig 109900 bp, 111 predicted proteins | sample 8958161 | NCBI WGS metagenome assembly JADMIO01 (sample SAMN16585339, study PRJNA669376) | soil metagenome | isolation source: Crop rotation soil | place: USA: Cullars Rotation, Alabama | collected 2011 | reverse complement strand
GCCGCGACTTCAAGTCACGTGAATTCCAAGCTTCGGATCCCACTGTGCTGGAAAGCCTGGATTTCCAGCGATTTCTTGTAGCCGTTGGTGACGCCCTCGACCATGTTCGCCAGCAGCGCGCGGGTCAGGCCGTGCAGCGCCTTGCTCGGCTTCTCATCATCCGGGCGTTCGACGATCAGGTTCCCATCCGCCTGGCTCACCTTGATGCGCGGGTGCACATCCAAAGCGAGCTTGCCCTTGGGTCCTTCGACGTTGATCTTCTGCCCGGCGATTGAGATCTTCGCCTTACCGATCGGCACGGGTTTTTTTCCAATTCGGCTCATAGAACACCTTCTTATTTGCGATTGGCGATTGCCGATTTGCGATTTGAATTCAATCGCCAATTGCAAATTGCAAATCGCAAATCTCTTAGCTCACTGTGCAAAGCAACTCACCGCCCACATTCTGTTCCCGCGCCTTACGGTCGCTCATCACGCCCTTGCTCGTGCTCACGACGGCGATGCCCATGCCGTTGAGGATTCGCGGCAGCTCGCCCACCGCGCGGTAGATCCGCCGGCCGGGTTTGCTGGCGCGATCGATCGCGTGGATCACCTTGTCGCCGCTCATCGAGTACTTGAGCTTCACGCGGATCATGCCTTGACGCTCGTCGTCGATCACATCGTATTCCTCGATGTAACCTTCATCCTTGAGCACCTGCGCGATACCCGTGCAGATCTTGCTCTTGGGGATATTGACGTTGCGCCGGCCGACCCGGTTGGCATTCCGGATGCGGGTCAGCATGTCCGCGATGGGATCTTGATTGTTCATCGCCTTCTATTTCTCCGTAGCACGGGCGTCTCGCCCGTGTCTTTGCTCATGGGCCAGACGCCCATGCTACGACTCTTACCAGCTGGCCTTCTTCAATCCCGGGATCTTTCCGGCGAGCGCGAGCTCGCGGAGCATGATGCGGCAGATCTTGAACTTCCGCAGGTTCCCGCGGCTGCGACCGGTCAACTGACAACGCAGGTGACTCCGCGTCGGCGAGCTGTCGCGCGGAAGATTCGCTAGCGCCGCGTAGTTCTTCTGCTTCTTCAGCTCACGCCGAACCTCGGCGTACTTCTTCACCAGCGCTTCACGCCGCTTCTGTTTTGCTACCCAGGCTTTGGTTGCCATAAATCCTCTTGTAGGGGTGACGCCTGCGTCGCCCGGTATTTATTTGCCGTCTTTGCTTTCTTTCTCGCGGAAGGGGAAACCGAACCCCTTGAGCAGTTCCTGGCCCTCGGCCGGATTCTTCGCCGTCGTCACCATCGTGATGTTCATCCCCTGCTGGAACGTGACCGCGGCCGCGTCCACCTCGGGGAAAACCGTCTGCTCGGTAAAGCCGAAGTTGTAGTTCCCGGCCTTGTCGAAACCGGTCGCGGGGAGACCACGAAAGTCCTTCACGCGCGGGATCGCCAGGGTGATCATGCGATCGAGGAACTCGTACATCCGAGCGCCGCGAAGCGTCACCTTCAAACCGGTCTCCATCCCTTCGCGAACCTTGAAGTTCGCAACCGACTTTTTCGCCTTGGTCCGCACCGGCTTCTGACCGGAGATGACCGCCAGTTCCTTCTCGGCGATGTTGAGCTTTTCCTTCTCGCCCGCCGTCGCGGCCTTGCCCAGGCCCATGGAGATCACGATCTTCTCCAGGCGCGGGACGGAGTAGACATTGGTGTATCCAAACGCCTGCTGCAGCGCGGGGACGACCTTCTCGCGGTAGTGCGCGATCAGACGCGCGGGCGGGGCCGGCGCCTGCGGTGCATCATCTGCACTGTCATCCGCGATCGAAGCCTTGGCGGCTTTCTTCGCAGCCTTCTTGGCGGCGATCTCTTCCGCGGAGGGCTTGCCGCTCTTGGGTCCCTTGTTTTGTTTTTCTTCTGCCATTTTCGACTCTCTGTTATCGATCCGCAGTTAACGACGGTGCGCAGCACCGTGGGTTACTTCTTCCCCGTCGCGCCGAGATCCGTCCCGCTACCCACTGCAATCCGATGCTTGCGTCCGCCGCGTTCTTCAAACTTCACGCGAGTTCCCTTCCCGGTCGTCGGATCCAGCGGCATCACGTTGCTGATGTGGATCGGCGCGTCCTTCTGGATCCGCCCGCCCTGCGGATTCCGCTGGCTCGGACGCACGTGCTTCCACACGCGATTGATCCCTTCCACCACCACGCGATCCTTGTCGATCAGCACGCGGAGAACCCGCCCGGTCTTGCCCTTGTCGGCTCCGGTCGTGATCACCACTTGATCGCCTGCTTTAATGTGTCGTGCCATGTCTTCCTCGTAGCATGGCCGTCTCGGCCATGTCTTCGATCACACGGGCTCTGGCGCCCGTGCTACTGATAATTCAGACCACTTCAGGAGCCAGCGAGACGATCTTCATGAAGTTCTTGTCTCGCAGCTCACGCGCGACCGCTCCGAAGATACGGGTGCCGCGCGGGTTGTTTTCCTTGTCGATCACGACCGCGGCGTTGCGGTCAAAGCGGACGTAGCTGCCGTCGGGGCGCATCGTCGGCTGCTTGGTGCGGACCACGACGCAGCGAATGATTTCGCCGTTCTTGATCTCGCCCGACGGGCTCACTTTCTTCACCGCGCAGATGATCACGTCGCCGACGGTCGCGATCTTCCGCTTGAACTTGCCCTTGGAGCTGCTGCCACGCAGCACCTTGATGCACATCGCCTGTCGCGCGCCGGTGTTGTCGGCGATGTCGAGCATGGTTTGTTGCTGAATCATGACTTCCTCGTGGCACGGGCGCCTCGCCCGTGCAATTCAAACTAGCGCTCTTCAGGAGCTTTGCCCGTCATCACTTCCTCAGCCGAGACCTGCACGGCCTTCTCCGGCGCCTTCTTCACGATGCGTAGGAGCCGATGGTGCTTGGTCTTGCTCAGCGGCCGGCACTCGGCGATCTCCACCGTGTCGCCTTCGCGCGCTTCGTTCTTCTCATCGTGCGCGTGGAGCACGGTGCGGCGCTTGAGGTACTTGCCGTACTTGGGGTGCTTGGTCTGGTAGTTGACCACCACCTTGATCGTCTTGTTGCCCTTGTCCGAGCCGACCACGCCTTCGATGGTTCGAAGGAGCGGGCGCTCGGCTTGCTTCTCGTCTTTTGCGGGTGCTGTGGCTGCCATGGTTTTATGCCTTCTTCGTCGCTTCAATCTCGCGCTGACGCAGGATGGTGTTCATCCGCGCGATGTCCTTCTTGGTCTTGCCGAGCTGGCTGGGATCTTCCAGCTTTTCCGTCACGGCCTGGCTGCGCAGGTCGAACAGGTGCTTGCGCTTTTCCTCCAGCTCATGCTTGAGGTGCTCGGTCTCCTTGTCGCGAATCTCTTTGATGGTCATGACTCGTTTCCTATCAGGCCACAGCCCGGCGGCGTTCGACGAACCGGCACGGGACGCTCATCTTGTGCGCCACGCGGGCCAGGCAACGCTTGGCCGTCGGCGCATCCACGCCCGACACCTCGAACATCACGGTGCCCGGCTTCACCACCGACACCCAGTATTCCGGCTCGCCCTTCCCCTTGCCCATGCGCGTCTCGAGCGGCTTACCGCTGATCGGCTTGTGCGGGAAGATGCGTATGAACAGCCGGCCTTCGCGACGCAGATAGTGCGACGCGGCCACGCGACCCGCTTCAATCTCGCGCGCCGAGATCCAGGCGGCCTTGGTCGTCTGCAGGCCGTACTCGCCGAACGCGACGTAATTGCCGCGGCTGGCAACGCCTTTCATCTTTCCGCGCTGGCTCTTGCGGTACTTGACTCGCTTGGGCATTAAGGGCATTGCGACACCTGTCTGTCTTACTTAAGCATTACTCGTTACTTATTAAGCACACCCGCCGACTCGCGATAACGAGTAACGAGTAATGCTTAAGGGAATTACCGTCGTCCGCGACGCGGACCCCCGCCGCCGGGACGCACATCCGTCTCCAGCACTTCTTCTCCGTACATCCCGCGATAGATCCAGGTCTTTACGCCGATCGTCCCGAAGGTCGTGTAGGCGATCGCGTAGCCGTAATCGACGTTGGCCTGGAGCGTGGTGAGGGGGACCGAGCCCATGCCGCTCTTTTCCTGCCGGGCGATTTCCGCCCCGCCGAGCCGGCCGCTCACGCTGATCTTGATCCCCTTCGCCCCCGCCTGCATGGTCGCGTCCATGCGCATCTTCATGACCCGGCGGAAGCTCGCACGCTTCTTGAGCTGCTCGGCGATCGCTTCGGCGACGAGCTGCGCGTTCAGGTCCGGGTTCTTGATCTCGATCACTTTGATCGGAGCGACCTTGCGATGAATGATGTCTTCCAGCTCCTCGCGAAGCTTGTCCACTTCCGCGCCCTTGGGCCCGATCACCAGGCCCGGACGCGCGGTTCGCAGCGTCACCGTCACCTCTTCGCGCGTGCGCTCGATCAGGATGTCGGCGACGGCAGCGAACGGCGGTCGGCGGTTCAGCTTCTGATCGATATGCCGCCGCAACTTGAAGTCTTCGCCGAGGAAGTCAGCGAAGGCCGCCTTGGGGGCGTACCATCGGCTCTTCCAGTCTTCGGTGATGCCGATGCGGAAACCGGTTGGATTGACTTTTTGACCCATAATTTCTCATTTTCGATTTGCGATTTTTGATTTGCGATTGAAACGCCTGCCGTTCAATCGCAAATTGCAAATCGCAAATCGCAAATCTCCTGCGCTACCGTCGTGCTTTCCCATGTCGAGCGCCAACGGACTTCAGTAAAGGAGCGACTTGCCCCTCTTCGCGCTCGTCGATCGTCACCACCAGGTGACTCGTGCGCTTGTTGATCGGATACGCCTTCCCGCGATCCTTGGGTTGAAACCGCTTGATCACCGGACCCGGATCGGCCCACGCCTTGGCCACGAACAGCGTGTTGCGGATCGGAGCGGTCTCCTGCTCGTTCGCGTTGGCGACGGCCGAGCGGATCACCTTCTCCACCATGCCGCTGGCGCGCTGCTTGGAGAACTTGAGCATCGCGATGGCGTCGTCCACGTCGCGCCCGCGGATCAGGTCCATGATCAAACGGGCCTTCCGCGGAGCGATGCGGGCGAAACGATGACTGGCTTGGAATGGCATCTGTTCGTCTCTCTTGTAGGGGCGACGCCTCCGTCGCCCTCTTCGAAAACCGGGCGACGCAGGCGTCGCCCCTACCAAATCACTTCGACGGCGCCGGGGCCGCGCCCGCAGCGGCTTCCGCCTGCTTGCGACCGCTGTGCCCGCGGAAGAAACGCGTCGGGGCGAACTCGCCCAGCTTGTGCCCGACCATGTCTTCCTGCACGAACACCTTCAAAAACTTGTTCCCGTTATGGACCTCAAACGTATGCCCCACGAACTCCGGCGTAATGGTGCACGCGCGGGCCCAGGTCTTGATGGGCTGCTTGGCGCGGTTCTCGTTCAGCTTCGAGACCTTCTTGAACAGCTTCTCGTCAACGTAGGGACCTTTTTTAGCGCTTCTGCTCATTCAATCTCCGAGTCAAGGGCGACGCAGGCGTCGCCCCTACATTAGATGCTCACCGTTTGGGGACGCTGCTGGTGCGTGCCGAACTTGCGGCGACGCAGGATCAACTTATCGCTGTGCTTGCGCGAATGACGCGTGATGCCGCCCTTGGCGGGCACGCCGGTCTTGCTCACCGGATGACGTCCGCCGTTGCTGCGGCCTTCGCCGCCGCCCAGCGGGTGGTCGATCGGGTTCATCGCCTTGGCACGCGTGTGCGGGCGGTTGCCCTTGTGACGCTGCCGGCCGGCCTTGCCGATGTTGACGTTGATCCAGTCGAGGTTTCCGAGCTGTCCGATCGTCGCCCGGCACTTGCTCTTCACGCGGCGCATTTCGCCGGACGGAAGGATGATGACCGAGTACTCGCCTTCCTTCGCGCCCAATCGAGCGACGCCGCCGGCCGAGCGAACGAGCTTCCCGCCCTGGCCGGGGTTCATCTCGATGTTGTGAATTTCCAGACCGCCCGGGACATTCGTGAGCGGCATGCAGTTGCCCAGTTCCGGCTCTGAGTTCGGGCCGCTGACCACCTTCGCGCCGACCTTCAAGCCGTTGGGCGCGAGGATGTAGCTCTTCTCGCCGTCGGTGTACTGGATCAGGGCGATGTGGCAGGAGCGGTTGGGATCGTATTCGATCGCCTGCACGGTCGCTTCGACGCCATCCTTCTGCCGCTTGAAATCGATCACGCGGTAAAGGCGCTTGTTGCCCCCGCCGCGATGCTTGGCGGTGATCACGCCGTGATGGTTGCGACCACTCGGGCGGCGCTGACCCTTCGTCAGCGATTTCTCGGGAGTCTGCTTGGTGATGACCGCTTTGTAGTCAATCACGGTGCCTTGCCGGCGCCCAGGCGAAGTCGGGTTGTAAGACTTAATTGGCATAGCATTCTCACCAGTAGCATGGCCGTCTCGGCCATGTCTTTACAGTGGCCATGGGCGGGACGCCCATGCTACTAAAAGAGTTCAATCCTCGAATTCTCATCCAGAACCACGACGGCCTTTTTCCATGCGGACGTCGTGGCCATCTTGTATCGCGACCGCCGGGGCTTGCCCTTGCGGTTCATGGTGCGGACATCGAGCACCTTGACGTTGTACTGGCGCTGAATCGCGTCCTTGATCTGGTGCTTGTTCGCGCCCGCGTGCACCTCGAACGCGTAGCTGTTCCGCGTCGTTTGCTGATGCGTGCTCTTTTCCGTGATCAGCGGCTTGATGATGATTGCGTTTGAGTCCATGTCTTTTTCTCGTGGCACGGGCGCCTCGCCCGTGCTGATCTTTTTATCTCTGCACGGGCGAGGCGCCCGTGCCACATAAATCCTCAAGCCAGAATCTGTTCCAGTCCTGCCTTGGTCAGCAAAAGCGTGCGGTTCTTCAGGATGTCCCACGCGTTGAGCTGCGACACCGTCGTCAAAGTCGTACGATCGATGTTGCGGGCAGACTTCTCCAGGTTCTCATCGCGACCGGGAAGAGCGAGCAGGCAGCTTCGCTCGATGCCCAGCGCCTTGAACATCGCGGCCACCGGCTTGGTCTTGGGGGCGTCAAACTTGAACTCATCGACGATCCGCACATCGTTGCTCTGCAGCTTGGCGAGGATCGCGCTGTCGCGCGCCAGCCGACGCTGTTTCTTGGGCATCGCCTGACGCCAATCCTTGGGCCGCTTCTGCTTGGCGTGACCGCCGCCCTTCTTGACCGGGTTGCGGATCCCGCCGGTGCGGGCGTTGCCGGTTCCCTTCTGGCGGAACATTTTCCGGGTGGAGCCGGCGACTTCGCCGCGGGCCAGAGTGCGGACGGTCCCCTGCCGCTGGTTGGCGTGGTACATGACCAGCGCCTGCTTGAGCAGGTTCTTCCGCACTTCGCCGCCGAGCTTGGCGGGATCGACCTGGATCGTCCCCGTCTTGTCGCCGGTCTGGTTGTAAATCGTTACTTCGATCATCGTCGTCTACCTGTCTTGTAGGGGCGACGCCTGCGTCGCCCTCTTCCGATCAAGGGCGACGCAGGCGTCGCCCCTACAGGGTCATTCCTCAGTCTTGCGAATCCGGGCCGTCACGCTCTTACGAACGAAAAGGAGCGCCCCGTTCGGTCCGGGAAGCGCTCCTTTGATCAGCAGCAGGTTGTTTTCGGCGTCAATCTTTACGAGGGGGTGATTGCGGGTGGTGACCTGGTCCGAGCCCATGTGGCCCGCCATGCGGACGCCCTTCTTGGGCTTACCACACTGGCCGCGCCACGTGGCGCGCGACGCGATCGAACCCGGCGAGCGGTGCTTACGCTCGGTGCCGTGCGAAGCGGGCTGACCACCGAAGTGGTGCCGCTTCATGACGCCGGCGAATCCCTTGCCCTTGCTCGTCCCGATCACATCGACGTACGCAACGCCTTCGAAGATGTCGACCTTCACTTCATCGCCGGCCTTCTTGTCGGTCGGCTCCTTGAAGCTGATCTCGCGGAAGTACTTCTTCGGCCCGACTCCAGCCTTGGCGGCGTGACCGATCAGGCCGAACGTCGTGTGCTTCGCCTTCACATCGCCGAAGCCCATCTGCACGGCGTGATAGCCGTCGGAGTCGATCGTCTTCACCTGCGTAATCGCGCACGGGCCCGCCTGCACGACGGTGACGGGCACGATCGCGCCCTTGTCGTCGTAGATGCGGGTGATGCCGAGTTTGCGTCCAAGCAATGCTGGGGTCATCGTTGTTATTTGCGATTTGCTATTTTCGATTTGCGATTGAAAGGCACCGTTCTGCTTTTCAATCGCAAATCGCAAATCGCAAATCGCAAATCTCCTCTGTCAGTTCAGACGAAAACACTACCTCGTGACTCGCGGCCCTTCTCGGGCAGTCGGGTTCTTGGATGAACCCCGCGGTCCGCTGACCAAATCGAAATGCCCCTTTCAGCAGGGGCACGGTTGTCTCTAGATCACTTATGCCTTGATCTTCACGAACACGCCCGCAGGCACAACGAGGCGGTTCAAAGCTTCGACGGTACGCGCCGTCGGCTCGAAGATGTCGATCACGCGTTTGTGCGTCCGCATTTCAAACTGCTCGCGCGACTTCTTATCAATGTGCGGGCTGCGAAGCACCGTATACCGCTCGACCCGAGTCGGCATCGGAATGGGGCCGCACACCCGGGCGTTGGTCCGCTTGGCGTGGTCGACGATTTCCTTCGCCGACGCATCCAGCGCCCGGTGGTCATACGCTTCCATCCGAATTCGAATCCGATCGCCTGTCATAAATGCTTTCGTCCGCTAATCTTACGTCAAACTGCGTCGATACTGCTTCCGCACGCCTTCGAAAAGGCGAGTCGCGGAATTTACACACAATTCGCCGCCTGTCAACATTTGGTGAACCATAAAACCGAGCTCACCAGCCCTGCCGGATCGCGAATCGTTACTCCAGCTCTTCCAAAATCGCCTTCTTCACGCCCGCCGGAACCAGCGAATACCGCAGCGGCTCCATCGCCGCCGCCGCGCGACCGGTGGACATCGAACGCAGGTCGGTCGTGTACCCGAACATCTCCGACAACGGCACCTCGGCCTCCACGATGACGGCGTTGCCGCGCTCCTGGCTCTCCACGATCACGCCGCGACGGCGATTCAGATCGCCCGTCACGTTGCCGACGAATTCCTTCGGCGTCGTCACGACGAGCTTCATGATCGGCTCGAGCAACGACAGCCCCGCCGCCTTGGCGGCGTCGATGATCGCCAGCCGACCGGCCAATTCGAACGCGATCTGGCTCGAGTCCACATCGTGATACGCGCCGTCGGTCAGCGTGACCTTCAGGTTGATCAGCGGGAACCCAGCCAACACGCCGGTCTTGCACGTGTTGCGAATGCCGTACTCGACGGATGGGATGAATTCCTTCGGAATCGATCCGCCCACGATCTTGTTCTCAAACGCCACACCGTCTTCCCAGTGCAGCTTCTTGAGCACGTCGGCATCCAGCGGCTTGTGATCGTCACCCAGCCCGTTGAAGGGCTCGATGTTGATCCAGCACTCGCCGAACTGCCCGCGACCGCCCGACTGCTTCTTGTGCTGACCCTTAATGTCCTTGGCGGATCCGGTGATCGTCTCGCGATAGCTGACCTTGGGCCGGCCGACGACCACTTCAACCTTGTAGTCGCGCGTCAATCGGAGCTTGATGATTTCCAGGTGCAGCTCGCCCATGCCCGCGATGACCGTCTCGCCGGTTTCCTTGTTGTAGTTGGCGAAGAACGTCGGGTCCTGCCGGCGAAGGTTGGTCAGCGCGTGGCTGAGCTTGTCCTTGTCCGCCGCCGCCTTGGGCTCGATCGACATGCTGATGACCGGCTCCGGGAACGTCGGACGCTCCAGGATGATCGGATGATCCAGGTCGCAAAGCGTATCCCCGGTCATCGCTTCGTTGACGCCGATGACCGCGACGATGTCGCCCGCCTCGGCACGGTCGCGCTGAATGCGGTCGTTGGCCGACATCTGGAACAGTCGGCTGATGTTTTCCTTGGTGTTCTTGTTGGCGTTGAGTACACGCACGCCCTGCTCGAGCACGCCGGAATAAACGCGCACGTAAGTGAGCGTGCCGAACTTGTCGTCCACGATCTTGAACGCCAGCCCGCAGAACGGCTCTTCGGGGACGAGCTTGCGGATTTCCTGCTTCTCGGTGTCCTTGGGATCGACGCCTTCCACCTGCTCAATGTCGGTCGGCGCAGGGAGGAAATCGATAACGCCGTCCAGCACCTGCTGCACACCAACGTATTGATACGCCGAACCGCAGAAGAGCGGATGCGCCTTGAACTCGATCGTTCCCTTGCGAAGCGCCGCGCGGATTTCCTTCTCCTCCAGGCTTTCAGGGTCTGAGAGGTACTTCTCAGCCAGGTGATCGTCCAGCTCCGCGACTTTCTCCAGCATGATGGCGCGGTACTTGTCGTACATCGCCTTGTCTTCGCCGGTGAGCTTGTCGGCCGGGCTGACCTTCACGGTCTGTCCCTTGTCCTTGTCGTCGCCGAATTTTTCCGGCGTGTAGACAAGCTTGCTGATCAGGTCGATCACGCCCTTGAAGGTCTCGGCCTTGCCGAGCGGAATTACCACCGGCACCGCGGGGGCGGCCAGGCGGTCGATGATCGTCTGATAGCAGAAATCGTAATCCGCCCCGACCTTGTCCATCTTGTTGACGAAGCAGATGCGCGGAACGTTGTACTTGGTCGCCTGCCGCCAGACCGTTTCGGACTGCGCCTCAACGCCTTCTTTGCCGTCGAACACCGCTACCGCGCCGTCCAATACGCGCAGCGAGCGTTCCACCTCGGCCGTGAAGTCCACGTGCCCGGGGGTGTCGATCAAATTGATGTTGTAAAGCGGCCCATCGGTGCCCTTCATCAGCCAGGCTCCGCGACGCCATTCGCAAAACGTCGCTGCTGAGTTGATGGTGATCCCTCGCTTCTGCTCTTCAGGATCAAAGTCCATGACGGCCGTGCCTTCGTGCACTTCGCCGATCTTGTGCACGCGACCGGTGTAGTACAGGATGCGCTCGGAGGTGGTGGTTTTGCCCGCGTCAATGTGAGCGGCAATGCCGATGTTTCGAATCTTGGTAAGGTCGCGCGCCATAAGTTCCTCTCAAGTCTGAAATCTGAAATCTCAAATTTCGAATCTTCAATTGTGTTTTCGGGGGGAGGGAGCCAAGGAGTGTTGGGGCACCGAGGACTCCGGGACGCTCCGCCCGGCTACATGGTTCAGGTGGCTCACCCTGACCACGCTTCTCGGTCAGCATGAGCCGGCTAGTTCGGCTCGATCTTCACTTCGACTCCTGTTGGAGACTTTGCCAGATATCGTCCTACGACGCCGAATCCCGTGATGTTTGCCACGGGAGACAACTAAAAACGCGGCGATTTCCGGACCAAGGGCTGCGAATTCTATGCGCGTCCGCCCTTCGGTCAAGAGGATGCGACACCCCTAAGCGCCCACCAAATAAAGACGTCCGGCACTCCTAAGCGGAGCGCCGGACGGCAGTTTGTGCAATCTGCTGTTGTGTCCGGGTGATCGAAACCACCCGTCACGAGCTGCTATGGCAGCCGCGTGTGTACCGCAGGAATCGCACCTGTCGGTAGCTGCCTACAGCAGCCCACACAAGTCAAAAAGGTTCACAGGATCACCTCCATTTCAGACGGGCCATCAAAAGCCCGAAGCCTCGCCAAGCCGTCACCCTCAAATCGAAGGGCCGCCGGGCTCTCACTCCCGGAAACGCCTTTCCGGGAACAGATGCGAATATAATACGCACGATCGCCCAAAAAGATCATCCCCAACGCGAGAATTTTTCCAGCGTACAATCCCCGGCCATGCCCCCAGCTACGTCCAAGTCCGCCGCCGATCTGTTGAACGAGCAGTTCCTGGAGATGCGCTGGCGGGCGCTCTCCCTGGCGGCCGACCTCGACCGCATCGAACGGGCCCCCGGTGGAAAGGCTTTGCTGGATTCCGATCCGCGCCTCGCCCAGCTTCGCGACGCCCTAAAAACCCTTCTGCAACCCGAGTCCGAGCGGGCGGCCAAGGTGCAGATGATCTTCTCGGACATGTCCCCCCCACCTGCGAAATGAAGTACATCGATCCCCACATCCATTGCATCAGTCGCACAACCGACGACTATCTTTACATGGCCCGCGCGGGTGTCGTCGCCGTGACCGAGCCGGCGTTCTGGGCAGGGTTTGACCGTTCATCGGCCTCCAGCTTCGCCGACTATTTCCGCCATCTCACCGACGTCGAGCCTCAGCGCGCCGCGCGCTATGGCATCGATCACTATTCCTGGCTCTGCATCAACGCCAAGGAGGCCGAGAACGTCGAGCTTTCCCGCGAGGTCATCAAACTCATCCCCCCACTCCTCTCGCACCCCAGAGTCCTGGGCGTCGGCGAGATCGGCTTGAACAGGAACACCCGCAACGAGATCACCATCTTCGAAGAGCAGGTCGATCTCGCCGCCAGGCACGATCAGCTCATCCTGATCCACACGCCGCACCTGGCCGACAAGCACAAGGGAACCTCGATCATCGTGGACGTGCTGAAGAACGACCGGAGAATCAAGCCCGAGCGCGTGCTCATCGACCATTGCGAAGAGCACACGATCCGCCTCGCCCGCGACAACGGCTTTTGGGCCGGGCTGACGATCTATCCCGTTAGCAAAGTCACGCCCCAGCGCGGCGTCGACATCCTCGAGCAGTTCGGCCCCAACATGATCATGGTCAACTCCGCCAGCGACTGGGGCGAAAGCAGCCCGAGCATGCTCACCGACACCTGCCTCGAATTCCTCAAGCGCGGCCACGCCGAGCGCGAGGCCGTCGACATCTTCTACTCCAACCCCTGCCGATTCTTCGGGCAGTGCCTCAAGTGGAAACTTCGCCCGGTGGATTGAAATCAAATCGATTGAAGGAGAACTTCGGGTGTGACGATCCGCAACTGAGGGAACCGCGTGCGAAAATCGACGCCTTCGGGATGGACTCATTCATCAGTTTGAGAAGATGTTGATCACGGCTGCTGATTAGGGTTGCTCCCGACGCCAACGCAAGGTCGACATAGTGTGAGTCGTCAGCGTCAAAGGGATTCTCGTACCGCGCAGGCACAGCAGAGACCAGGTGGGCGAAGGTCCCGACGTCCTCAATAAACGCTTGGACTCTTTCTCCCGTGACCGCAAAACGCGCGGGAACTTTGCTGGGGAGTTCGCAAATCTCCGACTGGACGTAATCGCTCCAATAGAGGCTAAAACGCCCTACCCGCGCCAACTCAAGACATGCCCCCGCCGGCCCGGCGTCGTTAATCAGCGCCTGTGCGAAGATGACGCAATCGAAGACGACCGCTTGAGTCGTCACCTCGCTCATGAAGCTTGTCGAGCCTTCCGCTCGGCCCGCATTTCGTGCTTGGATTTCTCCAGCAGTTCGCCCAGTTCATCGTCGCTCAGGCCTGACGCGCGAAACGCTTCACGAACAGGCCGCAGCACTTCCTCAATCGCCGGCCGAGACGCCGCGGCGCGCACGATGCATTCGACATACGTGCGCAGATCTACCCCCGCTGCCTTGGCTTTCGCGGCCAGCCTCTGCTCATCCTCATCAGGCAGATTAAGAGTCAGTGTCATCGCCAAGCCTCGATCACTTCACCCCCATTATATCATCGCCCATCAGCGCGATCGCCGTAAGCATTCTACTTGACTCCCGCCATATGTTAGGGTATTGTTTGGATTGAGTCAAACCTCATTTTCCACCCTTTCCAGGAGGAGTCATGGCCACGCCACTTCAGCTCGAAGCCAATCGTCGCAACGCCCTCAAATCCACCGGGCCGCGCACGCCGGAGGGGAAAGCGGTCGTCGCGCGCAATGCCGTCGCTCATGGAATCTTCTGCCAGTCGCTGCTCTGTGAGGGGGATGATCCACTCGAGCTCGAGCGGATGGTCAACGGGCTGCTGGCGGACCTTGGGCCGCGATCGTTTTCCGAGCGCGTGCTGGTCGAGCGGATCATCTCGGCGACCTGGCGGCTCCGCCGGCTCGGACAGGCCGAGCAGCACCTGCATGAGCGCATCGCCGACCGCCGGCGCGAGGACCTGGCCGAGCGCGGAACCTATCCCGGCGAAGAGCAGGATCAGGACGCCTGCGACAAGCTGCCCAATCGCAAGCAGGACAAGGCCCAGGACCAGATCGACCAGCGCCGCCGCGACTGGGCCGATGAACAGCGCTTCGATGCCGGCTTCACGCTGGCGCTGGACCTGGAGCATGAGAACAGCCAGGCCGACCGCTACAGCCGCTACGAAAAGCGCCTGGAAGGCACGATCCACCGCACGTGGCGTGAACTGCGCCAGTTACGCAAGGACGCCGAGGGACACCCTCCCTCTCCCCTCGCGGGAGAGGGCGGGGGTGAGGGGGAAGCCGTGCAGACTCCGCAAGCCGCTCCTCCGCCAAGTGACGTTGCTGAATCGGCCCCACGCGAAACTACGCCGATTGAGTCTGCACGTCTTACCCCTCACCCCCTGTCGAAAACTCTCCCACAAGGGGAGAGGGGGCAGGAGCAAGGCAATGCAACATCTATCGCAAATGTGCAAAACAAAGCCAATTCGCCCGCAAGCGAAGAGGCGGCCGAGGTTTGCGCGGCGGCTAAAGCGGTGCCTTTGCCGCGGGTGATCTTGCGGGCGCTGCCCGGGCGGACGCTCAACGACCGCATGCCATAGTGCTCAAGCCGGATCGAGATCGACGTCGCAGTTGAGTTCATTCCCCACTGCTTCGAGCTGCGCCCGGAGCTGGCCCAATGGGACGGTCGCGGGAACCGTCAAGCGCATCTCGGTCTGGAACAGCGGGGAACCCGCAAAGGGAGCGCTCTCCTGTCTGGCCGACAATTCCTCGATGTTCACGCCCAGGCCGCGCAGGACGCTGCTCAGCCGGGCGACGATGCCCGGCTGGTCCATCGAATACGTCTTGAGCACGTAGCGCATGCCGCTGACTGCCCGAGGTGCCGTCGCATCCTGCGGCGTGACGGTCAATCGCAACCCCATCGCCTCGCCGATGCCAGGAAGATCGCCCGCCAGTTTCTTTGATCCGCCTTCGGCGGCTTCCAGCAGGATCATCATGGCGAACTCGCCACGGAGGTTGACCATGCGGCTGTCGAGCAGGTTTGCGCCGGCGGCGTGAAGATGGGCGGTCAATTCGCCCACGATGCCGGGGCGATCGGGGCCGACGGCGGTGAGGATCAGTTGCGGCATGCCGTTCATTATAAACTCAAACCCGCGATTCACTTGCAAAGGTGTTTCGCGGCCGCGATGGTGAGCGGCATGGCGCCGTTCCGCGTGCTGATGGGAATCTTCGGGCTGGTGTTCGGCGGGATCGGAATCTGCGTGCTCGGGCTCATCTGGAGCAGCGAATCCGATTTCGTCCCGGTTTTTGCCAGACTCTTTGGAAGCCTGATCGCCTGCGCGTTCGTCGCCTTCGGCGGATTCATGCTCTGGTCCGCCTTCGCAGCCCAGAAACTTGCAGCCCCTTCTATTTCCGCGGCCGCTGACACGCAGAGCACTTCGCCCGGGACTTATGTCTGCCCCAACTGCGGCGCCGCCCTGGGCGAGAAGGCGGAGGTTTCCCCCATGGGAGACGTGAAGTGCGCACACTGCGGGCGATGGTTCAATGTGCACAAGCGCGGCGCTTGATTAAAAAAAGAAGATTCACCACGAAGCCACGAAGAGCACGAAGCGGCTGTTGGTGATCGAATACCGAGAGCCGCTTCGTGACTTCGTGGTTCAATTTTTTTCTTTGTTTCAAACCGCGCGATATCCTAAAAGGCGGCAGGCCGGTGTCGGCCTGCATCCATCCCATCTCTCCCGGAGCCTGTCATGAAAGTCTCGCGCACGATTCACGCCCTCGTTCTCACCGCCGCCCTTTCGATCCCGAGCATTGCCTTCGCTTCCAAGACCTACCAGGTCACCGGGCCGGTGCTGGAAGTGACCGACACGATGATCGCTGTCCAGAAGGGAAAGGACCGCTGGGAAATCGATCGCGACAAGGACACGAAAATCGAAGGCGAGCTGAAAGTCGGCGAAAAGGTCACCATCACCTATCACATGACGGCGGAGAAGGTGGAAGTGAAGGGAGATAAGGAGAAGAAGTAAAAATCGGGTTTCGGGGTTCGGGTGTCGGGTTTCGGGAAAGGACCATGCGGTCATGTCTTTACCCGAAACCCCAACCCCGATACCCGAAACCCGATCTTCAGTTCACTCGCGGATCATCCGGAATCCGATCCAGATCGATCTTCTTCCCAAGCGACAGCCACGTCGTCAGCTTGCTCCAGTCGGCTTTGCCTTCAAAGACGTGGGTTTCTTCGGCGGGGACGAGGATCCACGCGCCTTCGTTGATTTCGCTGTCGAGTTGGCCCTTGCCCCAGCCGCTGTAGCCGGCGAAGTATTTGATCGGGCCGGAGTTGTTTTCCAGCAGCCATTCGATGGCCCGCTTGTCCATGGAAAAGCGCACGTTCTCGATCACCTCATCGCCTTCGACGGAGAGGTTGGTGTGCAGTGCCGTCAGCGGTCCTTCGCACGGGCCGCCGTGGTGAATGGGCTCGGTCACATCGGAGGCGGCGTCCACCTGCTGCCCGACGGCGTCGGCAACGGTGATCTCCATCGGGCGGTTGAGAATCACGCCGAGCGCGCCGTCCTCCTCGTCGCGCACGAGCAGCACAACGCTCTTGAAGAAGTTCGGATCGCGCAGACGAGCCGAGGCGATGAGAAGTTGTCCGCGGCGGGATTCCATGGGGTCTTAAAACTGCTTAATACAGCGTAAACCGACAGGGACATGTGGATCAAGCGAAGGAGTGTGCTGCGTTTGGGGCACTTGCTTTGCATCGTGCCTCATATGACCGCGCCAGACACAACCATTGCGCCGGACCGCCCAATCGGCGTCACCTGTGACACCTGCCTCCGCGTCATTGCGACGGTCGCGAGCTGCCTGTTCATTCTCATTTCCGCCACAGCGAAGGTCCCCACCTACCGCTTCAACGCGGCATTTCTCATTCCGCTCATGTGGACGCCCTACCTTCTGCGGCGGCGGCTGTTTCTCACGCCGGTGCACTATGTGCTCTTCGCGCTGGCGATCCTGGTTCATGATCTGGGCGCGTATGGGTTTTATCAGCGTTCGCCTCTGCCCATGTCCTGGGACATATTCGTGCACTTCTATTTTGCCGTGGCTGTGACGCTCATGCTGCATCGGGCGCTGGCGATGAATTTTCCCATCCTCCGGCCATGGCAGGTGAATGCGACGGCCCTGCTTTTCATGATGGGCGTCGGGGCGCTGCATGAGATCATGGAGTACATGAGCTACCTTCTGTTGGGGGAGGAAAAAGGGATGCTCAAGCCTCACACCTCTTATGAATTCGATACCGCGCGCGATCTGACGAACAACCTTCTCGGGGCGATGACAGCGCTCCTGGTCGCATTCATCCTGCGGCGAATATTTGATTCATCTCGCCACACCGATTAACGTCCGCGCTCATGACTCGAACGATTCTCGGCTGTCTCGCGATCGCATTGATGGCGGGCGGATGTGCGGCACATTGGCCTGAGCAGGATAGGGATCTCAAGGGCCCGCAGGCGGAGTTCCATGTCGCGCCCAAGGCGATGGTGGCCAAGGTCAAGGAGGTCGTCAGCCAGCCGCCGCTTTCGCTCGGCGTGCAGGAGGAGGCCAAGGGGTCGATCCTGACCGGATATCAAAGCTTCCCCGGCGCCTGGCACGTCGCCCGGCGGTGGCAGGAACGCACGCAGTACCGCATCCAGATCATCCCCGACTTCGACGAGCCGACGGCGAAATGCACCGTGCAGGTCCGCGAGCGCACCGAAACCCGTGCAGCGGACGGAATGAAATGGACCGACACCGGCGATCTCTATCATCCCGAGCGGGCGGAAGAGATTCTTAAAGCGATCCAACAAAAGGCCGGGCAGCCGTAAATCAACTCTTAACGCGAGGTCATCGCATGCGCTACTTTCTGCTGTTCACGCTGCTGATCGGGATAACGGGACTCATGGGCGGCGGTTGCGCCGACATGCACAAGAAATCAACCACCGCGACGAGCGAAGTGGACGACTGCCCCATGTGCCCCGGCGTCCAACACGCCAAGGCGGATGGGATTTGTCCGAAGTGCGGGATGAAGGTGAAGGGATAGTTCGATTTTGGATTGCGGATTTTGGATTGTGGATTTTGGGATTTGGAATTCGAATCCAAAATCCGCAATCCGCAATCCAAAATTACCCCAGTCCTAGAACTCGGTTCATCCTCTCGTTCACGTCCTTTAACTCCTTCTCCCCGCCACCCGCCACTTCCGCCGTTGCCCAGCCGTGGTAGTTGATCTCGTCCAGCGCCTTCAGTACCTCCGGCCAGTTTTCATCGCCTTCGCCGATTTTTACCCACGCTTTCTTCGGATCGGTTTTGAAATTTCCCATGCTGAAGCCTTTGAAGTCGAACTTCACCATGCGCGGGCCGAGGGCGCGGATCCAGTCGGCGGGCGGGACGCCGTACTTGACCATGTTGCTGATGTCGAAGTAGCCGCCGACGTGGGGATCGTTGAAGGCGTCGATGTACTCGACGAACTGCTTCGGCGTGGTGATGAAGTCGTTCCAGACGACCTCGATCGCGAGCTTGGCGCCGGAGTCGGCGACCAGCGGCAGGACTTTCTTGATCTCTTCCTGAGATCGCGACCAGCACTCCTCGTAGCTTTCGCCCGACTTGGCATTGACTCGGCCGGGGACGAGGAGGATCGACGTGGAGCCGAACTTTTTCGCATCGGCGATGGCGGTCTTGAGCGCTTCGACCCCGCGGGCGCGGACGGCCGCGTCGGGATCGGAGAGGCGGTCTTTCCAGTGAACGGAATCGATCACGCCGTGGATGATGATTCCCGTTTCCGCCTGCGCTTTGACCGCTTCTTCGCGGTCGAACTCGCCGGGGCTGTTGAACTCACAGCCGAGGAAGCCGATCGACTTGATCAGCTCGAATTTTTCCTTGATCGATCCGTTGGTCTGGATCATGTCGAACTTGACGGCCTTCTTGAGCTTGGGCGTTTTCGCCTCGGTTTCAGCGGCGAGAAGCGGAGCAGCAAGCGTGGCGGCGAGAGCACCTTGAATGAACCGACGGCGTGTGGGTGAATTCATATGCGGATATTACCGCCGCGAGCGAACGCGGTTGAGTGGGCTGAAAATCGCCCCACCGACGTTGGCGACGGAAAGATCCGGCCAGGCGAAGCTCTTGAGGATGCGAAATGGGGCAAGAAGCCGCTCTTTCAGCGGCGTGTTGGGTGCCAGGCCGTTGGGGCGGAAGAGAAGGACGGTCACATCATCCTCGCAAACCTGCTGCCCGCACCGTTTTTCGACGGCGGTGAGAAGCTGGCCGGTGAGCTGCGTCGGATCGGTGACTTCGATCGAGCGGACGAGGGCGAGCAAGCCGGCTTGGCCGAGCATTTCACCAGTCGTGTCGCGCGCTTCGATGAGCGAGTCGGTATAGCAGAGGACCAGGTCCCCCACTCTCAACTTCACCTCGAACTGGTCGTAATCGGTCAGATCGATCACGCCGAGCGGAATGTTTCCGGCGACGTCTTCCTGCTGAACCTTTTGTTCGAGGTATTCCCAGCTTTTCGCGGCCGCGCGATAGAGCAGTGGCGGCGGATGGCCGGCGTTGCAGAGGGAGAGCTGGTTCGTGGGTGAGAAAAAAGTCGTCACCAGCGCCGTGGCGAACACGCCCGCCGCCGACAGCGCGGTGAACTGTTCGTTCATCGATCTGACGAAGCGGCTCTGGTCGATCTGGTTGACGTGCTTGCGCATGAGCGTGCGCAGCGTTCCGGCAATTTGTGCCACCGACGAGCCGTGCCCGCTGACGTCGGCGACGAGCAGTCGTGTGATGCGGCCAGTGGCGCAGGAGGAGACGTAGTACACATCTCCCCCGCCGTCGGCGCCGCCAAAAGGTTTGCTGTAGACCCATGCGTCGAGTCCGGCCATCACCACGCCGCTGTCGGCGAGCTGGTTTCCGCCCCACACTTCCATGCACTGCATGTGATGCTGCTGATCGTCCACGAGAGTTGAACTTTCTGCGCGCAGGCGCGAGGAGGAAGATGCCCCATTTTAATGCAGTGGCCGCTACTAGGATGAGATTCACGAGACCGAAAAAAATTTCACAATTGGCTGATTTTTGACAAATCCTGCGTTGACGCGCGGACCGGTTTGCCTAACATTTGCACTCGCTTGAACCGCCTAAGCCTTCGGATCATTTGCCGGAGGCGCGGAGAAACCAGCACGGGAATGGAGTCGCTCCCCCGTGTCGTCGGCCGATGTGAAACGGATTCGTCTGGGTGCATCGGTCGGCAGGGGCTAATTGGGAGTTTGCGGCATTAGGTTTGGTGTCGAACCCAAGGGACACTTTCAGGTCCCCGCCCGTCAGCTAACTCCGTCGGCATGTGAAAGGGATCAGCGCGCAACACCGTTCGCGTTCCGATCCTGCCAACTTTTTCGGTCTTGCTCCGGCCCCCCTCCCTCCTCGGAGTGGAGTTTTCGTTTGAGGGTTTTCGACGGAGCCGCGAACCGCGCCAGGAGGCGCAAGGAAGCCGCACCATGTCGTACAACGCTGAGGAACTTCGCCGGGCGATCGAAAATCTGATCGACGCCAAGCTGCATGACGCCCTCTATCGCCCGGGCGGTCTGGATCGCCTGCGGGCGCATCGGATGACCGGCGTCGCTTCGCCGGACATTCGCAACGCCGAGCGCAAGCTCGACGAAGCCCTGGCCGCCGCCAGCACCCCCCCGCCCGGCTCGAGCTATCGCCGCCGGCCACGCAAGATGGAAGGGATCGAGCTGATCTCGACGGATTAGTTCCCCGCTTCGGCTATGTGATCGCGGAAAGCATTCGGGAAGGGGCGAACCTCGCGCAGGTTCGCCCCTTCTTCGTTTGATGTTGAGTCCAAGAGGAAGAGCCGCGAAGACGCGAAGGCGCGAAGACGGACGCGAAGAAAAGCCATTGCTTTATTTCCTTCGCGTCCATCTTCGCGCCTTCGCGTCTTCGCGGCTCCCCTTTTCCTCTTAAGACTCTCGATTTATCGGTCGATTTGCTTACAGTCCTGCGCGCATAGAATCAGGCGTGGGAGAATGAGCGAGAGGTTCGGCCATGGCGAAACATACGATCGTTCTCATCCCCGGCGACGGAATCGGGCCGGAAGTCACCGACGCAACCAAGAAAGTCTGCGAGGCGGCGGGATTGTCCGTCGAGTGGGTGGAGTTGCCCGCTGGCAAGACAGCGATCGATCAGGGGTTCGACAATGTCCTGCCCGATCGCACGCTTGCCGCCATCCGCGCACACAAGGTCGCGCTGAAGGGGCCGGTCACCACGCCGGTGGGCAAGGGGTTCACTTCGGTCAACGTGCAGCTTCGCAAGAAGCTCAATCTGTATGCCGCGGTCCGGCCGGTGCGATCGCTGCCGGGCGTGAAGACACGGTTTGAAAACGTGGACATGATCATCGTCCGCGAGAACACGGAAGGTCTCTACAGCGGCATCGAAAACGAAGTCGTCCCCGGAGTCGTGACGAGCCTGAAAGTGGCGACAGAATTGGCCTGCACGCGCATCGCACGCTACGCCTTCCGCTACGCAACCAAGCGCAAGCGGAAGAAGGTCACAGTGTTCCACAAGGCGAACATCATGAAGATGACCGACGGGATGTTCATCGCGGCGTCGCGAAAGATCTACGAGGAAGAGTATCCCAACATCGAGTACGAGGAAGTGATCATCGACGCCGGGTGCATGAAGCTGGTGCAGAACCCCGACCGCATGGACGTCCTGCTGATGGAAAATCTCTACGGCGACCTCGTGTCCGACCTCTGCGCCGGATTGGTCGGCGGACTCGGCGTGGTGCCGGGCAGCAACATCGGCGACGACGCCGCCGTCTTCGAAGCCGTCCACGGCTCCGCCCCCGATATCGCCGGCAAAGGCATCGCCAACCCGCTGGCCCTGATCATGACCGCCGAGATGATGATCCATCACATCGGCGAGCACAGCGTCGCCGAGAAGATTCGCAAGGGGTATGACGCAGTGCTGGTTGAGGGCTCTTCGCTCACGCGAGATCTGGGGGGAACGGCGACGACGGATCAGTTTGCGGATGCGGTCATCGCCAAGATGTGAATGCGCTTTAGTTTTTCCTCGTCACCGAAACGCCCAGCACATTGCCCACCGATCGTTCCCGGCCGTCGCTGGGCGTGTTCATGATCTTCATCTTGTGATCTTCCGGGTCGCGGATCGCCAGGACGCTGCTCCCGCCGCCGTCTAGATTCACCGCGTCGGTGCAGCCGTACTTAAGCATCACCTCGGCCGTTTCGGTGAGGCTCATGCCGACGGCCTTTCCCGGCTTGCGGCCATCGATCACCGCGAGCACCAGCGTTTTCCCATCCTTGGTGAACCCCACGGCCGTGCGCGGATGCGGGCCCTTGGAAAAACCTTTATCCGGCGGGGGCGCGACGTTCTTCCCGTCCTTCACGAGAATATGACTGCCGGCAATGACTTCCAATGCGTCTGCCGGCGGTTCGCTCACCTCCGCGATGGCGGGATGATTCTTCGCGTCGATGAGAAAAGCCGCTCGCGGCTTTGCGCTCGGCGCCCACAGCTTCCCATCCGTCACCGCCGGCCCAGAGACGGCGGCGGGCGTGCCGCCTTTAAACTCCTTCAGCGCCGCCGCGCCCTCGGCGTCCTTGCCGGAGAGATGGCTGAAAAAATCGCCGTTGATGACCACGTCAAATTTTTCGCGATCGGCGACCTTGGTCGGCGGCATGAGGGTGGTCTGCCATTTCCCCTCCCCGTCCGGATCCGGCCCGCCACGCGAAACGCGGACCTTGACGTTCGGGTTGGTCAGGTCGATCAACGCCACAAAAAACTTCTGAGGCACGGGCTCGGTGATGGTCTCGTGTTTGTAGATGACCGGCGGATACGGATGCTCGGGCATCTCGGCGCGCGCGAAGGCCGTGATCAACAGAAGGATTAAAGCAAGCTTGAACTTCACAGATTCTCCCATTCGTAGCATGGGCGTCTCGCCCATGACACGGGCCAGACGCCCGTGCTACTTTTTGGCCATCGCCTGTTTCGGAGCGTTGATCGTGTCGCCCGCCGGCAGCGGCTTCTTGCCCATCAGCGCGCGGGCGCCGTTGGTGACCTTATCCCACTGAAACGCCGGGCCCGGGTCCTGCTTGTTGGTCTGCACGTGGTAGTGGCCCAGCAAGCCCTGGTAGCTGTCGTACTGATCGTTCGGCAGCGCGTGGGTGACGAGCTTTCCGCTGGCGTCGCGCGGGTAGTCTGGGTTGATCTTGGGAAGGACGGTGCAAAGCGCAGCGGTCAGCTTGATCAACGCATCGTACTGCTGGGGCGTGAGGTCATACATCTGATACTCGCGTCCCTGGATTTCGCCGATGACCGGCTCGTTGCGCGCGGGATGCGCGACGAACCCCGGCGTGCGGATCCAGCTTTGGCTGGCCCAGGCGGGAAGGACCATGCGCGTCTTGCCGTTGGGCTCCTTGCGATACCACTCCGACAGCACCTTGCCGGCCGGTGCCGCATCGGCGGGCGCATCGGGCGGGTTCTTCGTGCGATAGCAGCCGATGTTGGCGATCTCGATGCCGACCGAACGATCGTTGGCCTTGGTCGCCTGCCAGGCGCGCTCTTTCACGTCGAGCGTTTGATAGATGGTGCCATCGACATCGAGCATGAAATGGACGGAGAGCCCGCGATGGTCATGGAGGATGTTGAAGCACTGGCGGGAGGTGCCGGTGACGTCGAAGTGATAAACGAACTGATCGATCTTCTGTTGCGCCAGATCGAGCGGCCAGCCGCCGCCTCGCACTTGTTCGATCTGCTCGGGCGTGAGGTTTTTCGACCGCAGGCCGTAGCGGTTGGGCGATTGAACGGCTCCCTCCTTCATGCCGCTGGCCTGCGTGGTGGCGGCGTAGGAGGATTGGTCGTACGGGGCGAATCGGCGTTCGGTACGATAAGCATCGAACCCGCCGGGATCGGTCCACAGAACTACCTTCGCCCCGCCGGTATGGAAATACTGTCCGCAGACGACGATCTCATCGCCGGTGCGCGCCAGCCTTTGCCCGACCTTCTCCGAGGCCTTGTGATTCGTGCAGCCGGTTGCGATCAAGAACACGATCGAGAGCGTTCGTACAACAGATGACTTAATGGGCATGGTTCCTTTCTGAGTAGGGCGAAATCGTCGTTCAACATCGGCGTCTGGAAGAGGATACAGCCCGAGGGCAGTTGCGTTAAGCGATCCGCTTTTGACAATGCGATTCGGCCGATGCCGAATGCGCGGGGGCGGAACACATCAACGGGAATGGAGCGGTGTGAATGCTCAATTACATCTGGGCGGGGCTGATTGTCTTCAGCCTCGTATTTGCCTTGGTCAAAGACGTGCGGGATATCCGCAACGACACGTATCGCAACGGGCAGGCGCTGCCGGTGACGATCAAGCTGGATAAGCCCGGCCCGATCGATCCGAAAGAGGTTCGGCCGGTGCACGTGGTGATGGACCCGGCGGCGTATCAATCGTTCTATCACGTGACGGCGACGCCCGCCCCGTCGTACGCGGGGACGTTGACCAAAACCGCCAAGGGGATGGAAGTTCGCCTGGCGGCGGATGCGACGCTGCCGCAGCCGCTGGCGAAGATTCGCGATTCGGTCACGCCGGAGGACGATCGCCGATTGGCGGCGGAAGTCGTCGCAGGCGCGTCGATCGACGATGCGACGATCACGGGCGGGTTGAAGTTTCAACAAGTCCGCTTCCAGACGATGGCCGACATCGCTAACGCGGCGATCAAGGCTTCGAAGGATGCGGTGACCGTGATCGCATTCCCACTGATCGGGGCGATCGCGCTCTGGCTCGGGTTGACCCGCATCGCCGAGCGCGCGGGATTGATCGCGGTCTTCAACAAGCTCGTGCGGCCGATCCTCAAGCCACTCTTCCCGGAAGTCCCGCCCGATCATCCGGCGATGGGGTTCATGGCGCTGAATCTCACCGCCAACATCCTGGGCATGGGCAACGCCGCCACGCCGATGGGTCTCAAGGCGATGGAGGAACTTCAAACGCTCAACCCCAAGAAAGACACCGCGAGCAATTCGATGGTCATGCTGCTCGCGATGCATGCGAGCAGCATCCAACTGCTTCCGCCGGTGATGGTGATCGCGGTGATGGGGTTGCGGGCGACGAACGAACTGCTCCTGCCGATCTGGATCGTCAGCGCATTCGGTCTGACGATGGGGATCCTGGCGGCATGGCTGTTCGGCAAGGTGCCGATGTATCGCCGGACCGATCCGAACCTCGTCGCCGCCGCCGAAGCGCAGCAGGAGAAGGAGGCGAATCGTGGAAACGATTAAAGACACCGTTCAACTCCTCAGCACGTTCGTCATCATTCTGGTGATCGTCGGCTTCCCGCTCTACGGCATCTTCAAGCGCGTGCCGGTGTATGAGGCGTTTGTCGAAGGCGCGAAAGAAGGCTTTCCGCTGGTGATGCGGATCATTCCGTTCCTCGTCGGCATCCTCTTCGCGATGACGATGTTCCGCGCATCGGGCGCGATGGATTACCTCATCGACTGCGTGCGCCCCATCCTCACCTTCACGGGTATTCCGCCGGAGGTGCTCCCGATGGCGATCATTCGGCCGCTGAGCAGTTCGGGATCGATCCCGATCCTGGTGGACCTGATCCGCCAGCACGGCGTGGACTCGATCTACGTGAAGATGGCCGCGGTGATTTTCGGATCGAGCGAGACGACCTTCTACGTCATCGCGGTTTATTTCGGTTCGGTGAACGTGACCAAAGTGCGTCACGCGGTGCTGGCCGGGCTGATCGCCGAGGGGTCGGCGATCCTGGCGTCAATTTACCTGGTGAAGGTGATGTATGGCTGACACAGTTACGCCGGTCGGCATCTTCGCGGCGTCGTCGATCGTTCCGCAGATCGAGTTCACGGCCGGCGTCGAGCATCTGAAAAGGTTCGGCTTTGACCCGCGCGTGCAAAGCCAGGTGTCGAGCCACCATTTCATGTTCCCCGGCGACGATGAGGCGCGCGCGGCGGCGATCTACGATCTGGCCCTCGATCCCTCGATCCCCATCCTCTGGGCCGCGCGGGGCGGATATGGCGCGGGACGACTTCTTCCCATTCTCGAGCGCCTGACGCGCGATCGCGGCACGCCGCCGGCGCATAAGCTTCTGGTGGGGTATTCCGATGTGACCGTCCTCCACCAATTCGCCCGCAACCGCTGGGGCTGGAGCACGCTGCACGCCCCCATGCCCGCCGCGTCAAATTTCGCAAAGCTCGACCCCCGCGAATGGGACTCCCTCATCGCGTTAGCGAAAGCCCGCAAGCCCACGGCTCTGCCGTGGGAGGAAAAACCCCTGCCGTGGATGACCGAAGCGCCCCCCGCCGCCATCCGCGCCAAACTGATCGGCGGAAACCTCTCCCTCTGGGCAGCTTTAGCAGGAACCCCCGACTCCGAACCCGGTTCAAGGAAAATCGTCTTCCTCGAAGACGTTGATGAAGCCTTCTACCGCATCGATCGCATGATGGTTCAGCTCGAGCAGAGCGGCGCGTTCGACGGCGCTGCGGCAATCGTCCTCGGCGATTTCACGAGCTGTCATGACGAGAACAACCAGTGCCTTGCGAACGCGCAGACGGGCGAGAAGAAGCCGCTACGAAAGGTCTGGGAACAGGCCGAGGCGTTCGAGCACATCTTCACGCCGATCGGCAAGCGGCTAGGCGTTCCCATCGCGCAGGGCCTGGGCGTCGGCCACGGGCCGAACTACGCCCCGCTGCCACTCGGAGCCACGTACGATCTCTCGCGCGAGGGCACGTTGAAGCTGGTCGAGTGGGATTGGCTGAGGACGGGTTGGTCGCTCGCGTAGGGTCCGCCGTGCGGACCGTTTTGGGCAGGAGATCCGCACGGCGGACCCTACAGGCCCCGTGCATGATTCGCCGCGCCATAGAGCGCGTTGAGTTCGAAGTTGACGATGTGAATTGGGACCTTTCGCAGCACCGCGCGCAGGTTCTCCGGGCCGGTTGAGAGAAACGCGTCGAGATAGGTCTGCGATTTCAATTTCTCGACCATCCGCAGCGCAATCCCGCCGGAGATGAATATGCCGCCAACGGCCAGGATCTTCAGAGCAAGGTTGGCGGATTCAGCGCCGTAGAGCTGCACGAACGTTTCCAGCGCGGCGGCGCACGCGTCGTTCTCCTTTTTCAAACCCGCTTCGGAGATCTCGGCCGGCTTGGGATTCGCATTGGCCAGCCCGGCAAGTTTCTCCACGCCCGTGAGATAGTCATAAATGTTCCGCAACCCCGGCCCAGAGAGAACGCGCTCCCAGCTTGCGTTGGGATATTTGCCGCGTAGAAATTTCAACAGGCCGATCTGACGATCATCGCGAGGCGAGAAGTCGGCGTGTCCGCCTTCGGAGGGGAACGGCCGGTACTTGCGAAGGCGGGGATCCCAGAAGATCCCGGCCTCGCCCAAGCCGGTTCCGGCGGCGATGACCGCGCGGTTGCCGTGGACGAACTCGCCCGGCTGGATCGTGATCAACTGATCGGGCTTGAGCAGCTCGATGCCCCCGGCGTGCGCGACCAGGTCGTTAATCAACGCAACCTTCGGGATGGACAGATCGCGCGACAACTCCTGCTCGTCCAATTTCCACGGCAGATTGGTCATCGACGCCCGGCCGTCTTTCACCGGACCGGCGACGCCGAAGGCGGCGCGATCGATCTTCCCCTTCGCCGCGGTGCCGAGAAACTCACGCACGATCTCGGTGAACGTCGCGCGGCCCTCGTTGCGATAGGCCTGTTCCTGTTGCTTGGCGAGCACCTCGTCGAAAATCGCCAGCCGGCTGTTCGTCCCGCCGATGTCACCTGCAAGAATCATCGTGAAAAGGAATCTACTGTTGCCCCGTCCGCCCCGCCAGCGAGGCGACGGCGGCGGTCAGCTCGTGCGGATCGACCGGCTTGGCGATGTGCACCTGATACCCCGCCAGCAGCGACCGGCGGCGGTCTTCAGGGCGCGCGAAGGCGGTCAGGGCAATCGCGGGAACGTTCTTCGCGCCGATGCGCTGGCGGATTTCGCGGATCAGCGCGTAGCCGTCCTTCTCCGGCATGCCGATGTCGCTCACGATCACGTGCGGATCGAACTGTTCCAGCACCTGGAGGGCGTCGTCGGTGCTGGCAGCACAGTTGACGTTGGCATCGCGATCGGCGAGCACGCGGCGGATCAACTCACGCGCGTCGGCCTCGTCATCGACCACCAGCACGCGCAGGCCCTCGAGTCGCGTCGAATCCGGCGGCCGACGTTGTTCGCCCGTGTGCAGTGTGGTGGACGTCGGCTGCGTCGTATCGTGAAGAGCGGTCACGGGCAGGGTCACCATGAACGTACTCCCCTGGCCGGGTCCCGGGCTGATCGCGCTGACAGTCCCTCCGTGCATTTCGATGAGTTGCTTGACGATAGAGAGCCCCAGGCCCAATCCACCATGCTGGCGCGTGGTCGATGCATCGGCTTGGCGGAAACGCTCGAAGACGTGCGGCAGAAACTTCGGGGCGATGCCCATCCCGGTGTCGCTGACGCTGATCTGCACGTGGGACTCCACGCGCTGAACGAGCAACTCGACGCGTCCGCCCCTGGGCGTGAACTTCACGGCGTTGGAGAGCAAATTCCACACGACCTGTTGAAGCCGCGCCGGATCCCCCGACACAGGACCCGCTTGCGGATCGACGACGTGATGCAGGCGGATCTCGCGCGCATCGGCCGCGGGACGAATGGCGGATAGGGCTGTTTCGATCACGGCCGGCAGATCGACCGCCTGGACATCGAGCCGCAGCTTGCCGCTGATGATGCGCGAGACGTCGAGCAGGTCCTCGATGAGCTGGGCTTGCGCGCGGGCGTTGCGTTCGATGGTCGCCAGCGCCTGTTCCACGTCCTTCTCATCGAACGATCCGGTGCGCAGGATGGTTGCCCAGCCAAGAATGGCGTTGAGCGGGGTGCGCAGCTCGTGGGAGACCGTCGCGAGGAACTCGTCTTTCAGCCGTCCCGCGCGTTCAGCATCCGCGCGGGCGGCGCGCTCGCTGTCGAGCAGAGCGGCCCGCTGTTCTTCCAAACGCTTGCGCTCGGTGATCTCCAGCACGACCGCCCCGACGATGCGCACGCGGTCGTTTGCATCGCGCACCGGATAAAAGCCCGTCAACCAGTGCCGTCGCACACCCGGCTGCGCGGGTGTCTCGCCGGAGACCTCGAAGCCTCCCACGGATTCTCCCGTGCGGAAGACTCGATCCAACACGGGCTCTACAATCGGCGCATTCACCGGCACAATCTCGCTGATATGCCGGCCGATGTGCGCCTCGGCGGACAGGCCGTTCACGCGCGCCTGGAAATCGTTGATGCGGACGTAGCGATGCTGCTCGTCAAAGAAGGCAAAGCCGATGGGCGCGTTGGCGAGGAGCGAATCAAGCAGGCCGGCGGTTTCGGAGTGCTCGGTGGCGAGTCGCAGCGCCCTGGCCTGGATCGCCTGCGAGGTCTCAACCGCCTGGTCGCGCAAGCCCGCGATGTGAGCGAGGCGATGGGCGGTGAGCCAGACCGTTGCCGTGAAGATCGCCATGATCGCCAGGATGAGAATCGCCTGGCTGAAGCTGTCGTCGAACCATTGCCGTCGGGCGCCCAGCGCGCGCACGGTGCCGAGGATGATCGGGACCAGCAGCGCCGCCGGAAGAAGCCGTCGCGCCATCTCGCCGCCGGCGTTGGACAGAAAGAGCAATCGCATCGGCCGCGCATCGGGACGGGCGGCGAGAAGAGCAACGGCCAGCAGCATCAGCGTGCACGCGCTGTGCGGGGCGATGCCCGTCAGCCTGGCGATGCCGAACAATTGCGGCGCGTTGGTCAGATATCCCAACAGCGGGAGAATGGCGATGGTCAGGATGGTCATGGCGCACCACTGCATCGGCGCCCGGCCGACACGCGTTCGCCAATTGATCATCAACAGCGCCGCGCCCGCCAACGCAAACGAGAGCGAGGCGGGCGGGCCCATGCGGTTGGGGCTGGCGGTGTAGATCTCGCCGGGCGGCTCCTTGAAGAGAAGCTGGTCGATCCCCAAGTCCCAGCCGGTGGGATGCTGAATGAACGTGAGCGCCCCCAGGATCAGAACGAGAAGTGCCAGCGATTTGCCGGCGAGTTGGCGCTTGTTCGATGCCTCAGCCGGGAGGAGGAGCAGGAGTGCTGTTCCGAGCAAGAGCAGCGACGCGGCGGTGTTCGACTTCATCGCCACGCCGTGAACGGTGACGCTCTTGAGCACCTCGAGCTGAAGGGCCCAGCCGATCAGGACGAGCATGGCGATGGCGATGATGACGACGGCAATGCCGCGCGCGGCGAGGACCGAGCGACGTAGTTTGACCGAATCGAGTTCCAGTGCCGAGTCCATGCCGAGGTGCCCGCCGATCAAAGACCAAAGGGTAGCGGGCTGCTCCGCTCGGCGACAACCGGGAAATCGGCGGTCCCGCAACGAACTACAGCAGATCCCCCGTCAACAACTTGAGCTTCCTGGTATCGAAGTAGCTGTAAGCAACGTCGGTGCCGTCGGCGTTTAGCGTCGCGGTGGCCAAGGACCCGCCGGTGAGCTTGACCGTATCGGCGGCCCAAGAGCCGCTCGCGCCGTGGATGCGATACAGCGCATTGGCTTTGCGGTTGAAGTAGAGAATGTTGGCAGTGTTGGAATTGTCGAACCAGAGGCTCGTCCAGAGCCCCTGCGCGCCCTTGCGCCCCAGCGTTTCGGCAGCCCACGTGCCGGTCGCCTTGGTGGCGTATTTCAAGTCGGCGTTGAACGCGTCATAATAGCTGATCGCGGGATGGTTGCCGCTGTCGAACGCGAGAGAGATGAACGCGGCGAGTTGGAGATCGTCCACCGTTTCCGTGGTCCAGGTGTTTCCGCTGAGCTGCGCGTACATCAGGTTCCCGGTGGTGAGATCGCCGTACGCAACGCCGATCGTTCCGTTCTTGCTGATGCTCAGGCTGTCCCATTGCCCGGCGTCGTCGTTGGTTTGGATGTCAGCGCGGGTCCAGGTCGTGCCATCGGAGCGCATGACGCGCAGATCGCCGCTGGTCTTGCGGTAGTAGGAGACGATCGGGTTGCCGGCCGGATCGAATGCGAGCGAAGGGAATTGGCCGACGGTGTTCTTCGAATCAAGCGTGGAGATTTTCCACTGCTTGCCGTCAAAGCGGGCGTATTCCAGATCGCCGAGCGTGGCGTCGTAGTAGGCGACAGACGGTTTCCCAAGCGGATCGAGCGCCAGTGAAAGCGTAGCGCCGACATCATGGCCGGTGTCGTCGATCGTCCTGGTCGCCGACCACAGCCCGCCGGTGCTCGAGCGCGTGGCGTATTTGATCGTGTGGGCAGCTGTGTCGTAGTAGACATAGTGCAGCACGCCTTCCTTGTCGAAGGCGAGATCGCTTGCCGCGCCGCTGGTGCCGACCGTGGTGGCGGCGTTGGGGGCTCGCTGGAGGGCGAGGGTGAGCGAATTGAACAGGTCGATTCGCGAATAGAAGTTGGTGCCGAAGTTCGTGTCCTTGTGCAGCGCGCCGCCCGCCTGCAGGTTGGAGAGAACGTCGTTGGGCTTGAGCTTGGGATCCGCCTGCATGAGCAATGCAGCGGCACCGGCGGCAACGGGGGAGGAGAAACTGGAAAGCGTGACCACGCCGAAGCCTCCACCGCGGTTGGTCGTGCCGACCGCTTCACCTGGCGCGAGGAGGTCCAGGTTCTTTCCGCGCTGCGTGAAGGAGCTGATGGAGTCGCTCTCAGCGACAGAGCCGACGGAGAAGACGCTCGGATCCGCCGCCGGCCAGTTGATTCCTTCCGCCGCGACGCCCGCATTTCCGCTGGGGGAGAAGAAGCTGATCCCGTCCGCCTTGAGGCGGGCAAGGTTGTCGCTGACGATCGGGTCGGTGTGATCGCCCGCCCACGTGCCCGCGCCGAAGGAAAAGTTGATGACCGAAATCCCCAGCGCCTGGTAGTTGTCCTCGATCCACTGAAGCGCCTGCTCGATGGTCTGGCTGGTGACGGTGCTGCCGTCCGCCGAGACGCGCAGTGCGACCAGGCTCGCATCGGGCGCGATGCCGGAGTAATCGACCCCGCCGAACGTGAATGGCTTGGCCGCGATGATGCCGGAGACGTTGGTCCCGTGCCCGAAGGTATCCATCGGGTCGGCGTCGTTATCGACGAAATCCCACCCGCCTTTGACCTTGAACCCGGCACCGAACCCGCCGCCGAGGTTGGCGTGGTTGTAGTCGATGCCGGTATCGATGACCGCGACGGTGACGCCCGCGCCGGTGAGATTCGGGAACGCCGCGGCGGCGGTGTCCTGATTGATCAGGTGGCCGGCGACGTTGAAAGCGAGCAGTTGGCGCGGTTCTAACGACTCGACGAAGGCGGGTTTACACATCTGGCGGACTCCAAGGTGCTTGATCACGTTCCCGCGGCAAAGCCGCAGGCATTGGGCCTCATTGAGATATCATCCCCACCTGCCCGCTGGAAAGAAAAGAATGCGCTCGACTGCCTCGTGTTACGTTGGAAAACCGCTCATTCTCGCAAAAAATGCCGAAATTAACGCCTCGTGATGCCGATAACACGAATAGCCGTGCCCCTGCCTGTCCATCCTGCCTTAGCCCCCTTGCTCGATACCGATCGACGAACCCAACCGCGGACACAGTATCACGCGTCGGCTCAACTCGTCCCGTACCCGACTGGGAAGCATCCCAAACCGATCGACGTCACCATCACTGACTACTCCGAGAGCGGCATTGGACTTACGTACTCGGAAGGGCTTTTGATCGGGCAATCGTTTGTAGTTCATGAGCCGACGGTCACGCGCGGGAAGACGTGTCTCTATCGCGTGGTGCACTGTGAGGCGATGGCGGACGGCGGGATGTTCCGTATTGGGCTGGCGGCCATGGAAGAGCCGCGGGACGAGTGGGCTCCGTTCGAGCCGAAGAAAATGCCAGGGTTGGACATGGGGACGAAGCTGCTCTACCTGATCTTCGCCATCGCCGGCGCGGCGACGATCGTGCTGACGGCCATCCTCGTTCACCGCCGGCATTGATTTCCGTCGCACGGCGAGGCACGCGAGTGGTCCGCTACTCCATCACTCGCCACATCGTCAGATTCGGAACGAGCTTGCCGGCGCTGTCCTTGGTGGTGAACCGTTGTTTGTGGACCGCTTCGACGTGCCCGTCGAAGAAGCAGACGTTGGCGTAGGTGAACTTGATGTGCCGCCATGCGACGGTTCGTTCGGTGTCGCCGCCCGCGTAATTTTTGTGCGTCACTTCCTTGGTGACGTCGTAGTTGCTGATCTTTCCGCGCCACCCGGGCTGCACGCCTGAGCCCCACTCATTGACCCACCAGTACATCGCATCGCAGAAGAAGATCTTCTCGGCCGGCCGCTTGACCTGGGAGTTTCTGAAACCGTGCACTGACTTGGGCGGCGGCGCGAAGGGCGGATTGTCCAGCGCGGTATCGCATTGCGGCGCTTTGGCCGGGTTGTAGACCGGATCGGCGGCGCTGTCAGGGTTGACGTCCACGCCATCGACGTTCATGCCGTAGAAGTAGTTGACGTACATGTCCTTCCATCCCGAAGCGGCGTCGGCCTGGTGCAGGTCGGAGAATCCGCGGACGGCCTCAGGGCACAATCGTTCCTTGGGAAGGTAAGCTCGCCACTGGACATGCGCCGGCGTTCCTCCGGGTCCGTTGGTGTTGTTGAGCCAGACGATCTGGAGCGTCTTGCGCACGTCTTCCATGTCCGACCAGATGCTCTGCCCCGAGGCGAGAGTTGAAAACGGTTGAGGTGCGCCCGCGCCCCCACCTCCCGTCCAACCAGGAATGTGCCAGCCTTTGTACCGGTTCATGTACATGGCGTCGGCCATGAAGAACTGACGGAGGTTGGACTGGCATTGGATTGACCGTGCCGCCGCACGTGCCCGGCCCAAGACGGGAAGCAAAATTCCGATAAGAACGGCAATGATCCCGATGACGACAAGGAGTTCGACCAGGGTGAACGCTGCGTGAAGGCGGTGGCGCGCGTGCATCAGATCTTCCTTTGCAGGGGCTCGGTAATTGCCGGGCGAGCCGAGAGTTGCATATTATGCGCGGGCGACCGCGGCCGTGTCCAGAGCGATCTACGCTTGCAAGCGTGGCTGCCCGAAACATATCACCCTGCAAACACTGGAGTTAAGCGGCAATCAAGAAAAAATCGTTGACAATCGATTACGGGTTGCTACTTCCATTGTTTGAGACTAAATTACTGCAAGCTGGAGGCGCGCATGCGAAGTACTGCTCCGGGTCAGACCCGGATAACCCGACAGGGTTTTACGCTCGTCGAACTCCTTGTCGTCATCGGAATCATCGCCGTTCTCATCTCCATCCTGCTGCCCACCCTATCGCGCGCCCGCGCGCAAGCGGTCAGCGTGCAGTGCATGAGCAACCTCCGCCAGATCGGGCAGATCTGCATCTCCTACGCGAATGAAAATAAGGGACAACTCCCGCTGGGCGTCGGGAATCCGAACATCGAAAAGTTCATGGAGTGGTACCCGGCCAATCCGTCGCTTGGCGTGGCGGCGAACGCCGATCCCAAGCGCTACGCGGTCACCGAATCGGTCTACCGGTTGCTGAAGGGCAACATCAAGGTCTTCTTCTGCCCCTCAAACAACCAGCGCCCATGGGAGCCGGATAATTTCATGAAGCAGGGGAACGGGATCAACGACGGGAAGTTTTTGTACTGGTACGTCGCCAACCCTTTCGATCCCCAGCAGTGCCTCTACGCCACGCCGAAGATCTCGCAGGACATGTGGGCCGCCCAGCAGTTCTGGCACCAGGACCTGAACCCGCCGGCGCACAACGCCACGATCCCGTGCAGGCCGGGGATCGACTACATGCGCAAGCTCGGCGAGAAGAACGCGGCGAACATTCCGATCTGCGTGGACCAGTCGCGGCAGAAGGCGGCCGGGTGGTTCTGGATGCACGGCACAGGAAGCACCGACGCGAACAAGTCGTGGAAGAACAACCTCTACGGCGACGGCCATGCCGAATCCAAGCGCGGCCGCGAGATCATCTCGCGTTGGGGCGCGGCCAATCCGGCAGCGTGGTAGTCGCTTAGGCCCGACAGATCGCGCGGTGAATGCAGACTCCATTCGTCGTTCATCATTTGTTTTCTGATGGTTGAGACGCCGGCGCCATGTTGCGGAGCTCTCGGCCCGGCGGAGCGTTGCGGCCGCTGGGGAGGGGCATGACCAAATCTCCCATCGGCCAGCGCATGTCAGTTTCGATCGCGTTGACGCTGCTGTCCACGAACTGATCGACGTTCGCCTGCTCCTCGGCGAGGCGCTTGCGCTCCTGCTCCATCTTTTCCTGCCACTGCTTCAGCCGCAGGCGATGCTCATCGATTCGGCTATCCGCCAGCGCACGCACTTTCTTTTTCAGCTCTTTCTTCGTGGCGTCGGCGGAGAAGTTCTCGCTCTTTTCGTTCTTGTTGTTCTTCAGGTCCCAGCCGAGTGAGAAGATCTCGTCTTCAATCTTGAGCCGCTTCACGCGCAGGTCGTACATCGCGGGCTCATTCTGTTTCAGGTCCTGGAGCATCCGGTAGCGCTGGACGACGAAGCCATTGAGTTTGCTCTTGCGATCGTCCGGCATGTCCTTGATCTTGGCCCAGCGCTTGGGGGAGTTCTCGTTCATGAACTCATCGACTTCGCGCAGCTCTTCGCTGGTAGGCTTAGTCGTGACGCCGCTGTAGCGGTCTCGCCAATTACCGGGCGGACGCTGGCCGTCCATCCGTCCGACACGCGGGCGATCCGATTTCCCGCCGCCGCCGACAGAAGATTCGTTGGTCGTAGGCGATGCGGCGAACGCACAAGCCGCACACAGCAAAGTCATCGCGCAACAGATGAATGGCTTCACTGAATCGTCTCCTCGGGCATGGGGAAGAGGCTGGTGTCATCGGCACCGGGGATCGGCGCGGGATCGGAAAGCGCGCTTTCGGTGTTGACGGCCTCCTGGGTGTTGCCGAATGACGTGTCGATCCAGTCGGCCAACGCCTTTTGCGGCTCGGCGGGTTCGGGTTGATCGGGTTGATCGTCGGTGTTGGCCTTCTGGGCGATCGAATCGTTGGGCGGGAGCGCGATCGGCTGGCGGCTGGACCAGGTGAGAAAACCGATGATGAGTATCGCAGCGGCGGCGGCGGGATACGCCCAGACGGGAATTCGCCTGTTCTTCACCGCAGTAGCCGCAACCGCGCGAGCGCGATCGACCTGCCACTGAGCCATCACCCGACCCACACGACGAACCGCAACGCCCTCGCTCACCGGCAATCGAAGTTGTTCATCCCCCACCCGCATCGCACCGGCACAAAACAATTGTGTCTCGCGCAACCTCGCCAGTTCCGCCGACAGTTTTGGATCGGCGGCCAGCCGCTTTTCCAACGCCGCCTTGGCGCCGTTGGTCAACTCGCCGGCGATATACAGCACCAGCTGCGAGTCGAGGTCGAGTTCATTCAGTTCCGAAGACATGCGTAGTCCGTGATCCTTGGTATTCATCGACGCGATGTTCAGGCTTCCATCAATTGCCGAAGCTTGAGCATCGCTTTGTGCATTCGACCCAGGGCCGTGTTAAGCGGGCAACCGAGCAATTCGGCGATCTCGACGAACTTCAGGTTGCTGTAGTACCGCAGCATCAACACTTGCCGCTGGTTCTCCGGGAGCTTCTCGATCGCCCGGAGCAACTTTTGTTCCTGTTCCGTCCCTTCCAATCGATGCCCGGCGTGAGGCATCTCGTCATCCGTGACCAGGAGCAGGCCTTCCTTGGCGTTCTTCTCGCGACCGGACGAACGCCAGTGGTCATTCGCCTTATTGGTCGCGATACGAAAGAGCCACGCCTTGAATCCGCCGCTGCTGGAGGAGCGGTCGAATTTTTCCAGATGCTCCAGCACGCTCGTCCACGTCTGCTGGTGCAATTCTTCGGCCAAGTGATCCCTTCCAGCGAGGCGCTGCAGGTAGCGCATGAGCGGCTGGTAATAGCGCTTGACCAGCACTTCGCCGGCAGACGTGGAGCCGCTGCGAAGAAGCTCCACCAGCTCCTCATCGCTCGGCGAGTTCGACGAACCACTCGCCGTCGTCGTCCCGCTCGAAGCGACGACAGCATCGACGACCGGGTGACCGGTTCCCTGGGCCTGAGACATCTCGGGTATTCCGGCCGTCATAAATACAACGCCAACCTTACCCCCGTTATTGCCGCGGATTATCGCGTTGCAAGGGGTGTTCGTATAGGTACTTGAACCTAATCCCCATGCACCGGGGTTATGAAAGTTCCGGGATTATAGGTCGTTTCCCAGCTCATTTCGCCGACGGAATAGCGGTTGGCGGCTTGCAATCGGTATGATCCGCACCCCCATGGATCAACCCGCGCATACCGCGCCCGCATCGTCCGCCTGGATCGTTTACCTCACCGCCCTGCTCGAAGGGGCATCCGTCATCGTCGTCGAAATCGCCGGCGCGCGGGCACTTGCACCGTTCTTCGGGACTTCGCTCCAGGTCTGGACGGCACAGATCACCGTGACCCTTTTCTTCCTGGCTGCCGGATATGGGGTCGGGGGATTGCTCGCCAGGAATCTCCGCCCGGCAACGTTGCCGATGCTCTTCACTATCGCCGGGTTTGCCTTGGCGCTCTATCCGGTGATCCGCACGCCGATCCTCGATTCATCTTCCGCGAACCTGGGCGTGGCGTTTGGAAGTTTGCTCAGCGCATCCATCCTGTTCGGCCCGACGTTGCTGGCGCTGGGAGCGGTGTCGCCGGTGCTCATTGCGTACATCGATCGCCGCCGCCCGGGCGCGGGATCGGCGGCGGGACGATTGTTCTTCACCAACACCATGGGCGGACTCGCCGGGGGCTGGCTGACGGCGTTTGTCCTCATCCCGCATCTATCGCTGCGCATGGCGCTGGTGATGACCGGCATCATACTTCTGCTGATCGCAACGGCCTGGCTGATCGCCGGACGCAGCCATGCTTCGGCCCTCGCGGTCGTGCCGGCACTGCTCATCGCTGGATACATCGTCGTCTTCGTCAAGCCCGAGCGCACCTATAAAGAAAAGCACGGCATCTCTTTCCAATTGAAGTACAGCCAGCAGAGCGGTATCGGCTTGTTGCAGGTGCTCGAGTTCTCCGATTCCCGCGCACTGCTGATCAACGGCGTGCTCCAGGGGCAGTTGGATATGACCGGCGAATTTCACGGCGCGCGCAGCGAGTACATCCACTCGATGGACATCCTGGCCAAGAGCCATCACCCTAATGCGAAGACCGCTTTGCAACTGGGACTGGGCGCGGGATTGCTGCCGAGGGAACTCGACCACCGCGGCGTGAAGGTGAAGAGCATCGAGATCGAGCCGAAGATCGTCATGCTCGCGCGAGACTATTTCGAGCTGCCCAAAACCGTCGAGGTGCAGACGGCCGATGGACGATCGTTCCTGCGGCACGACACCGAAAGGTACGACCTGATCTTTCTCGACACCTTCGCCAGCGAAAGCACGCCTTGGCACATGCTCACCGTCGAAGCGATGGCCGAGATCAAGGCGCGGCTCAATGCCGGTGGACGGCTGATCATCAACACCGTCTCGTTTCCCGATCCCAAGAAAGCGGCGCTGGATGGAATCGAAGCGAGCATCCTGTCGGCTTTTTCGGAGTCGATCGTCTACGCCAGCGCGCCCGAGACGAGCAATCCTGAAGAGCTGGTGAACGTGCTGATCGTCGCGGGAGAGAATCTGCACGCCGATTCGAAGGTCGATCCCAACCCCAGCCATACTGCCCATCTCGCCCGGCTTCTCGCGTTGGCGCGTCCGGCAACGAGAACGGCCACGCCCTGCACGGACGACAGGAGCAATCTCGATTACGCGCAGGCGTCGATGCGCGTTCACTGGCGCGAAGCGATCTGGGAATCGCAGTCGAGCGCGCTGTTATCGGACTAAAGCTCAGCTCTTTCGCCTGTCTCTCCAATCGCAGATTTTTGACCCGCCTGCCGCGATCGTTCTAAGGTCGTCACTAACCATTCGGGGAAAAGGAGCTTCGCGCATGGGCTTGTTGAAGGAATTCAAAGAGTTCGCGATGAAGGGGAGCGTCGTGGATCTGGCGGTCGGTGTGATCATCGGCGGCGCGTTCGGAGCGATCGTCAGTTCGCTCGTGTCCGATGTGCTCATGCCGCCGCTGGGGTGGCTGACCGGCGGACTCGATTTCAAGGACAAGGCGTACACCATCCAGCGCGCCGGTGAGATGCACAAGATCACCGGGATCAAGCTGGATAAGGACGTGGTCCTTGCCTACGGGAAGTTCATCGACGCCAGCATCAAGTTCCTGATCATGGCGATCGCGATCTTCGCGATCATCAAGGTGATCAACAGGCTCAAGCGCCAGCCCGACCCGACGCCCGCCGTGCCTCCGCCGCCAACCAAGGAAGAACTGCTGCTCACCGATATCCGTGACATTCTCAAGAGCCGCACTGTTTAGGAGATTTATTCCATGCAACGAGTTTTCGTTTTCCTGATCGTAGCCACGATGAGTGCATCGCTCTTGGCCGGCGAAATCCAATTCAACAACGGCGACAAGCTCACCGGCAAAGTCACCAGCATGGGCGGCGGGAAGTTGAAGGTCTCGTCAGCCGTCGCGGGGGACATCATCGTCGATCTGAAGGATGTAAAAACCTTCTCCACCGACGATGAGATGACCATCCGCATGAAGGACAACAGCGTCGTTCATGAAAAAGTCGCCGTCGCGCCGGCAACGACGCAGGCGGTCGATGTGAAGGGCGAGGCCGTTCCCTTCGACGACATCAAGCGCATGGGCGGGGCATCAACCTGGACCGGAGCGGTCATTGCCAGCGGGAATATCTCCCGTGGCAACACCCACTCGGAGGATTTCGGCCTCGCCGCCAACGCGCAGCTTCGTCGTGACGACGAAAACTTCGACGATCGGTTCTCCCTCGGCGCTGCTTACAACTTCGGCAAGCAGACCGTCAACGGCGCCAATACCACCTCGGCCGATAACTGGATGGCGCTGGCCAAGTACGACAAGTTCTTCACCGACCAGTGGTACGGCTACGGGATGCTGAAGTACGACCACGATCGGCTGGCGGATTTGCAATTCCGCCTGGCGCCCGGCGTCGGTGTGGGTTACCAGTGGGTCGAAACCCCGACCTTCAACCTCAATACTGAAGCGGGCGTCAGCTATGTGTACGAGGAATATTCCAACGACGGCAACGACGACCGCGTCGCGCTTCGCCTGGCGTATCACATCGACAAGGCGCTGAACGACAAGATCAGCCTTTTCCACAACCTGGAATGGCTCCCGGCGTTCAACGATCCGAGCGACTACAACCTGAACGCCGACGCGGGCATCCAGGCGAAGATCACCGGGAAGCTCATCAGCCAACTCAAGGTGGTCTACCAGCGCGATTCCACTCCTGCCCCGGGCGCAGAAAAGAATGACATCCGCTTTGTGTTGGGATTGGGTTACAGCTTTTAGTGGCGAGTTGAGAGAGCCAGGATGAGGGGGGACGCACGTTCGCCGCACGCGACGAGCGTTCGCGTGTGAAGACCCCGCAATGCCCCCCTCATCCTGGTTTTATTTCGCATTTACCCCCTCTCCCCTTGTGGGAGAGGGCGGGGGTGAGGGGGAGCCGTGCAGACTTCGCACGCGCGACTGCGCCGAGAGAGTCTGCACGATCACCCCTCACCCCAGCCCTCTCCCACAAGGGGAGAGGGAGCAAATGCAAATGCCTCACAGTCGCGAGATGAGAAGTTCGCGCTGAAAAACCATTTCCTTCGGCAGATCCCCCGCGAGTTTCAGGAATAGCTCTTCCTGTGAAAGAATCTCGCTCTTGAAGTCCTCGGGATTGGTCGTCTGGATCGATTCCAGGTCCGCCCGGCTCACGTCGAGGCCCTCGAGGTCGATGTCATTCGAACTCGGCATCCAGCCAAGCAAGGTTTCCTTCGCATACGCCCGACCATGCGCGCGGTCGATGATCCACTTGAGCACGCGCATGTTCTCGCCGTAACCGGGCCAGACGAACTTGCCCTGATCGTTCTTGCGGAACCAGTTGACGTGAAAAATGCGCGGGCAGTCGGCCATCTTCTTGCGCATGCGAAACCAGTGCACGAGGTAGTCGCGGATGTTGTAACCAATGAACGGAAGCATGGCCATCGGATCGCGTCGCACGACGCCGACGTTGCCGCTCGCGGCCGCTGTCGTCTCTGATCCCAAAGTCGCGCCGACATAGACGCCGTGCATCCAGTTAAAGGCCTGATAGACCAGCGGAATGATCCGGCTGCGACGTCCGCCGAAGACGATCGCGGTCACCGGCACGCCGTTGGGATCATCCGCCGCCGGATCGAGTACCGGATTGTTGATCATCGGCGCGGTGAAGCGGCTGTTGGGATGAGCGGCGGGCGTGCCGAGCTTGGGTGTCCAGGGTTTTCCCTGCCAGTCGATCGCTTTCTCGGGGACAGGTCCATCCTTCCCTTCCCACCAGACGTCGTAGCTGCCGTCATCGAGAACGACCAGCGCGACGTTCGTGTAGATCGTATCCTTCTGCACGATGGCAACGGCGTTTGGATTGCTCTTGGTGTTTGTCCCCGGCACCACGCCGAAGTACCCGGCTTCGGGGTTGATCGCTCTCAACTTTCCGTTTTCATCCACCCACATCCACGCGATGTCGTCGCCGACGGTGGTGATCTTCCAATCCTTGTAGCGCTGCGGCGGAATGAGCATGGCGAAGTTGGTCTTGCCGCACGAGCTGGGGAACGCGGCGGCGATATAGCTCTTCTCGCCCTCCGGGCTGAGCGCGCCCATGATGAGCATGTGCTCTGCCATCCAGTCTTCGCGCCGGCCCAGAAAGCTGGCGATGCGCAGCGCGAGACATTTCTTCCCGAGCAGCGCGTTCCCGCCGTAACCCGAGCCGAAGCTCCAGATGGTGTTCTCGATCGGGAAGTGGCAGATGTACCGCCGCTCGGGGTTCACATCACCGAGACTGTGCAGGCAGCGGGTGAACTCATCGTCATCGCCGAGCTGCTTCCAGGCGACGTCGCCCATCCGCGTCATCAGCCCCATGCTGACGGCCACGTACAGCGAATCGGTCAACTGCACGCCGACCTTCGCCAGCGTCGAACCGATTGGACCCATGACGAAGGGAACGACGTACATCGTCCGCCCCTTCATGCACTCGTGGAACAGCCCGCGCAGCTTGACGTGTGCAGCTTTGGAATCCATCCAGTAGTTCGTCGGCCCGGCGGTGTCCTGGCTGGGGGTGCAGATGAAGGTCAGATGTTCGGAGCGCGCGACGTCGTTGGGATTGGAGCGATGGTAATAGCAGCCTGGCAGCTTCTGCTGATTCAGCTTGACGAATGTCCCTTCCTTCACGCCCTGCTCGAGCAGCGCATCGCGCTCGGCCTTGCTGCCATCGCACCAGACAACGCGATCCGGCTTGCACAGATCGATACACTCAGCGACCCAGCGGCGGACATGATCGTTCACCTGCGCCGGAATAGCCGAAGCGGCGCTCGGACCTTTTCGTGTCGGTGTTTGATGAGTTGCAGTTGCCATTGCGTCACACTCCTTGTTCGCTCTGCTGCCGTTGCGGCTGCTCTTGCTGCTGCTGTTGAATCTTTCGCCACGCCGCCTTGCTCCGCAGCGACGCCGCCATATCCGCCAGGGTTGTCGTTTGCAGATAATCTCTCAGTCGCTGGCGAATCGGTTTGTACAGATCGTGCTGCGAGCAGGGCATCGTATCGGTGCAGCGCTCCAGTCCGACGACGCACTGATCCATCAGCTGCGGACCTTCGACGGCCTCGACAATGCTCAGCAGCGTGATCTCATGCTGCGGCCGAGCCAGTGAGAACCCGCCGCCACGACCCTTGGCGCTTCGGAGGATTCCGCCACGCACCAGCTTCTGGAAAATCTTAGCCACGAAATCGCGCGGCAGGCCGGTCCCTTCGACCAGCTCATCGAGCATCACCGGCCCATCTCCGCCGCGAGCGGCCAACTCGCTCACTCCGCGAATCGCATATTCAGTGGCGCTTGAGAAGATCATAGTCGTTCCGCCTCAATCGTCTGCTGAGTCATCGCGTCGGTCAACCGACGAACATCTCGGGCGGCGACGGAGCGTCGTCCGCACACCCACCCTGGCAAGTCGTCCAACATGTCCAAGATGTCCATGCCTTCTCCGCCGTCTTCCCCAGCCAGTCCACCCAGCGATCGACCTCCTTCTCGCGCAGGCTGGAGACGTACAGCAGCTCGGCCTCCGGGTTGAGCCGCCGCACATCGGCGCGGAAGCGCTCCAGATCGAAGCGCACATGCGGCAGCAGATCGGTCTTGGTCAAGACCAGCGCATCACAAGTGCAGACCAGTTGCGTGTGCTGCCGTGCCTTGTCATCACCCGCGACAACGCTGAGCACGCCGAGGCGCAAATCCTCGCCCAGGTCCTCCGACGCCGGCGATGCCGTGCTCGTCGTGCTCTCGATGATCAGCAGATCGAGCGTGGCAAGGTCCACCTTCGGAAGCACGTCGCGCACATCGCCGGCGTGAATCGATGCGCCGACAATCGGAATGTGCCGCTCCGATGGACTCGCCGGCAAAGGCACATCAACGCAACTCGGAGACGGCGTGTTGTAGATCACGGCGGTGTGAAACTGCGGCAGCCGCTTCAACGCCGCCTCGATCAACATGCTCTTCCCCGACCCCGACGGCCCCACCACATGAACAGTGAACACGCCCGCATCATGCAGCACCTTCCGATTCGCATCGGCCAGAGGATGGAAGTCTGTGCGTTTCATGGAACTCGCTCCTTCGAATGAGATCGTCAAGCGACAGTGCAATTCTGAATGACCCGCGCCAAACGGCGGCGGTGGCGATACAGCGGCGAGCCTTCGCGCTGGCACCCGGAACTCTGCGCCACCAGGTTCTTGATCGCCGAGGCGCGATCGGCAACCATCGGATCAAGCTGCGCCGCGGCACGCAGCAGCGTCGGCAACGTGCGAAAAATCGGACAAGCTTTCTCGCATCCCGGCGCGTCGGAACGATGCGAGCAGCGGCGGCAAATCGCGCTGCGGACCTGGAATTCACACTCGGGCAACCGCGTGAGAGAGGGGAGTTGCGTGATCATGAGCATCTCCTTTCAAAGGACAGTATAGTCCTGTTATCGTCATTCGGCAATCCATTTCGATCGTTTTTATGACAAATGACGAATTTGTGATCCGTTTTTGTCCTGTCACGACCGCTAGGTTAGGATTCGCAAACTATGACGGCCAAAGGGTTTCGCCTGCTCCTGTGCGGATGGCTTCTTCTCAGTGTGAGCGGGTGCACCTCGGTCAACACCGCCCTGCATTCGTCGAACGCCGCGGCGGAGGCACGACAGCAGAATCACACCCGCGCCGCGCTTTCGGCGCAGCCCGCTTCGACCGCAACTGCTTCGCGCGATGAATCGATCAAGCCGGCTTCGACACGCTCCGCAGGATCCGCGGTCGATTCGAATAACGACGGCTACTTCGTCGGCATCGCGATCAGCGGCGGCGGGTCGCGCTCGGCGAACTTTTCCGCCGCCTGCATGTTCCAGCTCCAGCGGCTCGGGCTGCTCCAGCGCGCTGACTACATTTCCTCCGTCAGCGGCGGATCGATCACCGGCGCGTATTACTGCCTTTGCACCGATGCCGACTGGAACACCGCCAACGTGCAGCAGAAGCTCACCCATCATTTCGCCACCGACATGGTCTGGACGATGTCCATGCCGTGGAACTGGCTCCCGCTCATGTTCACGAATTGGGATCGCAGCGACATCCTCGCCGGCACATTGCAGAAGCACCTCTATTCGCGTGACAAGCGGTCACTCACCTTTGCAGACCTGCGGAGCGATCGCCCGCATCTGCTCATCAACGCGACCGATTTGCAATCGGGCAAGCCGTTCGTCTTCTGCAACGAATCGTTCGATCAGCTCAACAGCAACCTGTCGAGCTATCCCATCGCCCACGCTGTCGCCGCCAGCAGCGCGGCGCCGGTGCTGCTGCACCAGGTGACGCTCCAGGATTTCTCGACGACGTTCAAGCAATACCGCCACCTGGTGGACGGCGGCGTGGTAGACAACCTGGGCGTGAAGACGCTGGTGGAGACGTATCGGGCTCAGCTCAAAAGCAGCAACGGCGCGGTGTACCCGCGCGGCGCGGTCTTCATCCTGCTCGATGCGCGAACGCAGTACGATGCGAGAATCTCCAGCCGCGGCGACACCACGCTGGTGGAAAGCCTCCAGTTCTCCGCCGGCTTATCGAGCACCATGCTGCTCAACCGCGCCAGCTCCGCAACGCTGGATGAGATCATCCTCGATAGCGCCCCCGACCGCGTCGATGCCGCCACCTTGCGCAGGGAACGCGATCAACTCATCAACGAAGGCTACGTCCGCCTGGACACCAGCGACAGCCGGCCGGTTTACGTGCTGCACCTGGCTTTGTCGCGCGTGAACGAGCTGAAGGAACTGCCCTTTAAGAGTTTCACTGACAGCGTGAATAATATCTCGACCTACCTGAACATCGATCAAGCCGAGGCTTACCAGCTTTACCAGGCCGCCGATTTGCTGTTCGAGCAGCGCTTCCGCGAGCCGGTGAAAGAGATCGTCGGAGAGCTCAATGGCGCGACAGCGCAGACCAAGCCTTAGCCCGGCGGCCGCGCAATTGCCTGTTCTCAACCTCTTCCGCAGTTGCTGATCGCAGCGTGCGCTGGTTTACTACGGGCCTGAGGACATTTTCCATGCAAATCAATCGTCATCATCGGTTCATGCTCGTGATTCTCGCCGCCGCAGCGCTGGGGGCGCTGGTCCCGGGCTGCCGGCCCAAGCCCGTTCCCCCGCCGGTGCCGACCGCGGCTTCGCCGCAGCGGGTGCAGGAGATTCGGACCGCCTACTGGCGGGCGTATCCGGACAGCCGGGTGGGCGTGATCAATGTCATCGATCGCGCGCACAAGCTGGTCTCGGTAGCGGAGGTGAACGGGGCGGATTTCCGCGAAGGGGAGACGGTCGTGATCATCGACGAGAAGCAAAAGGTATTGTGCAACGGCTCGATCGTGCGGGTGCTGCCGAACATGGTTCACGTGGAGTACGAAAAGGCCAAAGGTGGGCGCGATCCGGTGCTGGGCGACATGATGGTCCGCATTCCGCCGGGTGGAACGACGCTGTAGCGATTTTGGATTGTGGATTTCGGATTTTGGATGGAAATTCAAATCCGCAATCTGCAATCCAAAATGAATGCATGCCCGGCCCCCGGCTCATCCTCGCCAGCGCTTCGCCGCGCAGGCAAAGCCTTCTGCGCGAGGCGGGGTATGCGTTTGAAGTGGACCCGGCGGATGTGGATGAATCGAACATCCCGGCGGGACTGCTCCCAGCGGCGATCGCGACCTATCTTGCGGAAGTAAAGGCCAAGGCCGTCGCGGCGCGGCATCCCGAGAGCGTGGTGCTGGCGGCGGACACGGTGGTCAGCTTCGGCGATATGCCTCTGGGCAAACCCTCCGACGCCAACGCCGCTCGACGCATGATCGCCCTGCTCTCCGGTACGACCCATATCGTGATCACCGGCGTGTGCGTCATCCACGCGACCGCCAACTTCACGCGCACCGCCAGGTCCATGTCCGCCGTCCGCATGCGAGTGCTCACACCGACGGAGATCGAGAAATACGTCGCCGGCGGCGCATGGCAGGGAAAAGCCGGCGGGTACGGAATCCAGGACCCCGACCCCTTCGTCATCCGCCAGGCCGGAAGCCATTCGAATATCGTCGGGCTGCCGATGAAGCTGACGAAGCAGATGCTGGGGGAAGCGGGAGTGACGCCGGGGTGATTTTGGATTTGCGATTTGCGATTTGCGATTGCAGATTCAAATCGCAAATCGCAAATTGAAAATTCCTATGCACGCTCTCCCCGCCATCTTCGCTCTGCTCGTCGCCGCGATCGGGTGGTATTACCTGTTCTATTCTCGCGCGGCCAGCCGTCTGAGCTCGATTGAGGAAGAGAAATCCAACCGGCTGCGCGGTCTCCTCCGGCGGATCAATGCGATCCTCATGCTTGTGATGGCCGTCGGCATCGCCCTGGCGATGTACAAGTTCAATCGTGACGAGACGTATGAGCTGTTCCTGCTCACCTGGATGGCCATCCTGCTGCTGCTGATCGTGGTGATGGTGCTGGGCTTGATCGATGTGCGGCTGACGTGGAAACTGCGTCACAGCTTACGCGATCGGAATCGGCCTACATGAAAAGATGTCGTTCACTCCATCCCATTCTTTTGTGCCTGCTGCTCATCGGCTGCCGCCGACCCGCGCCTACGGCGTCTGGCTTGCCCGTGGTCAACATGCTGATCGGGCAGAAGACCTTCGTCCTGGAAGTGGCCAATAACGAGGAGGCCCGCGAGCGCGGGCTCATGCGGCGGGACAAGATGGACCCGGATCGCGGGATGATCTTCGTCTTCGTCGATTCCGCGCCGCGCGGGTTTTACATGAAGAACACCCGCATCCCGCTCGACATCGTCTTTGTCGGCGAGGACGAGCGGGTCATTTCCATCAAGCAGATGCAGCCCTACGACCTCAGCACCACGCCCAGCGACGGGCCGGCGAAGTGGGCGATTGAGCTCAACCAGGGGGCGGCGGCGAAGGCGGGATTGAAGGTGGGCGATAACGTGAAGATTCCCGAGAGCGCCCGCACCGCAGAGCCGTGAGCCGTTCCCATCATCCGTCCTATAACAGCTCGAAAAATCGATCTGATCGTCGCGATCCATCAAGTTGCTGTTAGCAACTGCCGACTTTTGCTGCAACGGCATCCACGTGGGCCCGATGCGGGTTTGCGTGCGACGTGCCGGTGGGCGAACGGGCGGATGGGTGCAGGATGAGCGTCGCGAGCGCAACAGCGGCATCTCTGGGTCTAGGTCTGTCAGGCGAATCCATGGACAACGTCACCGTCGAGCGGACCAACATCGCCGACGGAACGGTGGCCCGGATCACGCCTCTTGAATCTCCCATCGAAGCGATGCAGCGCGAGCTGGATCAACTCCGCTCGGAGCTCGACGCCATCCGCCAGCGCGATGACCTGCTCCAGTTCTACATGCGGCGGCTCGATGAGGAGCTGAAGCTGGCGGCGCGGGTGCAGCAGGATTTCCTGCCGCGGACCATGCCCCATGTCGGCAACGTCAAGTTCCACACGCTCTTCCGCCCCGCTTCGCACGTGAGCGGCGATCTCTATGACGTGATGCGGCTGGATGAATCTCACATCGGCTTTTACATGGCCGATGCGGTCGGCCACGGCATGCCCGCGGCGTTGCTCACCATGTTCCTCAAGCAGGCGCTGGTGACCAAAGAAATCCTGCCCAAGGGTTATCGCCTGCTCGATCCCGCGCAGACGATGTTCCGCCTGAACATGGCCCTGGTCGGGCAGAACCTCACGCACGCGAGCTTCGCCACCGCGATCTACGGGCACATCAACGCCAAGAGCCGCGAAGTCACCTTCTCCCGCGGCGGACATCCCAACCCGGTCCTTCTTCCGCACCATGGCGAGATGGTCTCCGTCGAAGCACAGGGCCCGCTGCTTGGGATCTTCCCGGATGAGCCCTTCCAGCAAACCACGATCACCCTCAACGCCGGCGATCGCCTCTTCATCGTCAGCGACGGCATCGAGCTGGCCTTCAACGACGAGCTGCATCACGATTCGCAATACTGGCGCAAAGAGCTCTGGAGCCGGCGTGAGCTTTCGACCGAGCAGATCATCAAGGAGTTCGCCGAGCAGATCGATCGCGCCGATGCCGGTGGGAATCGGAAGAAGGACGATCTGACGATTATTGCGGTTGAAGTGGAGCGGTAGACGGAAGCGACGACGACGGCGGCGGCTCGAATTTCTTGTTGTACCACGCGATCCATGCCGATCGCTGTTCGATTCGCACCTCCAGCGACGCGCTGGGATCGTAGGGTAGCGGCGGCGGATCGCCTGCCCGCTTGCGAACCTCGTCCCAGATGAAAATCCGGTGGTCCCGGTTCAGGCCTCGTCCATTCGGGATATCCATCAAGCCGATCAGCTCGACCAACGCGCAGGGTTGGTCGATTTTGCTCAACTCATGCAGAGTTGACATCGCGTACTTGCCACCCTCCCGCACTCCCTCAGCAAAATGTCTCGCGGCCCGGCAGGGATTGTCCTTAAGCTCCTGCTTCGCTTGCCAGCGGGGGGACTTGCAGGTGTTGATCGTCAGCGCACTGATGAACACGAGCACGCCGACGAAGATCACCGCGTACAGGCATCCGCCCGAAGCCTTGCGAGATTGCGTCGGCTTCGCGTCGGTCATTTTCGCTCTGAAGTTGACGGGGCGGGACGGGCCTCGTCCCACGCCCGTCGCCACAGGCGCTGCACGCGCTTGACGGCCCACGCCTGTTGGTAGGCTTTCATCTCCAGGACGGACATCTCGCGGCCGTTGTAGGTGCCGCGGCAGTGGAAGAATGTTTCGGTGTCGAATTTGTCGGATGCTTCGCCCGTCGGATGCTCCGGCGTGCCGCCCTGCTTTGTCGCGGCCATGGCGGCGACGCCGATCATGGGTAAGGCGTCGTAGCTCTTTGATGCAACTTCCAGTGTTGCCGTGAAGAGATCGTCGGTTTTAATCGGATCCTCGACGCTGTCGAGGGCCTTCACCAGCAGCGGCCAATACTCCGCGCGCAGGCCGAGGTGATCGTCGTTTTCGTCATCGGCCATGATGTATTCGACCTGCGCGTGGACGTTGGGCGCCTTGCGCTTCTCGGCGAAGTAAGTGGCGCTCTTGTAGTCGATTGTCGCGTGCTGGGGTTGGGTGTTGTCTTCAAGATAATGAGCCAGGTAGCCGGCCCATTTGCCCGCGTGCTCATCGCGGGGGTGCTGGCCGTTCGCATCGGTCAATCGACCGGAACGAAGTTGGTCCACCAGCTTCTTGTAGCAATCCTCGACACGGAACGGCAGCATCCCCGCCTGCACGTAGCGCGGGTCTTTCATGTCGCGCGGAAAATCTTCGAGCTTCGGCTTGCCGGAAAGATCGTGACGATATTCGCGCTTCGCGTCGCCGGTGATGAAGAGTTCCATGTCGATGAAGTGGAGCTTCTGTTCCGGCACGCCGAAGGGCGCGACCTTTTTCTCCTCCCGCCCTTCCATGGCGATGGTGACATCCGGCATGACCGACCAGAAGACGATCCCATCCGCATCGCGCGGGATGATGCCGACGCGCTCCTCCATGAACCATTTGCGCTCGCCGTCCATGTCCATCAGCCCCGGCGTGGCGATGCGGAGCCACTGCTTCATCTCCGGCGGCGTGCTCTCGTCGGCGATCAGCCGTTCAGCAGCGATGCGCGTAAGTTGAAGATGTTCCTTGGTGCCCCAGGCGCGGGCAACGGAGGGAATCGACAGAATCAGAGCGAGCAGGAAGAACGGAACAGGATGGACATGTCTTAGAGGTGGATGTGGGCCGCGCATTCCCGCAGGATAGCTTCGCTAGCGCGGTGATTCCAACGGATCGCCGAAGCGGATGTGCTGGATCACCCACGCCCCGTTTACCTGCTGCGCCCGCACCACCACGAAGATCGCACGGCGGCTCGCGTTATCCGAGGGTGAGCGGCGATCCGTCGGCCAGAACACGATCACGCCGACGGCGCGGTTCTGCACGGGCTGAAGGACCTGCGCCAACCACGCGCCAGCGGTTTCGTTGGCCTTCTTCTCCGCGTTCGCGTCGCCGGGGACCATGTCCTTCTGAGCGGCTTCGGGGATGCTCTCGGCAGCGCTGCGGAAGTCGGCCGCCAGGTCCGTCGCCAGCGTCGTGGGCAGCTTGGGATACGCGTGGGTGCCAATCAGCTTTGCCTGCATGGTCGAGGCGAGCAGGCGTTCGAGGGTTGTCGGATTGTCGGAGGCGAAGGTGCGGACGAGCACGTCGTTGTTCCCGACGGCCGACCGCAGCGCGGGCAGGTCTTTGCTGGTCAACCGATCCGCCAGACGAGCAACGACCTCGCCCCAGGCGGGTGTCGCCGTTTCCGCAGGAGCAGGAGCAGGAGCAGCGGCCGGCTGCGTGGCTTGACCGACGGCCCGCGTTGACATCACAAGGGTGACGACAAGGCTCGCCCCGAGCAACATTGGGTGGAGTCTCATCCTGTTCTACTTATCGGCCGGGCGGGCTCGCGCAATCGACATTCCCCGCTCCTGTGGGCTCTCTCACAATCCGATCATGTTCATGGCAGGCTTATCGGACTGAACGGTTCGTCCACTGGCGCACGGGCGGAGACCCCTTATGATCCACCTGGAATGGCCCGAACATCAACTGAATCGAAGATGCCGCGCTTTGTGCTCCTCGCCTCCGTCTGCGTGGTGACAGCGGCACTGTACTTCGCGCAGGAAGTCCTGATCCCGCTGGCGCTGGCAACGCTGTTGACCTTCCTGCTGACGCCGATCGTTCAACGGCTGGAACGCTGGAGGCTGCACCGCGTCGCTGCAGTCATCCTCACGGTCAGCGTCGCGTTCAGCACCCTCGGCGTGCTGACGTGGATCGTCGTGGACCAGGGCGTCGCCCTCGCCCGGCAGTTGCCAACTTACAAAGACAACATCAAATCCAAGATCCAATGGCTGCCGATCCCCGGCTCCGACGGCACGATCGGGCGCATCAAGGCGACGGTCAACGAGATGCAGGAGGAGATCGCCAAGCCTTCGGCAACGTCGCAGCCGTCGCTGCTGTCCGGGCCGATCCCGGTACGAGTCGTTTCGCCCGACCCGTCTCCCTGGGAGCTGCTGCGCGAGAACGCCGGCGTCATCACAGGCCCGCTGGCGACCGCCGGCATCGTCATCGTCCTGGTCATCTTCATGCTTCTCCAGCGCGAAGACCTGCGCAATCGGATCATCCGAGTCGTCGGGTACGGCCGGCTCACGCTCACCACGCAAGCCATCGACGACGCCGCCACCCGCATCAGCCGATACCTCGTCGCGCAGGCCATCGTCAACGGCAGCTACGGGCTGGCGATCAGCCTGGGGCTGTGGATCATCGGACGCACCGCCGGGCACAACAACCCGCCCTTCCCCAACGTCCTGCTCTGGGGATTGCTCTGCGCTGTGCTGCGTTTCATTCCCTACGTCGGTCCGTGGATCGGCATGATGTTTCCGCTGGTCCTGTCGCTGGCGATCTACAAAGGCTTCGGCGTGTTCGTCGCCGTCGGCGTCATGTTCGTTACCATCGAACTCCTCAGCAACAACGTCATGGAGCCGCTGCTCTACGGGTCGAGCACCGGGATGTCCACGCTGGCGATCCTGATGGCGGCGGTGTTCTGGACGTGGTTGTGGGGCGCGGTCGGGTTGATCCTCGCGACGCCGCTGACGGTTTGCCTCGTCGTCGTGGGCAAATACGTTCCGCAGTTGCAGTTCCTCGACATTCTCCTCGGCGATGAGCCGGTCCTTGCGCCGCACGAGCGACTGTATCAGCGCTGGCTCGCGCTCGATCAGGAGGAGGCCGCCGAGCTGGCGCACGAGTTCTTCAAGGATCGCTCGCTCGAGCAGATGTACGATCAGATCCTGCTCCCCGCGATGGCGATGGCCGAGCAGGATCGACACACCGGCCAGCTCGACGACCGCCGGCAGATGCTGATCCGCCAGAGCCTCAAGGAATTGATCGATGAGTTGGGCGACGAATTCCGTCTGCGCCTGGCAAAAACCAGCGCCGGCACCTCGACGGTTCCGGGCAAGGAAGAGACAACCGGCGACAAGACCGCCCGCATGGCCATGCCGAAAGATTGCTCGATCAATGTCGTGATTCTTCCGGCACATGACGAGGCGGACGAGATCGTCGGGCTGATGCTGACCCAACTCCTGGAGTTCAATAACTTCTGCGTCTTCAACGCTTCACAGACGGCGCTGGCCGGGGAGATGCTCGACCTCGTGGGAACTCACCACGCGCACGCGGTCTGCGTCTCCGCGCTCCCCCCCGCCGCCGTCACCCACGCACGCTATCTCTGCAAGCGCTTACGCCCGCGCTACCGCGATCTGCCGCTGGTGATCGGCCTGTGGACGGCCACCGGCGACTTAAAGCGCGCCAAGGACCGCATCGCCTGCGACGGGGCGTGTAATCTGGTGGTGAAACTGGCGGACGCGCTTAATCAGCTCGAGCAGCTCACGCATCCCATCGTGGTGGTGCAACAGCGAGGGGAACCGGCCGCGGCGAAATAGGTGCTTCTGCAGAGTTGAGAGGTGAGACGTGCAAACGTCCGCACGCGTCACTTCGCTCTGTGCTACTCCCTCTCCCCTTGTGGGAGAGGGCGGGGGTGAGGGGTAATCGTGCAGACTCCAGGAGACAAGGTGACGCGTGCGAAGTCTGCACGCTTCACCCCCCACCCCAACCCTCTCCCACAAGGGGAGAGGGAGCAGATCACCCCTTCATCGCTTCCACGCCGCCCATGATTTCCGACAGCTCGGTGGTAATTTGGCTCTGTCGCGCGCGGTTGTAGCGCATGGTGAGCGATTTGACCATCTTGTCCGCGGCATCGGTGGCGCTCTTCATGGCCACCATGCGGGCAACGTGCTCGCTGGTCGTGGCGTCGAGGAACGACTGAAACAACGCCGTCTTGACCGTGAGCGGCAGAAGCTCATCGAGCAGCTCTTTCGCCGAGGGCGAGAAGTCGTAGAGCGTCTGCGTGTTGTAGTGAGCCGGCGGCGTAACGCCGGCGCCGGTGTGCCGCAGGTTGGCGATGCCGGCGGCGTCGGCCGCTTCCTTCTCCGCCACCTGCTGCGCGCCATGTTCCGCCGCCGAACTGACGCCGCTCAACGGAAGCAGCGTCGTCACATCCGGCTTCTGCGACCCCGCGCTGATGAAGTTCATATACGCCACCGAGAAGGAGTCGATCTTGCCCGCGATGAATTCATCCATCATCTTGATCGCGGCCCGCTCGGTCTCGGCGAACGTCGGCGTGTCGTGCGCATCGTATTTCGCGGCGACAGGACGCTTCTGATAATTGAAGTAGCTGATCCCCTTCTTGCCGGTCACGTAAAGATCGATCGTATTCCCCGCCGCTTCCTGGGCGCGCATGAACGCGGTCGCCGTCCGCAGGACGCCCCCGTTATACCCCCCGGCCAACCCGCGGTTGGACGTGATGACCAAGAGCGCCACCCTGCCCGTGCGCGTCTCCGGCGTGCTCTTGCGCAGCAGCGGATGCTCGACATTCCCGACGCTCGCCGCCAGCTCCGCGACCAGCTCGCGGACCTTCAGCGTATACGCCTTGGTCCCCACCGCTCGCTTCAGCGCTTTCTGGAACTTCGCCGTGGCGATCATCTGCATCGTCTTGGTGATCTTCTTGATATTTCGCACCGCCTTGCGGCGTTTGACGATCGCTCGGGCCTTGGCCATAAGTCGCTGATCCCTTCAGTGTTTGGGCTGAGAAAGATACTCGCTGGCGTCGATCCGTTCAAATCCGCCGCAAAGGGGGGTATCGACGACGGAGAAGAGTATCGCCCCAGAAGAAATGTGAGGATGCCAAGGCAGGAACCGAGCCAGATTCGGTGCACGTTCGCGGTCAATACATCATCAACGCCGCGACGGCGAGAATGAGGACGAGCGACGCCACCACTGTGAGAATGGCCCGGGACTTATCCGAGCGGCGCGGCTGAACGGCGGCATGGGGATCGAGCAAGTTGCTTGCGTGCAGGCCAATGCTGTATCGGCCCCCGGCGGTGGCGTCGGAGCGAACGACCGTAAACAGCCGCGGCCCATGCGGGGGAAGCAGGTCCTGCTTCACCACAAACTTCTGTCCCACCGCCAACGGCACATCATGCACGAGGCCCACGCCGGTCGCCGAAATATCCCGCACCTCGACCGGCATTGCCGCGGCACGCGATCCACCCGAAGACGCGCTCAACTCTCCCGCGCCATCGATCCGCTGCCGCGCCGCACGCCGGCGATCCACTTTCTCGGTCGTCGTTGTGTTGCTCACGCTCGTGAATAGGCTCGTGAACATGGAAAGCTGCTCCCAATGTTCTCTTCGGGAGAGCCGCAAACGAAACTTGAGAATCGCTGATCTAGTTATCAGACGAAGCAAGCGAATTGAACCACGGAGACACGGAGACACGGAGGCGCGCTATCCGGTGAGCGCGCCTCCGTGTCTCCGTGCCTCCGTGGTAAATCTGTCTTTCAGTTTTCGCGCACCGAATACAATGTGTCTCCAATCACCAGATCGACCTCATTCCCGATACTGAGCCACTGCGCGGCCGCGGAGTTGTTGCGGACCAGCTCGAAGTATTCGTCGCTGTTGAACTTGATCGTCCGCTGCCGGAGCTTGGCGCGATCGGCGTTCTGGGCGGTGGCATCGGTCCACGTGTTGCCGTTTTGATAAAACGTCTTGTTGTTCAGCACGCGAGACTGCTGCGTGTAGTTCTGTGCAAAGCGATAGCCTGTCGGCGGCGGCGTGGCCGTCGCAGCACCTGCGCCGACAGTGCCTCCGACATCGCTCTTCGACAGCGCATCAAGCTGCTGCATCTCCTGGAGGTTCGACCCCGCCTTGAGCCGGCCGTAGTTGCCGGCGTTGGTCAGCGCCTGCCCGCCGCTGCGCTGCTGGGGTGACGCGGCCTCGGCGACGGTCGAATCGTAATATCCCTTGGCTGCTCCAAGGGCTGGCGCGTCCTTTTCTAAATCCTGGAACGTCCGGGCCATCGGCGCGATCCCGCGCTTCTGCTCATCCTCGACGATCAGATACGCCGTGTAAGGCGTGACGATCCCGTGCTCGCGGGCAAGCTTGACGATCTCGTCCTTCAGCTCCGCCGACTCGCCATGCAGGCGGATTTCATCCAGAAGCCAGCCGACGCGCCGCGTCGCCCACAGGCGCGGAATAAAACCCTGCGACACATCCGAATCGACGAACTTCACATCCTCGGCAAAGTCACGCTCCTGCCCGTTGATCGTGCCGGTGATCTTCACAGACCCTGCCCCATCACCGCTGTATTTGCCGAACATCAGCAGCGTGTCGCCTTTGAACAGGTCCGGCAGTTTCGCCGGATACAACTCACTCACCTTTGCTCCGCCACCAAAGGCGACTTTCAGATCCGTCATCACCGGCTCTTTCACCTTCGCATAAAAATTGCTCACCTTGATCTCGATATCCTCATCCGGCAGCACGTAGTTGCTGGCCGCCCGCGTCGCGTCGGCGATGCGGTCGAGCAGATGCGTGTTCACGTCCTGCCCGATGCCGAAGCAGAAGACGCGGACATCGTTCGCCCGATCGACCGCCCGCTGGACGATCTTGTCTTCGTTGGTCTGGCCGATCGTCGGCGCGCCGTCGGTCAGGAACACAATGATGAACGGCCGCTTCTTCGAATCCGAGTCGCTCTGGCGGAGTTTCAAAGCGCAGGCGAGAGCGTCATCGATCGCCGTCCCTCCGGTGGGCTTGAGCGACTGCACGTAACCCGTTGCCTGCTTGATACGATCCTTGGTCGGATGTTCCAGCTCGACAAAGAGCGGCTCGGCCTCGGTGGAGAATCGCACCAGGTCGAAGCGATCGCCCTCATTCAGATTGGCCAGACAGAAATTCAGCGCTTTCTTCGCCTGATCGAGCTTCCCACGGTCGGCCATTGAGCCGCTGGTGTCGAGGACGAAAACGATGTCCTTCTCCGCCGGCTTCGCATCTTTCACGCCGTTGCCGGGCGAGGCCATGAGCATGAAATAACCATCGCTGCCCGCTTTGTAGGTCAGCAGCTTGATGTCCACGTCCTTGGTCTGGCGCGTGAAGAGAACTTTGAAGTCAGTATCCGGCCGGGCGTTTTTCTGCTCGTAGCCGATCGTCGCTTCCTTCTCGCCATTGCGCTTGATCTCCGCTTGATGCGACGGGCAGTAGACGCTCTTGATGGGCTGTTCGCACTTGAGCTTCACCACGACCGAAACATCATTGATCGGCTTCGAGCTGAACTTTTCCGTGTTGAGCGGATAGGCGTACTCGACCAGCCCGTTGTCTTCCTTGAGCACCTGCGTGTAGCGGATCTTGATGTGCTTGGTGCCGTGCGCTTCGATGGGAAAGATCCGGCACTTGAACGCGTCCCGGCCGACATATTCGAGCAACGCCGGATCACGCATCTTGCGGACGATGTCCTCGTAGATCGATCGCGCCTTGTCCGCCGGCAAGAGCTCGGCTTCCATCTGCTTGCCGTTGATGTCCATGGAAAAACTGTCGATGTGCGCGCCCGGCGGCAGCGGGAAGAGATAGGTCCCCTCGGTCCGCTGATTGCCGGGGTTGTAAAACTCCTGATCCACGCTGGTGACGGCGACGCGGTCGTTGATCTCGACGCTGACGCGATGGAAGCGAACCTCCATCGGCGCGAAGGGGAAGTGGCCCGGCACACGATGGGGGTTCTCGATGATAATGAACCCGTCGGCGAGAACCTTCGGCGCAAGCGTGAGCAGGAGAAGGATCGCTGCGACGATCGAGACAAGAGCGCGCGTCATAAAACCACCTCGCGGTTTAGATCCGTCGAGGGGTTGGACGCGGGATGAGCGTGAAAGTTTCCTCCCCAAAGAAAGGAGCCGGACCATGTCGGCCCGGCTCCTCTGATTCCTCCGTGAACTACGCTGCTGCTGCCATCCCTGCGGGGATCGCGGAGGTCTGCGGTTCGTCGACTGAGTCTGTGGATGCCACCGTCGTCTCGACCGCCGCCGAACGGACACGGGCCAGCGTATATCCGGCAACTGCCGCGACCACGAGCAGAATCGGCGGGACAAAGAGTGCTATCCGCCAGGCGCCCACCGTTCCCATCCTCGTCCGGGCAAGCGTTTCATAGAGCGGCGGGACCAGTCCCAGAGCCGCGATCACGCCGGCGAGCGCCCATACTGTCGCAACGACCACAACCGGCGTCGTCGCGCGCGGGCGGAACTGCGAGGCAAACGTCGCCGCGCTGATCATCCCGATCACGCCGAGCAGCGCCAGGAAAGCGCCCCCACTATCGACCGAGGCAAGTCCCCCCGCCGCCCAGGCGGCCGCGATGAGCATCGCCGCGCGACCCTTGGGCGTAAGCAACCGCTTCCAGAAGAGCGACGCATATCCCCCCGCCGCGATCCCCAGCGACCACGATCCCGCCAGCACACACGCCAGCGATGTCGGAGTCAGTCCCAGCTCCGCTCCCGCGCTCAGTCCCATCGGCATCGCCGCGAAGCACGTGAACGCGCCCGCGAATGATGCAATCCATGCCGCGAGCATCTCCGGCTCGCCGCTGTCGTTGAGGGTCTTGTTGGTTTCTTCGATCGTCTCCATGCCGCACACACCTTTCTCTTTACGAAGCACAAATAAAACAAAAATCGTCCTTCCATGACGTTGCGTTGGCGGGCGTTTGGCAAAGCCGGTGCCATCGCGGGGAGTTGTGCGCCGATTGAGCAGTGAAGAGCGCACCAGGGCCGGTGCGATCAAGCGCTATGCAGGATTTTCGAGCAACGGCGCATCGAATGCGCGAGTGAACTTTTCAAATAATCTTTGCATGCGCGCAAGCGGGGCAGGAAAGCGGCGTTCGCCCCCTTTGCGCGCGCCCAGGCATGCCGCCGATAACCTCGGATGAATAAACGGAAAATGGAGCCGAGCGGGCTCGAACCGCTAACCCCCGCGTTGCAAACGCGGTGCTCTCCCAATTGAGCTACGGCCCCTTGTTCGCCGAAGTATATGAAGTCGGGCATTGACAGTACACTCCATGACGTCCGACAATGCATTGCGGGAGCAACGCCCATGAAAACGCCCATGAACAAGTCAATTGCGATCGCGGCTGTGACGCTTCTGATCGGCCTGGGGTGCAAGCATGAGCAGGTGGCTACGGTCCCACCCAAGCCCGCCCCGCAGCCCGTGTTCGTTCCGGACACCACCGGCAAGGTGATCGTCCACATCGTCAGCCGGAACCAGACGATCACCGTCAAGTCCGGCACGAACGGCGTGGTCTATTCGCTCCGCGACGCGCAGGGCAGGGTGATGCTCGCCGACGCCACGCCGGAAGAGTTCAAGCGCGTCGATCCGCAACTGTTCAACCAGATCCAGCATTACATTGCCGTGCAGGCGGACACGGCCGAGGCGATCGAAGCCTCGGGCGATGTCCGAGCCGCGCCGGTTCCCTGGTCCAACAGCCGCCGCGATTAGTCGCGCTCTTCCGCCAATTCAGTTGATTGCGTATCCTTCGGCGGCGCGGCCATTGGCCGCGCAAGGAGATCGCATTGGCCCAGATCCGCCCGTTCGCCGGCATTCGCTTCGGCAAGCAATTTCAAGACGTCTCGAACATGATCGCGCCGCCGTACGACGTGCTCGATGAAGCGCACAAGTCGCGCCTGCAGGCCAAGCATCCCAACAATATCGTCACCGTCGATGCCCCCTGGATGCCGCCCAAGACCGTCGGTCCGGACGATGCGTACGAGAAGGCGAACCTGACATTCCAGGCCTGGCTGTCGAGCGGCGTGTTGGCCAAGGACGGGCGCCGCGCGCTCTATCCGTACACGCAAACATACGAATACGCCGGCAAGGCGTTTCATCGCCGCGGGTTCATCTGCCTCGTCAAGCTCACGCCCTTCGGCGAAGACGTCATCCCGCACGAAAAAACCTACAAGGGCCCGATCGAAGATCGCCTGAAACTCATGCGTGCCACCGGCACGCAGCTTTCGCCGATCTTCGGGCTCTATTCCGATCCGCGCGGCGAAGTCACGCAACTTCTCTACAGCCATGCCGGCAAGCCGATGCAGACCGGGAAGATCGACAGCGTGCAGAACGATCTCTGGTCGGTCATCGACGCGGAAGTGGAAAACCAGGTGGTCGATGCGATGAAGCGGCGGAAGGTCTACATCGCCGACGGACACCACCGCTACACCACCGCGCTCCAGTATCAAGCCGACGCCATCTCCGCCAACGGCGGGAAACCCCTCCCGCCGACGCACCCGGCCAACTACTGCATGTTCGTCCTCGTCGCCATGCAGGATGACGGCTTGCTCATCCTGCCGACGCATCGCCTGATCGGCGGAATGGATGACTTCGACATGCAGATCTTTGGCAACGCGGTCAAGGAGCATTTCACGATCGAGGAGAGCAAGCTACGTCCCGAGCAATGGGACGATGTCGCGCAGACGAGCACCAAGCGCGCGCCGCATGAGTTTGCGCTGTACGTCGGCGCGACGAAGAAGCTCTACATCCTCAAGCTCAAGAACATCGATGTGCTCAAGCCGTTCTTTGCCGATCGAAGCGAAGTCTGGCGCCGGCTGGATGTGGCGATTCTCCAGCACTATCTGCTCGAGAAAGTGCTGGAGCCCGAGTTTGCCTCGCCGAAGGAACTGGTCAAAGGCTACACCGCCGACCCGGCGTCGCTCGCCAAGGATGTGGACGGCCAGCATTACCAGATCGCGTTGATGCTGCGTCCGACGCCTTTGAGCGCGCTCGAAGAACTCGGCAAGAGCGGGGAAGTCATGCCGCAGAAGAGCACCTTTTTCTTTCCGAAACTGGCGACGGGGCTGGTGATCAATCCGCTGACGTGAAGGTTCGATCGCCATGTCGCGACCAGGCGCTTCACTTCGCATGATCGTCGCGTTGCTCGTCCTGCTCGTCGTCGCCGGCGTGCTGCGATTCAAAGGCCTGGACGACCAGGGCCTGTGGTTCGATGAGATCTGGCACGTCGAGCTTTCCAACGGCTGGGATTCCGCTTCCTTCCTCCAGATCCCGATCAACCGCTACATTCCGCAGCAGCAAAACTATGTGAAGCTGGCGAACGCGCGACCCTGGCACACGATTCCCCAGCACATGGATTACGTCCTTCAGCCCCCGCTGTACCACATGCTGCTCCGGCCATGGCGGGCGGTGGTTGGCGAATCGCCCGCCTGCCTGCGCGGGTTCTCGGCTTTGATGTCGCTTTGCGCCGTTGCGCTGACGTTCGAAGCCGCGAGACGATGCGCGGGCGCGGCGGTTGGACTGGGTGCGGCGGCGATGATGGCGCTGTCGATCAGCCAGATCGATTCGGCACACGATTGCCGCGGATACGCTTTGCTCATCGTCCTCAGCCTGCCGACGGCGATCGCACTGCAGTCGTTGCTCGACGAAAACGTCAGCCCGCGCTCCATCGCCGTTCGCTCAGCCGGCGTGGCGATTGGAACGCTCGTGATGATGTTCACCCATTACTTCGCCAGCGGCGCGTGCCTGGGGATGGGATTCTTCGCTGCGATTTTCCTGCGCGGGCGGGCGCGCTGGATGACGCTGGCGGGCATGGCAATCGCCGCGGCCGTTTACCTCGTTCTATGGTTTCCCTCGCTCCGCCAGCAGCTCGATTGCATCAAGGAGACCGCCGACATTTTTCTTCTCGATCCGACGCCCGGGCATCCGCTCAGAACGATCCGCCGGCTGCTCGCCCTGCCGATGCTGCTGATGGCCGACACCGAGTTCGCCGCTCAGACCAGCGCGATGCGCATCGCGCTCGGCGCCGCGCTGCTCGCGATTGCCGGCATAGCAATCGCTCGCCACAAGGATCGCCCGCAGGCGGCGCTCTGGGCGTTCTGGTTCGCCGGCACCGTCGGCGTCGTCGCGACGGTGGACCTCCTCCGCCATTCGCTGCATCTCAGCTTTGTCCGCTACGTCCTCCTCGCCTCGCCCGGGCTCTTCATCCTGCTCTCGCTTCCCCTGGCCGACATCGCTATGACGAAAAATGGCTGGCGTGGAATGGTCACGACGATCTCGATCCTCGCCCTGGAGCTTGCCCTTCTCGCCGGCGGAAGCGCGGTGCACATCGGGGATGTCCGGCCCTTGTGTGCCTACGTGCAGGAGCACGCGCAGCCCGGCGACGTGCTCGTCCTCCCCGCCCGTCACCATCTCGGCCACGACGCACACGCTCTGTCTCTCGATCTCGCGTATTACACTGACCGTTTTCCAACGCCGATGATCGTCGCGACACGCGCGATCGACGCTGCAACGCGCGCCCAGGCTCCGCCCGGCGCGAAGTGGTGGCTGGTCTCAACGTCCGCGATCGAACTGGACCACATCCTTCCCGGCGCGAAGGTGCTTGAAGCTCAATCGTTCGAAGCGGTGAACGGTGTCGGCATCGCCGCGCGCGTGCAATTGCCGTCGACGACGACGTCAGCAACGCAACCCATCGACCCTCGAAGATAATTTCGCCAGGCGCGAAGACGTATGACAAACGATGTTCCCCGCGGAGGCGCAGCGATAGGTGCGGGAGCTTTTAGCCGCGGGCGGAAGCCCGCGGGCTCCCGCCCGCGGCTACGACGCTTCGCGACCATCGCGTACGCAACTGCTTCCTGCACTCGCAGGCACTCGCTCACGCGCGATTCGGTCAATTGAGACGGCGCTTCACGTGTGAAGCGCGGCTTACACAGGAAAGTCATCGGCGTCGGGGCGGTCTGACGGGGCGGTGGGTGAAAACGTCGGTGGACTCTACGCCTCGCGCGGTGATTTTGGATCGGCCGGTCTCGGCGGGCTCGCGCGGTTTGGCGATGAATTGGGGGATCGGGGAATTGATCAGGAACGGAAGGTTGTACTGAGCGCTGGCGTCGGCGGCGGACTGGGCGGATTCGCCGGGCTTGGGCGTCAGCATCATGCCGGCGCCGCTGCTGGTGATCCATTCCCACGCGATCTTGCCGTCGGCGGTTTCGAAGGCGAGACGCGTCTTGTGCGGCGTGATGGTGACCTGCTGCTTCTCGCCGGTGGAGAATTGCCGGTACTCCTGCTGCTTGGATTCGCCAAGCGACGTGGTGGCGATCAGCTTGATCGGTTGCGGCGCATCCGCCACCGTGATCTGGTTTTTCTGCAGCTTCGATTTGAGCGACTCGATCACCTGCTTGCGCTGCTCTTCGCTGGCGTCGATGTTGACTTCAAGGCTGACGGTGACGCCCGGCTTGATGAGGAGGAGATCGTCCGCTTTCAAAGTGGAGGCGAGTTGGATCGCTTCTTCGTGCGGGAGCGTGGCGCTGGCGAGCAGGGGTGCATCGGACTTTTGCGCGGGGGCGATGTACTGCCAGTAGCGCCCGGCCCATTGGCCGGAGGCGGGAGGGTCGTAGTAGGGAATTTCGTAGCGCCAGAGAATGATGCGGTGATCGAGGTCGAGGAGGTGGCCGCCGGTGCCAAGGAGGAGGTAGTTGTCAGCGACAAAGGCGATCGGGGCTCCCGCAGCGCCGCGGGGGATGGTGACTTCGCGCTGGAGATTTCCGGTGGCCAGGTCCCAGATGTGAATGGCATGGCCGTCGGCGAGGGTGGCGAGCTGTTTGCCGTCGTCGCGGAAAGCGATGCCGCCGCCGAACACTCCGGGCTCGGGGAGGCGGGCGAGCAGTGTTCCGGTGAGCGGATCGAGGAAGACCAGGCCTTTGGGATCAAAAGCGGCGAGGTATTTGCGTGCAGGGGAAAAAGTGGGGATCGCGCCGTGGCCCGAGAGGGTGACCTGCCAAAGCGACTTGGGCACGGGGCCGGTGAGGTCCCAGTGAATCAGCACGCTCTCGGAGTTGATCGTCAGCAGGTGCTGATCATCGACAAATGCGGCCCATTCCGGATCACGCCGCGGCCAATCTTTGCTGTCGTAGGGTTTGAAGCTGAGCTGATGTTTCGGCGGCGCTGCGCCGCTCGGGGCGAGCGACCAGAGATCGAGGCGATCGCGCTTGCCGGGTTCTTTCGAGTACGCGCGCGAGAGAAGCAGTTTGCCGCTGGGGCTCAGATCGAGCGGCTCGGACGGCGCGGGCATGAGCATGACGCCGGAGCTCCCGGCGGTGACGAGGTTGACGCGTTCGCAGCGGACGGTGGCGAAGTTTTTATTGGGGGGAGCGTCGATGTAGTTGACCAGCGCGATCGGGGCAGTTCCGCCGCGCGGGAGGATGAGTTGCGGCGATTCGAAGAACTCGCGCGAGCCGCCTTTGAGTTCGATGACTGTGTTCGTGGGCTTGGTGGTGGGAGCCGGCGAATCGGGGACGAGTTTCCATGCGGGAGCGTCAGCAGAAAGCGTAAGGTGGCGGGCAGTGCCGATGGGTTTGGGGACAGGCGGATCGAAGGGCGCGGGCTCGGAAGGTGCTTTATCGTCAGTGGCCGCTGCGGCTCGTTTCGTAGCTGGAGCGGCGTCGTCGTCGCGAGATGCATCCGCGCGGCGCTGCGTGGCGCGATGCTCCTCCGGAGGTGTGAGCGTCGGCGGATTCAGGGGCGGTGGCTCGGGCTTGAAGAGCGCATGGTTCGATGAAGCCCACGGGACGTCGATGTCGCTGCCGGGTTTGCGGGTGCGCCAGGGCTCGACCCATTCGAAGAATTTGTCGCGGTCGTATTGGATGAGGATCCACCCTTTGGGCGACTTGTTTTTGACCGTGGCCGGAAGCCAGAGTCCGCCCCATTTGACTTCGAGGTGATCGCCGAGGGCGGGGAGTTTCAGTGTGGGGCGGGTTATGGGACGGCTGGTCGTCGTCGGCGTCGCGGCGATGAGCAGGAGCGACAGGACGATCCCGGCGATCCCCCCGATCCGCACAGGTCCCCCATTGGCACTTACCCCGTTCATCAACACCCTCCATTTGCTGGCCATTTTGATACCAAACGCCCGGGCGGGGCACAAACTAGCGTGGGTGGACTGCGGGCCTATAATCCCCCGAACGACTCAGTAACGCGGGCCCCGCGCGAGCGAACACGGATGAAGGGAGCGGGCTGATTTTGGGCGAGCGATATTTTCAACACACGTTTCCAAACGGGCTGACCCTGCTGGGCGAGCAGATGCCGGGGATGCAGTCGGCGGCGATGACGCTCATGCTGCCCGCGGGGTCGTCCACAGATCCTGTCGATCGGTTGGGGTCGGCGACGGTTCTGTCTGACCTGGTGCTGCGCGGCGCGGGACCGCGCGACAGCCGGCAATTAACGGATTACCTCGATAGCCTTGGCTTGCAGCGCGGGAGCGGCGTAGGGATTCACCACACGCGATTCAGTTGTGCCGCCCTGGCCGATCGCGTGCTCGAGGGGATGCCGGTGTATGCCGACATCGTCCGCCGCGCCCATCTCCCGCCCACCGGATTTGATGCGGCCCGCGATTTGGCGCTTCAAGCGCTGGCGGGATTGGATGACGATCCTCGTCAGAAGCTGTTGATCAAGCTGCGCGAGTGGCATTTCCCTTCGCCGTTCGGGCGTAGCTCGATGGGGAAGAAGGACAACCTCGAGAAGCTGACGGTCGAACTGTGCAAGGCGGACTACGGCCGGCGCTATCACGCGAAAGAATCGATCCTGGCGATCGCGGGGAACATCGATTTCGAGCGCGTGAAAGACGAAGTCGCCAGGAATTTCGGCGATTGGAACGGATCGTCCGATGTCCCCCTGGAAGTCATGCCCCCGCCGGGGAATTTTCATCACGAGAAGCAGGATTCCGAGCAGACGCACATCGGCATCGCCTACCCATCGATCCCCGAAACCCACGCCGATTACTACACGCTGCGATTGGCCCTGGAAGTGCTCAGCGGCGGGATGAGCGGGCGGCTGTTCACCGAAATCCGTGAGAAGCGCGCTCTCGTTTACAACGTCTGGGCAGGCTATTCGAGCCTGAAGGGCTCGGGATCGATCCTCGGCTACGCCGGCACCAGCAACGACCGCGCACAGGCGACGCTCGATACGTTCATCGCGGAGCTGCATCGCTTCGTGGAAGGCGTGACGGCGGACGAACTGTCGCGCGCCAAGATCGGCCTGAAGGCCAGCATCATCATGTCCGGCGAATCGACCTCCGCGCGGGCCGGGGCGATCGCGCACGACTTCTTCATGCGCGGGCGGATCCGCACGGTTGATGAGATGAAAAATGCGATCGACGAGGTGACGCTCGATCGGGTGAATGCGTATCTGAAAAGCAACAAGCCCGGTCCGTTCACGATCGTGACGGTCGGGCCTAAAGAATTAAAAACACCGTGATGAACCACGAAGCCACGAAGATCACGAAGCGATTTCTGGTAGCCCCAGCCGCTTCGTGCTCTTCGTGGCTTCGTGGTTAACTCGCATTTTTGGATTTAAACATGCCGCTGAAGTTTCATTACAAGCAGCTTGCCAACGGGTTGGATATCTGTGCCGAGGAGAATGCGGATTCGCATTCTCTCGCCGCGGGGTTGTTCGTGAAGACCGGGGCGCGGGATGAGGATCCTTCGGTCAACGGCGTGTCGCACTTCCTCGAGCACATGATGTTCAAGGGGTCGCAGAAGTACGGCTGGGAAGACGTCAACCGCATCTTCGACGAGCTCGGCGCTCGCTACAACGCCTTTACCACGCAGGAGCTCACGGCTTATTACGCGAACGTGCTGCCGGAATTCACCGAGCGGACGATCGAGCATCTCTCGCATCTGCTTCGGCCGGCGATTCGCAACGAAGACTTCGATACCGAGAAGAAAGTCATCCTCGAAGAAATCTCGATGTACCTCGATGATCCGGGGCATCGGGTTTACGAGAAGCTGATGGATGTCCACTTCGGGAATCACCCGCTGAGCATGAGCATTCTCGGGTCGGCCGAGTCGATTCAGAAACTGAAGCGCGATGAAATGGCCCAGTACTTCACGAGCCGGTATGGGCCGGGGAATATGGTGCTGGCGGTGACGGGACGGCTGGATTTTGACGAGATCGTAAAGCTCGCGGAGAAGTACATGGGAAGCTGGCCGCGCGTGAACGCGCCGCGGAAGCAGCCCGATCCGCTCTACAAGCCGCAGCGGCTGACGATGGCGGATCCGAAGCTCAACCGCATGTACACCATGGGCATGACGCCCGGCCCCAGCGCGCAGGACGAACGCCGATTCGCGGCACGCGTGCTGTCGGATGTCATCGGCGATGTCGATGGCTCACGCCTCTACTGGGCGCTGGTGGATAACGCGATCGCCGACGAGGCGGACTTCGGCTTCTATCCGCACGACGCCTGCGGCAGCTTTTACATTTCGCTGGTGACCGACCCCGAGCGAACCCAAAAGGCCCTCGACATCGCGCTGGGGGAACTCAACAAGGCCAAGACTGATCTGAACGACGACGAAGTCGAGCGGGCCAAGAACAAGATCGCCAGCTCGCTGGTGCTCCAGGGCGAAGTCCCGCTGGGCCGGATGCGCTCGATCGGCAGCCAGTGGCTGTACAACAAGGAATACCGCTCGCTCGAGCAGGACATGGAAACGCTCATGAAGGTGAACCGGCCGGCGCTGGAATCCCTCATGCGCGATTTTCCATTCGATCCGATGACCATCGTCACACTGGGGCCGGGGGAAACGGCGAAGTGAGTCGTCTGGTCCCCTCTCCCCTTGTGGGGGAGGGCTAGGGTGAGGGGTGAGACGTGCAGACTCCCTCGGCGAAGTTACGCGTGCGAAGTCTGCAAGGTTTACCCCTCACCCCCGCCCTCTCCCACAAGGGGAGAGGGAGGACGGTGCTATCTCTTTGCGGCGATTAGGAACTCGGCCAGTTCATGTACGCCGCGCATGTCTTCGAAGAGCTTGTGGGAATTGGTCTCAATGTCCGCGACGACCTTCGCGCGCCATTCTTTGTCATTGGCCAGGCGCAGGCAGATCTCCACGTATTCCTCCGGCGATTTGGCGATGCACTCCTCGACGCCCATCACGCGGTAGAGCGCGGCGGTGAAGTTGCCTCTGAGATAGTTCGTCGGCATCGTCACCACCGGCACGCCGGCGGCGAGGGATTCCATGCTGGTGTCGCCGGCCCCGAAGGGGAATGGGGCGAGGGTGGCGTCGCAGAGTTTGGTCAGGCCGCGGAAATCGTCTCTTGCGAGGCGATCGAAGAAGCGGATTCTTTCCACGACGTCCGGGTAGGTCGCGCGCAGGCGGTCGAGAACCATTCGGTCCCAGTTGGCCGAACCCGTCCTGGGAATGAGCAGGGTTCCGCTCGCGTCGCGACGGAGGAGCTCACCAATGACAACATCGAACTGCGGATGCAGCTTGAAGGTCGAATGAAGGCAGCCGTAGAGGTGTCCGTCGCTGGGCAGCTTGAAGTCCTCACGCGTGCGCAATGGCGCTTGGGGCGGGCGATAGTAATAAAGCGGTAGGTTCTTGAAGCGGACGAGTTTTTCGGTGTAATTCGCCTCCGCGCCTTCGGCTTCGGCCAATTCGCTGGAGAGAAAGTAATCGATCGTGCCGATGCCGGAGGTCGAGGGATGGCCCCACATCACGCACTGCACCGGCGCCAGCCGGCTGAAGGCGAGGGTGTAGGTGATGCCTTCCATTCCCAGGTCGGCGTAAATGAGAACGTCCAGGCCGAGGTTGGCAATGGCGCTGCGCATCTCGACGACGCGGGAGGGAAGATGGATGAAGCGATCGCACTGCCCGCGGATGAACCGGGCGACGTCGTCGGCATGCGGCACGGTGGAGATCCCGATGATCTCGAACTTGTCGCGCGGCAAGCGCGCGATCAGACCCTGGGTCCACAACCCCACCGTGTGATCCTTCAAAAACGCGGAGATGAACCCTACCCGCAACCGCCCCGCCGCTCCGCGGCTTAGCGCCGGATCGCTCGGAGCTTGATGAAGCTGTGCAATTTCCGAAAGCACATCCCGATCATCCAACCCCGAATACACCACATAAAACGGAGACCGGGCGATGTGATCCGTCAGATCGATCTTCACCCCATCGCCACGAAGTTTCCCGACTTCCCGCACCAGCCGCTCGCGCCACTGCGTTACCGACTCCAGCGAAGTGAACACCGGCGGCACGAGGGTCGCGGCGTTGATTCGCGTTTCGGGCGTTGGGCGAAGACGGACGGCTTCTTCAAAATGCGTGACGCCTTCGTCGTAACGCCCCGAATCCCACAACGCGCGGGCGTATTTTTCCTGCGCATCGGCGGATCGGGGATTCGCTTCGACGGCACGTTGCAGCCAAACAAGAGCCTCGTCGATCTTCCCGAGACGCTTGAGCATCAGCCCGAGATTAGCAAGCGCCGGAACGTGCCGCGGCTCGAGTTGGATCGCGCGTTCATACGACGCCTTCGCGCCGGCGTGATCGTTGATGCCGTCGAGCGCGAGAGCCAGGCCCGTGTGCGTGTCGGGATTTGAAGGGGCAAGCGTGTTGAGCCGGTGATAGACCGTCACCGCCTCGGCGTATCGCCCCATCTGCTGAAGCACGTTAGCGAGGTTGAAGTTCGCCGGGACGAGGTTGGGGATGATCGCCAGCGCCTCGCGATAGGCGGCCTCGGCTTCTTTCAGCCGGCCCTGCGATCGGCGGATCAAGCCGAGGTTGTTGTACGCCTGCGCGAAGTCGGGATTGATGGCGATGGCGCGTTCGATGGCGGCGGCGGCGTCATCGAACCGCCCTACCGCGCGGAGACAGTGCCCGAGGTTCACCTGCGCCTCGGCGTTGTTGGGCCAGCCGCGGGCAGCGGTTTCCATGTGCGGGGCGGCGGACTTCGCGTCGCCCGATTGGAGGAAGATCATGCCCAGCAGGTAGGCGGTGTCAGGCTGGTTGGGATCGGATTCGAGGACTTTTCTCAGGGTGTTTTTTGCCTCTTCGGGCCGCCCCATCTGCAGGAGTTGGCGCGCGCGGTTGAGTTCTGTGGGGACGTCCATGGTGGCAGCATATTAGCGATTCAGTGTCACCTCTCCATGACGTATCCCTTTGACAGTCGCACACCCTATAATTGCTCAACATGCCCTTGTCTGATGGCGCGGGTGCACCGCGTAAATTCACGCTTTTGGATCTTCGTGCCGCTCGGACCAGTGGAGCGAAAATTCCCGTTCTGACCTGTTACGACTTCACCACCGCCCGGCTCATGCAGGAGGCCGGCGTGCCGGCGCTGCTGGTGGGTGACTCAGCGGCGAACGTCATTCTCGGACACGAGACGACGTTACCGGTCCCGCTGCACTTCATGATTCAAATCACCGCCGCGGTCCGAAAAGGCGCGCCGAGGGCGCTGGTGATCGCGGACATGCCCTTTGGGTCTTACCAGGTTTCACCTAAGCAGGCTCTGCGCAACGTGTTGCGGATGGTGCAACTTTCCGGATGCGACTGTGTGAAATTAGAGGCGGCCGAGAGTCAGCTCCCGGCGGTCAAGGAGCTGGCGGATGCCGGCGTCGCAATCGTGGCGCACCTGGGTCTCCGCCCGCAGGCGGTGGGTGTGCTGGGCGGATATAAGGCGCAAGGGCGCAACGCCGAAGATGCCGCGCGGATTGTCGAGTTGGCTGGAGCGATGCAGGAATCGGGGGCGGCGGCGATTTTGCTGGAGGCGGTTCCCGCCGAGGTTGCCGCGGCCGTCGTCGAGGCGACGCAGATCCCCGTGATCGGATGCGGCGCAGGCCCCGCGTGTCATGGACACGTGGTGGTGACGCACGACACGATCAACCTGACTCCCCTGCGTCCGCCGCCCAAGTTCGTGCCCAAGCTTGGCGATATCGCCACCCCGATGATCGCCTGCTTCCGCGAGTACGTCCGCCGCGTGACGGACGGCTCCTATCCCTCGCCTGAGCACGCTTATGCGATGCCGGAAGAAGAGAAACGCAAATTTGAGTCGTTGACGGTAGATCAGTCGAAGTAGCAGATTGGCTTTTTCAATTTTCAAATTGAAACGGAGTACCACACCCATGAATCGAATGAAGAAGTTCACCAGTGTCCTCGTGCTTGCCGGCGTCGGCTCGGCGGGGTTCATGTTTGGCAACGGGATGATCAAGGACGTGCAGTTCGCACGGGCCGAGGAGCAGGTGCAGGCGTCGCGCGAGCAGATCAAGCACGCTGAAGACCTGGCCACCGTCTTCCGCGATGTCGGGAAGGCGGTCGAGCCTTCGGTCGTGAAGATCGATGTGCGCAAGAGCGTCAAGGGCGTCAGCCATGTCCTGCCGTTTGGAGATGAGGACCTCAAGAAGTTCTTCCCCGATCGCGACGGCGACGGGGAGCCAGATGTTCCAAAGGGCTTCAATTTCGGCAATCCCGGCGGCGGCAGGGACATGGAAGAGATCGGCACCGGCAGCGGCGTGATCATGGAAGTCAGCGGCTCCACCGCTTACATCCTGACCAACAACCACGTCGCCGGCGGCGCGGAAGAAATGTACATCACCCTCTCCGACGGTCGCCTGATCAAGAACGGCAAGGTCATGGGTACCGATCCCAAGAGCGACCTCGCGGTTGTGAAGATCGAAGCCGATCGCATCATCCCGGCCAAGTGGGGTGACTCGGGCGAGATGCAGAAAGGCGACTGGGTGGTCGCATTCGGCTCGCCGTTCGGCTACGTCGGCTCGATGACCCACGGAATCGTCAGCGCGCTCAACCGCTCGACCAACTCCGAAGGCGGAACCGGAATCCTCGGACGCTTCGGGTACGAAAACTTCATTCAGGTCGATGCCCCCATCAATCCCGGCAACAGCGGCGGGCCGCTGGTCAACCTGCACGGGGAAGTGGTCGGCATCAACACCGCCATCGCCTCGCGCTCCGGCGGGTTCCAGGGAATCGGCTTCGCCATCCCCTCGCAGCAGGCGAAGTTCGTCTACGGACAATTGAAGGACAAGGGCAAAGTGACCCGCGGCTACCTCGGCGTCGGCATCGCCGATGTGAGCAACCCGCGCGTGGCCAAGAGCGTCGCGTCGTTCGACTTCAAGGGCGACAAGGGCGTCTTCGTCGAGCAGGTCATGCCCGACACGCCGTCCTACGGCAAGCTGCAGAAAGGCGACATCGTCACCAAAGTGAACGGGAAGGAAGTGGCGACGTCGAACGATCTGCGCAACCAGGTGGCCGCCATGCCGCCCAACAGCGACATCAAGCTCAGCGTCTTTCGCGAGGGCAAGGAGCAGGAAGTCAGCATCAAGCTCGCGGAGCAGCCGGATGAGATGGCGCTAGGCCGAGGCGGACGCAACCGCAATCGCGGCGACAACAATGCCGACGACAACGCTGCCGCGGATGAGAAGTCCGATGCCAAGGCCAAGGTTGGGCTGACGCTGGGCGACGTGACCGATGAACTGGCCCAGCAGTTCGGGCTGGAGAAGGACGTGAAAGGCGCGATCGTGAAGGAGGTCGAGCCCAAGAGCCCGGCCGCCCGCGAAGGGATCCGCCCGGGCGACGTCATCACGGAAGTGAAGCCGACGGGCCAGAAAGTGATCCCGGTAAACAACGCCAAGGAAGCGCGCGAGGCCATCTCCAAGGCGGACCTGAGCAAGGGAATCCGCCTGTACGTGGTCGGCCGCGACGGATCGCGGTTTGTCGTGTTGGATAATGAGAAGTAGTTGATCGAAGACGTGAAACATGAAGAGGCGCCAGAGCATTCTGGCGCCTCTCTTGTTTCTTCATGTTTCATGTTTCATGTTTTCACGTTTCTGCTTCAGCAACTCCCGATACTGCTCCACCAGCGGCAGACTTTCCGGAGCGAACTCCAATTCGCCGTTCGCCGCCTCTTCGCCTCCTGATCGATCGCGCGGCTCGCAGAACGTGGCGATTCTTCGGACGCCGGTCTTGGTGCGCAGCACGCCGGTGGTGTATTCGGTGGCGAAGATGTAGCGGTAGTTCTCCTTCTCGATCCCGTAGAGCAGATCGACAACGCGCACCCCTGCCGCCCCGGGGACCTTGAGCCTGGAGGCGATTCGCGGCGCAAGGCGAAAGCGGTCGGCCGCGCTGAAGTGCATCTTCCATTCATCCGCTAAGTTGCGCAGCCGCTGCACGTATCGCTTACGGGCGACGTAGCGGATCGTTCCCGCGAAGGCGGTGATCAGAAGCATCAGCGCCAGGAACTCCAGCGGGGTGAAAAGCATGATGGGTTAGTGCGCCAGCGCGGCGGCGCCGCCGGCGGGCGTCGATGAACGCAGCGGCCTCGGCGCGGGCGGCGTGGGCGGCTTGGGCGCGGGTTTGGTTGTGGGGGGTGGCGGCGCTGGGGCGCTCGCGGGGGGTTCGGCGGGTTGACTTGCCGATGACGCGCCCATGCCGGGGACGGCGAAATCGATCCCGTAATCCGGCTCTACCGGCTGCAGCGTCTTGCCGATCCAATCCGCCAACGCCACGTAACGCGGGTCGGTCTTGCCATGGAAGACCGGCTTGAATCCCGCGACATCCGGGTGCGGATATTCCGCCTGCGAACCGGGCAGCGCGTATTGCAGGATCATCGATTGCTCGGGGTGCTGGCGGTCGAGCATGCGCAGATCCCCGCGCCCGAAGACCGCCTTGTCGCTGCTCTTCATCGGCTTGGAATAGTTCTGGAGGATGTAAAAGTTGGTGTAGGTGGCGGCGTCGGAGTCGCCGGGCTCGACGAGGGCGAATTTCTTGGGGTTGCGATCGCCGTGACAGCCCGACGTCGCGCAATTCTGCAGCAGCGTCGGCTGCACCCTCTGCCGAAACGCCAGCAGCGACGGCGGATCGTTCAGGATCTGCACATCCCGCCGCATTTCCGGCGTCCCTTTCTCGATGATCATCATCGCCTGGTCCATCGGCGTGAGCGCGTTAAACTCGGCCTGGCGCATGGTCGAATAGCTGATGTAGCGCTTCTTCACATCGCGCTCAAGGCGAATGCGAACACCCTTGTCGTCGGGTCGAAGCTCGCGCTGTCGGATGGCGTTGATATCCTGCGGGCGAAGAACCTTGTCGCTGCCGCCGCCGCCCTGCGTGGTGGGCTCCGAGGCTGGAGCGGTCGCGGGAGATGCGGTCTTGTTGCGGGCGGCTTCCAGGCGCATCTGGCTGCGGATGGTCTCGGCGAAGGCGACGGCGTCGGCGTTGTTCGGATCGATCGCCAGCGCCTGATCGACCGCCGTCCGCGCGGTGGCGTAATCGTGCGCATTGAACGCCTCGCGCGCCAGCGCCATCCGCCCGGCCACATCCCTGGGGCCGAGCTTGGCAAGGCGATCGGCAAAACCCTGGGCCGGCGTGCCGGTGGGATATTGGACCGACGCGATGCGCGAGCGCTCGATGCGCGTCTTGATTCCCTTGACGGTGACGAGCAGCGCATCGGGGTCTTTGTCGTCGATGTCGCCGTCGTAGGTCTGTCCGTCGCGAGTTTTCACCACGCCCGGGCGGGCGAATGAGACGGTGGCGGACAATCCGAGAACTACCAGCCACGTCAACACGCCAGGGCGGGTCATAGGTGTCTCCTCACAAGTCGCTGAGCTTGCCGACTCATCCTACAAGACACGAGCAAATGCGGGCAAGTTTGGAAGTGGGGGATGTCAGAGCGAATTATGCGATTGCACGGACATATCCGTCGCCATGACCTGAAGCGCGGCCCCAGATGCCGGGGAGAGGTTTTTCGCAGTCGGGGCAGGTTCCATCGTGTCTCACGCGATTTTCCTGGACCAGGAAACCCCAGCGCTTGATCACCGTCGCGTTGCAGTGATGGCAGCGCGTGTTTTCCCCCTCGCCCACCTGGCCAGGAAGATTTCCCGGATAGATGTATTTCAACCCCGCTTGTTGGCCGAGTTCGACGACTTTCACGAGGTCTTCCGCCTGCGTACGGCGATAGCCGTCGGTCATCTTGTAGTCCGGATGAAACGCCGTCACGTGCCAGGGCATGAGCACATCGACGCTCGCTAAAAACTCGGCCATGCGTTTGAGATCGTCGGGATCGTCGCTGAAGCCGGGGACGACGAGCGTGACGATTTCAACCCAGAAGCCTCGCTCTTTTAGCATCTTGATGGTAGCGGTGACGTTCTCCATGACGCCGCCAAGCTCGCGGTAGTGCCTGGGATCGAAGGTTTTCAGATCGACTTTGTAGGCCTCGACGTAGGGCTTGATGAAGTCGAGGACTTGCGTCGTACCGTTGCCGTTGGAGATGTAGGCACACTTCAGTCCGCGGGACTGGGCTTCCTTGAAAACGTCTACCGCCCATTCGCTGGTGATGAGCGGTTCGTTGTAGCTCGATGCGACGACGGGGGCTTGATGTTGGAGGGCGATATCGACGAGCTGCTGCGGCGTGGTCAGCTTCGGCGGCGCGACGGCATCGACGTCGCGCAGCATTTGGCTGGTTACCCAGTTCTGGCAGTAGCCGCAGTGAAAATCGCAGCCGAGCATGCCGAAGGTGAGGGCGTCGGATCCCGGCAGCACATGGAAGAACGGCTTTTTCTCGATCGGATCACACGCGACGCAGCCGACGTAGCCGTGCGGCACGAGCAATTGACCATTCTCGTTAAAGCGAACTCGACAGACGCCGTCGCGCCCAGGTTGGACGATGCAGCGATGGCCGCAGGCGAAGCATTGGATCGTGCCGTTGGGCTTGCGTTCGATCAGCGCTTCCGCAGCGGGAGCGGAGTAGCGATGAAGCATCTCCTTGAGCGACTTGAGCCGTTGCTTCTCTTCGAGAACATCGAGGGACGGCATAAGGTTGAAATTATAGCCCGCCGCCCCGCTGCTTTTGTGCGGCCTTTTCCAGGAGCTTGAGGTTTTTCAGGTTCGCCTTGAACGCGACGTCAAAGGCATCGCCCACCAGCGGGATCTCGCCGACCGCCCAATCGAGCAGGAGATTCATCGCCATCCGCGTCTGCACGACGCGGCCGAGCTTGTGCTTCCGCGCGATGATGATCGGATACACGCCGACCACGGCCATAGCCAGATCGCCGACAACGGGAACGAGACCGATGATCGCATCCCAGCCATACTTCACTCCGCCGATCTCGAACTCGGCATCGAGCAGCTTGGCGAGGCGGCGGACCTTCTCGAGGTCCGCATCGAGATCATGGCTGACGCGCGCGACTTTGACGTTGATGGGGATCGAGGCACTCATCATCTCAAATAGTACGTCGGGCCCGCAAGCCCGGATGCGTTAGAAATCCAGTGGAATCTTTGAACCCTCCAGGCGTGTCATCCTGAGCGTACTCGCGAAGGATCTGGCTGGTCGGCCAGATGCTTCGGAGTACCTCAGCATGACACATGGGAGGATTAGGCCAAAATCTCGTCGATCTTCCGGATCGTCGCATCGTCCAGCTTTACCCCGCTTGCCTCGGCGTTTTCTTCGATTTGCTGCGGGCGCGTCGCGCCGATGATGCACGAGGTGACTTCGGGTCGGCGGAGGTTCCAGGCGAGGGCCATCTGGCCCAGGGTCAGGTGATAGTCTTGCGCGATGGGGATGAGCCGCTGCACTTTTTGCAGAAGCTCTTCATCGCTGAGGAGGGATTTTTTAAGGAACTGGTTCTGCCGATCGTCCGAAGCTCGGCTGCCGGCGGGGAACGGTTGGCCGGGTTTGTATTTGCCGGTGAGCACGCCTTGCGCGAGCGGCGAATAAACCACCTGCCCGATGCCGCCCTTGTAGCAGAGGGAGAAGATCGCCTCGCTGTCGCGCGCGATCATGTTGTAGCGGGGCTGGCTACCCTTGGGCTTGTAGTAACGGTCGCCGCAGATTTTCAGGCACTCGGAAATCTGCTCCGCGTTCCACGCGCTCACGCCCCAGTAAACGATTTTCCCCTGCTTGATCAGATCATCCATCGCGCGGACGACTTCCTCGACCGTCACGTTCTCGTCGTAGCGATGGCACTGATACAGGTCGATGTAATCGGTCTGCAGCCGTTTCAGCGAGCCGTGCGCCTCCTCCATGATGTGCTTGCGCGACAGGCCTTTGTCGTTGGGGCCGTCGCCCATGGGAAAATAGACTTTGGTGGCCAGGACATACGACTCGCGGCGTCGGCCGGCGAGGAGTTGGCCGAAGGCTTCTTCGCCCCTGCCGCGAGCGTAGCCGTCGGCGGTGTCGAAGAAGTTGATGCCGACGTCGAACGCTTTGTCGAACACCGCCCTGCCGGCCTCGGCTTCAATGGCGCTGCCGAAGGTCAGCCATCCGCCCAGTCCGATCTCCGAAATCTGCACCCCCGCGTCGCCAAGTCGTCGATATTGCATGCTTTGAAACCTTCGTGGGTTAAAGTTGTCCGTAACTAAAACGAACTGGCCATATGTACAGGCAGGAGGATCGTATGCGCCGACCCGTCGCCGTCGTTCACGTTCTGGGGACTTTACTGTGTTTGGGGCTGAGCGTCATCGCTCGCGGGCAGACGACGATTCCCGCCGCCACACAAGCCGCGGGCAAGCCGCTCGCCATTACCGTCACCGACGCGAAAACAGCTCAGCCGCTCAAAGGCGTGACGCTGAAGGTTCAATCCGGCGGGAAAGACACTCAGACCACGGACGACACCGGCGTCGCGACGCTGAGACTCGCAGAGAAGCAGCCCAATTACGTCTACATCACCGCACGCAAGGATGGGTACGTCCCCATGCGCCTGATGTGGCGGCGCACCGGAGGCGAGAACCCGGCCATCCCCGCCGCCTATTCACTGGCCATGCAACCGGGGACGAAGATCGGCGGCAAAGTTCTCGATGACGCGGGCAAGCCCATCCCCGGCGCGACGGTGGTCATCGCCATTCGCAACAAGGGACGCGACGCCGTCGAAGCGTTCAATGTCTCGTACGAAGACACCAAGGCCGACGCGGAAGGGAACTGGTCCTACGCGCAGGCGCCGGCGGAGTTTGAGAGGATCGACGTCGGCGCGTGGCACCACGACTGCGACTGCACGCAGGGCTTCTTCTCCATGAACGAGTTCGAGCCGATCTCCGCCCTGCGCGATGGCAGCGCAAAGCTCACGCTGACGCGCGGGCAGACGGTGGAGGGCGTAGTCTACGGGTCCGACGGCAAGCCGCTCGCCAAGGCGACCGTCGGCGTCGGGCGTGACCGCGTCGCGAGCAATGTCATCCCCGCGATCAAGACCGACGAGCAAGGGCACTTCGCCTTCGGCGCCAAGCCCGGCGTGCAGGTCGTCGTCACGGTCAAAGCGCAGAAGCACGCGCCGGAGCTCAAAGAGTTCCTCATGGGCGAGAAGCCCCAGCACCTGGACATTCATCTCACGCCGGGGAACACCATCGAGGGCAAAATCGTCGATACCGCCGGCAAGCCGATCCAGGGCGTTTCGCTCTACACCGACACCTGGCGCGGGCATCGCACCATCGACACACGCATCAACACCGACAAGGACGGCCACTTCGTCTGGAAATCCGCGCCGGCGGATGCGGTGATGATGGACATCTACAAGATGGGCTACGCCGACGATCGCAAGCATGCGATGACCGCTTCGACGCAGCCGGTCGTCGTCACCCTGAACAAGCCGCTGCGCGTTGCGGGCAAGGTGATCGACGCGGAGACGAGTCAGCCGGTGGCGGATTTCACGGTCATCCATGGCATCACGTGGGACAACGGGCAGCGCATCAGCTGGGAAAGGCAAGGGGCTGGGACGGCGCCCCTCAAGCCCAAGACGCCCGGAAAATTCGAGTTCGAACAGTCTTATCCCTATCCCGGCTACGCGCTGCGCGTCGAGGCGCCGGGGTATGAGCCGGCGGATTCGCGCGTCTACACCATGGACGAGCGGAATGTCGAACTCACCTTCAAGCTGACGAAGGGCCAACCGCTCACGGGCGTGATCCTCGCGCCCGATGGCAAACCCGCGGCCAAGGCAAATGTGCAGCTTGCCACGAAGGACTCGCAGGCGCAGCTCACCAACGGCCGGCCGGATTCGTACGCGCATCAAAACATCACGACCAACGCCGACGCCGATGGAAAGTTCACCCTCACGCCGGTGAAGGAGGATTTCCTACTCGTCATCGTGCACGAGAGCGGACAGGCCAGGCTCACCAAGGAGCAATGGAAGTCAGCCAACGGCGGGCCGATCAAGCTCGAGCCGTGGGCGAAGATCGAGGGGACGCTCAAAATCGGCGCTAAGCCGGGGATGAACGAACAGATCTCATTGTGGCTGAAGGAGGAGATGAAAGAGAACGCCCCGCGGCTGTGGCAGGAATACAAGGTCAAGTGCGATGAGACGGGACATTACGTGTTCGATCGCGTCTTCCCGGGGAACTTCGGGGTTCAGCACTACATCCAGCTCGGGCCGCAGACCTGGGGCGGAGCGCTGAGTAAATCGACTGTCGCCGAGGCGGGCAAGACCTCAACGGTGAACCTCGGCGGCACCGGTCGGCCGGTCGTTGGGCGCATCAATTTACCCGCAAGCATGCCGGAGCGGTGGGTGGTGCAGACGACCACGATCATGAGCGCCGGCTCATCCGAGAAGCCGCCGCTGCCGGATAATTTCGAGTCCCTGCCCATGGAAGAGCGCAAAGCCGCTTACGCAAAATGGCTGGAGAGTGACGCGGGGAAAGCGTTCAAAGAGAAGAGCGATCGGGCCGAGGCCGCACGACGGTTCTACAGCTTCCGCCTGGGTCAGGACGGATCCTTCCGCGTCGAAGATGTCGAGCCCGGCACGTACACCCTGAGCGTCGGCATCGCGCAACCGCCGGTCGGCAGCACCTGCGGCTGGGGCGATTCCATTGGCAGCGCGACCGCGGAGTTCACCATCCCCCAAATCCCCGGCGGACGCACCGATCAGCCGTTCGAGATTCCCAGCGTCGAGTTCAAGCAGACCAAATCGGTGAAAGTCGGCGATGTCGCGCCGGCGTTTTCGGTGAAAACGCTCGACGGCAAAGACATCAGCCTGGCTGATTTCAAGGGCAAGTATGTGGTGCTCGATTTCTGGGCGACCTGGTGCGGCCCGTGCGTCGCGGAGACGCCGCACCTCAAATCGGTCTACGAAACCTTCAGCTCCGATCCACGCTTCGCCATGATCAGCCTGAGCCTCGATGAGAAAACCGATGAGCCAAAAAAATTCGTCGAGAAAGAACAGATCAAGTGGCCGCAGGCATTTTTAGGCGAGTGGAGCAAAGCGACGCTGCCCAATGACTACGGCGTACACGGCATCCCTTCGATCTGGCTGATCGGCCCGGATGGAAAAGTGCTGGCCAAGGATCTCCGCGGCGCGGTGATGAAGAGTGAGATCAATAAGCTGATGCCGAAGTAGAAGGGGAGGAGTAACGAGTAAGGAGTAATGCTTAAGGGAGGAAAAAGTCTCGACCGCTCTTCCTCCCTTAAGCATTACTCGTTACTCGTTCCACAATCTGCTTCCGCCGAATGTCGTACTTCACATCATCCAGCACCGGCAGCGCATCGCCCATCTCGATGGGTTGATCCAGCGGCACCCAACTCTTGCACCCGGCGTATGCCGGCGTGTTGGCGATCGTCACCGGCGTGTGCAGGCGATACGCGCGGACCAGCAGCAGGTAGAGCGGATTCTCCGGTCGATAATCAAACCGCATATCGATCAGCGGCGATGTCCAGATGTGCTCCTGATCCAGCGCGTCCATCTGCTGGCGAGATTTCAGTTCGACGATGTCGCTCACCACGCCGGCGGCGGAGAGGACGATCTCACTCGGCTCGCTCGATCGCGCTTCAAAGCCTGCGTGTTCGGGTTCCTTGAGCATCTTCAAGTTTTGATGCACATACGTCGGAAAAAGCAGGAACTCGCGGTTCTCCACCTGGAATTCTCCGCCCGATTCGTAGATCCCGCCCTTTCGCAGCAGCAGCATCTGCCGCCCGCTCTCCAGCGCGCGGCAAACCGTTGCCCATTCCTTCAACGCCACCTGCAACGAAGTCGGCCAAGCCATATCGATCCCTTATACTCGCCATCCGCGTGATGGACGAGGCATCATTTCGAGAGACGATGCGCCAGGGTCTGGCGCTGGCGCGCGAAGGACGTTTCGCCGACGCCGAGGTCATCTTTCGCCGGGTCGCCGACGAGCGGCCCGGCGACGGAATGGTCGCGATGAACCTGGCGGCGGCGCTCGCATCACAGGGGAAGCGGGAGGAAGCGCTGCCGTGGCTCGATCGTGCGGCGGCGCTGCGGCCGGATGATCCGGGGGCTCATTTCAATCGAGGGCGGGCGCTGGCGTCGCTCAAGCGATTTGCCGACGCCATCGCCCCGCTCGAGCGCGCCTTGCAGCTCGCGCCGGGGGCGATCGATGTCGAGTATGAGCTGGGGATCTGCAACCAAATGCTCGGCCGGGACGGCTTGGCGGTTCAGCAATTCACCCGCGTGGTGGAGGCGATGCCGGAGCATCCTCTCGCGCACGCATATCTGAGCCAGACGCTGCGCGAGCTCGGACATTTCGAAGCGGCGCTCGCCCACATCGCGCGCGCCGTCGAGCTCGAGCCGGGCAATCCGCAGATCCGCTATGTTTATGGATTGTCGTTATTGCTGGAAGATCAATGGGAGCCCGGCTGGATCTATGCCGAGTCGCGCTGGCGGACACCGGACTACGCGCGCGCGACCGAATCGCTGGCCGGCTTTCCCATATGGGATGGCTCGCCCCTGGAAGGAAAGTCGATCTACATCCACGCCGAGCAGGGCCTGGGCGACATGATCCAGTTCATCCGCTACGCGCCGCTGGTAGCGAAGCGCGGCGGGCGTGTGATCGTCGGCACACAGGCGACGATGCTGAAACTGATCGCGGGCGTTGAAGGCGTGGCCGAGGTTTACGACCCCCAGGCTCTGGTTCCGTCGCCGTTTCATTGCTGGGTGCCGCTCCTGAGCCTACCGCGGATTTTCGATGCCAGGCCCGGGACGATCCCCGCAGACGTCCCCTACCTGAAAGTAGACCCCGCCCGGCAGAAGCGATGGGCCGATCGAATCGGCCACGACGGCTCGTTGCGCGTCGGGTTGGCGTGGGCGGGTAACCCGGAGCACATTCGCGATCACGCTCGCTCGACCGTCCTGGAAAAATTCGCGCCCCTCGCAAGCATCGCCGGCGTGAAATTCTTCTCCCTGCAAAAAGGCGCTGGCAGCGAGCAAACGAACTCTCCGCCAGCCGGGATGCAACTCATCGATCTCGCCCCCGATCTGCATGATCTCTCCGATACCGCCGCGGCCATTCTCAATCTGGACCTGGTCATCGCCGTCGATACCGCCGTCGCGCATCTGGCCGGCGCGCTGGGAAAACCGGTCTGGCTGCTGGTGGGCTATTCCCCCGATTGGCGCTGGCTGCGCGATCGCCCCGATTCTCCCTGGTATCCCACGATGGAATTGCTGCGGCAGCGCAAGCTGCACGATTGGGGCGAATTGCTGCGTCGGGTGGCGACCAAGCTGCGCGAGCACCAGGCCAAACAAGTCTAAGATTTCCTTGTAACCTTCCACGTCGTGTTGGTCATAGGCTTGCAGCGATGGATGTCACGGCGAACGAAGATGACAGGAAGTTGTTGAGGCGGTTTTCCCGCGAGCGGTCGGACGCCGCCTTCACGGACATCGTTGCCCGGCATGTGAACATGGTCTACTCCGCCGCGCGGCGGGAAGTGGGCGATTCACTGGCGGAGGATGTGACGCAGGCGGTGTTCATCGTGCTGGCTAAAAAGGCGGCGACGCTGCGGGAGGATGTCGTGCTGGCGGGTTGGCTGTTCAACACGGTGCGATACGCCGCCGCCGCCGCTCGCCGCGCCGAGCGGCGGCGAAAGCTTCACGAGCTTCGCGCCGCGACCATCGCAACATCCAGTGCCACGAATGAACCGTCACACAGCGCATGGGAAGAGGTCGCCCCGCTGCTCAACCGCGCGGTGAATTCGCTCGCGACCAAAGATCGCGACGCCGTCGTCCTGCGCTACCTGGAAGGCCGGAGCTTGGCCGAAGTGGGAACGGCGATGGGTGTATCCGAAGGCGCGGCGAAGGTTCGCGTCGCACGGGCGGTGGCTAAGTTGCGTTCCTATTTCGCCCGCCGGGGCGGCGTGACGCTGTCGGCCGACGCGCTGGGCGCGATGCTTCTCGCCCGCGCGATCACCGTCGCGCCGACTCAGATCGCCAGCATCGCCACGACGACTGCTACCACCGCCGGCGCCATCACATCGACGACAGCCGGCACGATGATTGCCAAGGGAGCGATGAGCATGATTCGCATCAGCACGATCAAGATTCCGCTCATGGCAACGGCTGCGGCGGCGGGCATCATCGTGTGCTCGTATGTCGTGCTCACGCAGGTCGCGATCCGAAACGCCGGCGCGGCTCCAGCGGCGACCACCCAGTCGGCCACCGCGGCGACGCTGCCGAATCTCCATCTCACACTCGGCTGGAACAACCAGACCTACGATGTCCCGCCGCCGGCGATGCTGCCGGACGCCATGCGGCAGACGCGCGAGTTCCGCAGGTGGGAAGTGGTCGGCGACGTACGAACGCTCACCTGGACCGCCGGTGACGGCACACGCTTTGTCGCCGACTGCATGGGCATGGTGATCGACGGGGCCACGGGACAGCGTACACCGATGATTCCGAAGGTCTCGCGCTTTCGCGCTGACGGAACGCTGGAGAACTCCACCAACAACTCGGTTGGATTGCAGCCCTCCGAATGGACGCTTTACGCCGCCGACGGAACGACCAAGGTGCTGGGCGTCACCAACCGCCTCAACGGCCTGCCGGGCACGCCGTTCATTCAGTATGTCAGTTTCTACAACCCCGACGGCACGACCGCGCGGAAGTACCAGGCGAACAGCCTGGGCGTGGTGTATCTCGAGTGGTTCTACAAACCCAACGGCGACATCGACCACTGGAACGGGACGAGCAAGCTGGACAAGGCGCCGCGCTAGTTCGCATAGCCCGGTCAACGACCGCGCGGTCGATGACCGCGAGCTATCAGTCGGCGGCATCCTCGTTCGCAGCGTTGAGAGTCTTCCACAGCTCTTCGAGCAGGGGCTCCACACCTTGCCGCGTCGCGCCGCTGATGGCGAAGATTTCCTGGTCTGGGAGATCGCTCATGAGCTTTTCCAGCGCCTCGCTGTCCATCGCCAGATCGAGCTTGTTCGCCGCGATGACTTCGCGCTTCTGAGCAAGCTCCGGGCTGAAGGCTTCGAGCTCGCCGCGGATTTTCTTGTAGTTCTCCGCTGGGTCAGAGCCATCCGGGGGGAAGAGATCCAGCAGGTGGACGATGATCTTGGTGCGCTCGATGTGCCGCAGGAACGCGTGCCCGAGCCCGGCGCCGTGCTGAGCGCCTTCGATCAAGCCGGGGATGTCGGCGAAGACCATCCGCCGATCGCCCGAAAGCTCGGTGATGCCGAGCTGCGGCTCGAGCGTGGTAAACGGATAATCCGCAATCTTCGGTCGTGCGGCGGAGATCACCGAGAGCAGCGTGCTCTTGCCCGCGTTGGGCATGCCAACCAAGCCGACGTCGGCGATGAGTTTGAGTTCGAGGCGGAGAAGGCGGTCCTGTCCTTCGGTGCCCGGCTCGGCATAGCGCGGGGCTTGATTCGTCGGCGATTTGAAGTGCCAGTTCCCTTTCCCTCCGCGACCGCCACGCGCGATGACGATGCGCTTGCCCGGCGTGTCGAGGTCGGCCATGAGGAGGTTGTGCTCCTTGTCGAACACGAGCGTGCCGGGCGGAACCGGGACGATGAGGTTCTCGCCGGCTTTGCCGTACATCTTCTTCCCCATGCCCGCTTCCCCGCGCGGGGCGAGCCAGTGGTGCTTGCCCGAGAAATCGAGGAGCGTGTTCTTGTTCGGATCGGCAACAAAGATGACATCCCCGCCGTTGCCCCCATCCCCGCCGTCGGGCCCGCCCTTGGGAATAAACTTTTCCCGCCGAAACGAGACGCACCCCGCCCCCCCGTCGCCGGCTTTCACATGGATGGTGGCTTCGTCAACAAACATGAGACCATCTTAGGGGACTGGCTCCTTTTTCGCCGCTCACGGCGCCCGACAATTGGAGCGGACCGCGTCGGCGGTATAGTTCATTCGCGGTCGAGCGTCGCGGCGCCCCCGCCGCGGCCGCTCAACGGCCCTACGTTAGCCGACACAGATGGACGCAAAACCGCTACACGACGATGTCTCGGTGCTGAACGGCGGGGCCGAACTGCTGGATCGTATTGAGCCGCTCTGGTCACAGTTGCGTCGGCATCACGCGGACCTGGCTCCGCAATGGAGCGCCAGCTTACTGGCGACCTCGTTCGAGCAACGACGGGCGGAACTGGTCCGCAAGGGCGGCGTCCTGGTTTCGCTGGCGGTCTGGCAAGCCCAGGACATCGGCTATTGCGTCAGTACCATTACATCCGCGACGGGCACATCCGACGCCATGGGTGAGGTGGATTCGCTTTACGTGATCCCGTCGCAGCGCGGAATGGGCATCGGGCACGCGTTGATGGCGCGGGCAATGGATTGGTTTGCCGCGCAATCCGTCCAATCGATTGGGGTAAACCTGATCAGCGGAAACGTTGCCGCACAACAGTTCTATGCGCGGTACGGTTTTCTTCCCCGGACCGTTCGACTCCTTCGGCGAGGCGCCGGCGGCGGATGACCCGCCTTATGCAGGTGCCAGCCTCCGGCCGCCATGTCGCCTTCCCCCGGAAGGACTCCGCGGCCCGTGCCGGTAACCTTTCTCAAATTGATGCCCCTTTGCGCGTTCGATAAACTGCTTCCGCCGCCGCCATTTGCACCCAAGCCCCTCCACGCCGGAGGCGACGTTAACCGGCGCAGCGCGCAGACGGCGCGTTTCTACCGGGGCATAGGCGCGCGGCGTGACGGCGGCGTCGCAATGTTCCTGCGGCGCGAGGAGATGTCCGCTCTAGCGGCGTCCGCGGCGGCCGGATAACCAGCCGTTGCAGCGGACCGGCCGGGCGTCGCGGTCCTCGTCATTCGAGAGTGCGTCCGGTGCCCGGCCGACCGCTGAACGTCGGTCCGTTATCCGTGGGGACCGCCCGGTAAACCCGAAGCGATGAATTCCCTGCTGGACGGCTTGCAGCGGGACGACGAGCTTGATGGAGCACGGCATGAAACGGCTGAACCGATATAGTGACGTCAAAGGCCGAAGGAATCTGGACCGGACGATCGCTTTGTTGGCGGACGAGATGAACGCACGTCCACGCCAATCGAGCGTAGAGCTGGCCGCGGAATGACTCGCCCCTGCACGCGACCGCGGCCGCGGAGCGATCACGAAGGCGGCTTGTCCGCCCCGCTTGGCCCCGATTTCCCCATTGAAGTTCGCAAAATGTTTGGGTAAACTTCCAGGGTTTGTTTACGTCTGGGAGGAGCCATGAACGACGCTGATCGGAAAGCGGATGGGACGGGCGCCGCGGCACAGGATCGTCTTCGCGCGGCGGTGTGGGCGGCGGTGGGAACGATGGGCGGGATGCCCCAAAATGCCCCGCCGTGCCCCGAAATGCCCCGGGATTCGCGAAATGTGCAAAACAAACCCAATTCTCCCGCGGGCCCCGCGGGTTCGGACTTGTCACAGGTCTCTTCGCAACGCAACGTTCAAGGTGACCGTTTCAAACACCCCGAAATGCCCCGTTCTGTCCCACAATGCCCCACAAATCATGCGAAAATGCAAAACAAACCCAATTCGCCGGTTCCATCGCGCGACTCGCCGCCTTCGCCGAGGGCGCTCAGCCCGCGGCAGTTGACGGCCATCAGCGCGCTCTTTGCCGGGCATTCCTACACGGAGATTGCCATGCACCTGCGCATCGACCGCAAGACGTTATTTCGCTGGCGGCGTGATCCTGATTTCGTCGCGGAGATTGAGAGACGTTATGTGGAACAGAAAAGCCCACGGCTTAGCCGTGGGCTTTCGAATGCTCGCTGATATGCGACAGGCGCGACGAGGATTACGCCGTGGCGGCGGCCTCTTCGCGGACGTGGACCTTGCGGCCCTGGAATTCGACCTTGCCGTCTTTCAGGGCGAAGATCGTGTAATCGCTGCCCAGGCCGACGTTGAAGCCGGGCTTAAACTGGGTGCCTCGCTGGCGGATGATGATGGACCCGGCGGTGACGAACTGCCCGCCATACGCCTTCACGCCGCGGTACTGTGCGTTGCTGTCTCGGCCGTTCTTGGAGGAGCCTTGACCCTTCTTATGTGCCATATGAAACCTCGGTTTCGCTCGAAAAATAAGCCCCGCCGGAAAGCGGGGGTCGAGAAATATAGGGGAAATCCACCCATTGATCAAGGTCGTCCCACAAATGCCTTTGTGGCGATGATTTAGAGCATGCAAGCGTCTTCACACAGCTCTGCCGACGAATGCCTCCGGTGCGGCTACAGCCTGCTCGGCATCGCCAACGACCAGCCCTGCCCCGAATGCGGACTTGTAGCCTCGGCAAGCCGGCGGCTGACGGGCGATCTGCACGAGACCCGCCCGCAATGGCTCCGCTCGCTCTGGCGCGGCGTGTTGCTCCTCATCCTCGCCATCCTCATGGCCGGGTTCACGCCCTTCTACGAGCGGCCGATGTACAACTGGACCTATGCGCTGGCCCGGCGGATGGGGTACTCCTGGCCGACCTTGATGTGGGTGCAGGCGATGGTGCCGGTGGTCTGGATGAGCGTGATGGGCGCGCTCTTCCTGGCAGGCGTGCTGTTGCTGAGCGTCCGTGAGCGGTATGAGCCGGCCGATCGGGAGGATCGCCTGTTGCGGAAGTTCCTCCGCATCGCGGCGCTGGCGACGCTGCTGGCGCTGGCGCTGGTGCAATACCAGTCGTGGGTCGATTTCCGCTACCCGCGCTACATGATGGCCAACCCGAGCGCATGGCAGCCGGCGGAACTTGCAGCGATGGCGTTTGGACTTTCCGGCGTCGTGCCAATGCCGCTTCTCCTCTTCTCGCGCCTCCAGGGTCTGGCCCAGCGCGCCCGCAGCGCGCACCTGGCGGAGCATTGCATGATCGTCGGCATCGGGACGACGTTCGCCGTCGTCTACGCCATCGCCGCGTGGGTCGCCCTCGCTCACGGAAACGAATGGTTCGGCGACTACTGGATGGAGCGATCGAAGAGCGTGATCTACGTGATGCTCGGGACGGCGCTGCCGGCTTGTCTGTTTGGACTCTGGAGCCTTTACCTGCTGGCGCGGTTCGGCTGGGCGTTTGGCAAGGCGAGCCGGGAGCTGAAGCGAAAGTGGGACGCGGCGGATCGGTCCCAGGTCAGCGCATCACCCATTCCTGCGGGTTTTCGTTGACGTCATCTTCCCCCGGATAGATGTCGTCGCCGCGGATGAGGTAGTTCAGTTGGAGTGTCTTGCGGAGGATCTGATCTTTGCCGTCGGGACCTTTGACCGGAGCGGTTTCACCAGACAGGCCGGAGACGAAAATGGAGAAGTGGCCCATTTCGGGAGCGGGTTCGGGCCAGATGGCGACGCCGTCTTTAGCCTGGTCCGGACCGAGGCGAAGCTCCCCGCCGACCATGGCGGCCGGTTGCAGAAAGCGATCGCCTTCGCGCTTCTTGATCGCCTCGAAGACCGAGCGGGGAATCTTGAAATCGTTGCGGATGACCCGGCCGTCCTGCGTCAACAGCTCCAGCGAGGGCAGGAAGAGCTGTTCCTTGTCGGTATTGTTGGTGACCGTATAGGTCATGTACCAGAACGCCTGCGGGACATTGGAAGCGGCCGTTTGCACCACCACGCGCTTGGGGATGCCATGATCAAAGGCGAGTTCCCAACTCTTGGGATACGGACTGGGCTTGGGATAGTCGGCGTGGGTGCGAAGCGGAGCGAACGCGGCAAGGATCGCAAGGGTAAGCAACACAAGGGACGGAAGAGAGACTAAACGTCGCATCGTGGGTTTCATGGGGGCGGGTACTCCATGGTGATGAGGCAACGGACTTCAACTTCTACGTTGCCTCTGCGGCCGAACGGGGTATTTTCTCTTTAGCATGGGTCCTGTGTCAAATCTTCATGGCCGGCGCGACCTTGCGGGCGATGCTTCGGGCAGGCACGCGGTCGTCTTCCGGCCGGCTCGGCGCGAGGAAGTCCATGCGGCTCTTCAACTGATCCTAGGCACGTCGGCGGGTCCGCCGGCGGAAGAACAGGTTGTCGATTTCCTGCGCTTCACCATGTACCGCGGGATCGATTTGAACGATCTCTGGATCGCCGAGATGGGCGGCCAGATTGCCTGGGCGATTTTGCCGGTGGTCAGCCCCGGGCGGACGATGCTCCTCTTCTCGCCGACCGAGGTCGCTCAAGCGGTGAGCGAATGCTGCGCTCGCCCTTTGGTCGAGCGGGTGCTGGAGCATCATCGCCGTGATCGGGCAATCGATCTGGCGCAGGTGCTTCTCGATCCGGAGGATCGCTCGGCCATCGAGGTGTACCGCGCTTGTCAGTTCGAGACGCTGGCGGAGTTGATCTATCTCGATCGCGACGTCCGCCGCGCGCACGAGAAAGCGCTGCCGCCCGGGTTCGCCTGGGAGTCTTACACGCCGGCGAGCCATTTGGATTTCGCAAAGACCGTTGCAGCGACTTACGAAGGAAGCCTGGACTGCCCGCGGTTGAACGGTCGGCGGCAGATCGAGGACGTGCTCGCCGGTCACAAGGCGGCGGGTGAGTTTGATCCGTCGCTCTGGTTTCTTCTCCGCGCCCCCGATGGCGCGGCGGCCGGCACGCTGCTGCTCAGCCGATCGACGCGCACCGACGCGCTCGAATTGGTCTACCTCGGCCTGCTGAAAACGTACCGCGGAAACGGGCTGGGCGACGTGCTGGTGCAGCACGCGCTCACCACCGCCGCGCGCATCGGCTGTCGTCGATTGTCTCTCGCCGTGGACTCGCAAAACACACCCGCCCTTCGGCTTTATCACCGTCACGGGTTGTCGCGCCTGTGCACGCGGGTGGCGTTGCTGCGCGATCTTCGCGACGCAAAAGTCACGACGGATTCTGTGAAACATTGATGAGAGAACTCCTCCACTTCCCATCCACAAGTCCCATAACCTTGTGGACGCATCGTGCATGAAATTAATTTTGCTGCACGCAACGCCGCACACATCGTGAGTTGCGCTGTCTCTGTATAAAAATCCCATAAAGTCGCGCTTGTCAGTACTGGTAACCGCGGCTACCTTCTCGCCCGACGTTGAACCTTGAAGTTTGAAACACGCACGGATGTGTGAGCCAGGAGTCAGGTCGTACAGCACGCGGTGATTCAGTCTGGGGGCTGCACGGCAACTGCACGATGCCAACGCCGCAACGGCGGAGAAGACGAAGAGGACTCGCGCGGCTCACGAAGAATCGCTGGAAGCGATCTCACGGATGATGTTTGAAGTTGCTGAGGCATGAGGCCTCTGCCCCGCCGGGGAAATGCCGCACGGTGCGCGCGCCTGTTTGCGCGTAGCTGGGCGCAGGCGGGTTGGACGTGCCACGGCTTGGGTTGCGCATCGGAGGTTCGCGCACCAGGGCCGCGGGGTGACATGAAGCAGCAGCATCAGCAGCACCGGGCCGCCACACGATTGCGAGCCGTGCCGTCGTCCTCCCCTCGGGGCGAACGTACGTCGCGACCGAACCGTCGTGTGACGCAACCCGCGGACCCTTCGGGGCCCGCGGAACATGGCCGACGCTGCCAAGGAATGGAAGGAGCGATCGACGTGAGCTGCATCAGCGCGCACGATCCACAATTGGCTCGCCTGGCGGACGCCATCGCACAACGGGTTGGACCTCAACGTTTTCACGTCTGGTTCAACAACTCGACTCGACTTGATCTCAAGCATGACGGTTTGGAAATTGCCGTCCCCAATGACTTCATCAGCGAATGGATCACGACGCATTTCAAGCGTCCGATCCAGGAGGCGGCCCACGAGGTGTTGGGTTGCCCGCTGCCGGTGCGCTTCTTCGTCGTGCCGCAGCTCTTTGAAGTGAAGACGCCCGCCGCGCCCGCTTCTCCCGCGCCGGTGACGCCCGGGAAGACCAACGGGAACGGAAAAAAGGTGCCGCATCACGTGGTCGGGAAGTCGATCCCGCCGGCGGGCTCCACTTCCGCCGCCGGGGTGGTCGCCACGGGCGTGGCGCCGATCATGCGATCGGTTCCCGCGTCATCGGCAGCGGCCGAGCGCGATCTGCCGGTCGCCAATTTCTCGACCCGCACTCGCCTGCGCCACGAGATCGATACGTTCGTCACCGGCGCGAGCAACCAGCTCGCCTACAACGCCGCGTGCTACGTCGCCGAATTCCCGGGCGCCCAGTACAACCCCCTCTTCATCCACGGCAACTGCGGCTTGGGGAAGACGCACCTGCTCCAGGGCCTGTGCAAAAAGTTCATCGAGCAGCACCCCACCAAGCGCTGGATGTATCTGACGGGCGAAGAGTTCACCAACGAATTCCTCACCGCCTTGCGGGCGAGCAAGCTCGACGCCTTCCGTCGCAAGGTGCGCGACCTCGACCTTCTCGTCATCGATGATGTCCACTTCCTTGCCGGCAAGAAGGCGACGCAGGAGGAATTCCTGCACACCTTCAACTCCATCGAAGCGATGGGCCGGCAGGTGGTGATGGCGTCGGATGCGCATCCGAAGATGATCGAGGAGTTCGGCGAATCGCTGGTCAACCGGTTCGTCAGCGGGATGGTCGTTCGCATCGACCCGCCCAACTACGCGACGCGGTGTGAGATTTTGCGTGCCCTGTCCCTTCGCAACGGTCTGCCGCTCAATGAAGAAGTGATCGGCTGGATCGCGCGTCGGGTAACGCAGAACGTCCGCGAGTTGGAAGGCGCGATCACGCGCATCGGCGCTCACGTCCAGCTCACCGGCCGACCGGCGGATGTACAGACGGCCGTCGAGGCCCTGGGCGATCTCGATCGCCAGCTCGTCGCGCCGGTCAAGCCGGAGAACATCCTGCAATCGGTCTGCAACTACTTTGGCCTGGAGCACAAGGACCTGATGTCCGGCCGGCGTCAGCGGACGATATCGCTGGCGCGCAGCGTGGCGATGTTCCTGGTCCGCAAGACGGCCAAGCTCAGCTTCCCCGAGATCGGGAGCCGCATGGGCAAGCGGAACCACAGCACGGTGATCAGCGCCTGCCGAAGAATCGAACGGGCGGTGAGCAAGAATGAGCCGCTGCTTTGGACGAGCGCAGTCGGCGAGCGAGAAGAAGAAGCGGCCGAGCTGATTCAGCGCTTGGAAGAACACAGTCGGACGCTGGGGTGATCGAAGCGGATGACAGGCGGGGATCCGGCGCTTCCGCCCCGGCTTGAAGCGCCTCGGTCTGCCTCAGGACATCGACTGACTTCAAGCCGGGGCGGAAGCCCCGGGTCGAAATCCGAGCACGCTCACTCCTCTTCGCTCTCGTCGTCCTCGTCGCGCTCATCGTCCTCATCTAACGACGAGTTCGGCACGGGCGAGTCGATAAACGCTTTCACCCGCGCCCACTCCGCGTCGGCGTCGGATTTTTTTGTTTTGGCTTCGTCCGCGGCAACGTGCCCGAGACGCGAGGGCGTCGCGACGCGTAGCAGGATGGCCGCGGCGCGGAGGGCGGTCTTGGGGTCGTCGCCGGTGAGCTGGCGATTGAGAATTTCCAAAGCCGGCTCGATCATCGAAGAGAGACGCGCGGCGGAATGCTCGAAGAGCGCTTTGCGCTGTTTCTCGAGCTCACTGCGGAAGAGGGATGACATCCGCCAGCGGTAGACCGTTCCCCGATCGACGCCGAGCTGTGCGCCAACCTGTGAGTCGCTGAGTCCGCGCAACATCAACTCGATCGCGGAAAACTGGGCTTGCGATAAGTTCTGTTGGTCCATGCGGATACGGCGGAACGCTTCCATCGCATGTTTTTTGTTGTTGCGCCCTGATGCGCTTTGTTGCGCCGCGGATGAGCGGCTTGCGGGGTCCGACATGTCTGCCTCCTCGTGCCCGAGAACACGCGAAAACAGTATACCGAACATTTTCCGTACTTTCAAGCGGAAAATGTTTTCTCTGCGTGAGGCAGGACCTCGCACCTGGGATCAAGCCGGCGCGCTTTCGCCAGCATTCGGTCGGCTTCATCGACGCGACCTGATCGTCGCTCGCCGATCGCAATAAATGCCGCGCAGCAGGCTTTGCTTTCGTCGCGTTCGGCGTTCTCCATTGCGCTTCGGAGCAGCGCGATGCCCTGCTCGAGATCGCCCTTCTCGATCAGAACGCTCCCGCGCGTGCTGCGGGTGGCGGGCATCTCCGGGAGCATGGCATAGGCGGAGAGCGAGCAGCGGTCGGCATCGGCGAGATGCGCGGGGGCATCGTCGAAGCTCATCATCAGATGTCCCCAGGCGAGGTTGTTGAACGTCCGGCCACGGAATTCCTGGTACTCCGGCGACGGGCCGACGACATTCAACGCGTCGGTGAACAGGTCGATTCCTTCGACGTAGCGGAACTGCTTCAGGCGGACGACGGCGAGCATGGTCTGCAATCGCAATCGATCGTCACGCTCGACGCCCTGCTGCTGGAGCGCCGCTTCAAGCAGTGCGGCCGAATCTTCGCATCGATCAGCGAGCTGCAACCGGTCGGCCTCCAGCAGGACTCGGTCGAAGCAACGGGCCTCCAGCCGCTTGCGCGGGCCGAAGAGATAATGAACGATCAAATTGCCGTCGCTGGGTCCTTGTGTGGCACTGAGTCGTGGTACGGGAAGCAGCGAAGCCAGTGCGGTCACGAGGTTGGCATAGATGAGCGCGTGCCAAGGCGCGAAACCGGTCCACCAGGGTTGCATGAGCGAATGGTCCGCTGGCGCGATCATCCAGATGCCGAGGGCGAGCAGGGCAAGGTTGACCGCCGGCCCCATAAAGACCATGAATGCCATGCGCGGGCGAATCCATGCGGGCGAACTTGGGGCAACCGTGACCGAGCCACCCATGAGCAGTGCGCCGACGCGCAGGTCGATCCCACCGACCTTGAAGTGCATGAGCCTCGGGCCCTTACCGAGCCTGATCGCGAAAACCTGACAGCCCGTCAGCCACGCGCCCAGCGAATGCCCCACTTCATGAAGCGCCACGCTTATCGGAGCGAGCAGACCGACAAGCATCAGGTTGATGAAGAGCCAGTGATCCCTGGGATCGCGTGCGCATCGGATCAACTCGAAGGTCAGGCACGCAGCTAATAGAACGATGATCCAGATGGTCCGGCGTTCTCTGCGGCGGGTCTGGCAAAGCGTGCAGATCGGTCGCGAGGCATCGGGTGTGTCGAACGACTGTCCCACCGGCGGCAGGACGCCGCACACGCTGCAGGGCTGTGCCGGGAGCGTAGCGGCGGTTGCGAATGGAATGGCCTCCTGGGTCCCCTGTTCCATCAATGGGCAGATGATACGAGTACGGCATTCATTTTTGTTGCTTTTGATCGTTTCGCCCGGCTACCCTGTCGGCCTCTCACTTCATTGATTGCGGAGGGCTCAGCGGTGGCGGAAACGGGTCAGCAGCAGACGATCAGCGTGGTGTGTTCCTGTGGCAGGAAGCTCAAAGCCCCGGCGACGGCCGTGGGCAAAAAGGCGAAATGCCCCTGTGGGAATGTGTTGACGGTCACCGCGCCAAAGCCCAAACCCAAGCCCCCCGCCCCGCCTCCATCGCCGCAGGATGATTCGCTCGATGCGCTGTACGACCTGGCGCAACAAGGCGAGGAGACCTCGCGGCAAACCGCGGACATGCCCAAGTGCCCCAAGTGTTTTGCCGAGATGTCGGCCGATGCGGTGCTGTGCACCAACTGCGGATTCGACCGGCGGACGGGGAAGGCCATCGCACCGCAGATCGAAAAGGTCAGGAAGGCAGCCAACCTCGGGAAGCCGGGGACGGGTGGGTTGAGCGGAAAGAAACAAGTCGAAGACGCGATGGCGCCGCAGGGTTCGTTCATCAAAGGTCTGGCCGCCAGCGGCGTGGCTGCGTCGGCCGGGGGGCTGGTCTGGTTTCTCATCGCCTGGGGAACGGGATACGAGCTTTATTTCATCGCGCTGCTGGTTGGCATTCTCGCGGGGCTGGGCATGCAATGGGGGCACCAGGGTTACAGCTATGGGGGCGGTTTCGCGGCGTCGGGGATTACGTTCGTCGTCATGATTCTGGCGAAGGTCGCGGTGGTCTTTGCCGTGCTCTTGCCGCTCATGCGTGCCGAGGGCGATGCGCTGGGCGAGGATGGGGAATACGACGAGCGCGTCGTCGATATGCTGGTCGAGGATTATCTCAAATCCAAGGGCACCAACTCCGAAGACGCGACGATCGCGCAGCATGAAGCGGCTTACAAATCGGCGAGCAAGCAGCTCAAGGCGATGTCCAAGCCGCAGTACCAGGAGGCCTTGAAGCGGGCGGAGGATCTGGAGAAGCGCGAAGAGCTGGTGGAATACGTGGCCGATGATGTGCTGAAGAACACGATGAAGGTGGACCCGGAGAACGCCAACGATACGCAGATGAAGCTCGCGGAAAAGCAGGCCAGAACCAAGGTCGATGCGATGACGCCGCAGCAGCGGACGGCGGAGTTAAAGCGCCTGGAGGGGGCTGCGAGCGCGGAGATGAAGGCGAAGCTCGCCGAGCTGGAGAAAAACGGCGCGAAAGGCGGCGGCGAATCCGATTCCAGCGACGCCGGCGGCACCGCGGGGGCGGTAGGGTTCGTCGTGCTGTTGCTCTTGCTCTTTGGGTGGAAGAGCGCGCTGTTCATGATCGGCGCGCTGGTGATCGCGTTCCGCACCGCGGCTGGAAGCACGAGCGGGTGACGCACAGCGCGTGCGTGCGTGCGCGTTACGTGATGACCGAGCAGACGATCTGACGTCTGCGCGGGCGCGTGTCGAAATCGATCAGCACCACCTGCTGCCACTCGCCGGTCAGCAGTTTTCCGTTCGAAATGGGAATAGCGACTCCCGGTCCGAGCAGCGCGCTGCGGATGTGACTGTGCCCGTTGTCGTCGTTCCAGGTGGCTTCGTGATCGTAGTGGATGTCATCGGGAATAAGTCGCTGCAGAAAGGTCGGAAGGTCGTGCCTGACCAGGCCTGGCTCAAACTCGATCGTGGTGATGGCGGCAGTGGAGCCGCCAACGAAGAGGTGAAGGATCGCTTCGCCCTTGAGGTCGCGGATCTTCTCGGCGAGGAGCGGGTTCAGATTGATGATGTCGGTGTTGCCTTCGGTGGCGATGTTGAGTGTGAAGCGCGTCATGAGAAGTTGGGGAACCGCCTGAACACCGCTGTGCCCGCGCTCAACGTACGATCCTCCCCCTCGCAACGCCAGCGCCAGCTATCCGCAAAACAGCATCGCGACTTGTATGCACCGTAAATCCTTTAGTCGCCGAAGCTTGCGAAACATCGCTTGGATTGTGTTATTTGACCGTCCCATAAATCGGGGGTATATTTTGCTGGCCCGCAAGCAGACGGTTCGTGCGCTTACCCTTGGAGGGGAAAAGACTTACGCCTGTCGCACGGACGTGGGACCTGCCCTCGCAAGGCGGGGGAAATGCGTTAGTTGGGTTGTCTCTCGTGATCTTGTGATCGCAAACCACGGATTGGTGAATCAAGCGTGAGCGGTGTTCAGCAGGTGAACTCGGGTGCCGGCGATTTCAAGGCCCGGGTTCTGGCGGCGGTCAACATCGTCGAGTTGATCGGGCAAACGGTTTCTCTGAAGCGGCGCGGGAAAGATTATGTCGGGCTCTGCCCGTTCCATCAGGAAAAAACGCCGTCGTTTCATGTGAACCCGACGAAGCAATACTTCATCTGCTTCGGGTGCAAGGCCAGTGGAAACGCGATCGACTTCGTGATGAAGCGCGATCGCATGGAATTCATCGACGCGCTGCGGAACCTGGGCCAGTCGGTCGGCCTGGAGATGCCGCGACGCGGTGGAAGCAGTGAAAAGCCGGGCGAGCGTCAGCAATTGCTGGACGCGTGCTCGGCTGCGTGTGCGCTCTTTGAAAAGTTATTGTCCGACCCCCAGGTGGGGTTAGCCGCTCGGAACTATCTCGAGCAGCGCGGCTTCGAAGCCGAGGCGATCAAGCGATTCCAGGTCGGGTTTGCGCCCGAGGCGTGGGATACGCTGGTTCGATCGCCAGTCGCGCGAAAGTTTCCGCCGGCCCTTCTCTCGCTTGCCGGCTTGATCAAGCCGCGCAACACGGGTGATGGGCACTACGACACCTTCCGCAATCGCGTGATCTTTCCGATCCGCGATGAAAACGGCCGGGTGATCGCCTTCGGCGGACGCGTCATGCCGGGCTCGGAAGACCCGGCGAAATATCTCAACAGCCCTGAAACGCCGCTCTTCTCCAAGAGCCGAAGCGTCTTCGGACTGGACCTGGCCCGGCAGCGCATCGTCGAGACGCGCACCGTCGCCGTCGTCGAGGGATACACCGATGTGATGATGGCTCATCAGTTCGGCGTCACCAACGTCGTCGCGACGCTGGGCACGGCGATGACTGAGCAGCATGTAAACATCCTGCGGCGGTTCGCGGATCGGATCGTATTGCTGTTCGACGCGGATGAAGCCGGCGAGACAGCGGTGAATCGCGCGGTTGAGCTGTTCATGACGCAGCCGGTCGATTTCGCGGTGGCGACGATGCCGGATGGAGTCGATCCGGATGAGTTCCTGATGCAGCAGGGCGCCGAGGCGTTCACGAAGCTGATCAACGACGCGCCCAGCGTGCTCGAATTCCTCAACCGTCAGTTCAAACGGCGGTGGAAGGAGAATGAGGACAACATCCCCGAGCAGGAGAAGGCGCTGGCGGCGTATATCGCCCCGTTCCTCAAGGCCCGGGAAGAGCGAACGATCGACCAGAACCGCTGGGGCTTGGTGATCAATCGGCTGGCGGTGGCGACGGGTTTGCCAGATAGCGAACTGCATCGGCGGTATGGAAAAGTAGCGAAAAAGCGGCCCGGAACGGCTCAAGCGGTGGCGGCGGGTGAGCCGAATAACAATGCTCCCGTCGCTTTAAGAACGCAGACCGCGCAAGATCTGGCGGAATGTCATATACTCGGTGCCCTTTTGATGGAGCCGGGGCGATGGCATGACTTACAACAAGCTGTTGATCCGGCGGACTTTACGGATGAAACACGCCGGAAGTTGGCCGAGGTGTACTGGCATCATCAACGCGATGAAGGTGAGCCGGTATTCAATCAATTCCTGAGCGAGCTTTCGGAATTGGGGCTCGCGGGAATCGCGGTGGAGCTGGTGGAGCTATGTGAAAAGCTGCCGGCGTTAAATGACGCTGTACGTGATGCGGTACTACACTTGGAAGAGCTCCGCCGAGGTCGGGAAGAACAAAAACTAGTCGCCCAGTTGCGTCGTACAGACGAGCAACGGGGAGAGCAGGACGATGTGTCGCTGCTCAAACAGCTACAGGAATCCAACAGCCGGCCTCATCTCCGGCGGGTTGGGTCCTAGGTAGACCTGGATAGATGAGCCTGGTGATTGTTCGACGCCAGGTGAAATAACGAAACGTTCGCACGGATGGGACTCGCGTTACAGGGATCGGGAACGCCCCCGAGGTCCTTGGCCCTGAGCCGCCGATGCAAGTGAGCCCGCACGATGCGGGCGGAATGGTCTGAGTCAGTCAACATGAAGGAAGCCCCCGCCGCTATCGCCCCCATGGAAACGCCGCTCATCGGCTCCGGTTCCCAGGAGGAGGCGGACAATCGTGTCCGCATTCTGCTGGATCTCGGAACCTCGCGCGGATTCCTCACCTACGAGGAGCTGAACGAAAAGCTCCCGGACGAAGTCGTTTCACCCGACAAGCTCGATTCACTCCTGATGAAGATCGACGAGATGGGCATCAAGCTCATCGACGAGGCCGACATCGGGGAATACGTCAAGCAGCCCAAGCCCAAACCCGCCAAGTCGGGCAAGAAGGGCGCGGAAGAACTGGTCGTCGAAGATATCGACGGCGAAGAGATCGATCTCAATCTCGATGAAGAGATCGCCGAGGCCGCGACCAAGCGCATCGATGATCCGGTGCGGATGTACCTGACGCAGATGGGCGAGATCCCCCTGCTGACCCGCGAGCAGGAAATCGCCCTGGCGAAGAAGATCGAAATCACGCGGAAGATTTTCCGCTCGAAGGTGCTCGAATCGGACTACTGCCTTCAGGCGGCGGTGGACATTCTTCAGCAGGTCGATGACGGCGATCTGCCGTTCGACCGGACGATGAAGATTTCGACAGCCGAGGATCAGGCCGACAAGGGGACGATCGGGCAGCGCATTCCGACGAACCTGGAATCGGTCCGCAAGATGCTCACGCGCAACCGCGATGAGTGGGAAGGATTCCGCGAGCAGAAGAACAAGGTCGTAGCAGAAGAGCTGAAGCTGGCCGTCCGCCGGCGTCGGCGCCGATGCGTGAAACTGCTGGAAGAGCTCTCCCTCCGCACGAGCAAGGTTGCTCCCCTCCACAAGAAGCTGTCTTCGATTTCGACCAAGATGATCGAGCTCGAGCAGCGCATTGAAGAGCTCAAGAAGGTCAAGGAGCCGGGCGAAGATCTGGAAGTCTGCCAGGAAGAACTCGCCGGGCTCGAGGACCTGGTTCTCGAAGACGCACAGAACCTGCACAAGCGGGTCGTTCAGGTCCGCAAAATCTTCAACAAGTACGAAGACGCCAAGCGAAAGCTCTCCGGCGGGAATCTTCGGCTTGTTGTCTCGATCGCCAAGAAGTACCGCAACCGCGGGCTCTCCTTCTTGGACATCATCCAGGAAGGCAACACGGGCCTGATGCGCGCGGTGGATAAGTACGAATATCGCCGCGGGTACAAGTTCAGCACGTACGCGACGTGGTGGATTCGCCAGGCCATCACCCGAGCCATCGCCGATCACGCCCGCACCATCCGTATCCCGGTGCACATGATCGAGACGATGAGCAAGCTGCGGAACATTTCCAAGGCGCTCATGCAGGAGCTGGGTCGCGAGCCGACCATCGAAGAAATCGCCAAGCGGGCGAAGATGAGCGTTTCGGAGACGCGGCGAGTCTTGAAGATTTCACGCCATCCGATCTCGCTCGATCGCCCTGTCGGCGAGAGCGAAGACAGCTACTTCGGCGACTTCATCGAGGATGAAAAAGCCGACAATCCTGTCGAGTCGGCGACGCAGGAGATGCTCAAGGACAAGATCGAGCAGGTGCTCAAGACGCTGACCTACCGCGAGCGCGAGATCATCAAGCTCCGCTATGGCATCGGCGACGGTTACACCTACACGCTCGAAGAGGTCGGTCGCATCTTCAAAGTGACGCGCGAGCGCGTGCGTCAGGTGGAAGCGAAGGCGATCCGCAAGCTCCAGCACCCGGTACGGGCGCGCAAGCTTGAAGGGTTTTTACCGGGTGGAGTCGCTCGATAACTGGTTTCACGACAATTGAACTTTAAAGTGGCGTGGTCACCTCCGGTGACCACGTTTCTTTTTGTGACGCTCGTACCTCGCATACGGAACGTCCTCGAGAAACGCGTTGAGCTCGACCCCGCGAGCGATCGCGCGGTCGATGTTCAGATCCAGGAATGTATCGGGATAATCGCGCCAATCAGTGACAAGACGCGCGCGGACCGCTTGCATCAGCGTGTAGTTCGTCGCGCGATAACCTTGCAGCACATCTCTTAGACATCCATCAAAGTAATCCTTATTCCCCTTCTCGCGCCAGAAGGGGACGTGCTTGATACCCAGTTCCTTCATCACCAACCACGCGACCGACCCATGCAGCTTGCGCATCATTTCACCGAGTTGCTCCCCGTCGCGGAGGTACCCGACGAAGTGGTAGTGGTTGTTCATGAGCGTCCGCGCCCAGGGGAAGAACCCGTGCATCTGGGTGTAGAAGTGGAAGCGGTCCCAGAAAATCGCGCGACACGCTTCAGTAGCAAACGCAGCGAATCCTTCGCGGACGCGCGAGGTGATGAAGTAGACCGTGTTGTCGCGGTACCAATGTTCCGAGCGATGGTGACCGTTCCAGTGCTCGTGCTTGGTGTGGGAGCTTTTGCGGAACATCGAATACATGGTCACCAGAGGTGACCATGCCAGGCAAGGATTTCCGTGTTCCGCGTCACGCGAAGCTCGGTCCAGGGATCGAAGTATTTCAGACCCTAAGACCCCAAACCTAAGACCGCATCCTCACTTCCCCGCCATGAAGAAGATCGGCACGTTGAGCCAGATGCAGACTTCGAGCAGTCCGCCGCAGAGGACGGCGATGCTGAGCAGGATCGAGGCGAGCACGCCGGGGTCTTCGACGCCGACGGGGTGCTGACACGTCGCGCCGATAATCGAGAGCGCCAAGCCGGCGACGCCGAGGAGCACGGGGAGGATGGAGAGGGCAAACCCCGCGCTGAATCCGAAGCAGCCGAGCACAAAGATGCCGCTGCCGATGAGCGTGCCCGCGATGGCGAGGTAGCCGCCGATTTTGACCAGGGGAGTTCCGTGAGATCCGTGTGAAAGCTCAGCCATGCGGCGGAATATAAGGCAAGCGCCGCCTGGGTGCTACTTCACCTTGACGGCCGCGCCCGCGACATGAGCCGGCGGCGGACCTTGCCCGTCGCGGCGCATCTGCGGCACGCGGAACTGCATCTTGCAGTAGCGACAAGTCACCAACGTCCCGCGGTTTTCATCCGCGAGCGTCAGAACTTTGCGGCAGCGCAAACTCGGGCAGATAACGTGAAAAGCCATAGCACCGTTCCCACGCCTTTTATCGGCAGGAAACCTGATGGGCTTTGTTATTTGAGTTTGTGCTTTGAAGATGGCATCAAACGCTCAAGAACCAACTCCAATAAAAATATCACAATGCCTGCCGCAGCGTACCGGGCAGGGCTTCTACCTTCATTTGGGGGTTGGTTTTGAAGGGTGTGTAGAGGGGATCGCCGACGCAGCTGATCATCCAGCTCACCATCGGGCAGGTCTTCCAATAAACCTCGGCCAGCGTCAGCTTCCCGGTCAGGAGCAGCGGGAAAAATTCATCGGGGTAGGGAAACGACGCGAGGTACGGCTCGGCGACAGCCCCCATCGTCGCGGCGATGCCGTCGTTCAACAGCCCCGCCACCCAGCCCTTCTCGTTATCCGTCCGCAGGCTGATCATCTCGAAGCTGGCGACGTGGAATCCGACCGCACCGGCGACGAACGAACAGCTCGGCACATAATTCCGCACGCTGTACCACCCGCAGTAAAGCGCCACATCCTTCACGCTGCGCGGCGGAATGACCTCCGAGCGGCGATCAAGCGTCACCGGCATCGTCGTCTTGGTCCGCACGAGATCGGCCAGCTCGATGAGATGCTGATCGAATTTTCGGTATCCCCCCGCCTTGTCCGGCACACCGCCCGGACCGGTGCCGCCGGTGGAGTCGATGACGAATTTTCCCTTGAGCCCGTCGCGCTCGGCCTTGAGGGAGGCGAGGATGAGCTGGATGGCCGTCCCTTCCTGCGGGCCGTCGAGTCGGGAGACCATCAGCACGGGCGGATGCTCGCCGCCGATGGGATTGCGATAGTGCAGCGGGTTAGGGAGATAGCTGGAGCGCGGATAGTAGGTCCACCAGAGCAGCGCCAGCTCGTTGTCGAATGAGGCGGAAGTGCCGTCGTTCTCGACATACTTCTGCTGAGAATGAATCATGCCGAGCTGGCCGAACAGGCCCGACGTGCTGGCGGTGATCTCGCGGACTTTCTTTCGCGACTCGGCATCCCAGCGGCGTTCGCCCAGGGTCTCGATTTCGCGCAGGTTTGCTTCGATTTCTTTCCGCCGCGCCGGCCAGGCTTTGGCTTGATCTTCGGGGAGGAGCTGCACCAGTTCCGCATCCGGTACGCGCGCGACCAGCAGCGCGTCGCCGCCGAATTGTCTCATCAGTTCCACCAGCCGCGCGAAGAGCTTGGAGTGCTGCGGATCTCCCGCAGGTGGAAGGTGCTTGTTGATGTCCTGGAGAGCGAAGTTCGCCCGGGCCATCAGTTCCTGCGGTCCCTGGCCCTGGGAAGGAGGTTTGAAATCGGGATTGAGGTCCTGTGCGACGCCTTCGATCTGCGCGACCGGCGCGATGGCCTTCTTCACGACCGCGTCCATGTCCTGCTTCAGATAGATCGACTCGATCTGATCGGCATCCGCATGCTGCTTGCCGGCGATACGGAACGGCACGCCGAAGAAGGTGACGGCGCACTTGACCTTCGTCTCGAGGTGATTCGTGCGGAGAAAGCTTCGCACGGCCGGAACGATCTCCTGCTCGTACTTGTCGAAGGGAATTTCTTCCGATGCAGGAAGGGAGAGCGCGAGGATGCGCCCCTCGGGCACGAGCCGAGCCTTGGCGTAGAACTCGGCGGACTTCAGGCTCGCGGGAATGTTCTTATTGACAATGAGGATCAGCTCGTCGGCCTGAAGATTCGCGCGGGCGATGCAGGGGAACGACGCGATAACACTCAGCACGAGCAGCAAACGAAGAAATCGGACCGGGGTGCGCGTCATGCTGAGATACTCCGAAGCATCTGGCTGAGCCGACTCTGTGGCAACGTGAGCCAGATCCTTCGCGGAGTACCGCTCAGGATGACCGCTATGCAGGGGAACAATCAAACACACCTATGGGGATTAAGTCCCCGACCCGCTCCCGGTTGCGAACGGCGTGCTTGGAATATCGCTGACGCCGCCTTCCGGCGGGTTCTGCTGCTGGGCCTGTTCGATCATGCCGACCAGGGCCTTGATCTCGCGCACGGATTCGGGGCTGCCCCACATCAAGACCCAATCGACGTGCCAGTTGCAGCGCTCAAAGCTGCACCCTTCCAGGTGATAAACGGTCTCGCGCAGAACCAGCGTGCACGCGGTGAACGTGCACCGGATGAACGCCTGCCCGCTGATGTAGATGGTCTGGTTCCGGAACGTTTCGCCTTCGTGCTTGGTCAGCAGCATCGTGTGCTCTCCGCTGAGGATATTCCGATCGATCGGCCCATGCCCCCGCACGCGAGACAGGCTGGCAGCAGGCGCATCGGCAAGGGTACTCAACCGCAAACGACTGTCAAACCACGCAGGCGCAAACCGCGCATTGTCTAACTCGCTGGCGGACGCGACAATTTCATCCATGACCACGACCACCGACACCCCTTCCACTCCGCCCCCACCACCCCATGCCAAGCGCTCGGGAGTGCTGCGAATCGTCAAATGGGTCGTTCTCGCGGTGGTGCTCCTGATCGTGGTGGGCGTGGTTGTCCTGTTCGTTGCGCTCAATGGGATCGTGAAGAAAGCGGTTGTGTCGCAATCGAGCGCGTCGCTGAATGTGCCGACCAATTTGGGCGATGCCAATGTCTCGCTCTTTGGGGGGAAGGTGAGCCTGAAGCAGTTTGACGTGGGCTCGCCGCAGGGTTTCAAGGCGCCTCAACTGATGCAACTGGGCGAGCTGGATGTGGGCGTGAAGGTCTCGGAGTTGCGCGGGCAGCCGCTGCGGATCAATGAGATCACCATCACCGATCCGAAGATGGTCATCGAGATGGCGGGAACGCAGTTCAATATCAAGAAGTTCATCGATTCGCTTCCCGCGGGCGATGCCAAGCCGGCCGACAGCAGCGAGCCGATGAAGCTGATCATCAACAGCTTGAAGGTGAACGGCGCGCAGGTGGTCTTCCGGCCGGACTTGCAGGCGCTGTCTTCGATGCCGGGGATTGGTTCGACGCTGGGCGGGTTGAAGCAGGAGTATGTGCTTTCGATTCCGAACCTGGATTTGCAGAACATCGGTACGGGTGAAGGAAGCCAGAACGGTGCGGCGATCAAGGATGTCGTGACGCTGCTGGTCACGCAGCTTGCGTCTAAGGCTACCGAATCCGATCAGCTTCCGCCGGAGTTGCGGCAACTGCTCCATCTCAACGTCGATGATGTCGTGAACATGGCCAAGGCCAAACTCGGTGCGGAGGTGAACAAGCAGCTCGGGAAAATCACCGAGGACCTGTCGAAGAAACTTCCCGGAGAAGCGGGCAAGGCGCTGGGCGACGTGCTTAAAAATTCACCCGCGGATCTGAAAAACGATCCCGGGAAAGCGATCGAGCAGGGGTTAGGCGGATTACTGAATCAGAAGAAGGATAAGAAGCCCGCCGCCCCCGCCGCCCCCGCCGCGCCCGCGACGCAACCCAAGTGAACCGGTAGAATCCTCCCCCGCATGTGGGACCAGTACAAGGTCGATGGTCTGTTCGATGAGATGTTTACCGAGCCGGGCTCGCCCCGCGCGCACTACGCGCCGGTGACGCGGCGTCTGGCCAAGCTCAACAGTGCAGCCCTCGATCGCCGCCGACGCATGGCGGATGTCTCGTTCCGCAACCAGGGGATTACCTTCACTGTCTACGGCGATCAGCGCGGCGTGGAAAAAACATTTCCGTTCGACCTCGTCCCCCGCATCATCCCGGCCAATGAATGGGACATCATCGAGCGCGGGCTCACTCAGCGCATCACCGCGCTGAACATGTTCTGCCAGGACATTTATCACGATCAAAACATCCTGAAGGAAGGCCTGATCCCGCCGGAGCTGATCTACGGCGCCAAGATGTTCCGCCGCGAGATGTTCGGCGTGAACGTGCCACGGGATGTCTACATCCACATCTGCGGCACGGACCTGATCCGCGACAAGTGGGGTCAATATCTCGTCCTCGAAGACAACGGCCGCACGCCGAGCGGGGTGAGCTATGTGCTGGAGAACCGCGCGGTCATGAAGCGCGTGTTCCCGAGTATCTTCGGCGCGTATCGCGTTCGGGCGATCGAGGACTATCCGTATAACCTCCTGCAGTGCCTGAAGTACGTCGCGCCCAATCGCATTGACGACCCGACCATCGTCGTCCTCACGCCCGGCACGTACAACTCGGCTTACTTCGAGCACAGCTTCCTCGCGCGCCAGATGGGCGTGGAGCTGGTCGAGGGAAGCGATCTGGTCGTCGATAACAATTTCGTCTACATGCGCACGACCTCCGGCCTGCGGCGGGTGGATGTGATCTATCGCCGGGTAGATGATGATTTTCTCGATCCGCTTTGCTTCCGCTCTGACAGCCACCTTGGCGTTGCCGGGTTGATGAACGCGTATCGCTGCGGAAACCTCGCGCTGGTGAACGCCGTGGGCACGGGCGTGGCGGATGACAAGGCGGTTTATCCGTATGTGCCGGACATGATCCAGTTTTATCTGTCGGAGAAGCCGATCCTGGGTAACGTGCGGACGTTCATTTGTGCGCGCGAGGAGCCGCGGAAGTACGTGCTCGAACATCTGCATGAGCTGGTGGTGAAGGCCACCAACGAATCCGGCGGATACGGGATGCTGATGGGCCATCAGGCGACGCAAGCAGAGCGCGATGAGTTCGCCGAGAAGATCAAGGCAGATCCGCGCAACTTCATCGCCCAGCCGATCGTCGAATTGAGCCAGCATCCGACGCTCTTCGACGATCACTTTGAGGGCCGGCGTATCGATCTTCGGCCGTATATTTTGTACGGCGAGAAGGTCGTGGTGATGCCGGGGGGATTGACGCGTGTGGCGTTGCGCGCGGGAAGTCTGGTGGTGAATTCCAGCCAGGGCGGCGGAAGCAAGGACACGTGGGTCCTGGAAGAAGAGCAGCAAACCCCGGCGGAGATGCCCACTGCATAAATGAGCGCCGACACGACCAAATTCTTCGTCACCCGTCCACCGCGGCCTATGCTTTCGCGCGATGCGGACTCGGTCTATTGGATGAGCCGCTACGTCGAGCGGGCCGAGCATATCGCACGCATTCTCCTGACCAATTCCAACCTGCTCATGGACGTGGGTGAGCTCGCGCCGGATCTTCAGGTGAAGCAATGGCAAGGCGTGTTGACGATCATGCGTGCCGGTGAGCTGCCGGCGGTTCCTGCCGTCGATTCAGCGCTCCCGGTAGATACCTCCACGGCGTATCGCGTCGCGCACCACATGACCTTCAACGCGGACAATCCGTCGAGCCTGTTCAGTTGCCTCTCCCGCGCCCGAGAAAACGCCCGCGGCGTGCGCGAGACCATCTCGGCCGAGATGTGGGAAAACATCAACACGCTCTACTGGACCTTGCGCGACGCGCCGGCGCGGTTTGATGAATCGCCCGAAGATTTTTATCGCCAGGTCATGACCGGCTCGATGCTCTTCCAGGGCCTGACCGATCACACGCTGCTGCACGATCAGCGCTGGCATTTCGCGCAGCTCGGCAAGTACCTCGAGCGGATCGACGTCACGGCTCGCGTGATCGCGACCAAGTTTGCCTTGCTCAAGAGCGCCGAGTCGAAGCTGGAAACGCCCATCCGCAACATCCACTGGATGAGCGTGCTGCGAAGCTGTTGCTCGATCGAGGCGTTCCGCCGAAGCCACATCGGCGACATGGACCCGCTGCTGGTGGCGACGTTTTTGATTCTGGCGCCGGACTTCCCGCGAAGCATTCGCTTCAGCGTCGCGCAGGCTCACGCGGCGGCGGCGGCGATTCGCAACGAGGTGAATCCGCGCAGCATCGACCCCGCCGAGCGGGCATTGGGGCGACTGAAAATCCAGCTCGATTACGGCGAGACCGCCGAGATCACCAAGCCTGGTGTCGCCTCGTATTGCGAGCGCATCCAAAGCGAGTGCGCCGACGCGGCGATGGGGATTCAAAAAACCTATTTCTTGCACTAATGCTCCTCAAACTCATCCACACCACCGACCTGTCATACTCCGAACCGATCAGCGAATCGGTGATGGAGCTGCGCATGCTCCCGCGGCAGGATGTGGATCAGCGGCGGCTCAGTTTCAGGCTGGCCATCGGGCCGCCTACGCAGCCAAGCAGTTATTTCGACTGGCTGGGAAACACCGTTCACGCCTTCACCATCAACGACTTTCACGACCAGATCAAAATCGTCGCGACCAGTGTCGTGGAAACCGAGCGGCCGGCGATGAACGCGGCGGAGCTGCCCGATGTCTGGCCGATCGCGCCCAACGAGCTGCGGTACGACGTGTACGACTTCCTCCAGTTCGGCCGCCCGGTCGATGAATCGCCGGCGCTGCGTGATCTGGTGGCGACCCTGGGGGCCACCCCAGGGATGAAATTGGGTCAGCTCGCGATGCAAATGGTCGATCTGATCAACCAGAAATTCACCTACCGCCAGGGCGTGACGACTGCGGCCAGTCCGATCTCCGAGACGCTGGCGCACGGCTGGGGCGTGTGCCAGGATTTCACGCACCTGATGATCGGCATGGCGCGGACGCTGAAGATCCCCGCGCGTTACGTGAGCGGTTTGCTGCATCCGCAGGCGGAGCGGTTCCGCGGCTACACGCAGACGCACGCGTGGTGCGAGCTTCACTTTCCCTCGACGGGCTGGATCGGTTTCGATCCGGCGAATCGGTGCGGGATCAGCGACAATTTCATCAAGGTGGCGGTCGGAAGAGATTTCCGCGATGTCCCGCCGAACAAGGGGATTTTCAGGGGGAATGCGCACGAGTCGATCACGGCGACGGTGCACAGCGAGCTGCTGACGACCGTCCCGCCCGAGCTGGCAACGGATCGCAACCAGCAGTTGAACGTTCCGACATTTCCCGGAAAACACGCGCCCTACCGCGATCAGGTGATTCAGCAGCAGGAGCATCAACAGCAACAGCAGCAACGGTAATGAGTGTTGCTCCCCTGCCTTTCAGTATCAATTCGTGCAGACACTGCGGATACGATGTTCGCCCAACGGCAAAACATCTTCACGTAACGTGCCCGCCCAAGTTGTCATGCTGAGGTACTCCGAAGCATCTGGCTGGACCGCCTTTGACAAGGAGTCGGCTAGATGCTTCGGATTACCTCAGCATGACCGGAGCGCGTCTCGGCCGCTCCGTGAAAACGGAAATCGCTTTGGCACGCTTAGGTGGAAGCGTGTTTGAGCAGCGGCAGTCGCTGGTTGTGCCGGCCGGTCGCCCGTCGCCGCCGGCGAAATAAGGGAAGGATTGAGGCGATGAGAATCGACATGCTGAGGGGTTCGGGGACTGCGACGACGGCGTCGATGCTGTCGATGCCGCCCGCGGTCGGAAAGGTAAAGCCGTTTTGGTTGTCGATGTTGGCGTCGATGAACTGGATGTAGTCGTCGATGCTTACTTTACCGTCGTAGTTGAAGTCGCCGTTCGAATAGCCGGTGAGGTTGGCGGAGATGCCGGAGTCGATCTTTACATAGTCGTCGATGTTGAGTTTGCCATCGAGCGTGGCGTCGCCGCCGTAGGTGTACATGACAAGGGTGTCGGTTCCCGTGATAGTTTGTCCGGCCCAGGTGCCGGTGGTGGTGGCGGTGGCGGGTCGGATGTCAGTTGCCTTGGCGACGGCCAGGGTGGTGAAGTTGCTGCCGCTGGCGGCGGACATGGATGTGATGATGCCGGTCGTGCCGTTCCAGGTGTTGCTGGATCCTTTGCCGGACTTGATCAGGCCCGTGACGCCGGTGTAGGTGCTGCCGGTCCATGAGCCGGTTGCGCCCGCGGTGGTGACGATCAGCTTGTTGTCTTTGAGATCGATCTTGCCGGTGCCAGTGACTGTCACCGCTCCTGACTTGATGACGCGATTGCTTCCCCCGCCGGTGGAGAGTTCGAGCGTTCCGCCGGTCACGGAGACCGAGGGGGAGGCAGTGAGATTCGTCTGAAGCGCAAGCTTGCCGGCGTTAACGGTTGTTGTGCCGGTGTAGGTGTAGGTGCCGGCGGTCAACAGCTGCGTCCCGGCGCCGTTGACGGCGAGGTTGAGCTTGCCGGTTCCGCCGCCGGCGTCGGCGTCGCGGATGATCCCGCCGTAGGTGTAGGTGGTGGCGGCGAGCGGCGCGAGGGTCAGCGTGGCGTTGGTGTTGATCGCACCGTTGAGGTTTCCGTTCTCGATCACACCACCAGTGCTGGTCGAGACGATGCCGGCGATGGTCTCGGAATTTCCCCGCAACGAGAAGTACGCAAATCGGCCCGAGGGACTGTCGAAGTAGACGACCCGGTTATCGGCGATCTGGTTGGACTGGGCGAGGCTCACCTTGGCGACGGTGTTGGCGGCGGCGGAGGCGACGCCGATGTGCAGGTCGCCGGAAAGTGCGTTGCCCGAAGCGTTGTTGAGGGTGAGATGCGCGTCGCTGCCATTGGACGCGATGCTGCCGGCATTGGAGACTGTCGTGTCGCCGGTGAAGGAGTTGGCGTTGGTCAATACCAGCCGGCCAGCGCCAGACTTGATCAACGCGCCGCTTCCAACAATCGGGGAACCGGCGAAGGTGTAGGTCCCACCGGCGGCGTTGACGGTGGTGGACCCCGGCGCGATGGCCGCCGCGTTGGCGCCGCCGGCCAGCGTGATCGTCCCGCCGAAGGTGTTGCTGAAGATCGCGTTGTCGGTGTTGAAGAATCTCGTGGAGATGAGCGATCCGCCGGTCCAGTTGCTGGAGGTGAAGTCCCACGTCCCGCCGCCGTTCACGTTCCACGTGACGTTGGCGCGATTGATGACGGTGGCGACAAAATCGTCGGCGCGGGCGGTCGTGCCGTTGATGCTGATGCCCATGCGATTGCCGAACCCCATGTTCGCCAGGTTGAGATCGCGGGTGAACGTCTCCTCGGGGACTCCGTTCTCTTTCCAGCACATTGGGATCCTAAGCTTAGAATTCCACGTGGACAAGTTGTCGCG
>JADMIO011281600.1_pt1 | contig 109919 bp, 100 predicted proteins | sample 8958161 | NCBI WGS metagenome assembly JADMIO01 (sample SAMN16585339, study PRJNA669376) | soil metagenome | isolation source: Crop rotation soil | place: USA: Cullars Rotation, Alabama | collected 2011 | reverse complement strand
CCCCGCCAGTCTTGGCTGCAACGGCTGCGAAGGGGGAGGGGCGGCCATAGAGCCGCCCCCGGTTCAGATATGCGGTTCAGACGTTCTTGCGGTAGCTGGTCCGAGCGTGCGCATCGATCGGCGCCGGGTGAACGGTGGCGCGAATCTTGACCTGCACGTGATCCTCGACCTGCACCTTGGACGACGGCTTGGGCTCTCCCCAAACCACCACCACCTCGGTGCCAGGTTCTGCCACCGCCGCATCGAGGACCGCGATCGACATCATCGAGCGGTAGTTGGCCGAGTAGCCGGTGTGAAGCGAACGCCCGCGGAAGCTTCCGTCCGCCGCCTCGACCTGATCGTAGTGATAGGTCGCGTAGTGGGCGATCGGAAGATTGATGAACTTCGCCCCAACGCCCGGCTGGTACATCGAGGCCCAGGCCTTGGCGACGTCATCGCCGTTCCATTGCAACGTCACCTTGCGGTTCGCCGCGATTTCGCCGGCGGCCACCTTGGCCTCCAGCGCCTTGCGACCGATGAAGTCATGGTCGAATTTGATGATCTTGCCGTAACCCACGTCGTAGGGCGAGAAGTAGTAGTCGTCGATGTTCTCGGAAAAGAAGCTTCCACCGAGCGAGACATTGGCGTCGATTTCGTCCGCGGCAAGCCACTTGCGAAAGCCTTCGGTGCTCTTGCCCGAGTAGAAAGCGGGCAGCGGGCGTGGCAGCCATCCGGATTCGAGCGAGTTGGTGAGGTATGCCCGGCCGCCGACCTGAATCATGTCGTGCTTCTTGCCGGCCGCGATCAGCGCGGCCCGCACGACCTCATGATCAGCCCAAGGTCCGACGAACTCGAAGCCGGGCTCGCCCGCCATGCCGTGGCGCAACGCGCGCACCATCTTGCCGGCGATCGTGAAGCGGGTGCCGTGGAAGAACTTCACATCCGGCGGCTCGCCGCCGATGAGCTCGCGGATCACGTTGAATGCGCCAGGTCCTTGGATTTCGTAGCGGTAGCATAGCGGATTTCCCTTGCGGGCGTAGGACGGGTTGTCCCGCACTAGCTCGACGTCATAGCCGCCGGTTTCGGCATGATACTGAAGCCAGTTGATCGTCGGCGGAATGCCCACCGCCTGGAATTCTTCCTCCTCATAGCGGAACAGGATGTTGTCGCCGATGAGCTGGCCTTCCTCGTTGACAGCGACATATTGCTTGGCCGCGTCGATGGGAAAGTAGTCGACGCTGTTGATCGCCGTGTCGCGGATGAGCTTGAGCGCATCCTTGCCCCTGATGTTGAGGTCGGCGAGGTGATGCGACTGGTCGTACAGCACGGCGTTGCTACGCCAGGCGAGCTGTTCGTCGCGCCAGTTGGTGAATTCGGGCGTCACCGGCGTGCTGACGATCGGCGGGCTCTGTGATTCCCAGAGCATGATTTGCGGGCTTCCGGCGTCAGCGATCTTCTGTTCGAGATTAGCGGCCATCTATTTTCCTCCTGTGCAGCTCCTTTGGGGCTAGCCCCTTGCCGCGCATCTAACAACCCAATAGGTTCGATACAGGTGATCGAGGTTTTGCATACAGGCCGGACGAGCCATGCTGTCAGAGGAACTTGCACAGATCGATCTGAATGCCTTGCAGGCATTGGTCATGGTCCACGACTGTCGATCGTTTTCGGAGGCGTCGGAACGTCTCGGCGTCAACCAGTCGACGATCAGTTATTCGGTCAAGCGCCTGCGAAAGGCCTTCAACGACCCGATGTTCGTTCGGCAAGGCAACTCGATTCTGTCGACCGACAAATGCCGTCAGCTCGCCCAGGAAGCTCGCGATGTCCTGGAGCGCATGCAGGCGCTGTCATCCCTGCAAGGCTTCGATCCCCGTACGTCCACGGGCAGCGTGACGATCTCCTGCAACCATCATGAACGCATGTTCCTGATGCCGGCGTTTGTGCGGCAGGTTCAGCAGCAGGCCCCCCAGATCACTGTCAACATTTTTGAATCCGCGGTGCACGGCAAGCAGCAGCTGAAGGAGAACATCTGCGATATCGTGCTCGGCCCGGTGGCGATTTTCGGCGATATCTACTACCGCCGCAAACTCTTTACCGATCGCTATGCGTGCGTCATGGATTCCAGCCATCCGCTTGCGGCCGGCGAACTCACGATGGATCGCTACAGGCAAACGCGGCATATCGCCGTGACGCACAATGGCCAGTGGGAAGCGTTGTACTTCGCGGCGCTTCGGGCAATCGACGTCAGGATCTCGCCGAGCGTGATCGTGCCCAGCCATGACAACCTCGAAGCGCTGATCCGGGGCACGGAACTGGTGGCGACAATTCCCCACCGCCTTGCCCGACGGCTGTCGGACAAGCTGACATTGAAGCCCTTTCCGATCGAGGTGCTGATCCAGATCGACATGTACTGGACCGAGCGGTCGCACTATTCAGGCCTGCATGCCTGGACCCGCCAAATCATAGCCGAGGTAGCGGCAACGATCTGAGCGGCCAGAAAGCCCAACCGTGGGATGTCGTCTCGCCGGTTGCCGGCGCCGACTCAGACCGTGGCGCCGAGCAAAACCACGGAAATCGTCGCCGGCTGGTCGCTTGGATTGCGCCACGCGTGACGGGTGCCCCGTTGAACCACCGTGTCGCCGGCATTGAGCCCGACCGTCTCGCCGTCGTCGAGTTCGAGGACCAGACTGCCCTTGATCACCGTCACGTAGTCGAGGGTCGGCGTCTGGTGCATACCCGGATTGTCCGGCTCCATCCGCTCGGCAATGCCAGGGGATGCCGCCATGAGTTCTGGGCCAGCTAGCGCGGGGTTCCATTCCGATGACATGAAGACACTGTCTGGAGGGAAGGTGATGATCCAAAACGACGATCCGCCCGCCGGCATGATCATGGTGCCCGCGGTGTCCATGGGGTCCCGATTGTCGGCGTTGCCCAACCCCGGCGTCGCCTCGATTTTCCACTGCGGCGACGACACGAAACCCGGCGTGTGCCGAAGGACCATTTCCCGGGGCGAGGGGCCGTCGCTGACGACCACGGATTTGCCGATTGCATTCCTGCCGGTGACGATGCGCCGAACCTTCATATCAATCCTCCCAGGAGAAACAGCCTCCGCTTTTGAAAGTCACAGGGCCGAGATGAGAGAGGCGAGGGCCCAGAACAGCGGGAATTCCGGGCCCATCTGCTGCCAGCGCCACCTGACGCCGTTGATCTTCACCACTGCATAGGACGCTCCGAGCAGCACGACGATCGCGCAGCCAGTCGCCATTCTTGGATAGATGTTGAAGGTCATTCCGACGGCGGCTAGGACCTCGAGGACGATCGTCAGGACAAGGAAGGCCTTGCCCGGTTTCAGGCCGGCTTTCTCAAACGTGCCAGGAGCCTTGTCGAAGTTCCTGACCTTCCCAATCAGATGCGGAAGGAACCAGAGTCCACACAGGATCCTCAGATAGTCCTGCGGCTGCAGTTCAAATGGCATTTATCTCTCCTCCCAGCTTCATGGCGGCTGCAGTCCGTTGCAAGCACGTCGTGTCCTCGCGGCAGCCACGCTGGTCGGCGTAGCTCCGAGGACAAGCACCGATCTGGTCGGAATCGCAAATCGGGTCTTGCGCCATCCATTTCAGATACTGTACGGTATCCACAGTCTAACCGGAATGTCAACTCGATCCGGTTGGCGGGATTGAGGAGGAATATCGTGACAGTGATGATGCGCGCCGCGCGGCTGCATGCGGTGAACGAACCAATGCGGATCGAGAAGGTCGCCAAGCCTCGGGCGTCGGGGACCGACGTCGTGGTCGAGGTCAAGGCTTGTGGCATGGTCCCCAACCTCGCCAACGTGCTCAACAATTGGGAGACCTGGTACCCGCACCAGCCGCTGCCGCCAAAGCCCGCGACTTTCGGGCTCGATCCTGCCGGCATCGTTCATGAGGTCGGCGAGCAGGTGGTTGCCCTGAAACCTGGGGACCGCGTCTATATCAATCCGCTGCGTTCCTGCGGCGCCTGCCATGCCTGCGCCAGCGGCAACCAGATGAAGTGCGACTACTTCACCTTCGCCGGATATTTCGGCTTCAATCGCAACAGTCTGGAAATCTACAAGCGCTATCCGGGAGGCGGCTTCGCCCAATTCATGAGCGCGCCGCAGAGCGCCATCGTCAAGATACCCGACAACATGACGTTTCCGCAGGCCGCCCGCATGGGCTATCTCGGCACGTCCTATTCGGCGCTCAAGAAGCTGGGCAACCTTGCAGGCAAGTCGCTGATCATCAACGGGGCGACCGGAACGCTGGGTGTCGGAGCCACCTTGTTCGCGCTCGCCATGGGGATCTCCACGATTTACGCCGTCGCACGCGGCAAGCGACTGCTGGAAAAGCTGAAGCGGCTCGCGCCGAGCCGGATCGAGATCTTTTCCAACCTGGACGGCAAGGTCGCCGACTGGGTCCACTCCAAGAACCGCGCCGGCGCGGACTTCATGCTCGACAGCCTTGGCGCCGTGGCCGACGTCAACGCCATGAAGGACGCGATGATGGGCGTGAAACGCGGCGGCAACATCGTCAACATCGGCGGCACGGGCGCCGACATGCTGTTCAACACCAAATGGTGGATGGACAACTCGATGGTGCTCACCGGTTCGGCCTGGCTCAGCACGGCGGAGGGCATGGAGATAGCGGAATTGGTCCGGTCGGGCGCGGTCGACCTTTCGGTCCTGGAAGCCCGGACCTATCCGCTGGACCAGATCAACGAGGCGATCAACGGCGTGGCCTCGGGCGATGGTGGCTTCACCAACTACGTGCTGGAACCCTGAGCCGAGGCGGGCGCCGGTCGCTGCGCCGGCGAGAAACTCATGCCGGCACAATCGGACGCCAGCGGGTTGGAGAACGCCATGATAATCGACTGCCACGGCCACTACACCACCGAGCCCCCGGCACATCATGCCTATCGCAAGGCACAGCTGGAATTTGCCGAGGGCAAACGCGACGCAGGTCCGACCTATCCCGACATTAGTGATGAGGTGCTTCGGGCCACTGTCGAAGACAACCAGCTTCGCCTTCAGCGCGAGCGCGGCTCCGACCTGACAATCCTGTCACCGCGGGCGTCCGGCATGGGCCACCATGCCGGCAGCGCCGCGCTGAATGCAGAATGGTCGCGAGTCTCCAACGATCTCGTTGCGCGCATCGTGGACATGTTCCCGCTGAACTTTGCCGGTGTTTGCCAACTGCCGCAGTCGATGAGCGGTGACCTGGCCCCGGTGCTGGCTGAACTCGAGCGCTGCGTGGACGAGCTCGGCTTCGTCGGCTGCAATCTCAACCCCGATCCGTCCGGCGGCTACTGGTCGGCGCCGCCAGTCTATGACCGCTATTGGTATCCCCTCTACGAGAGAATGGTCGAACTCCAGGTGCCGGCCATGATCCACGTCTCGGGCGCGTGTTCGGCCTGCCTGCACACCACCGGCGCGCACTACATCAATGCCGACACAACGGTGTTCATGCAGCTGATCCAGGGCGACCTGTTTCGCGATTTCCCCGATCTCAAGCTGATCATTCCACACGGCGGCGGCGCCGCCCCTTATCACTGGGGCCGCTATCGCGGTCTGGCCATCATGATGGAAAAGCCGGATCTCGCCACACACCTGATGCGCAACGTCTACTTCGACACTTGCGTCTATCACCAGGCCGGGATCGACACACTGTTTCGCGTGGTCGGCCCGGACAACATCCTCTTCGGTTCGGAACTGCTTGGCGCGGTCAAGGCCGTGGACCCTTTAACCGGCTTCAACTTCGACGACACGCGCCGCTACATCGATGCTTTGGGCCTCGATGTCGCTGGCCGCGTGGCGGTGTTTGAAGGCAACGCGCGCAAAGTCTACCCGCGGCTCGACACGAGGCTCAAGCAACAGGGCCGCTAGGCAGGATATGTCGATCGAAGCCGCCAATCCCCGGAGGTATCAATGGCAAGAGTCGTGACGAACACCGAGCGTACGCCGCTCGAGGTGTGCGACGCGCTGGGCACGTTGGGCGTGGCGACCGTTCATGAGGCCCAGGGCCGAAAGGGACTCCTGGCCTCCCGGCTGCGCCCCATCTACAACGGCGCTAGGATCGGCGGCAATGCGCTTACCTGCGAGGTCGCGCCTGGCGACAACTGGACCATCCATGTGGTGCTGGAGCAGGCGCGACCGGGCGACATCCTCGTCGTGACACCGACCTCTCCATGCGAGGACGGCTTTTTTGGTGACCTTCTGGCCGAATCGGCTGCGGCGCTTGGCATCCGAGGCCTCGTGATCGATGCCGGGGTGCGGGACGTGGCGACTTTGCGAGCAATGAAGTTTCCGGTCTGGTCAAAGGCGATCTTTGCCCAGGGAACGGTGAAGGAAACGCTTTGCGATTGCCAGGTTCCAATCATCTGCGCCGGCGTCCAAATCTGCCCTGGCGATGTGATCGTCGCCGATGACGATGGCGTCTGCGTGGTACCCCGCGCCGATGCCGACTCGGTTGCGAGAACGGCGCGAGAGCGGGAAGCCGCCGAGGAAGACAAGCGTCGGCTCTATGCCGCTGGCAAGCTCAGCCTGGATGTCAACTCAATGCGCGAACGGCTGCGGCTGAAGGGCCTTGTCTACGAATAGGCCGCGTGCTCATGAAGCAAAATTGGTCGCCCGCTCGGTAGTAGGTCAGTTTGAAATTTGAGTTTTCGCTTTGAGCGAAATCGGATCGGTTTCAATCAGTCGGAGCGACTTCACCATATCAGCGGTTTCGGTCTTGTACTTGAGAAAATGTGGCGTCGTCAGGTGCTCTTCATAGGCTGTCTGATTGGCATAGCCTTCAATGACGCGGACGATATCCGGCCTTCCCTTAACCGACACCGCAAACAGAAAAACCACGCCAGGCTCTAGCCGCACGGAGGCTTCAATCTCTTCTGAGATAAGGGCGTTAAAGGCGTCAATGCGGTCAGCATCGATCTCCAGTTCCGCTATCCTGACGATCATTGGCTACCCCTTTCCTGTATCGTCCGCGCACAATCGATTTTGCAGCCTCTTTCGCCTCGGTCAGCGCTACGATATCGGCAAGCTCGCGAAGCTTGTCGGTCACGCCAGCGGCCATAGCCAGGGTAACGCGCATGGTCTTATGGATGCGGACGAAGTGTCATTCATGAAGTGGAGCGCGACCCCGTTGGCGTGGGCTTCCACCTTCTTTGAAGAAGGGGTGCATGTGCATACGCATGCTAAGGTTCTGGCGTTCAGTAAAGCACGTGCCGACATGGCGTAGCGTGGTTCGCCGTCAGGAAGCGGAAGCCCGCTTCGGTGTGGACTTTCCGTTCTTGTGCTTGTGAAGATGAGCCTCGTGCATTGACGTCAGCGCGACCCGAACCATCTCGCCGGGCGCCCTGTCGTCCATAAAACTCGACATGCCGCCATAGACGAGTTCCAGCACGATGCCGCCTACATAAAGCGGCCGTGGTTCTGCATCTCCGTACGGAAACAGTTTCTCCGACAAGAGCCTGCCAAGCCCTTCCCACTGGTCCCTGAACAGACGCAGGTGCCGGTCCTCTAGCGTGTTGTCACGACGCGCGATGCGCAGCAGGTCAATGGCCAGCGTTCCCCAACGCTTGTCCTTGGCGCGCTGGTTGGCCCATTCGCAAATGGAATCGATGACATCCTTCGGCTGGTCCACGCCGCGAAGCCTTTCGGTCAGTTCGACGACATCCCCACCCGCGTTTCGCTCCAGCAGTTGCAGGAAGATGTCTTCCTTGTTCGTGAAGTTGGAGTAGAAGGCACCCTTCGAGAAACCGGCCTCCTCCGCAATCCGCTCGATCGATGCGCCGGAATAGCCATCCCGGGCCACCATCTCGCTAGCCGAAGCCAATAGCTTTTCGCGGGTCAAGGCTTGGCTTTGTTCGCGGGTCAGTCGCGCCATTTCGAAATCCATTCAACGAAAGTATCAGGATACCCAGCGTATCTGAGTGGCAACTTAGAGTGGTCGATCTCTAAGGGCAAGCGAAGAAGGCCGTCAGGTGCGGGTTGCTTTGGGGCAGAGCAAGTTGGGTTCAACCGACAGCCGCGGCATCGAGATAAGAAGTGTCGAAGACTTTCAGCGCCTCGCTACGGCGGCGCTCATCAAGCAATTGCGCACGGATCATAAGGTCGATCGTCGTGCGCAACGCTTTGTCGGGCACCGCCAGCCCATCTGGCCACATGCCCATGTCCCGCATGTATTCTAGACCACGGTTGGCCAGGGTGGAGCTTTCTGGCGTGGTGATGCGTTGGAAGATCGGCAATGTTACGTCCTGCCGCGCTGGCTCGTTGGTGATCGCATGGGCCTCAATCAGAGCCTTGATGAAGCGGACAACCAAATCCCGATTGGCGTGCAGCCACGACGATCGACCGATGATCGCAGTGAAAAGTATCTCGGGTATGAAGTCGTTGACTTCTCCAATCAGTTTGTAGCCTTGGTCCTCGGCCAGGAAGTTCCACGGGGCGGGCTGGGGAGCACAGTCGATTTCTCCGGCCTGCAGCGCCTCCCAGCGTTTGGTGTGAATGCCCGCGAGCACGAATTCATAGTCGCCTGGATATCGCAGCCCCTGGGAGGCCAGCACAATTTGCGTATAGATCGCCGTACCTTCGGTCAGCGAGGACGTGCCGACCTTCTTTCCTTTCAGGTCAGCCAGGGAGTCGATCTCGGGCCGCGCCACGATAGACATCGGCAGCCGCACCGCATTAGCCGCCACGATACGCAGTTCTCCACCTTTCATGAAGTCCGCGACGGCCCCTTCTGGCGGCGTGATCGCAAGATCGGCGTCGCCCTCAAGAACCGCGCTCGTTGCCTTGTCGACGCTACCGAACCGCTTGTATTCGATCGCAATGCCGTGTCTGGCGAAACTCCCTCGTTCCTCTGCGAGGAACACCGGCAGCCAGTTAAATCCCTGTGCTCCGCCCGCAAGGCGCAGCCAGATCGGTGTCGAAGTGATATCGATCGTGCTACCCGCCATTTTGTTTCCTCCAGCCGGAATTCAGCGCCAAAAAATGCACTCAAAATACCATCAGTATTTGAATTCTTTTAGGTATGTCAATGGACGCTTTGGCGAACTTTGAAAGTGGTGGTCCGCCCTGGCAGTCCCCTCTTTGGCAAGTTGGCAGCCGTGCCTGCAGTCCGAAGTGCGGTCACCTCGTATCCGGGCTAGGCCGATGTCGTCTGCTCCTTTGGCGGGCCGCGCGACATCGGAAGCAGCGGACATTTGAAAGATGGCAGGTCGCTTCCATCAAAGCCTAGGATCAAACATCTAGGGGTTGAGGTAACGATCTGACGAGAGCCTCAATTAGGGAAATGCCTAAGGATCCTGGATCACGCCAATGGGCAGGCGAGGAGCGGCTGCCATTTCGATGGTCACCATGGCGGCGCTGGAGGAGCCCGGACTAAGGTTCAGCCTTCCGCCAACGAGAGTCCACGGGCGCGTTCACGTAACAGGTCGAGCAATTGGTTGCGTCGCGGTTCCGGTGTGTCGATGGGGAGCACAAAGCAAAGCGTCCTGTTGATCGCGCCGTGGCCGTCGCGGATGGGGGCAGCCATGCACCAGGTGAAGCGGTCGGCGAGTGCCGAGGTCTCGCTGAACCCCTGCCGGCGCGCCACGTCGACATCGTCGAAGAAATGCTCACGCGCGACGATGCGACCGTCAGGCAGTTTGTAATCCTCGGCAGGAATGAAGTTCTTCAACTCCGCTTGGCTCATGTGAGCGACCAGCAGCCGGCCCGAAGCCGTCCATGGGATCGGCACCTCGACGCCGACATCGCTGGAGATGCGGAACGGGCCGGGAGAGTCTCGGCAGTCGAGCACGACATATTTGTTGCCGCGCAGCCCACAGAGCTGGACGGTCTCGCCAGTTTCCGCGGCCATCTTGTCCAGGGTTTCGAGAATGCGGCGGTAGTGCGCGTTGTGATGTGAGTAGGCCCAGCCGAACAGATGCATTGCGCGCCCGAAATAGACATAGCCTTCGGAGCCGACATTCTCGAGCATCTCGGCCTCGAGCAGGCTGTTGACGATCTCGTAGGTCGTCGAGCGCGGCGCGCCGATCATCTTGGCGAGATCGCCCACGCGCACCGGCGCACGATGCCTGAGCAGAGCTTCAAGCAGCATGATGACGCGGTCGATGCCGCGACGCCGCTCGCCGCCTTGCGGCTGTGCGCCCGCTTCGATCAGATCAGTCGCCCCATCACTCATGCCAAGTCACTCATGTCGCCAGGATCATTTTTTCGGTCCTCGTCTCAAGACGCTTGAAAGATGTCAAGGCTCAGACTAGCATCCATTTTGTCCGATATACAGACACCATGTCTGAAATACCGGACAAACTAACGAGCCGGACAGTGAAAGTCCAGACGGGAAAGCAGCGGTTTCCGCGATGCGGCGACCGGCGGTCTTTGTCGTCCCGACCCGCGCGTCCGGACATAGCCACCAAGGGGAACCGTCATGAAGAAATCGTCGTTTTTCGCATCCGCCAGCGCCCTTTGCCTCGGTCTCGTCCTGGCCGTGAGCGCCGGCACCGCGGCCAACGCCGCCGCCAACTGCATCAAGGGCGATCGCAAGCCGCCCTACACGATCGGCTGGGCCGACATCTATTCCGTGCCGACCTGGATGAAGCAGACGCAGGGCACTATCGAAGCCGAGGTCGAGACGCTGAAGAAGCAGGGACTTGTCGACAAGCTGGTCGTGACCGACGCCCAGGGCGACGCCAATGTGCAGATCCAGCAGATCCAGTCGATGATCGATTCCAATATCGATGCGATCATCCTCATCGCCGGCTCCTCGACGGCGCCGGCGCGTGTGCTGGCCGACGCCTGTGCCAAGGGCATCGCGATCATCAACTTCGACAGCCTTGTCGACACCGACAAGGTGACCGCCAAGGTCAACACCGATTCTTCGCAATGGGGCGACCAGGCCGCCAAGTTCCTGATCAACGCCATCGGCGGCAAGGGCAAGATCCTCATCCTCAACGGCCCCGCCGGCATTTCGGTCAGCGACGATCGCCGCAAGGGCGCGGATGCGGAGCTGAAGGCCCATCCCGATGTGAAGGTCCTGGCCGAGACGAACACGCCCTACAACGTCGCTCCTGCCCAGGAAGCCGTCACCAGCCTGCTCTTCGCCAACCCCGAGATCGACGGCATCCTGTCGCTCGGCGGCGCGCTGTCGGCCGGCGCGGTGCTGGCGCTCGACAAGCAGGGCCGCGACCAGGTGCCGATCACCGGCGAGAATGCGCGCCAGTTCCTCGAACTGTGGAAGGAAAAGGGTCTGAAGAGCTGGGCCACCATGCAGCCGAACTGGCTGGGCGCCTTCGCCGCCTACACAGCGGTCCAAGCGCTGCAAGGCAAGGATGTACCGGCCTTCGTCAAGATCCCACTTCCGGTCATCGACAATTCCAACATCGACGAATACCTCGCCCGCGCCAAGGATTTCCCGGCTGACGGCTATATCTATTCGCCCTACGATGAGGAGCTGTTCAAGAAGCTGCTGGCGCAGAAATAAGCCGGAAGGGTTGTAGCATTGACAGCCATGGCTCCGCTCCTGGCCGCGCGGGGTGTGTCGAAGGCATTCTTCGGCAACCCCGTCCTGCGCGGCGTTTCCATCGCTCTCCAGCCGGGCCGCGTGCATGCGCTGCTCGGCGAGAACGGCGCCGGAAAATCGACCCTGATCAACCTCTTGTCCGGCGCGCTGCGGCCGGACGGCGGGGAGATCGAAGTCGATGGACGCGCCGTGCCGCGCATGACGCCGGCCGTGGCGCGTCAGGCCGGCATTGCCGTCGTGCAGCAGGAGCTCAGCCTGACCGCCAGTCTTTCGATCGCGGAAAACATCGGGCTCGGCGCCTATCCCAAACGGTTCGGCCTGATCGACTACAACGAGCTCGCCGCGCGCGCGAAAGCCGCCTGCGCGCTGGTCGGGCTCAACGAACCGCTGTCGACGCTCGTGGGGCACCTTGCGCTCGGGCGCCGGCAGATGGTCGAGATCGCCAAGGCGCTCTACCGCAAGCCGCGGGTCCTCATCCTGGACGAACCGACATCGTCGCTGTCGGCCACCGAAACGAAGATCCTCACCGACCTTTTGGAGCGGCTGCGTGGAGAAGGCATCGCCATTCTCTATATCTCCCACCGGCTGAACGAAGTGATGACACTCTGCCAGCATGTCACCGTGCTCAAGGACGGCACTTGCACGGCGGACCGCCCGCTGGCGGGAACCGACGCCGCCGGCCTGGTGCGGCTGATGGTCGGCCGCGATCCAGGCGCTCTTTTCCCGAAATGGCAGCCATCCGTATCAACGACCGCCGCCATCTCCGTGCGCAAATTCTCGGCCGGCCTGATGCGCGATGTCGATCTCGACATCAGGGCGGGGGAAGTGCTGGGCATCGGCGGCCTGGTCGGGCAGGGGCAAGAGGATTTGCTGCTCGGGCTCTATGGCGCCATTCCGGCCAGGACGGCATCGGCGATGGTCAACGGCGTATCGAGCCTGCCGGGCGGCGTGCCGAAGGCCAACGCGCTTGGACTCGCCTATGTGCCGGCCGACCGGAAGCGGGAAGGGCTGCACCTGATCCATCCGATCCTCGCCAACATGATGCTGCCTGCCTTTGCCAGGCTGCCGGCGCTGAAGCTGCGCAGCCGCAAGGCCGAAGGCGAGACGGGGATAAGCCTTGCCGCCCAGCTTGCCATCAAGGGCGATCTGCAAAGGCCGGCGCAGGCGCTTTCCGGCGGCAACCAGCAGAAGGTCGCGCTGGCCAAATGGATGCCGCATGATCCGCTGGTGCTTCTGCTCAACGATCCGACGCGCGGCGTCGACGTCGAGACCAAGCGTGAAATCTATCTGATGCTGCGCGCCTTCGCCGCCGCCGGCAAGGCCGTCGTGCTGCTCAGTTCCGACACACCGGAACTGGTGCATCTATGCGATCGCGTCGCCGTGGTGCGCGAAGGCCGCGTCACGGCCACGCTGGAGCGGGCGGCGCTGAGCGAGGAGGCAATTGTATCGGCGGCCATGGGTGCCGAGAAGCAAAAGGTCGTGGCATGAGCATCGTTTCTTCCGAGAAATCCGCCGACGCGCTCTATTGGCCGGTGCAGGTGCGCCGCAACATCGGTGTGCGCGCGCTGTTCCTCGTCGTGCTGGCGTTTATCGTCGCCTATGGCGTGCTGTTTCCCGGCCTGTTCACGGCCTCCGGCTTCGCCAAATTCACCCAGAGCTGGTTCCCCCTGGCGCTGGTGGCCATGGCGCAGGCGATCCTCATGCTGACCGGCGGCATCAGCCTTGCGATCGGCGCCACCGTCAGCCTCGGCGCCGTCATCGCCGCGACCACCATGGCCGGACCGCTCGGCGTCGCCGGCGCCACCGCCGCCGTGGCCCTGACCGGGCTCGGCATCGGAGCTGCGACCGGCTTCATCGTCGTCAAGCTTAGGCTGCCGGCGATCGTGGTGACGCTTGCCGGCTCCTTCATCATCGGTGGCGCGGCGCTGCTGATCCTGCCTCGGCCGGGCGGCGTCATTCCGGCATGGCTGTCGGACCTGCTCGCCGGAGATACGCCGGCGGCCTTCGTGATTTTGGTGGTCATAGTTGTCCTGTGGAAGCTATACCTAGCCACGCCGCTTGGCTTGAGCCTCTACGCCGCCGGCGAGAATCCGGTCGGCGCCTATCGCTCCAGCGTGCCGGTCGACGCGACGCGTGTCGCTGCATATGCGATCAGCGGGCTCCTGTCGACCAGCGCCGGCCTGTTCGTCGCCGCGCAGACGGGCTCGGGTGATCCCGTGATCGGCACCGCTTTCACGTTGAACTCGATCGCCGCGGCCGTGCTTGGCGGCATCGGCTTCCTCGGCGGGCAAGGCACGATGCGCGGCGCGCTCGCCGGCAGCCTGCTGCTCAGCCTGATGATCAGCGTCATGTTCTTCCTTGGCTTCACGCCGGTCGCGCAATATGTGGCGCAAGGCCTGATCATCATCGGCGCCGTCGCCGTCCCGCAATTCCGTAAGGTGCAGAAATGACAGCCTGGAACGACAGCGCCGGCGGCAAACGCGCGAGAGCAATCCTGAAAAGCCGGCCTTTCCTCACGCTCGCCATTGTCGCCGCCGTCTGGATCGTGGCGAGCTTCGTCTCGCGCGGCTTCGGCGCCTATGGCCATTTGCGCTACCTGGTCGAGCTCGGCGCCGTCATCGGCCTCGTCGCGGCCGGCCAGACCTTCGTCGTGATCGCCGGCGGCATCGACCTGTCGGTCGCGGCGATCGTCACCGTCAGCGCCATCAGCCTGCCGCTGCTGTCATGGCAGGCCGATCCGACGGGGCTTGCCTCCGTCTTCGCTGTGCTTGCGCTGACTACCGCGATCGGCGTGGTGAACGGGTTGGGCGTGGCGCTGCTGCGCGTCCATCCGATGATCATGACGCTGGCCATGGCAACCTTCCTCCAGGGCCTCTTGATCATCATCGCCGGCGGCAGCGCCGTCACCGCCGAAAACCCGCTGGTCCATTGGCTCGGCAACGCGCGGCCGGCCGGCATTCCCGCTGGCATCATCTTGTGGATTGCCGTCTCGGCGATCGTGCTCACGGTCATGCATTCCACGTCTTTCGGCGCGCGCATCTTCGCCATGGGCGCGAACCCGCTGGCGGCTTCCTTGTCGGGCGTTCCCATGACGTCGACGACACTCGCCGTCTACGGCATCAGCGGGTTCACTGCAGGGCTGGCCGGCGTGCTGGTGCTCGGCATGAACGGCCAAGGCTATGTCGGGATCGGCGATCCGTACCTACTCGCCTCGATCGCCGCCGTGGTGCTCGGCGGCACCTCGATCCTCGGCGGGCTCGGCACCTATGCCGGCACCATTCCCGGAGCGATCCTCCTGGTGACGATCACCGCGCTGATCACCGTGGTCAACGCGTCACCCGGCTGGCGCAGCATCCTGTTCGGCTCGCTGATCCTGGGCCTGCTGCTTCTCTCAGGCCGGGAGCAGGCGCGTCGATGAGATGTCGTCCAGCCGATAGGTGCGCCTTGCGTTGCCGAAGAACAGCGCCGCCTGCTCGTCCGCCGAAAGGTCCGCCGTGATGGTTTTGAAGCTGTCATACACCTCGTCGAACGAGGCATGCATTCCGGCGACGGGGAAGTCGGAGCCGAACATGGCTCGCCCGGTGCCGAAACAATCGATGCAGTGGAGCACCACCGGCCGCAAGCTGTCGAGCGTCCAGTCATGATCATAGGCGACGAGGTCCGAAATCTTGATGGCGACGTTTTCGTGCTCGGCGAGGAGCCTGAGCCCATCACGCCATCTGCGCATGCCCTCGGCGTCGCGGTCGATCGGGCTGCCGCAGTGGTTGAGGACGAATTGCTGGTCCGGGAACGCCGCCGCGAGTTGGGCCGCGTCGGCGAACTGGCGCGGGAACACCATCAGATCGAAGGAGAGCCCGTGCCGGGCAAGCAGGCCAAGGCCGGCGCGCCAGGCCGGATCGTCCATGATGCCGTCGCGGGCGGCGAAGCGGCGTGCGGGATCGGGATCCCAGCTCAATATGTCGCGCACGCCGGTGACGCGGTCGAAGGCGGCATGCGCTTCGATCAGCGCCGGCGCATTCGGGCTGGCAAGCGGCACGTGCACGACATAGCGGGCGGCGACGCCTCGCGATTTGTCCAGTGTCTCCAACCAGCGCGTCTCGCCGACGCTGTCGTCAGCAACCCAGCCGGCCTCGACATGGATGGTGGCAACGATGTCGTGCCTGGCGGCGTCGCGCCGATAGTCCTCGGGAAGATAGTTGCGCCGCAGACGATCAAGATCACCCAGTCCACCACGCTCGTCCGCGGTTGCGGCGAGCCAGGGATGCCGGCCGAGAGAGAGATCCCACAGATGATGATGGGCATCGACGATCGGTCCGGAGTAGGGGATTGGCACGCGGTTCTCTCAAGCCTAGGCCGGGATCGGTTGGCGTTGTTCGGCGGCGAAAGGGTTAGCATCGGATGAGCGAGAACACACCTGGCCTGCCGCTTGCCGTGCATGAAAATTTTGTGCTCGACGACAGCATCCGCGGCGTGCCTCCGGGCACGTCGGGATTGGACGGCAGCCTCGTCGCTTCGCAGGGCTGGCATCCGGCCGATGGCCGCATGTCACTGCCTTTGCTCACGCTCGACGAGGCGGCCTTCACATCCAACCGCGACCTGTTCCTGCGCTATGCCCGCGAGCACGGCGTCAAGGTCGCGCCGCACGCCAAGACGCCGATGGCACCCGACCTTGCCCGCTCGCTGGTCGAAGCGGGCGCTTGGGGCACGACTGTCGCCGACATCAGGCAAACCACGGTGATGCTGAAGGGCGGGTTGAGGCGGCTGATTATCGCCAATGAGGTCGGCGGCACAGGCGGCGCGGGCCGGCTCGCGAAGCTGGTCGGCACCTGGCCCGAAGCCGAGCTCCATGTCTTTGCCGACTCGGTCGCCGCTGTCGATGCGCTTGCCCAGGCCTGGCACGCCGATACGGCCCTGCCGCCCTTGCGCGTCCTGGTCGAGCTCGGTGTGGGAAGGGGGGGCGCGCGAACCACGGCCGAGGCCGAGGCGATCGCCGATGCTATCGCGGCGACCGATGGGCGGTTGCGGATCGCCGGCGTCGCGACCTATGAAGGAGCTACCGCCCAACCCGATCCGGCGCGCACCGACGAAGTCGTCTCCGCACTGCTGGCGAGTGTCGGCGACATGTTCCTCAGGCTTCGCGCCCGGGTCGGCGGCGAGGCGCCCTTGATGGTGACAGCCGGCGGGTCGGTGTTCTTTGACAGGGTCGTTGCGCTGCTTTCTCCCCTTGTCGCCAGGAACCCCAACGCGACGCTGGTGTTGCGCAGCGGCGCCATCTTCTTCCACGACCACGGCGTCTACGACCGTTCGCTCGGCGCGGTCGATGCGCGTGACGGCTTTTCGGTCGGCGGCGCCGGCGCTTCGGCGCGACGTTCATTCCGTCCGGCGCTGCGCGTCTGGGCCGAGGTGCTGTCGCGGCCGGAACCTGGCCTCGCCATCTGCGGCATGGGCATGCGCGACGTCTCGTTCGACCAAGGTTTCCCGAAGCCGCTCACCGTCTACCGTTCGGGCGAGCCGCTGCCCGCCGCCCCGGTGAAGGCGCAAGTCATCAAGCTCAACGATCAGCACGCATTCTTGTCGCTTCAGCCGGGCGACGACATCGCCGTCGGCGACGTCATCGAATTCGGCATCTCGCACCCCTGCACCTGTCTCGACCGCTACCGGGTGATCTTCGGCCTGGACGAGAGCGGACACGTCGCCCACGCATTCCCCACTTATTTCGGCTGATCAAGGCCTAAAGAAGAGAACCTCGAAAGGATCCGCTATGATCAAGTACTTCCAGTCCGGCTCCCGCATGTCGCAGGCCGTTGTCTATGGCGGCATGGTGCATATAGCCGGCCAGATCGCCAACGACCGCAAGGCCGGCATCGAGGCGCAGACGAGCGACGTGCTGGCCAAGGTCGAGGCGCTTCTCAATGAGGCCGGCAGCAGCAAGTCCAAGCTGGTGGCGGTCAACATCTTCCTGCCGCAGATCGGTGACTTCGAAGTGATGAACAAGATCTACGACGCCTGGGTCGATCCCGAGCGGCTGCCGGCACGGGCTTGCGTCGAGGCGCGTCTGGCCGATCCGGACCTGCGCATCGAAGTCACTGCGGTCGCAGCGGTCTGAAAGGGAAACCATGCATACCGGCCTCGTCCACTCGCTCGATTTCGAGCGGAACGGCAAGACGCTCGGTCATTTGAGCATCCCGTTCTCGATCGACCGATCGCCCTATTTCCAGGTCAAGGTGCCGATCTGCCTGATCCGCAACGGCGAGGGGCCGTCGCTACTTTTGATGGCTGGCAACCATGGCGACGAGTACGAGGGCGAGCTGTCGCTGGCCAAATTGATCCGCCGGCTCGATCCAGCCGCGATCAGGGGGCAGGTTACCATCCTGCCGATCGCGAACGCGCCGGCGGTGATGGCGGCGAAGCGCTGCTCGCCGCTCGACGGCGGCAATCTCAACCGCGCCTTCCCGGGCGACCCCTCCGGTACGCCGACCACCCGGCTTGCCTATTTCCTGGAAGCGGAACTGTTTGCCCGTCACGATGTCGTCTTCGACATCCATTCGGGCGGCACGTCGATGGAGCACCTGCCGACGGCGCTGGTCGAGCGTAATGCCGATCCCGAGCGGCATCGACGCGGCGTCGAGCTGATGCGCACGCTCGGCATGCCCTACGGCTTCGTCGCCGACAACGGCCAAGCCTCACCGACCTCCATGGGAGCGGCGCGCCGCGCCGGCGCCATCGGCGTCAGCGGCGAGTTCGGCGGCGGCGGCACGGCGACGGTGGGTTCGATGGCGCTCGCCGCGCGCGCAATCGACTGCCTGATGATCGCGCTCGGCGTGGTAGAGGCCCCCATGCTTGCGCCGGACGCCGCACCGGCGGCGCCGACACGGCTGCTTTCGCTGTCGCGGCACAGCCAGGGCGTCTATGCCACGCGGCGAGGCTGGTTCGAGCCGGCGGTCACGCTCGGCGACCACGTCAGCGCTGGCCAACTGGCGGGTTGGTATCACGATCTCGAACGGCTGGAGTCCGCCGAGGAAGCCCTGCATTTTGCCGAAGGCGGCATCGTCTTGTCGCGGCGACTGCATACGATGTGCGAGGCCGGCGACTGCCTGATGCAAGTAGCGGAGCCCGTCGAAGGCTGACAACGAACCGGCGCCTGGGGCGCCAGCATACCGAGGACCAGCATGCAGCTTTCGATGTGGACCTATCCGTGGGATATCCAGGATCTCGGCCTGGAGACTGTCGAGCGCGACCTCATGCAACGCGCCGGGCTGAACATGATCAGCCTGGCGACCTCCTATCATGCCGGGCGGTTCTTGCAGGCGCGCAGCCCGAAGCGGAAAGCCTATTTCCCGGAGGACGGCACGATCTACTTCAAGCCGTCGGCCGCGCGATGGACCCATCTCGCCATCCAGCCCAAGGTGGCGGATGTGATCCGCGAGGGCGGCGACGTGCTTGGCCAGCTTATCCGCCGCCGCGAGGCAGGCGGGCCGGGAGTCTCATGCTGGACGGTATGCCTGCACAACACGCGCCTCGGCATGCTGTACCCGCAAGCCGTTACCCGCAACGCCTTCGGCGATCTCAATTATTACAGTCTTTGTCCCTCGAACCCGGATGCGCGCGTTTATGTCCGCGCGCTGGTTGCCGATATCTCGCATGGCTACAGACCGGACCGGATCGAGCTGGAAAGCCCGTCCTTCATGGGTTTTGCGCATGAATATCATCACGAAAAGGACGGTGTCGGGCTCACGCCGGAAGACGATTTTCTCCTCTCGCTGTGCTTTTGCCCGTCCTGTTTGGATCGCGCGGCCAAAGCCGCCGTCGATGGCGAAGCGGCGCGAAAACTCGTCGCGCAATGGATCGTCGAGACCTGCGAGCGGGCGGTGCCGGCGCGGCGCTTTCCCGATTTTCCGGCGGACGGGCTCGATGTCTTCCGGCCCTGGCCCGAACTCCACGCCTACCTCTTGTGGCGCTTCGAACCGGTCACCAGCCTGGTCGCCGAACTGCGTGAGGTGGCGCATCCGGCGACGAAGGTGCTCATCATCGACCTCAAGGACGGCTGGCTCGGCGGCTGCGATCTCGCGGCGCTCGGCAAGGTCTGCGACGGCGCGATCCTGTGCGCCTACGGCATGCAGCCGGACGATGTCGCAAGCGTGGTGACGGCCGGCCGCGCCGCGCTCGGCGCCGGAAAGTTCCTCGGTATTGGCTACCGGCTCTTTTATCCTGAAATGTCAGGGCCGGACGTGCTGGTCGCAAAGGTAAAGCCGGCGCGCCGCCCGGACGTCGACGGCCTCAATTTCTACAACTACGGCCTCGTTCCCGCCGCGCGGCTGGACTGGATGAAAGCAGCCCTCCTTGACCTCTGACGTAATTCGGTCGTTCACCTGCGGTGTATCCGGAAGTGCGAAGGCATCCATTGCCTTCTGCATTCTCTCGGAGGTGTTTTGTGGCCCGGCGGTGTGTTGGGAGTCATCGTCGGCACGCTTTCTGGATGATCGCACCACCGGATCGCCGTATGTCGGCCGTTGAGCTAAATAGTCTCTGCCACCTTCTCAGAAGCGGACATTCCGTCGACCGCGCTATAGGTGTCGCCGCATGGTGTTCGACCCGAGTCTCCCTCCAACGTTCCCCGATGGGTACATTCGCCAGGGGCCGCTGGTCGCATCGCGACTACTAATAAATCTGGGCAGCAATCCCGTAGACGACGTAAAGACCGCTGCACCTTCCTTGGCGGGAGGCCGGCGTCATCGCCGAGGACCGACAGAACCGCCGAATAGTAGTCGTAATTGGATCAGGCACGGATGACCGCAACGCCCACGATTGCCGGCAGCGCCCGATCACGCAAATGCTGCCGGCAGGCGTATGGGGTTCACGTCGAACTTTCGTGCCGGCAACTCAATGCCGACTCTCAGCCGTTACTCTTCGGTCTTGCCTTCGAAATCGAGCAGCTTCCCGACCGGGACATACTTCTGGCCGTCGAACTGATAGACCTGCAGGGCGTCAATCGGGAAAATGTCGGAGCCGGCTTTGGTGTTGAGCTTGATCCCGTCGAGCAGAAGCGGATTGTCCCACTTCTGGATGTTGAAGACGGTCTGCAGAATCAGCATGGTGAGGGCTTCGCCGTTATTGCTGGTTTCGATCCATTCCCGGCGATCGGCCGAATTGGCGTTTGTAAGCAGCGCCAAAAGCGGCTTCCGATGAGTAGCCAATCGCATTCGCGATCTGCGCCGTTGAATGACGATCCTTCCGCAGTTCGGTTCGCGCCCGTTCCATGCGCCAGCGCTGAAGATACGAGAGGGGTGGCATGCCTACCTTGGCGGCGAACGCGGTGGCAAAGCTAGATCGAGACATCCCAGCCAACTCCGCCATGTCGTCAACTGTCCAGCGGCGTGCTGGATCGGCATGGATAAGGTTGAGGATACGCCCGATCCTGGGATCGGCCAGGGCCGTCAACCATGCGGCGCGTTGGGCGCCCATATCGGCGGAGTAAAGACGAAGTGCCTGAACGAACAGAACCTCGGCCAGCTTATGCGTGGTAACAGCGTGCCCTGTTCCAGACCCGGTGACCTCAATTTCCAACAGCGCGAGAGAGAGCCGCAAGGCTTCTGCGGCCGCCAGGCTGGCAGGAATGTGGATGACCGACGGCAGTGCCTCGAAAAGAAAATCGATGGCGCTGCCATGAACATCGAGCGCTCCACCCAGCATGACGGTATCGTCGCCGCCAAGATTGGCGGTCAAGTTCTGTGTCCAGTCGAATGCGGCAAGGCCGTCGAGCGCAGGCAGATCCGGATCGCTGCCGACAGTGTAGCTGGCTGAACTGGCCAGGAGAAACAAGTCACCCCGTTCAAGCCGAAACGGATCATGGCCATCGACGATCAGCCATGCGTCGCCCTTCACGACCGATATGAATTTGAAGTGTGACCTCAGGTCGAAATGCAGAGCCCATGATCCCGTCGCCTCAAGGCGCGTGCACCGCACCGTGGTGATGTCGAGATGCGATAGGACATCGGAGAGAACGTCAGTCATTTGGGGGATCGCGATATAATCTCGGGCTTTTCAGCATAGATACTACGAGCAGAAAGCCCAATCTTAGGGTCATCGCAACCCGACTGAAAGGGAATGAGGATGACCAGCAACTCACAAAAGGTAATCGCGATCACCGGCGCCAGCAGCGGTATCGGCGCGGCTGCGGCCAGAATTCTGGCCGCGCAGGGCGCAAGGCTCGTCTTGGGCGCTCGCCGGCTGGACCGTCTCCAGCCCGTGGTCGACGATATCAACGCGGCCGGTGGCGTTGCGCTTGCCTGCGCTATGGACGTGGCCAAGCGGCCCGATGTCGCCCGCATGGTCCAAATGGCCTTGGAAAACTTCGGGACTCTCGACGTCTTCGTCAACAATGCCGGCATCGGCCCGATCTCCTATCTCGACGATCTCAAGGTCGAGGACTGGGAGGCTATGATCGACATCAATGTCAAAGGTCCGCTCTATTCCATTGCCGAGGCGCTTCCGGTGTTCCGCCGTCAGGGCGGAGGCCAGTTCGTCAACGTCATCTCGACGGCGGGCATCGTCGTCCGGCCCCAGATGGCCGTTTATGCCGGCACCAAGAATGCTCTGCGCACGATCGCCGAGGGACTTCGTCAGGAAGCCGGGCCGACGATCAGGGTGACCAATGTCTCACCGGGCTTTGTTCGCACAAGCTTTGCGGAGTCGATAACCGATGCCAGCGTGCGGCAAGAGACCGAGAAGGCAATGGGCGACTTTGGCCTCGATCCCGAGGCGGTCGCGCGGACGATCGCCTATGCGATCAATGAGCCTGCCGATGTCGATATCGGCACCATCGTCATCCGGCCCACCGCCCAATCGTGATGCGGATGAAGAGTTCCTGGGGCGCATCCTGACGCTGATCGGGACGGAGCAGCCCGATTCCGCAAGCAAGGCAAAGGGGTGACCGTGACCGTTGAGGCGGTGGTATTCCAGCGCCCGGTCCCGGAGCAAAAGCGGAAGATCTATCTGCCGCTCGGCCGCTGGAAAATACGGGTCCCCCGCCGCAAGCCGGTGCGCATCGGATTGGCCGTGGTCATGCTGCTGCGCGGTCTCGTCCCGACGCCGACCAGTCCGTTTCTTATTTCCGGCGCCGTGACGCTGCTTTCGACGGGCATGCCCCGGTTGCGGCGCTGGCGACGAAAGCTGGCCGTTCGCGTGGGCCACCGAGCGAGGCGACCCAATGGCACCGGTTCACCGGCGGACACCGCCGCGGCTGACCTTGGGGCGAAAACCTGAGGCATGTGATGCAGATCGAAGAATTCAAGCTGTACGAGGTCTCGGACTTTCCAATCGTGCGTATCCGGGAAGCCTGCTTCCCGCCGGCTATGTGGCGCAAGGGTCGTCGAGATGAATGCGCTCCTGGCGCAGGCGAAGCCCTTTGTCTTCATTTTTCTCGACAGCGCCGAGAGTCCGGCCAACGCCGACCAGAAAGCGCAGGCCAAATGGCTGAAGACGAACAAGAAGCAGTTGCGTCGGGTCTGCCGCGGCTTCGTGTCGATCGAGCCAGATCCGGCAAAACGCCTCTTGAAGCGCGCCAGGTAATGGCGATCACGGCTGCCTTCGGCCTGCGCTTCTCGATCGTGCCGGACCAGGGCCCGCCGCCTGCTGGCGGGAGAGAGCATCGGCGGCCAGCGATAGCGCCCCTCGCTTTCCTTCAGTCCTGACCGTACCGGAACTGCGCCAGCCGCCTCCGGGCGGGTCATCCTTGATGCCAGCGCACAGTGCCAGAGGAGCCGAGCTCGGCGATCTCGGAAACCATCACCGGCTGACTCAGGCGCCACTGACCAGGTCCGTCATTGCCTCGATGACCTTGCCGGCCGCCGCCCCCGTCGCCGACCGATCGTTGACGATGATCGAAATGCGAAACGGAATGTCGAACTCGATTGGCCTCAGCGCCAGTCCAAACTCGGAATAGAAGCCTGCCGTGAACGGATCGACGACAGCCAGCGAAGAACCGCCTCTGACCAGCGCGCAAGCCAGGAACGATTGGAAAATGTCGGCGACGGTGTTGGCCGCGGTCATGTCGAGCAGCTTGGCGCCGTCGCGGCTGCGCCGGAAATAAAGCTCACCCAGCGACACGAACGGATAGCGGGAAAAGTCCTCCAGCCGGACCACTTCGCTATCGACGAGCGGATGATTCTTGTCCATGACACAGACGCTGTTGCGCTCGAAGGTGGCGACGCATCTGGCGTCGAGGAAGGAAACGCCCGCATCCACCACGCCGACGTCGGTCAGGCGTGAGGTAACGGAGGAGACGATCTCCGTCGAGCTCCGCACCGCGATCGTCGTTTTCGCCTCGGGAAACCGGGCTCTGAGCTGCTGGATCGCTTCCGGCACGATCTTGAAGGACATCGCCGCCAGCGTGCCGATGCGCACGACGCCGCGCTTCAACTCGCGAATCTCCTGTGCCGCCATGATCAGGTTGCGCGCGCCGTGAAAAGTCTTGCCGACCTCGCCGTAAAACAGCAGACCCTGCTCGGTTGGAACCAACCGGCCGTGTGAGCGATCGAACAGACTGAGGCCGGTGTCGATCTCCAGCTCCTGCAGCAGCCGGCTGACGCTCGGCTGCGAGACGTTCAGCGCGATCGCCGCGCCCGATACGGAGCCGGCCACCATCGTTGCCTCGAAGGCCTCCAATTGACGAACGCTGAGCCCGGAAAAACGCATCTCTTTCTCCCGGTATAGGATTAGCACATACCGGACGAAAATCTTGATCTTTGATTTCGCTGCGTTTCGGGCCCTAGCTGCAGCCTGGCAGAAACGGGCGGAGCGGTCGTGAAGCGAGCCAACTTCATCTTCATCTGTGCCGACCAGATGCGCTACGACGCGCTCTCGGTCACCGGCAACGGTGTCGCCCATACCGCAAGCATCGACCGCATCGCCGCTGGCGGCGCGACCTTTCATCGGCATTTCACGCCCAACCAGATCTGCTCGCCGAGCCGCGCGACGATGGCGACGGGGCTTTATCCGCGCCATCACGGATTGTGGCGCAACGGCGTGGCGCTCGACGAGCAATTGCCAAACCTCTGGCAGGCGCTGTCGCGGTCGGGCTATGCGACCAAGGGCGTCGGCAAGCTGCACTTCCAGCCGCTGCTCGCGCCCGCCGAACGCGAGATGCCGGAATCGCTGGCCTTCTGGGAAAAGCCCATTAGCGAAGCCTGGCGCGGTCCCTATTTCGGCTTCGACGCTGTCGACCTCGTCATGGGCGAAGCCAACGAGTCCACCCGCGCCGGCCACTATGCCGCCTGGCTCAGGCGCAATCACCCCGAAGTGGTGGACCTCTACGAGCCCGACGCCAGTCCCGACAGCCGCGCGCGGGATCTGAACGAAGTCTGGAAAAGCGCGGTGCCGCCGGAGCTGCACTACACCAACTGGATCGCCGACCGGGCCATCGAATTCATCGAGAACCAGGGCAAGCGACCGGAGCCGTTCGGCTTGTTCGTCTCGTTTCCGGACCCGCATCACCCCTTCGCCCCGCCCCGGCCCTATTGCAACCTGTTCCAACCGGAGCGGATGCCCAGGCCGACCGTCCGGGCGGGCGAATTGGAGCGCATGCCGGCCTATCTCGGCGAAGGCGACGATCCGACGAAACTGCCCTACATCGCCAGCGGCGAACAGCCACGTGAGCAAGGCTTCCTCCTGCGCACGGACGATATCTCCGAAGGAACGCTGGCGACCGCGATCGCCCACACGCATGGCATGATCCAGATGATCGACGACGCCGTCGGGCGGCTGCTCGCTGCACTAGACGACATGGGCGTGCTCGACGACACCTTTGTGCTGTTCACCGCCGACCATGGCGAGCTGCTCGGCGACCACGGGCTGCTGCGCAAAGGGCCGCCGCCCTACCGGCAATTGCTGCAGGTGCCGATGGTTCTCAGCGGTCCCGGCATACGCGCCGGAACGAATCACGATGCATTGACCAGTCACCTCGACCTGTTCGCGACCATCGCATCGCTGCTTGGCCTGCCGGCACCGGCGACCGACGGCGTCGACCTCAAGCCGCTGATCGACGGACGGGTCGCCGATGTCCGCGACTTCCTGTTCGCCGAATACCATCCGCGACGCGACGCCTGCCTCTACAACCAGTCGATTATCTCCAAGGACTGGCGGTTCACACGCTATCCCAACCAGCCGGAATGGGGCGAGTTGTTCGACCTCCGCGAAGATCCCTGGGAGCACTGGAATCTGTTTCCCGAGCCAGCATTCAGCGCCCAGGCACGCGCGCTGAACGCCATTCTGGACCGGCGGCTGCCGCCACAGCCGCTGATAGTCACCGAAGTCCTTGGCGCCTACTGAACCAATGGGAGAATGACATGAACGACAAGACCGTCTTCTCGAGCCTGGACAGCATGAACCGCCGCAGCTTCATCAAGGCCACCGCCGCGGCTGCCTTCGCCACGGCGGCGTTCCCGCATACCGGCCTTGCCGAAGCGCCGCGCAAGGGCGGCGCGCTGCGCCTCGGCCTCAACGGCGGCAGCTCCGCTGACACGCTGGACCCGACGCAGCTGATCGGCACCTTTTCCATCAACGTCTCGCGGCAGGTCTACAACACGCTGGTCGAGATCGGCGACGACGGCAAACCGGCGCCTGAGCTCGCGGCAAGCTGGGAAGCCGGTGACGGCAACAAGCGCTGGATCCTCAATCTCAGGCCCGGCGTGCAGTTCCACAACGGTAAGACTTTCGATGCCGAGGACGTCAAATACTCGCTGGGCCTGCATATCGGCGACAAGACCAAGTCGAAGGCCAAGGGGCTGGTTGCCGACATCGCGGAAGTGCGGGCCGTCTCGCCGACGCAAATCGAGATCCTGCTCAAATCACCCAATCCCGACATGGATTATGTGCTGTCGGACCTGCATTTCGCCATGGTTCCGGCGGGTTTTGCCGACTGGTCGAAAGCGGTCGGCACCGGCCCCTTCAAGCTCACCGCCTTCCAACCCGGGGTGCGCGCCACCGCCGCACGCAACGAAGCTTATTGGCGCGGCGATCGCGGCCATGTCGATACGGTCGAAACGGTGGTTATCAACGATGCAACGGCCCGCGTCTCGGCGCTGCAGGGCGGCTCGGTCCACATCGTCAACGGCATCGGCTACAAGATCGCGCCGCTGCTCAAGAAGGACCCGCGCGCCTATCTGGTGGTCACGGAGGGCAAGCAGCATTTCTCGCTGCCGATGGACGCCACCAAGGAGCCATTCAACAATCCCGACGTAGTGCTCGCGCTGAAGCACGCGCTCGACCGCGAGCAGATGGTGAAGCTCTTGATGGCCGGCTACGGCCGGGTCGGCAACGACCATCCGATCGCGGCCAGCGATCCGAGCTTCAACCCCAACATCGCGCAGCGTGCCTACGATCCGGACAAGGCCCGTTTCCACCTGAAGAAAGCCGGCAAGAGCGACCTTGCCCTCGAGCTGCACGCCGCCCCCGTGGCGTTCGAGCAGGCGGTCAACACGGCGGAGCTTTTCGCGCAATCGGCCAAGCCCGCCGGCATCACCATCAGCGTCAAGCGCGAACCCGATGACGGCTACTGGAGCGACGTTTGGTTGAAGAAGCCATGGGTTGCTTCCTTCTGGGCCGGACGGCCGTCGGCGAGCATGATGTTTTCCTCCGTCTACGCCTCGGGCGCGCCGTGGAACGAGACCCACTGGAAGAACGACAACTTCGACAGAAAACTGACGGAGTCGCGCTCGTTCGCCGATGCGGCGAAGCGCCGCGAGGTCTATTTCGAGCTGCAGCAGATGATCCATGACGACTGCCCGACCATCATCCCGGCCTTTGCCAGCTGGATCGACGCGGCGCGCCAGGAGGTCAAGGGCTTCGTTCCAAATCCCAATTTCCTGCTCAGCGACCATCGCGTGGCCGAGCGTGTCTGGCTCGGCGCGTGAGCGCATTGGATCTGCGTATTTCGCCGTTTTGGGGCATGTGCGCAACCATAGATGGCTGGCTCTCGTAACTGTCGACGCGATGCCCCTAGATTCGATAGAAGCTTTCCGCGTTTGACCGCAGCAGCGCGGTCCGCTCGTCGTCGGACAAACCCGTCACGGCTGTGTGGATCATGCCGACGATTTTTGCCGGGGATGCGAAAAGCAGATCCACCGGCATGTTGGTGCCCACCATCGTGCGCCTGGGTCCAAACGCCTTCAGCGCGTGGTCGAGAAGCGGCAGTGTCGTTGCGGTCGTCCATTCCGGTGCGCCAAGGCCGAAGCCGCATAGCTTGACACTGACATTCGGCGCCTGCGCGAGGCGGCTGATTGCCGACCGCCATGCCGCAATACCTTCCGGACTGCGATCTGCCATCATGCCGAAATGTTCCAGCACGATCATGGTGTCCGGAAAAGCCCTTGCGAGCCCCAGTGCCATGTCCATCTGCGGCCAGTAGAGCTGCAGGTCGAAGCTCAGGCCGAGCGGTGCCAGCCGGGCAAAGCCTCGCCGCCATTGCGGACTGTCCATCAGATCGGGAGTCGCCGCGCTGCGTAAGCGGGGCTCGTGGTGCCAGTTGAGGATCTGTCGGATGCCGCGCACGCGCGGAAAGCCGGCATGGGCTTCCAGCACCCGTTCGACATCTGGAGCGGCGAGATCCGCATAGGCGACGATCGCGTCCGGCATGCCTTCCTGTCTTGCCAAGGCGCTCAGCCAACGCGTCTCATCGACTGGATCATGCGGATTGCGGCCGTTCTGGACGTGCACCGTCTTGACGACGCCGAGGCCTTCCATGTCGCGACGGTAGTCCGCCGGAAGGTAATCGCGCCGGATAGGCCCGAGGTCTCCTTCCAAGGGCTCGGGCCGCTCGGGGTCGAGCCACGGATAGGAGGCATCGGAGAGGCTCTGGAAATGCTGGTGCGTGTCGACAATCGCCCAGCTTTCGTCGGCGGGTTTCATCCGCGCTTTCTTGTCCACTGGTCGGCGAAGACGGCGAGAATAACGACCACGCCCGACGCCACATATTGCCAGAAGGACGGCACGTTCATCAGCGTCAGCCCGTTCTGCAGGGCGCCGAGCGTCAGCGCGCCGATGAGCGATCCCAGCGGATTGCCGACGCCGCCGAACAGGCTTGCCCCGCCGATGACGGCCGAGCCGATCGCCTGCAACTCGAAACCGCTGCCGCCGATCGGCTCGGCGGCGCCGATGCGCGCGATCAGCACGAAGCCGGCAAGGCTCGAAAGCACTCCGGAGATCGTATAGACCGTGACCTTCACCCGCTCGACGTTGACGCCCGACAGCCTGGCCGCTTCCTCGTTGCCGCCGATTGCGATGATCTGCTCGCCGAGCGCCGTGTAGCGGACGAGCAGATAGGCAAGCGCGGCAACCGCCAGGGCGAGCAGCACGGGCGTCGGGATGTCGAGCAGGCGGCCGGCAAAGATGGCGCGAAACTCCTTCGACAGTCCATAGATCGGCTGGCCGTCGGTGTAGATCAGCGCAGCGCCTCTAAAGATGCTGAGCGTGCCGAGCGTCACGATAAAGTCGGGCAGCTTTAGTCTGGCGATCAGCACGCCGTTAAGGAAGCCGCAGACGAGCCCGACCAGCAATCCGGCACCGATGCCGGCGAGCTGCCCGTGCGAAAGCATGTCGGCCGCCACCATGCTGGACAGGCCGACGACCGAACCGACCGATAGGTCGATGCCCTTGGTCATGATGACCAGCGTCATGCCGACCGCGATCACCGCGTTGATCGAGGACTGAAGCATGATGTCGATGAGATTTGACGGCTGGTAGAAGGTGGCATTCAGCACCGAAAACACCGCGAAAAGCGTCACGCAACCGATCGCCACGCTGGCCTTGCGCAGCGCGTCGGCGCGCCTCGGTCTCGTGGGGGACTTTTTCTCGCCAGCGTCCGTTCGGGGCAGGGAACTGAGTTCGGTCACGAATTGTCCTCTCTGGCGGCAAGCGCGATCAGCCGCTCCTCGGTCAGTCCGGCATCGTTGGCGACGATTTTGCCCACGCGCCCTCCGCTCACGATGCCGATGCGATGGCAGATGAGCAGAAGTTCCGGCAATTCCGAAGATACCACGAGCAGTGCCGCGCCATCGGCGGCCAGGCGACGCAGCAACGCATAGATTTCCGCCTTGGCGCCGACATCTATGCCGCGCGTCGGCTCATCGAACAGGAAGACACGCGCGCCGGTCGCCAGCCAGCGGGCGATGACAACCTTCTGCTGGTTGCCGCCCGAAAGGTTGCGCATCTCCGTGCCGATCCAGGCGGGGCGGATATGCAGCTCTTCGACATAGCGCTCGGCCGCGCGCCGTCGTTCCCGGCCCTTGATCACGCCGATAGAGGCAAAGCGGCCATGGTTGCCAAGTCCGAAATTGCGCTCGACATCCATCACCGGAACGATCGCATGGCCCCTGCGGTCCTCGGGGATCAGGGCGATGCCGGCCCGCATGGCATCGGCGGGCGTGCTAGGCGCCACGCGTTCGTCCGCGACCAGGATTTCGCCGGCCGACAACGCATCGATGCCGAAGCAGGCGCGCAGGATGGCGGAGCGCCCGGAGCCGACTAGGCCCGACAGGCCGACGATCTCCCCGGCGCCGACCGACAGGCTGACGTCGTGGATCCGGGGGCTGGAGAGGCCGCGCAACTCCAGCAAGGGCGCGCCTCGTATCGGCTTTGGCTTTTCGGCGCTCATTTCGCGCGACAACTCGCGGCCGGCGATCAACTCGTTCAGCCTGGCCTCGGAATAGTCGCCGATCGGACCGGAGGCGACGACCGCGCCGTCGCGCAGGATCGTCACGTGATCGGCGATGGCTCGGATTTCCTTCATCCGGTGCGAGATGTAGACGATGGCCTTGCCTGCCGCCTTGAGGCGCCGGATGACGGCGAACAGGCTGTCCTGCTCGGCAGGCGTCAGGCTGGACGTCGGCTCGTCGAAGGCGATGATGCGGCCGCCACGAGCGAGCGTGCGGCTGATCTCGACCAGTTGCCGGTCGGCCATGCCGAGCGCGGATACGGGCATGTCCGTATCGAGATGGGGAGCGAGATCGTCGAGTATCGCACGTGCCTCGCGGCGATATCCGGCGCGCGGAACGACCCTCAATCCGCGCGTGCGGCCGAGGAAGATGTTCTGCGCGACGTCGAGCTGCGGCACCAGGCTGAGCTCCTGGCTGACGAGGCCGATGCCCATGGACAGCGCGTCGCGCGGGCCGGCGATGCGCACGGCACCGATCGGATCGAGCGCGATTTCGCCTTCGTCCGGCTGCACGATGCCGAACATCACTTTCATCAATGTGGATTTGCCTGCGCCGTTCTCGCCCAAAAGGGCGTGAACCTCGCCACCGCGCAAATGGAGATCAACTCCTTTCAACGCCTGGACGCCGGCGAAGCGCTTGGCGATGCCGGTCATGCGAAGTGCGGGAGGACGGCTTTCGCCGTCCTCTGCCTGGGAGGTTGCCTCGAGCACTGAGACTGCCTCAGTTGGTCTTGGGATCGGGGAAATCCTTGACGTTGTCCTTTGTGATAACCGCCTGGGGCGACAGGATCCACTGCGGGATGGCCTGGCAGCCGAGAAGGCGAAGCGCCATCTGCACGCCGAGCTGGCCTTCCTCAAAGGGGAATTCCGCCACAGTGGCGCGCATCTCGCCGGCCCCGACCGACTTCTTGGCTTCCCGGATGCCGTCAGTGCCGACGACCGCGACCTTGTCGAGGCTGCTGCCGCCGGAAACGGCTTCGACCACGCCGAGCGCCATGCCGTCATTGTTGGCGTAGATGCCAGCGAGGTCCGGTGCCTGGCGAAGGATGTTCGAGGTCGCGTTCAACGCGGTCAGCCGGTCCCAATTGCCGGGCTGGCTGGCGACAAGCTCCAGGTTGGAATATTTCTTCAGCTCATCCTTGAAGCCCTGGATGCGCAGGCGCGCATTGGGCGAGCCGGCCGCACCCTCGATCTGGGCTACCTTGCCGCCGTTCGGATAGGTCTGGTGCAGGAAGGCGGCCGCCTTGGCGCCGATCGACACCTGGTCGGTGCCGATATAGGTGCTCGCGCCTTCGGTGCGCGCGTCGTCGATGATGATGGTCGGGATGTTGGCGGCGCGCGCCGCTTCGATCACCGGCGCCAGGTTGGAATCGGACTGCGGCGAAAGCAGCAACGCGTCCGGCTTCTGCGACAGCACCGTCTGGGCAAGGTTGAGCTGCTCGATCATCGAGCTTTCGTCCTTGGCCGCCTGCACGTCGACGTCGATCTTGTACTTCGCCGCCTCGGCCTTTGCGCCGGCCGCGACGTCCTGCCAGAATTCGTTGATCAGCGTCTTCGTCACATAGGCGAAACGCAGCTCCTTCTTGGGCGCCGGCACGGCGCCGAACTCCGCTTCGACAAAAGTCGATTCGATCTTGTCCATCTTGGCGGCCGGATAGGCCGGGCAGCTGTCGTCGGCGAAAGCGGGGGCCGCGCCGAAAAGCGCGAGCGCCGTCGAGGCGGCGAGTACGCCGCTTATCCGTAACTTCATCGAATTTCCTCCCATTGGGTGCCGGATCATCTCCGGAGCATTCTCTTCCCTGTAGACCCGGGCGCCGCGGCCTTCACCTCTCGCCTTAAGCGCTCCGACTGTTCACGACTTCACCGTGTTGCAGCAAGTTGGAAATTAGAGCATTCGATCTGTTAGATTCAAATTAGAAGCCCTATCCGATTTTTTAGCCAGGCTTAAAGAAAACTGATATGGCTTGAACGCTTGCCGCGCGGAGGAAAGATGCAGATCCCGGTCAAGGCCATTTGGGTCTTTCATGCCGCGGCCCAGGCGGGCAGCATCTCGCGCGCCGCCGAGGAGTTCGGCGTGACGCCGTCGGCGGTCACCCAGCAGATCCAGGCGCTCGAGGTCCAGCTGGGCGTCAGCCTCTTGACCAAAATGGGGCGTCGCGTCGTGCTGACGGAAGCGGGCGAACGCTATTTCGCCACCATCACCGACGAGATCGAGCGCATATCCGAGGCCACCAGCACGATCCGCGGCTATCGCTCGGTGACGATGCTGACGGTGCGGGCGACGCCGACGCTTTCCAACAAATGGCTGCTGCCGCGCCTTGCCTCCTTCCTCGACCGGAATCCGGAGCTGGAAATCCGCCTCGACGGCACCAATGAGCCGACGGACTTCAACCGCGAGCTCGTCGATCTGGAAATACGGCATGGCGATGGCCACTGGCCGGGCCTGTTCGTCGAAGGCATGGCCGAGGAGAGCTTCATCCCGGCCTGTGCCCCGGCGCTCGCGGCGGCGGGCAGCCTCAGCGCCGAGGATCTGACGCGGCACCGGCTGATCCATTCGGTGAAGTCGCAGGCGCAATGGCCGGCCTGGTTCAAGCTGGCGGGCACGCAGCCGGCGCAAAGATGGCGCCGCATCCTGTTCGACCGATCCCATATGGCCATCGACGCGGCGCTGGACGGCATGGGCATTGCGCTGGAAAGCAGCATGATGATGGAGCGCGAGCTGCGCGAGGGCCGGCTCGTCTGTCCCGTTCCCGATCCTCCTTCGCTGCGCATCGTCACGCAGTGGATCGTGTGTCCCCGTGACCATCTGCGGCACAAGAAGGTGCGGCTGTTCCTCGACTGGCTGCGCGCCGAGCGCGATGGAACGCCCGGCCTGCCGGCCTGAAGGCAAAAGCCGCCAAGCGGGTCGGACCTTCGAATATTGCCGGGTGCCGAGCGCCGATCTTGCACTTGATAACTTCACGGCTTTCTGTATTTGTGTGAAAAACTCGAAGGCCGAAGGTTCGCATGCTGTCCCGTTTCGCAACTCGATTGAACTCCTTCGCCTCCGCGCCGCAGCTGCGATGGCCGGACCTCTCCGGCAAGCCGAGCATGATGCAGATGGCCGAGCGCGCCGCCACCGTGCGCGGCCTGACCGATGTGGATCTGAACTTTCCCGACCACGTGTCCGGCGAGCCGGCGGAGATCGCCCGGCGCATCGGCGGCCTCGGCCTGTCGATCAACGGCCTTGCCATGCGCTACTACACCAACCCGGCCTTCAAGCGCGGCGCCTTCACCAATCCGGACGCGGCGGTGAGGCGCGAGGCCATCGACCTGACCAAGCGCGGCATCGACGCGGCGCGCGCGATGGGCGCGGACCTGATGACCATCTGGCTCGGCCAGGATGGATTCGACTGCAACTTCCAGCTCGACTACGCGCAGGTCTGGGACTGGGAGGTGGCCGGCGTCCGGGAAGTGGCGGAGCACGACCCGGAGTGCCGCGTCAGCATCGAGTACAAGCCCGACGAGCCGCGCGCCCAATCGCTGCTGCGTGACGCGGCGACGACGCTGCATGCTATCGCCGAGGCCGGCTCGCCCAATCTCGGCGTCACCATCGATTTCGCGCACGCGCTTTACGCGGGCGAGCAGCCGGCGCTTGCCGCGCATCTGATCAACCGCCGCAGCCGGCTGCTCGGCGTGCACCTCAATGACGGATACGGCAAGCGCGACGACGGGCTGATGGTCGGCGCGGTGCATCTGCGCTCGACGCTGGAACTGCTCCACCAGATCCGCCGCGACGGCTTCGACGGCGCGCTCTACTTCGACACCTTTCCGGACCTCAGCGGGCTCGATCCCGTCGCCGAATGCGAGGCCAACATCGCGACGGTGCGGCGACTGCTGGAGATCGCCGACGGGCTGGCCGGCGACAACGGCCTTGCCGACGCGCTGGCCCGCCAGGACGCCGTCGCCAGCCAGAGGATCGTCAACAGGGCCTTGATAGGTGCTTAGAGCATGATCCCGAACCGAAGGTCAGGGAAGCAAAAAGTGGAAACCGGTTTTCGGAAAAGATCATGCTCCAACAAGAGTTAGATCAGGATGACGATTCAACGAAACGTCATCCTGATCTATCGGGAAAGGCGATGATGCCGGGGGAAGACGCATGAGCCTGCCGCTTGGCGATCCGAGAACCATCGGCCCGCGCATCCGCATGATGATGCCGCATCTGACGCCGCTCGAGGGGCGGGTGGTCGACATGATCCTCGGCCGGCGCGATTTCGGCGAAAACACATCGCTGAAGACCGTGGCCGAAGACGCCGGCGTGTCGGAGGCCATGATCGTCAAGATCGCCAAGAAACTCGGCTTCGACGGCTTCAAGGATTTCCGAGCCGGTCTCGCCGGCTACAACCGGTTGCCGACGGCCGAACTGCACGAAGAACTCTCGCCCGATGACACCGACGCCGAGATCGCGCGCAAGGTGTTCCGCACTTCCGTGCATGCGCTGGAGGAGACGCTCGCCATTCTCGATCCGCGGGCGCTGGAGCGGGCGGCCGACCTTATCTTCGGCGCGCGCCAACGCGACCTCTACGGTGTCGGCGGCTCGGCGCAGATCGCGCGCGACGTCGCGCACAAGCTCTTGCGCATCGGCGTGCGCACCAGCGTCTTCGACGACGCGCATATGATGCTGATGTCGGCTTCGCTGCTGGGAGAAGGCGATGTCGCCATCGCGATCTCCCATTCGGGAACCAGCACGGCCGTGATCGAGCCCGTCGAACTGGCGCGCCGGCGCGGCGCGCGCACCATCGCGCTCACCAACTATGCGACGTCGCCGCTCGCCTCGGCCGCCGACGTGGTGCTGTGTTCGACGGCGCAGGGCTCGCCGCTTCTGGGCGAGAATGCCGCCGCGCGCATTGCGCAGCTGATCATATTCGACGCGGTCTTTGCCGCCGTCGCGCGGCGCGACCTCAAGGCGGCCGAACGCAACCTCGCCGCGACCATGGGCGCGGTCGCCGGCAGGCGGCGCGGCGCATGAATATCGAGCCGCGTCCTGTCGTCGTCGCGGTCGGCAGCCTTCACTACGACATCATGGTCGACGCGCCCGATCGCCCCCGCAAGGGCGAGACGGTGACCGGTTTCGGCTGGCGGCCGAAATTCGGCGGCAAGGGCGGCAATCAAGCCGTCGCGGCGGCGCGGGCCGGCGCCGATGTGCGCATGGCGGGCGCCATAGGCGACGATGATTTCGGCCGGTTCCTTCTCGCCCATCTCACCGCCGCCGGCGTCGACGCTTCCCGCATCGCCCACATTGCCGGCCGCGGCTCGGGCATGAGCGTCGCCATATCCGACAGCGGTGGGGACTATGGCGCCGTGATCGTTTCCGGCGCCAACACGGCCCTCGATCCCGGGATCTTCGCCGACGTCACGCTTTGGCGAGGCGCGGGCGTGCTCATCTTGCAGAACGAGATGCCGGATGCCGTAAACCTCGCCGCCGCGAAGGCCGCGAAACGGGCGGGCGTGCCGGTGTGCCTCAACGCCGCGCCGCACCGGTCGCTGACGGACGAATTCATCGCGCTCGTCGACATCATGATGGTCAACGCGATCGAGGCCGAGCAGTTCTGCGGCTGCCCGGTCGGGGATATCGCCTCGGCGGTCGGCGCGGCCGGGCTGCTCTCCAACCGTTTTGCCACCGTGGTGGTGACGGCGGGCGGAGACGGCGTGGTCGGCTTGCAGCGCGGCCGAGAGCCGGTCGTGGTGCCCGCCATTCCTGTGCGATTGATCAGCACGCATGGCGCCGGCGATGTCTTCGCCGGAACCTTTGCGGCGGCCTTTGCCGCGGGCAGCACTTTCGCGGTGTGTCTCGATCTCGCCAACCAGGCCGCCGCCAGGCACGTCTCGACCTGACGGCGTGCCGGCTTACGCATCTCAATCTTTAGCGCAGCTAAACGATCAAGCTCACCTTCTAAATTGAGCTAACAGCTCTCCCGCAATACGAATGTAGCGGTTCGGCAACAGGCCGGACATCGGCAGCACGGCTTGCCGGGGAGGCAATTGCGCCATTGCGGGAAGGTGTCGAGCGCCTTCGCAGCGTGTCCGCGGTGAACCGGGACACGAAGGCTTTCACGCGCCTCGCCGAAGCTTGAGGCGTGCCGAATTCGTGATGCGAAGGATACGGACATGAACCTTTATACCCTGCTTGCCGCGCGTGCGGAGCGTGGACGCCCGGTGCGGGTAGGCCTGATCGGTGCCGGCAAATTCGGCTCGATGGTGCTGTCGCAGGCGCAACGCATCGCCGGATACCATATGGTCGCGGTGGCCGACCTGAACGTCTCCAAGGCGCGGCAATCGCTGCAGCGCGTCGGCTGGACGGCAGAGCGGTATCAGGCGAAGAATGCCGGGGAGGCGGTGAAGAACGGCACGACCTTCGTCACCGATGACGTCGCGGCGCTGCTTGCCTGCGAGGAGATCGAATGCGTGATCGAGGCGACCGGCCATCCGATTGCCGGAACCCGCCATGCGCTCGCCGCGATCGAGGCCGGCAAGCATGTCGTGATGGTCAATGTCGAGGCCGATGTCATGGTCGGACCGATCCTGGCCGAGAAGGCGCGCCAGAAGGGCGTCATCTATTCGATGGCCTATGGCGACCAGCCGGCGCTGATCTGCGAGCTGGTGGACTGGGCGCGGGCGACCGGCTTCGAGGTGACGGCGGCCGGCAAGGGGATGAATTTCGAGCCGCGCTACCGTTATTCCACGCCCGACACGGTCTGGGGTTTCTTCGGCTGGAGCGAGGATGAGGTGGCCAAGGGCGACTTCAATCCGAAAATGTACAATTCCTTCACCGACGGCACCAAGGCGGCGATCGAGATGGCGGCGGTCGCCAATGGTACCGGCCTCGACTGTCCCGATGACGGGCTGGGCTTCCCACCCTGCGGCCTGCACGACCTTGCCAAAGTGTTCCGCCCGGCGGCAGATGGCGGGCGCATGGCGCGCTCGGGCCTCGTCGACATCGCTGCCAGCCAGGAACCGGACGGCCGCGAGGTGTTCAACAACATCCGCTATGGCGTGTTCGTCACCTTCAAGGCACACAATGAGTATTCGCGTGCCTGCTTCAAGCAGTACGGCCTGTTGACCGACCCGTCGGGCTGGTACGCCTCGATGTGGCGGCCCTTCCATATAATCGGGCTGGAAACCTCGATCAGCGTACTCTCGGCTGTGCTGCGCGGCGAGCCGACCGGCTCGTCGAAGGAATTCCGCGGCGATGCGGTGGCAACCGCCAAGAAGGACATGCAGCCCGGTGAGATGCTGGACGGCGAGGGCGGCTACGCGGTCTGGGCAAAGGCCATTCCCGCTTCGATCAGCCTCGAGCACGCAGCGCTTCCAATCGGGCTGGCGCACAATGTGCGGCTCAAGCGCGCCGTCAGGAAGGACCAGATCGTGAGCTTCAACGATGTCGAACTGGTCAACGACCTCGACGTCGTGAAGCTGCGCCGCGAGATGGAAGAGCGCTTCCGCCCGACGCCTAGCGTGGCCGCCTGATCGTCCCCGGAAGGAAAGTCATGACCCAGCGCAGCGCGCCACCTTTCGTGGTGATCCCCGAATTCCGCGTCCGGCCACAGGTCAGAACCGCATTTCTCGATGCTGCCCTGGACGATGCCCGCCATTCGCTCGCCGATGAGGCTGGCTGCCGCCGCTTCGATGTCGTCTGCCCCGAGGGCGCCGAAGACACGGTGTTGTTCTACGAAGTGTACGACGACCGCACCGCGTTCGACGCTCATTTGCAAACCCCGCATCTGAAGCGCTTCCAGGCGGCCATGAAGGCACTCGAGGTCGAAGAGACGGTCGTTCGTTTCGCCGCTCTCGAAAACGCCTGATCCGGCAGCGACCGCCGCAATGAGCGCCACCAGGATCGGCTTCATCGGGACCGGCATCATGGGTGGCCACATGGCCCGCCGGCTGGCGCAGGCCGGCTTTGCCGTGAGCGCGTGGAACCGCAGTCCGGGAAAAGCCGAAGCGCTCGAGCGCTTCGGCGTCGCCGTTGCCGCCGAGGCAGCAGAGGCAGCGCGGCATGCGGATGTCGTGATCGCAATGCTGAGCTCGGGGCCGGTTTGCGATGACGTGCTGTTCGGCGCGAAAGCCGTTGCCGACGCGATGTCATCCAGGTCGACGCTTGTAGTGATGAGCTCGATCCCAGTCGAGACCGCTCGCCGGCAAGGAGAGCTGACGGTGCAAAGGGGCATCCGCTACGTCGACGCTCCCGTTTCCGGCGGTGAGAAAGGCGCGGATGAAGGGACGCTTGCCATCATGGCGGGCGGTGAAGCCGACACCATAGACGCGCTGAAGCCCGTCTTTGCTGCGCTGGGGCGTGTCACGCATGTCGGTCCGGCCGGCGCCGGCAGCCTGGCAAAACTCGCCAACCAGCTGATCGTCGCCAGCAACATCTGCGCCGTCGCCGAAGCGCTGCTGCTGGCGGAAAGGGGCGGCGCCGACCCGGCGCGCGTGCGCGAGGCGCTGCTCGGCGGCTTTGCCGACTCGACGGTGTTCCGCCAGCACGGGCGGCGCATGATCGAGGCCGACTTCGCGCCCGGCGGTCCGGCCAAATATCAGGTCAAGGATACCGGCACGGCGCTTGCTTTTGCGGCGTCGCTCGGCCTGACCTTGCCGGTCGCAACCGAGGTAGACAGGATATTTCGTGGCCTCGTCGAGAATGGCGGAGGCGATCTCGACCACAGCGCGGCAATCGTCGAGCTCAGGCGCATCAACCCTCGATATTGGCAAGCTGGAGCATCCGGGCGTTTTCTAGCGGCAAGCCGGAAAGCGGGACAGTGCATCGTGGCCCCCAAGCTGCCGCGCTCAGACGCATGATTAACAGCATTCCTCGACACCCCTTTAGCCGTCCTCCTGGTCCGTAGGTTCGCCATACCATACGAGAGAATACGAGGGAAATGGGTTGGCGAACCGTCCGCTAAACTCTTGATTTCCTGCAGAAAAGGACCACCGTCAGCGACTAACATAATCGTTGTAGATCAATAGCTTACGGAGCGGTTCGCCAAAGTTGATTCAAGAAACTGATCTAGCCGCTCGCCGACCGCATTAGTCCTCTGCGGAATGGCAGCTAAGCGCCTGATACTGGCCGGGTGCAATCAGGGTTGCCGTCGCCGGAAAGCTGACTCGCCGGACGTCGCGATTGTCCCTAGGGCATCCAGCCCCGACGTGGGCAAGTCGAGAATTGTGAGCGGTCACCTTCCAACCCCGGGTGAGCGCAGCCCGGGCCGTCTTCCTCGCTGCTAAGTCCGACCACATTGTAATGAACGAGCCGCCGACATTCCAATCTAGAACCGCGTGTAGCGCTCCGGCGGCTGCGGGGTGAGGAGGGCGTGGCAGGCGCAGGGTTCGCCGACTGGAAGTGCGGCTGCGGTCTCCAGCGCGATCGCCGATGTGACTTGCGAAAGCCGCTCGAGCATGCCGGCCTCCAGGAGCGTGCCGCGGTCCCGGCTGAGGTAGTCGTTCACCGTCGCGGTCACAAACGCGCATGGGGTGAAGCAGGCGCCGATCTCGCGTGACAGGGTCGCCTCGGGCGCGATCGAGTGGTTGATTATATCGGCGCCCAGCGTGCGGAACATGATGGCCTCGGCCGGCGTGGTCAGGCGCGGACCGTAGACATGGCTGGCGACCAGCCCTTGTTCGATGCCGTGGATGCGCCCCTCCGCCGGCCAGAGCCGGCCGGCCTTCTCGGCCAGGATGGCGGCGCAGGTGCCGCAGACGATCTGCTTGCCACTGGCGTCGAATCTTTGGCGTCCCGGCAGCAGGGAATAGGGCGTTTGGGTCGGTTCGATGATGTCGGCCGCGATGACCAGATCGCCGTTGCGGATCGCCCGGTTGACCGAGCCCGCAGTCGAGCAGGCGATCACCCGCTTGACCCCTGCCTCGCGCAGCACCCAGAAGGCGCGGCGGTGGCAGGCATGATCGACTTCGTCCCGCGGATTGCCGTGAGAATACATGCAGAGCGCCCGACGCGGCCGCCTGTCGCTGGTGATCGAGCCGTCGAACGCGAGCAGCTTCCAGTTTTCCGTGCGTCCATAGGGCGTGTCGAAGGCTATGTCCCGGGCGAGCACCTCGACGCCGGCCACCGGCACGTCCTCGGGAAAGGCAAGCCCCCAGCTCGCCGAGCCGGTGATGAGGGCCAGCTCGACCGATGGGATAGGCTCTGGGGCAGAGCTGTAAATGGTCATCAGAATGTTCCTGTCAGGTCTAGGGCTTCTGGCGCGAGGCGAACACGAGGACGACCGCGATGACGAACCCGGTCCATAGTGTGGAGATCGCTGCAATGGTCGGGTCGATCTGGTCACGCAGCGAAATGAACATCAGCTTCGGCAGCGTGGTGTTGGCGCCTCCCGAAACGAAGATCGAAATGACGGCTTCATCGAGCGAGGTCAGGAATGCCATCAGCGCCGCCGAAAGCAGCGAAATGGTCAGCTGCGGCAGCATGATGCCGACAAGCCCGCCGCCCCAGCCGGCACCCAGGCTGCGCGCGGCCTGGAGCTGCACCCAGTCGAACCTGCGCACGGAGGGATAGAGCACGATGACCGCAACCGGTATGGCCAGGACGACATGCCCCAGGAGGACGCCGCCGAGCGTCCCGAGCAGCCGAAGCTTCGCCAGGACGAAGAACAAGCCGATCGCCAGCAGGATGCCGGGAACGACGGAGGGCATCACCGCGAAGGTGTAGATTGCGCGGGCGATTCGTCCACCCAGCCGGTCCATCGCGACACAGGCCAGGAATGCCACGGGCACCGACACAACGGCCGTCAGCCCGGCGAGGATCAGGCTCGTGCGCAATGCGGCAATCCAATCGGCCGAGCCGAAGAAGCTCGAATACCAGCGCAACGAAAAGCTGTGCGGTGGAAACTCCAGCATGTCGGAGGCGGAGAACGAGATCGGCACTACGATCAACGTTGGCAGGATGAGGAAGGCCAGCACCAGCGCGCCGAACGACCAGAGCAAAACACGGGCAAGTCTGCTTTCGGGATAAGCGTCCAGCATGATTCAATCCGCAGTCGGCTTCGACTTGACCAGGCTGGCAGCGCCCAGCGCCGTTGCGCCGAGGATCGCGACGACGATCAGCAGCAAGATGCCGAGCGCCGCCGCGCCGCCCCAGTCCTGCAGGGTCGAGAGCGTGCGGTCGATCCGGATCGCGATCGGGTTGACGCGGCCGCCGCCGAGGATCGCCGGCGTGATGAAGAAGCCGAGCGTGTAGACGAAGACGATGACAGAGCCGGAAACGATCCCGCCCAAGGCTAGCGGCAGGATCACCGTGCGGAAGCAGTGCCAGAGACTTGCGCCCATGCTGGCCGCGGCGCGGATCACGTTGCCGTCGATGTCACGCATCGCCGCATAGGTCGGCAGTACGAAAATCGGCAGCATGTAGTGCACCATGCCGATCAAGGTGCCGGTGAAGTTGTAGACCAGCGGCACCGGTTCGGACACGAAGCCGCTGCCGACTAGGAGATCGTTGATCAATCCGTCGCGCCGCAACAGCACGAGCCAGCCGTAAGTGCGCACCAGGATCGACGTCCAGAGCGGCAGGAGGACGAGCACCATCAGCCGGCTGGCGGTCTTCGGCGATGTGCTCGCCAGCAGAAAAGCAAGCGGAATGCCAAGCAGAAGGCAACAAAGCAGGGTCCCGCCGGACAGTTCCAGGGTGACCAGCAAGGACCGCCAGGTGAGCCCATTGGTCAGCAGCGCCGCATAGTTCTCAAGAGCGAAATCGCCCCGAACCGTCGTCAGAGATTGCTGCAGGATCCAAAACAACGGCAGGATTGCGCCGATCCCGACGATGACCAGCGATGGCAAAGCGAGCGACAGAAAGAACCTGCGTTCCTTGGCGGAGTCGCGCAGCAGACCGGTGGCATTAATTGTTGCGGTCGTCGCAGTCATGGTTGGAGCCGCCGTCGATGCTGTGGATATGCCGGGCCGCGGCATAGGCGGTAAGCTGCTGGCCAGCCTGGATGCCGGTCTCGTCGAGCGATTGTCCGGAGGGAATGCTGAGCAGCAGGTCCCGATCGCCCCCGACATCGAGGCGCAGGTGCCAGGTCTCGCCTCGGAAGGCATGGGCAGCGACACGGCCTTTGATCGCGACGCCGTCATTCCCCGCCGCTCCGCGTTCCAAAGCGAGGTTCTCGGCACGGATGACCAGGGTGCCCTTAAGAGGCGGAAGGGATCCGAACCGCTCCAGGAGCGCTGCCGGAACGATGTTCGATTCACCCATGAAGTCGGCGACGAACCGCGATATCGGGCGTTGATAAATCGGCTGCGGCGCGTCGAGCTGTTCGATCCTGCCGGCATTCATCACCGCGATGCGGTCGGACATGGTCAGGGCTTCGCGTTGGTCGTGCGTCACGTAGACCGTGGTGATTCCCAGATCCTGCTGGAGCTTCCGGATCTCGAATTGCATCTGCTCGCGGAGATTCTTGTCGAGCGCCGAGAGCGGCTCGTCCATCAGCAGCACCCGCGGCTCGAACACCACGGCTCTGGCCAGCGCCACACGCTGGCGCTGGCCGCCGGAAAGTGCCGCGATATCCCGCGCCTCATAGCCCTCCAGCTGCGCTCGGGCCAGGGCGGCTCGCGCCCGCTCGCGCGCCTCCGTACGCGGCAGCCGACGCACGAGCAGGGGATATTCGACGTTGCCCAGAACGCTCATATGCGGGAAGAGCGCGTAGCTCTGGAAGACGACGCCGATGTCTCGCTTGTTCACCGCAAGCCGCGTGACATCGACATCGCCGATCCGGATCGCTCCGGCCTCGGGCCTGACAAATCCCGCGATCGCCATCAACAGGGTCGTCTTGCCCGAGCCGGAGGGACCAAGAAGCGTCAGAAACTCCCCCGGTCGGACATCGAGGCTCACATCGTCCAGGGCAACGTGGCTGCCATAGACCTTGCGCACCCGTTCGAGCGCTATGCGCGGTGAAGCCATGGGCAGGTCCCCTTTGGCCAGCACCCGCCTACTGGTTCATCATGGCGTCGAAGGCGGCCTGCGCTTCGTCGCCGTGTTTTGCCCACCAGGCCGCATTCGAATACACCACGCCCACCGCGTTGTCCGGGGCGGTGGCGAGCAGCGCCATCTTGTCGGCCGGAACCTTGCCGCCGGTATAGGCGGCCGGGTTCATCGGGCCGTAGGCGATGTAGTCGGTGAGCTTGGCTTCGCGCTCCGGCGACGTCATGGCGGCGATCAGTTTCATCGCGTCTGCCTTGTGTGGCGCGCCTTTCGCCACGGCTAGGCAATCCGTGCCGATGATCGAGCTGTGGAAGGTGTAGGCGACCGCGCCGCCGTCATCCTTGGCGCTCTGGGCACGGCCATTCCAGGTCTCGACCAGGTCGGCCTCGCCGTCCTTCAGGATCTGCGCGGACTGCGCGCCCGAGGTCCACCAGACCGCGACATTGGGTTTCAGCTCGGCCAGGCGGTCGATGGCGCGCTTGATGCCGCCGGGCTCGCTCAAGGCATCGTAGACCTTGCCAGGTTCGACACCTTGGGAGAGCAGCGCCGCCTCGAGCAGGTCCTGCGCATTGGCCCGCAGCGCACGGCGGCCGGGGAACTTCTTCACGTCCCAGAACTCCGCCCAGTCCTTAGGCCCGTTCTGGCCGTAGGTCTTGGTGTTCCAAGCCATCACGGTTCCATAGGAGGAGAACGGATAGCAGAATTTCGAGGCAGCTCCGGCGGGTAGCGCCTTCTGATCGACCGCTGCCTCGTCGAGCGGCTCCAGCAGGTTGAGATCGGCGGCCTGCGCACCCTCACCGGAGGCAAGATGAATGATGTCCGTCGTGACGTTCCCGGAGGAGACCTGCAGGCGGAGCGCTGCCATGCCGTCGCTCTGGGTCTCGCCGCGCACGTCGAGCCCGAGCGCTTTGCCCGCCGGCGCCCACATCGCTTCCTTCATGCCGGTGCCGTAGTCGCCGCCGGCCGTGGTGATCGTCACGCTCTGTGCCGAGGCCGGAGCAGCGGCCGAGAGCGCCAGTATCAGCGTAGAGATATGCAAAAGCTTCGTCATGTCAGTCCTCCCTGTTGTCGTCAGGCGGCGCGACCATGTTATCCGGCCTTACGCGACCAAAATCGTAACGTTACGATCAAATTCGTAACGTTACGATTGGCCAAACACCCCGGCGCTGTCAAGTCAGATTCGTACGTATACGAACGATATTTCAGCTAGGCTGGCGCTGCAGGGCGGCGGTGCCGGACGGTGGCCCAACCGGCGTTGGCTTCACTTTCCGCCGATATTTGGCCATCTTGCCGCCTGAACGCATTGCAACCGGACCAGACCATGGCGCCGCCAGCCAGACCGAACCTCCGACAGATCGCCGCCAGCCTCGGCCTGTCCGTGACCACCGTGTCGCGCGCCCTGAAGGAGGGGCCGGAAGTCCACCCGCGGACCCGGGCGCGGGTGCAGAAGGCGGCGGCGAAGGCAGGCTATACGCCGAACATCCACGGTCTGGCGCTCCGGACCGGACGCACCCGCATGATCGCGGCGATCCTACCGCTGGAAACACGGGCCTATGTGGCCGACCTTGCCAAGGTCCCACTCATCGAGGGGATGACGCTTGCGGCATCGGAGAACGGCTATGGGCTCTCGATCTTTTCTACCGGGCCGGAGGAGGACCAGCTCTGGTCGCTGCAGCGTCTGGTGCAGTCGGGGATGAGCGACGGGATCATCATCACGCGCATGATGGCGAAAGATCCGCGAATCGCCTTCCTCAAGGAGCGAAGCATCCCCTTCGTCGCATTCGGGCGCTCTGCGACGAAGCCCGACTACGCCTATATCGACGTCGACAACGAAGCCATGGTGAGGGAAGCCACGACCAAGCTGATCGCGGAAAAACATCGCCGGATCGCGCTGCACCTCCTGACTCGCGATGACGAGAGCTGCGAGCAGCGGTTGCGCGGCTATCGGCAAGCCCTTGCCAAGGCCAAGCTTCCGTTCGATCCGGTACTGGTCGGGCATGAGGAGTTTACCATGGCGGCGAGTGAGAGTTTCTTCGAATCTGTGCTCGGCCTGCCGAAGCCGGCGACCGCTCTGATGTGCTCAAGCGAGCTGGGACTGCTGGGCGCGATCAGCGCCCTACGCAAGCGGGGCTTGGTGCCGGGGCGGGATGTCGGGCTCTTTGTCAGGGACAACACGCGTCTCAGCAAGTATCTGGCCGTCCCCTTGCTCGCGCATTTCGTCGATCTTGCCGAAGCTGGGCGGCTGGCGGTGGACGCCCTTCTCCGCCAGATCGATGACCCAGGATCGCCCCCGACACAAATCGTCATGCCGGGACATTTCGAGCGGTACAGCGGACGGTGAAAGCGTGTCCTCGCTGGCACGGTGCCTCTGCGTGGCGAAAATTGTCCCTGATCGCGTCACGCTTGCGCAACGGTCCGCTTTCCAGCCCGGACATCCAGAAAACGGGCAGTCCGCTCGCGGCCCACTGCGGTCATTCACTAGGAGAGTTCTTGGCTACCTGCGGCTGCTTCGATGTCTCGAGCCAGCAATTAATCTCGTTCATCGTCTTTAGGTTCGCCAGACCATACGAGAGAATACGAAGGAAATGGGTTGGCGAACCAGCCGCTAACATATTGATTCCCTGCAGAAAACGATGGCCCTCCGGGCCCACCATTATCGTTATTTATCAACGGCTTTATGGGGTGGTTCGCCACGAGGTTCGCCAATAGGTTCGCCAAGCATCGGCTTGCGCGTCACCAGACGCACGACTCGATCCATTCCCTGGACCGCCAGCCGTACTTGCGATGCCTCGCGCGAATAGAGCTCCGCATAATGATATCGTCGTGCCCTAGTACGTCCATGAGCTGTCTGGTTGAGGCCTCGGCCTCCGCCAGATAAACACCGAGCGACTTCCTCAGACCATGCAGGGTCAGTCCCTTCGGAAGACCGGCAAGCTTGCACCAATGCGCCATCATCCCAGTCAGTGACTTGGCGGAGAAGGGCTCATCATAGCCGTTGACCAGAATGGTCTCGCCGCGCCTGTCGGCCGCATCCAGGATCTCAGACAGCATCGGTGTGATCGGCACGAAAAGCCGTTTGGCACCTGTTCGTCCCTTGTTCTTGGCCTGAACGATATCAAACCCGTCGAAGTGACGCTCGACACCGTCAATGAAGACACGGCGGGTGGCCCTCTGATCCCAGCGCAGGCCCGCGACGTCGCCGCGGCGGCTGCCCCAGTCACCCGACTGAACACGCGCGAGAAGGCGGCCGCGCTGTCGTAGCCGACCTGCGCTGCGACACTCTTGACCGGTTTGCCTTTGCCGAGAAGCTGGCGCGCGATCGTCATGCGCCAGACCGTCAGGTACTCAATGGGCGTCAGGCCGATCAGCGTCCGAAAATGATCGGCGAACCGCGTGCGTGACATGCCCGCAACGTCGGCCAGATCCTCAAGCTTCCAAGGCTTCTTCGGCCCCTCATGCATCGCGGTCAGCGCTTTTGCCAGGCGTGGGTCGGTGAGCCCGGCGAGCACGCCGGTCGAAATGGCGCCGCTCTCAACGACGTGACGCACGATCAGGATCAGGAGATAGTCGAACAGCCGGTCGAGCGCCGCCTGGCGGCCACCAGCTTCGGAGAAGGCTTCGCCGACCAGCAGATCACAAACCGGGCCCAGCGCCGGATGAGCAGCGAGCGGCAGGACCACACATTCAGGCAAGCCCTGGCCAATCGGGTTGCCCTCCGCACCCCCGAGTTCGACCGTCGCGCATACGAGGTCGGCTCCGCGCTCGGGATCAACTGCGAAACTGTGGGTCCGCCCGCGCGGCAAAAACAGCAGGGTCGGCTCGACGAGTTCGAGGTCGGCTTGTCCGTCCTGGGTGACCGTAAGCGCGCCTGCCTTGAACAGGTGCAAATGGCCCACACCAGTGAACTGCAACGTCTGGCACAGCTTCCCGGTGAAGAACGTCCGGGCCGTCGGCGTTACGTGGGCGAACAGGGCAGCGAAAGGGTCCATCGGGACGATCGGCAAAATAGTTGGCACCAAGCGTCACCCATAGTCTTCCATATGAGCGGTGTGCAAGTCCCAGTCCTCGATCAACCGGAGAGTCCCATGAATATTCGCTTCGTCACAAAGACCGTTCACGCCTTCCTCGACTATCCCGTCGCGCTGAGTCTGATGGGAACGCCGTTCCTGCTCGGACTCGGCCATGCCAATCCGCTGGCGCTTTGGGTGTCGGTCGCAACCGGCGTCGCCGCCCTCATTCTGACCCTGTTTACCAATCACAAGACCGGTGTAGTCCGGGTGCTGCCATTTGGGCTGCATGTCGCGGTTGACCGCCTCGTCGGCATTACTTTCGTCGCCGTGCCCTTCGTGCTCGGCCTGCAGGGGCTGGACGCCTGGTACTACTGGGCGAACGGTGCTGCGGTTCTCCTTGTCACCTTCGTGCTCAACGCGCCCGAAAGCGGGGAGCGCGCGCTGAAGACGGCGCACCCCTAAGAGCCTTTGCTAACATGATGCGGCAGCGGCCGAGTTAACCCTCGGCCGCCGCTGGTGCTTGAACCACCCAGGTTCGCTCCACAATGGCGATCCGTGTCACTACGGCACACGAGCAAATTGACATCAAGGTCGTCGCGCAAAGTGTTGGGTCGATAACTGGTTGCGTGAGATCGAAGACCCTTCCGCGCCTGCAATTTAACCTGAACCAACAAATGTCTGAGGAGACGACACCCATGAAAGCGATCATTGTGACAGACCAGTCTGCGGGAACGGCCGGCATGACACTGGTGGAGCGGCCCAAGCCACAGGCAGCGATAAACGACGTCGTCGTTCAGGTTCATGCGTCGGGCTTCGTTCCGACCGAGTTGGAGTGGCCTTCGACCTGGACCGACCGCCGCAACCAGGCGCGTACGCCGTCGATCCCTGGACACGAGCTGGCCGGAGTGGTCACCGCGCTCGGCTATGGCACCACGGGTCTTTCAGTGGGACAGCGGGTGTTCGGTCTCGCGGATTGGTATCGCGACGGCACACTGGCGGAGCATATTGCCATGGAAGCACGCAACCTCGCGCCGCTGCCAGGCGACGTCGATTTCACAGTGGGCGCGAGCCTGCCAATCTCGGGTCTGACCGCGTGGCAGGGACTCTTCCAGCACGGCCGTCTTCAGGCGGGGCAGAGCGTCCTTGCACATGGCGCAGCCGGCGCGGTCGGTTCGATGGTGACGCAACTCGCACGAGAGGCCGGCGCCTATGTCATCGGCACGGGGCGCGCCGCCGACCTTCAGAAGGCGCTGGATTTCGGCGCAAATGAATTCATCGACCTCGAGAACGACGCCCTGGAAGACGTCGGTGGAGTCGATCTGGTGTTCGATGTCATCGGCGGGGACATCCAGAAGCGGTCCGCAGCTCTGATCAGGGCGGGAGGAACGCTGGTGACCGTCGTCGGCCCGGCCGAGGCGCGGCCCGCAGACGGCCTGGCGGTTGACTTCGTTGTCGAGTCCGATCGCGCCCAACTGAGTGAGATCGTCCAGCGGGTGCGGGACGGACGACTGCGGACGAACATCGGCAAGGTTTCGGCCCTCGACGAGGCCGTTGCAACCTTCAACGCGAGCGAGCGACACACGGGGAAGACGGTCATCCGCATCCGTCCGTAAGACCTTGGGGAGAGAGGTCGGTTCCTCTCTCCTCGATTATCGTCTACGCGTCTCACCGGGCCACGCGCTGAGCGTTATGACGACGCGCTTACGACTAGCCCTTCGAAGATCGGCTACGGTAGACCACAACAAAACCGGCACATGGCGGGTCACTGCCGAACAGCAGTTCCTTTGGATCCAAGTCGGACGGTTCGCTAACGGCCCCAAACCAGCCGCGCTCGTCACGGGTTCATCGACCTTCTTTGTGGGATGAGGAGGCACCTCGTGGAGGGAAAACTAGTCCTTCTCCTGGTCCTTATGTTCGCCAGACCATACGAGAGAATACGAAGGAAATGGCTTGGCGAACCATCCGCCAACATATTGATTTCCTATAGGAAACGTTGACTCTTAGCGACTAACATAATCGTTATTTGTCAATGGGTTATGAGGCGGTTCGCCCAAATTGATTCAAGACGCTAGGCCAGCCACTCATTCGCTCCCAGTTTGGGGCTTCCTGAAAGCAGAAAGTCGATTTGTTGGCTAACTCTTGCGGATCGGCGAAAGCGTCTGTCCGCAAGCCAGGTATGTTCCGGAAACCAGCAAGACCATCAGCGTCGTGTCGAGAATATCGTGGCCGACAAGGATGCCTGTCAGGCCACCGATAACGTATATTATGACGGTGACCACGATCATGGTGGCGCCGAACCGCTCCAGCGGATCGGCACTGATGCGCAGGATTCTTGTCGCATTCCGGATTGCCACGACGAAGATTGCAGCCAACGTTAGCAAACCTACGAGTCCAGCCTGCACCAACGCCGTCAGAAAGCCGTTGTGGAAGTGGTTGAAGCCTTCGCTCGACCCAAAGCGCTGCTTGAACCCCTGCCTTGAAAGCTCACGGCTGGCAGCCATTCCCTGACCAAAAACAGGCGCTCGGCGAAAGGCATCGAGCCCGATGTCCCACAACCCAACCCGCAACCCGAGCGGCGTGGTATAATCGCCTTTGGCGGCGAGGGCATTCCAGTCATCGAACAGGACATATGTGCGATTGACGATGATTGGAGACGTGACTGCCGCTATCAGCAGCGTTGAGGCGCCGGCAATCACCAGCAACTGCCTCATATCTGATCGGGAAACCGTTTGGCGATTGATCACAAGAACGACCACAACCGCGATCAGCAAGGCCACCCAAATCATGCGCGAGCCCGAATAAATAGCTGCCACGACACCCGCAAGCGCCGCCGCTGTGAGGGGCTTCCAGGCTTTCTCTACCCCAGATAGAGCACCTGCCAGGCATGTCATCACGGCCAGGCAGGTGACAGTGGCAAACACGATGGGATTTCCGGCCCCTCCTTCGGCTCTCAGCATCCCAATCCAATGGTATTGGACGATGGCCAGCGCCAGCGCCCCGACACATGCTGCAGCGCTGGCGCGCACGGCAATGCGTGCAAGGGTCGCCTTGTCGGTGATGCTCCACGTCGAATAGGAGATCGGGAACAACAGCAAGGTGATCAGGGGCAGGAAATGCGTGGCATCGGCCCGCAGCGTACCGTTTACGATCGACGCCAGGATCTGCGCGGCGCAGTAGGCATAGATCGAAATGGTCATGGCAAGCATCGGTCGATCGATGTTCAAGTGCCGTCGGCCGGTCGCGAGCAGTGCCAAGGACCAGAGCGCGCCGCCATGGAAGACGAAGCTCACCACCGAACCGAGTACCGGTGGCGAAAAGAAGCAGGCGATCGAAAAGTAGCGGTTGACCTGTTCGGCCGTGAGTTGGCGCCGGAGCGATGTAAACAGGTTCAATGCCTTTGCTTCGCAGTCGTCGAGGTCACACGCGGATCGTTCAAACGATCCGCGCTCACCGTACTTTGCCCTGTGCCCGGAATCCGTATAGCCGCTCGCTTTGGTATCCGGTAGTGCGGAACTGTCTTGCCCTTCATCCAACTGCGTGAGCGGATGCGACAAAACCAAACCGGCCCCACCTTGATATCTGTTCAAGCCGCAACCGCCGACGAAACTCCTTGGCTCGCTTCCCGCCAGGATTGGAACATCAGCACATCCCAAAGCAGGTATTGATTGTTGCGATGCCCGGAAAGGTGTTCGGACCAGGCGCGCCGGATCGCGTCGGGTTGAAAGAAGCCGTCTTCACGCAACCGGCGCTCATCGAGCAGCGCGTCGGCCCATTCGCGCAGCGCGCCGCGCAGCCAGGCGTCGATGGGCACGCCAAAGCCCATCTTGGGGCGTTCGACCAGCGCTTTGGGAACGTGTCTGTAAAGCAGCTGCCTGAGTGGCCATTTGGTATGGCCGCCGGCGCGCAGAATGGAAAGCGGCAGCGACAGAGCTAAGCTGATCAAGCGGTGGTCGAGCAGCGGCACGCGGGTCTCGAGGCTGACGGCCATTGCCGCGCGGTCGACCTTCACCAGTATGTCGTCCGGCAGATAGCTCATCATATCGATGTACATCATCCGCTCGACGTTGCCGGACAATTCTGGAAGCGCTTCCAATCCCGTCAGCATGGTGGGTGGCTCTACAGAATCCGGGATGATCTCTGACGGCTCCCAATGCGAGCAGAGCCGACGATAGACATCGTCCATGCTTCGCAACGAAAGCACGGACGCGGCCTTGTGGATCTTGTCGCCGACGCGTTCGCGGCGAAGGCGTCGCGGCAAGATCGGCATGATGGCGCCGGCGACGTTGTTGTAGAGCGCGGGTGACGGCAGCGTCGCCAGGCTGGCCGAAGCACGCCGCAAGCCGATCGGCATGCGCGACAGCTTGTTCCAGAACGCATCGGCGAGCGCGTAGCGGGTGTAGCCGGAAAACAGCTCGTCGCCGCCGTCGCCCGACAACGCCACGGTGACGCTGCCGCGCGCCATCTTGGAGACTAGGAATGTCGGAATTTGCGAGGAGTCCGAGAACGGCTCGCAATAGATGCCCGGCAGCTGCGGCACGACATCGAGCGCGTCGTCCTGGCTGACATAAAGCTCGGTGTGATCGGTGCCGAGGTGGCGCGCCACCTGCTTGGCATGGTTGGCCTCGTTGTAGCCCGCTTCATCGAAGCCGATCGTGAAGGTGCGCACCGGCCGCGCGCTGATCGACTGCATGACCGAAACGACCGCGGAAGAATCAACGCCGCCCGACAGGAAGGCGCCGAGCGGCACGTCGGCGATCATCTGCCCCTCAAGTGAGCGGCGCAGCTGACGCTCGACCTCGTCGACCGCCTCCTCGGGGCTGCCCTGGAAAGGATGCCGCTGCCCTTGCGCGGCGACTTCGCTCGCGCTCCAATAACTCTCGACGCGCGGATCGCGCTGAGGATCGGCAAGGACGAGAAAGTGGCCGGGCCGTAATTTCCGGATGCCTTGGTAGATGCAGTAAGGCGCAGGAATGTAGTTATGGCGCATCATCAGCGCCAGCGCGTCGCGGTCGATCTCGGGACGCCAGTCCGGCAGCGGCTGAAACGCCTTGAGCTCGGAGGCAAAGGCGAACGCCTTGCCAATCCGGCCGTAATAGAGCGGCTTCTCCCCCAAACGATCGCGGCCGAGAACGAGCGTTCTCTCTCGTCGGTCCCACACTCCGAACGCAAACATGCCCACGGCCAGTTCAAGAGCCTTTGTGATTCCGAGCGCTTCGATGGCGGTCAGAAAAACCTCGGTGTCGGAATGCCCGCGCCAGGCATGGATGCCAAATTGCCGGTCGAGATGCGCACGCATCTCGCCGTGATTATAGATCTCGCCGTTGAAGACGATGACATGGCGCCCGTTGTGCGAGATCATTGGCTGCGCGCCGGCCGAAGACAGATCGATGATGGCCAGCCGGCGCTGGCTGAGTGCGATGCCGGCTTCGGCATCGCTCCAGACGCCGTCGCCGTCCGGTCCGCGATGCCGGATCCTGTCCGCCATGCGGCGCACGGTGAGGCCGCCGCAGCTTGTCGCGGCCGTTCCACCCACAATGCCAACGATCCCGCACATCTGGCGCTATTGATCCGTTCGCTCGAAACACCATTCGCCACAACCGGTGCCGAAAAGGCCAATTCCAGGTGTCACGTTGAAGCGCTGCCTGGTTCGAAACCCAAGCTTCTCCATGGCCGTCTCCAACGCGATGGCCGATGTCGATTGATAGGGGTAGCCGCCGAGCCAATCGTCGATATCGGCAAGGAATTCCATGCCTCGACGCGTGCGGTAGTTCCTTACAAACGAGAACGGATCGCGGTGGCGCAGGGTCCTCGCCACCATATAGGCCGAGACAAACAGTGCCTTGATCGGAGGCCGCAGCCACCGATGCGAGGCATAGAGCCGCTTTTCGACCGTCCACAGTCCGCAAAGCGGTGTCTTGAGGTAGATAGCGATGCCCAGTTGCCCGCTGCGGCCGACGAAGCCGGCGGCGTTGCCGATCGCTGTCCACATGTCTCCGGTATGGTGCAGCACACCCCACGAATAGACGACATCGAACGTTCCAGTCGGAAGCGAGGTCCTATCGAGGATATCGGCCCGCTCGACGCTCCAATCGGCTTGCGGGGCGAATCGCGACAGCACGGCCCTGGTCGTCTCGACGCAGTCTGCGTCATAGTCGAGCGCTGTGACCTTCGCTGCGCCCAGCCGCAGCGCGGCCGCTGAATGCAGGCCCGATCCGCAGCCGATGTCCAGAAATGTCTTCCCCTCCAGATCGCCCACCAGGCGGCGCAAATCCTGGCAAGCCCGGTCCAGATGCTCCTCTTCGAACAGCACGGCAAGCCCGGACCAGTTGCGGCCGAAATCATAGCGCGCGTTCATGGGCTCCCCACCTGCCGTCCTTTTTGCGAAGCACAGACTCTGCGCATCATGCTCGATAGAACTCCCGGTACCACTCGACAAAACGCGGAACCCCGATCTCGATCGGAATCTGCGGCTTGAAGCCCGTCGCCTCCTCGAGAGAGCTGACATCGGCGAAAGTTGCCGGCACGTCGCCCGGTTGCAGGGGCATGAGATTGCGGTTCGCCTTGCGCCCCAGCGCGTCTTCGAGCACCTCGATCAAGCGATTGAGCTGAACCGGCGAATTGCCGCCGATGTTGTGGATCCTGAATGGCGCATCGCTGGTCGCGGGGTCCGGCTCGACGCTTTTCCAATCAGGATTGGTGGTCGCCGGATGCCGCATGACGCGGACAATGCCTTCCACGATGTCGTCGATATAGGTGAAATCGCGCTGCATGTTGCCATGATTGAAGACATCGATCGGCTCGCCGGCGAGGATGGCCTTGGCGAAGATGAACAGGGCCATGTCCGGCCGACCCCACGGACCATAGACAGTGAAGAAGCGCAATCCTGTCGTCGGCAGCGCGAACAGATGGCTGTAGGTGTGCGCCATCAATTCGTTAGCCTTCTTGCTGGCGGCGTAGAGGCTGAGCGGATGATCAGCCGATTCGTGCACGGAAAACGGCATGCGCGTACTGCCGCCATAGATCGAGCTCGACGACGCATAGACCAGATGGCCGACCGAGGTTTGCCGGCATCCCTCCAGGACGTTGAGGAAGCCATTGAGGTTGCTTTCCGCATAGGCGTGCGGATTGGTCAGTGAATAGCGCACGCCCGCCTGCGCGGCGAGATTGACGACGATTTCGGGCATGGCCGTCTGGAACAGCGCCGAAATCCGGTCACGCTGGGTGAGATCGACTTGCTCGAAGCGAAAGTGCGGGAATGCCTTTAGCCGCTCCAGCCGCGCCTGCTTCAGGGAGACGTCGTAATACTCGTTCATGGAATCGAGACCGATCACCTGCCGGCCCTCGGCAAGCAGCCTCTGGCTAAGATGAAACCCTATAAAACCGGCGGTGCCGGTGATCAGAACGGGCCTGCTTGATGTCACGGCATATCCTAGCGTTAATTTCAGGTGGAGCCTTACAGGCTCCAATATTTTAATTCGTCAGGAATTTCATTCGGCTTGATAGCAGACTTGATGTCGAACAGTGTTCCACCCGGCTTAATCATTTGAAACAGGCGGGACCTTTCGCTCTGCAGGTAATGATTGTGCGGCACCGCCAGAACAAGCGCCTCCAAATCGTCTATTTCGTCGAGCGGCAGGATCGTTTCACCATGATCGCGTCGTGCGGCTTCGGCATCGGCAAGAGGATCGTGGACTTTAGGGACAATTCCGAACTGCCTCAGTTCCTTGATCATGTCGAAAACGCGGCTGTTGCGCAGATCCGGCACGTCCTCCTTGAATGTCAACCCGAGAACGCCGACAGACGCCCCTTTGACCGGCATGTCCGAGCGGATCAATTGCTTGACGACCTGCTGGGCAACAAAGGCTCCCATGCCGTCATTGATGCGACGGCCGGCAAGGATGATCTGCGGGTGGTAGCCCTCGGCCTCGGCCTTGGCAGTCAGATAGTAGGGATCGACACTGATGCAGTGTCCGCCGACGAAGCCGGGCTTGAAGGGGAGGAAGTTCCATTTGGTCGCCGCTGCATCGAGAACATCCTGAGTGCGGATATCAAGGCGCTCGAAGATCATGGCCAGTTCATTCATCAGCGCGATATTCAAATCGCGCTGGGTGTTCTCGATGACCTTCGCCGCCTCGGCCACCTTAATCGACGGAGCATGGTAGACACCTGCATCGATGATACGAGCGTAGGCGCTTGCCACGCGCTCCAGCGTTTCGGCGTTCTCGCCGGACACAACTTTGACGATCCGTCGTAGCGAGTGCTCGCGATCACCGGGATTGGCCCGTTCAGGCGAATAGCCGAGCGCGAAGTCGTGAGGATGCCGAAGGCCGGAAATACGCTCGATTATTGGTCCGCAGAAATCCTCGGTCACGCCTGGATAGACCGTCGATTCGAAGACGACGACCGCGCCTTTGCTCACCGCTTCTCCGACAAGTTCCGATGCCAGTTTCAGAGGCCCAAGATCGGGAGCGCGATTGACGTCTATCGGCGTTGGCACTGCCACGATGAAGAACGTCGCGCCTTTCAGCGTCTCCCGGTCGGTCGTAAGTACGATCGAGGATGTCTTCAGCGCAGTCGTGTCGACCTCGCCGGTGCGATCGACGCCGCCTCGCAGTTCCTGGATCCGACTTTCGCTAATATCGAAAGCTATCGTGCCTGGGAAAACTTCTCCAAACGCCACGGCTACCGGCAGGCCGACATATCCCAGGCCGATAACTGCAATGCGTTCGGACATCCGCAGATCCCTCAGGTAACTTGTGAGTCGAAGTGCTTGTATGGCAGGCGCTACGTCAATTCAACGACACGCTGTTGCGAAGGGGTAAAGTCCCTCCTCAAAAGTAGTCTGGGACCACTTCTCGTGGTGCCATCTGCCGACGATCATCGATGTTGTGGATAACATGCGGCAGCATTGGGTTTCGCGTGTCAAAAATCTACAACGGTCAAATGGTCGGGAGCAGGCAGCCCAAGAAATGACCGCATGAAGCGAATCGTCGTCATTGTGAGCGAACCAAAGTCCCTGGCAACCACTAGGGGGCATTTGCTTCTTGCGCTGCGCGATGCCGGGTACGAAGTTCATGCCATGGCGCCAGTCGATGCGATGACCGTTCGTTGGCTGACCGAAAACGGCGTCCAGTTTCATCCATTGCCAATGAAGCGTGCCGGGATTGCTCCGTTCGGCGATGCGCTGTTGGCCTTTCGTCTTCACAAATGGCTAAGAGAGCTCAAGCCCCAGGTGGTGTTGACCTGTGCGATCAAGCCGATTGTCTACGGCATGCCGGCGGCGCTGATTGCTGGGACACCGCGACGGCACGCGCTTGTCACCGGCCTTGGCTATGCCTTCACAGACCGGCACAAGTCACCACGCTGGAGGATGGTAAACGCAGTAGCTCGGCTTCTTTATGCCTCAAGCCTTCGGGTTGCCACCACGGTCACCTTCCAGAACGACGACGACCGGAATGACTTCCGTCGCCTGGGATTGCTCGGGCGCACGCCAGCCAATGTCGTCAATGGCTCAGGAGTCGATCTGGACCGGTTCAAAGTCGCGTCATTGCCCGAGCAGCCACGATTTCTTATGATTGCACGCCTGCTCCGCGACAAGGGCCTCGCTGAATATCTGGGTGCGGCGAAGCTGGTTAAGGCAGTCAGACCTGACGCTCGTTTCGACCTGGTCGGAGACAAGGATCCAAATCCCTCGGGCTTTCCGGTATCAGAAGTTGAGGCAGCAGTCGCGGACGGAACCATCCGCTATCACGGGCCGGTCGAAGACGTCCGTCAAGTGATCGCAGATTCGCGTATCTTCGTGCTTCCGTCCTATCGCGAGGGGACGTCACGCTCGGTCCTGGAGGCCATGGCGATGGGGCGCCCAGTGATCACGACGGATGCGCCGGGTTGCCGCGCGCCGATCGTGCCCGGGGTGAACGGCCTGCTGGTGCCGGTTGGCGCCACCACTCCCCTGGCTGAAGCCATGATCCGCTTAATCGACAACCCAGACGAAGCCGAATGCATGGCCAAGAACAGCCGATCGATTGCCGAACAGCGCTACGATATTCAGAAAGTTACCGCTCATATGATGGAAATTATCGAAGTCGGATACCGAGCCGCGGAATGACATTTGCAGGATCGAACCGGTACGAGTTTGGAGCCAATTGGGCGTCGTTCATTGACAAGCACTACTCGGCTGAACGTCGGCAGATGGCGGCCGATAAGCTTCTGTCCTTCTTAGGCAAACAGAGCCTCGAAGGGATGGATTTTCTTGACATCGGAAGTGGCAGCGGGCTGCACTCGCTTGCCGCCTTCGACGCAAAAGCGGATCGGATACATTCCTTCGACTTTGATCCGCTTTCGGTAAGTACCACCGGCAAGCTGCGCAAGTTGGCCGGGGATCCGCCGAACTGGGCCGTCGAACGAGGCGACGTACTCGATGCCGGCTTTCTGGAGACGCTCGGCACCTGGAGCCTTGTCTATTCCTGGGGCGTGCTCCACCACACCGGCGCCATGTGGCAAGCGATCGAAAATGCCGCGGGCAGGGTAGCGCCTGGCGGCCTCCTCTTCATCGCTCTCTATTCGTCGAATGTCGTGCAGCCTTCGGCGCAATTCTGGCTCGATGTGAAACGGCGATACAATGCCGCCAACCCTCGGCAAAGGTGGTGGATGGAATATTGGTACATCTGGCGCTTCGGCCTTGGCGGCAATCCGCTTCGACTGCCGCTGCTTTTGAAGCAGATCTACGAGAAGAAGAAAGGGCGGGGCATGAGCTACATGACCGACGTCCGCGACTGGCTGGGTGGCTGGCCAATGGAGTTCGCCGACGATCAGGCCGTGGTCGATTTCCTGAAGGAACGGTTCGATTTCGAACTCGTCAGAATATCCACGGGTGAAGCTTGCACGGAATTTCTCTTTCAGAACCCGAACAAGGTGCAATCCAAACCGAACTGATGCGGCGGCTTTGGGAGATCGACAGCGGCAGGACGGCCAAGCGCGTCGGTGAATCTGTCAACACGATGCACTTCAAGAGATCTGTCCGCCGGTTCTCGTCCAGATATGCGGCTGGCCGTCTTCGAGCGTTACGATCTCGTCGCAATTTTCGACTGTCGTGAGGCGGTGCGCGATGATCAATATAGTCAGGTCGGTGGGCAGTTCTCGGATCGCCTCCATGACTGCAGCCTCGGTCTCCATGTCGAGTGCGCTCGTAGCCTCGTCGAAGACGAGCACCGATGCCTGTTTGTACAAAGCCCGCGCGATACCTATTCGCTGGCGTTGGCCGCCCGATAGACGGACACCGCGCTCGCCGACGCGTGTCTCATAGCCCAGCGGCAAGCTTTCTATGAAGTCCGCCAACGCGGCCTGTTGCGCGGCATTGCGCACGCGCTCGGGGTTGATCGTGGCAGGGTCAATGCCGAAGGCGATATTGTCGGCGATCGACGAGTCCGCCAGGAAGATGCTTTGCGGCACATGCGCGATTTGTCTTTGCCAAGCACGTCGCGTAGCGCCATCCAGCGCCTGCCCGTCGATCTCGATCGCTCCGCTGGTCGGCTCGAGCAAACCCATTATCAGATCGACCGTCGTGCTCTTGCCGCTGCCGGTCTTGCCCACGAAGCCGACCTTGGTCCCCTTCGAGATCGTGAGATTGAACCGCTCGAGTATCGGGGGCTGGTCGGAAGCGTAACGGAACGACACGTCCTTGAGTGTGATCGCTCGATCGAATGGCAGGCGCCTGGCCGGAGGCTGGCTCCATTCTGGGCCAAGTGGTGCCTCCAGCGCCTGGAGCACAACTTCGGCGCCGGCAAGATTGCTCAGTATCAGCGCCCAATTGCCGTATACAAGCTGCATAGATGGCAGCAGACGCTGCGCTCCAAGAACGAATGTTCCCAGTATTGGCAGCACCTCGCCGGCATTGTTGGACCGGATGATGAGGAAATAGGCAAGCGCGGCGATGATCACCATACCCGCCGCTTCGATCGCGAAACGCGGAGCGCCAGCTGCAAGCGCGTTCGTTGCGTTCGCGCGTTGCAGTCGTAAATCGAGTTCGCTGTAGCGTGAGAGAAAATAGGGTTGGGTGTCGTTGATGATGACATCACGGATGCCACCCAGTCCCTCTTGTACCGAACGAATGCCTTCGGCCTGCGCGCTTGCGATGATTTTCGCATTTCTCTTGAGGTGTTTTCGGATCACAAGCGACATGGCGAGATAGACCACGCCAAAGCCCGCAAAGATAACGAAGGTGATGAACGAACTCAGGACAAAAAGGGCAGCGACGACGAAGACACCGACGATTATGCCGCTGATTGATTGCAACAGTGGCAGCATTACGCCTGCAGTAATGGCTTGGACCTGACGCAGCGCAGCCAACACCGCACTGGAGTTGCGCGAAACGTGGTAGCTATAGGGCTGGCGTAGAACTCGGTCATAGACCTTCACGCCCACTTCGTGCCCCAGCGAGAAGACGTAAGAATTCGTGGCCCAGGTAAGGAGTATGCGCACGGCGCCGGCTACGATGGCCACCACCGAAAACAGCACCGTGAGACCAAGAAGGCTGTCAGAAGAACCGGTGAGCCGAAAGCTCGCAAGCTGACGCACCAGAAACGACTGTCCGCCAACGGCATCGGGATTGGCGATGCGCGCGAGAAACGGCAGCAAGGCACCAAGCGTGGCGGCTTCCGCCAGAGCACCAAACACCATCAGCACAAGGAGACCAAAAAACTGCCGCTGCCGCCGCTGTGATACCTGCTGCCACAAGCGTCGCAGTGTGTCGAAAGTGCTGCCCGGGTTTCGGTTTCCGCTCAATGCCAAATCGATGTCCGCGTCCAGAAGGCCCAATGCACACGTTCAGCGCCCCACGACAAGCCACAACCCACGTCGATTGACAATTTTGTCACAGAAGCGCGGAGGTGGTCCGTCCACAAATTTGCGCGTCGTGAACTAGGGGCCACGGCCGCGACGAAGTGATAGGCTTCACTTATGAATGATGCCTTCGAGATTCGGGATCAAAGGCCGCGGCTGAGCTTGATTGCTGCATCGCTGTGCTCACTTGGCTTGTTCTCGGCAGGAGTTGGGGCGGCTTTCCTACTGTTTGTCGCGGCCTATCCGCTCGGATTGATCAGCGCTTACCCGGCACCGCCTGCCGCGGCAACCGAGGGGCCGCTAGGGTTCGAGGAGAAAGTGGCGGATGTCGACGACCTCTACCGTGGTGTGGGCGAACCCATGCAGGCCTATCTCGAGCGCCTGACAAAGGCTGTGGCGGGTGGAATGGTGCATTATTGGACGGAAGGTGACAGTTGGACAGCGACCGACATGCGCTACACACGCATCAGCGCTTTCGACAACTACCTGCTCTGGATTCTCAGCTTCCGGCCGCAATATCGCGAGACGTTGCAGAACTATGAGTTTGTCACGCCCCGCAAGGGGCTGGCTCGTGGCTACGGGTTCTGTTCGCAGGTTTCGAAAATCGTCTATTCCGTGCTTTCGGATCAAGGCATCGACGCGACCATCTATAGTGTGCCCGAGCACACCGTGGTCGTGTCGAATGGCAATATTCTCGATCCCGACTATGGGGTTTTCGTTCCTCACACGCTTGAGGACGTGCAACAGGATCCGTCGATCATCGATAGCTACTACGCGCAATTTGGACCAATGCTGCCCTTGCTGAAAAAGGCGTATGGTCAGTCCTGGCAGTCGCTTGGGACCGCCGAAGACTTCGATAGCGTGCGTGCATACGAGGCAAAGTTCGAACGCTTGAAATGGATTCCGCCGCTCGCGTTTCTGGCAACCGGCATCTTGCTCGCCACTATAGGTGCGCTGCTGCGGCATCGTGAAGGACTGGTCCGGCTTGTGTCGCGGCGGGTTCACAAGTCAGTTCGCTCGTCCTAACCTTGCCGCGTCGCGACCTTTTGTGAATTGTATGCCAAATGGCGACTTCTGCTTGCGGGTGCCCGGCGCCTTGTGGCAAGCGGGACCAACGAGAACAGGCGGCGGGGCGCGAGACGCGGCGAGAAGGCCTTGCGATGACTAATGCTGAAAGCCAACAGCGCGCTGCCACGCCTTTGACCGCGCGCGTGAGAAGGACCCGGCGCAGCGTGCTCTTCGTCATCGGGACGCTTGATCTCGGGGGCACGGAAAGCCAACTCGTGCTGCTCGCCAAGGAGTTGAAGAAGCGGGGTTGGCAAGTCGAGGTCTTTGCCCTTTCATCGGGTGGCGTTCTTGCGCAAACGCTGGATCGTGCCGGAATCCGCATATTGTACGGGCTTCATCGACCCAATCCGTCACCCGCTTCGCCGACATCGGCAAAGGCGGAGGTCAAATCGAGTGCTACCCCGAAGACGCGACCGAGCGTGAAGGCGATGCTGGTGCTCGGCGCCGCGGTCACTTCGCTCGTTGTTCGCATCGCTTTGACCCGGCCACGCGTTGTCCACACCTTCCTGCCTTTGACCAACTTCCTGGGCGCATTGGCAGGCCGGTTTGCGCTGGCACCACGCGTCATCACCTCGAGACGCGGTCTGGGCAACCATCAGGAGCGATGGCCACGGCTGAAACGTATGGATCGAATCGCCAATCGGTTTTCACATGTGGTGGTCGCGAACTCGCATGCGGTCGCAGCCGACATGGCGACACGCGATGGCTATGACATCGACCGCGTCCGCGTGATTGCCAATGGTCTCGATCTGAGCCGCTTCGATGTTATCGGCCAAAGTCGGGATGACATCAGGCGCCGTCTCGGTCTTGAACCTGAAGATGTCGGTATCGTCATCGTCGCCAACCTCATTCCTTATAAGGGCCACAGCGATCTCATCGACGCATTCGCCCGCGCGAGCCAAAGCCGGCCGGAGCTGAGGTTGTTCATAGCCGGACAAGACCGGGGCATCGGCCCGGCTCTCATGGAGCAAGCCCAGCGGCTCGGCGTTGGATCGGCGGTGCGGCTGCTGGGGATGCAGGACGATGTCCCGGGCTTGCTTGCCGGCATGGACATCGGCGTGATCGCCTCGCACGAGGAGGGCTTTTGCAATGCCCTGATGGAAAAACTCACGGCAGGTCTTCCGGTCGTGGCCACCAATGTCGGTGGAAATCCGGAGGCGGTCTCGGGCATGCCGGGTTGTGTGCTGGTTGAGCCTCGTGACCCCGCCGATCTGGCCCGCGGGCTGCTCGCCGTTGTCCAGCGATTGCCAGAGCAGACAGCCGACCAAGAATATCGTCAGCGGGTGATGCGCGAGCGCTACTCCATAGAAGCTATGGTCGACGCTTATGAACGCCTCTATCTCGCGGGCAAGTGAGTGAGCGCCCAACCGGAACGCTCAGTGAATTTGGTGCGCCCGCCGCAGGCGATCCTGACGGACATCTCCGCCGGGGCCTGCGCTTTTGTGATCGTCATCTATCAGTCCTGGTTCATGCCATACTTCCTGCCGTTCTTTACGGGGCGGGACGAGTTCGCGAGGCTGGTTTTCCATGCGCTCTATGGCGGCGTTCTGGTTATTTCGATCGCCGTTCTTGCGACGCGTCGGGACGTGCGCAGCGCGATCCTCCTGCTTGGGGCCGCTGCCGCCATGGCAGTCGTCCCGGTTGCGCTTCATCCGCTCGGGATCGTCGCCAAATGCTATCTGATCACGCTTTTTCTCGGCGGCGCGGCCATCGTCCTCATGCTTGCCTCCGCTCCGGCAATCGTGCTGCGCCTGTCGGCAGCGGTTACGGCGCTCAACGCGGCGATCTGCTTCCTCGACCTCCTCTTCGCCAACGGCTTCACCAATACTCCTGGCCGGGCCGCCGGTTTGGCGATCAATCCAAATGTGGCCGCTGCTGGACTGTTGCTCGGGGCCTCGGCGAGCTACCGCGCCGTTGCGGAAAAATGGCGCGCCAGTTTCCTTGTTCTTGTGGGAGCCGCGCTGCTCGTTACCGTTTCCCGTTCGACCCTTCTTGCCGCCTTTGCCACGGTGGCGGTGCCGATCGTCGTTTGCCTTGGCCAGCAATTTCGCAACCGTCGTCGTTTGGAGCTCAATGCCAGAGGCTGGAGCCGCCCGCTTGCCGTTGCACTGGCACTGGTGGGGATAATCGGTATCGCGCTGGCCACAAATGCTTATTTTCGTGTCTCCATCGGCGAATCCTTCGCCGGGGTATTATCGGTGGGCAAGGCGCTCGATGAGGCAGCGGAGGCTGTCGATGCATCACACGATCAGGTTCCGTCTGCCGCTGTAGCCCCGGCTGCGCCGTCGTCCGAGGGAGTTCCGGCAAAACATTCGGCTCTTGCTGGACGAAGGTCGTCTGCTGTCATTGACCAGCCTCGGGCAAAACCTTCGATCAGTTCAGCAGACAAGTCGGCAAGCGCTGCCCCATCTCCGCCTCCGGAGAGCTCCCTGCCATCGTCCGCTGCAAGCCAATCCACGAACGCTGCCAAGATACAGGCGCTCGGCGAACGGCTTACGGATGAGGGCAAGAGAAATTCGATTTCGGCAAGAGCACTCTTTTTGGAGCGCGGCCTGCTCGCTTATAGAGAAGGCGGCCCCTTTGGTCGCGGACTTGAGGAGGCGCAGGCTCTTGCTCCCCACAACACCTTCCTCCTCTTTGCAATTGCTTTTGGTCACCTTGGCTGGTTGATCCCGATCGGCCTCGTCGGCTTCGCTTTCTGCTTCGTCCGCAGCGCCGGCGATCTCGCCCTTGGTGTCGCACTCGTGGGGGTTATGCTGACGTCGCATGACCTCTTGCTCACACCGAGTCTCTTTCTTCCGGTCGCGTTAGGAATTGGCAGCATGCTTGCCGAGCGGCGAGGATTTGCGAAAAGCCATTCGTTGGTGAAAAAAGGGGAGCACTGGAGCGTTGCTTTTGGAACCGTTGCAGGCGTCGCGGCCTTTGCGGCCGGCTGCATTGCCATATTGCTCATCACACCGTCGCTTGTTGCCGGACGGCTGCAGAACGAGGCGATGTTTACCGCAAGAGGCGGGTACGAGACGCTGCTCCCGCGGTCACAGTTTCCCGGCCTTTTCCAGTTTGACAACTTTGCCGACATTCCCTCTTTGAAGACTTCTTACCTTCGGGAAGAAGGGACATCGCTCCGCCAAGTCGAATGGGCCGCGCATGCATGGCCCGCGGTCGGGCCGGGCGAGTATACTTTTCGCCGGCGTGACGCGGTGCTGTTCGCGGCCACGGATTCGAGCGACCCTCGCAGAAATGGGCGAACCTACGCGGTCGCCGTTCCGCTCTCGGTCAGCGCACTGTGCTTCACTCTTCTGGGCACAATCATCGCGTGGTCAATTGTGACGACGGCTGCCGTGACGCCACGGATAAATCGTTCCGAAGCCTCTCTATGATTTTCGGAACAATGAGTCGCGCCCCGTAGATCGAGAAGTGGTTCTCATCCAGGTATAGACTATGCCCTCCGCCGTCCGTCACATGACAGCCAGTGGCAGAGCAGATGGTCTCGAAGGGATCAACCAGTTGAAAGCTCGAATGGCGGGCGAAGGCCGCGAAGGCCTGATCGAAGGCCACGTGCTCCACCCGCGTGAGAATCGGGCATGGCAAGGAGACGTAAGTCGGTCTCAAGTGGCAAATCAGATAGGCGTCCGGCGCTTGTCCGATCAGGATCACCGGACCGCGAAAACCGGCATAGAGTTTCGCTATATCGCCGAGCATGGTCGCAAACAGTTTCGCCAGGTCGGGCAAGTCGACAGGCGCGCCATCGACTTTCCGTTCGAGAAGATTGCGATATCCGGGCCAGCGTTGCCCCTGGACAATGGCCAGGATGCCACCGGCCTTCAACCAGCGCGCGATGTGGTCGGTAGCATTCCGGCAGTGCCGCGTGACCGCGCCGTTGGTCCTGGTCTGGAGCTCCGCTCCGACATAGCAGTTGCCGGCTTCCGCCAGCAGGAAATGGAATTCCTGCCCACCGAGTTCTTGAAGAGCGCGTGTGTATTGGTCGATGTGCGAATCCCCGACCACCAGTATCTTGTTTGAACTTTGAAGGTTCCCGAACTCGCAGAAATCCTGGCAAGCCAAAGAGCCGGTAATCGCCTTCAAGGCTACGCTGTCGGCCAGTTCGGTTCCTGCGACGGAATGAAGACGCCAGGGCATTCCGCCCGACATCGCGTAGCTGACCGCGGGAAATAAGAGCAGGCCAGCCAGGGCAAGTCCGGGAAAGGCGACGAAGCCACGGCCGGCGCGATAAGGCTGCTCGATGACATGAAACATCAACGTGGCCAAGACGAGAGACAGCAGCCCAACCAAAAGCGCCTCGGTCGGCAGCAGGGGTCGAAGCAGCCCGTATTCGCAGAACACGATCAGGGGCCAATGAAGGAGGTAGAGCGAGTAGCTGATGCGGCCGAGATAGACGGCCGCACGATTGCGCAACACAAGTCCTGCCCATCGCGAACGGTCTGCATGCAACACCATGCCAGCGCCGATGGCAGGCGCAAGGACGTTCCAGGCGGGCGCGCCCGAACGGCTGTCGAAAACGAAAACCGCAAGCGCTATGAGGACCAAGCCGAGACAGGCGAGCAACTCGTGACCAAGGACAGGCCGCGGCTTCGGAAGCCAGACCAGCGCCGCGCCGCAAGAGAACTCGAACACGCGGAAGGGCGTGTTGTAAAAGACTGTCGCGCGGCCGTCCGCGATCCAGTCGGCCGCCCAGGTTCGTGAAAGCAACCAAAACGATCCGTCCTGGAATGCGACAATGAGACAGAAACTGAAAATGGCAATCGCCACGATCGGCCAAATCATTCGCCGTGGGAATACGGCAAGCAAAACTGAAAGTAGCAATGGCCAGAAGAGATAGAACTGCCACTCCACGCCCAGTGACCACGTATGAAGGAGTGGCTTCAGCCGCGCGGCCAGATCAAAATAGCCGGACTCGCGCCAGAAGAAGATGTTCGAAATGCCGAAAGTCGCCGCCGTCAGAGATTTGGCGAAGGTCTCCAGATGCTGAGGCGTAAACACCAGAAAAGCGGCGATGCATGAAAGCGAGAGTGTCGTGAAGAACGCCGGCAGCAGGCGCCGAGCCCGGCGCGAATAGAACTGCGCCACACTGAAACGCCCTGCCTCGATGTCGGTAGCCACAATGCGGGTGATCAAAAAACCACTGATTACGAAAAATACATCGACGCCGACAAAGCCACCGCTGAAACCTGAAATTCTCAAGTGGAAAAACAACACTGCCAGAACGGCGACGGCTCTAAGCCCATCGATGTCCGTGCGATGATGGTCTGCTGCTGCAGTAGCCGTAGATGACAGGGAGCCGACCTTTGCTCCAACAGGCAGCTCGCTGCTGTTTTCCTGGCAGGCCGCCCCAGTCGCGATCGAGAGCGGAGCTTCGCCGCTTCGCACCTCGCTCAATTGCTTTTGCCGGCCGTTGGAGACGGCGCGGTGTTCGCCGCCGATAACCGGTTTTGCGCCTGGCCTGCAAGGGCCGGATAGAGACCCATCATCCGCGCAATGGCATCGTCTGTCTCGGACCTCAGATTTCTGCGTATATGCGAGCCATCGCGGTAGATGAACTCGCCATTGATGTAGGTTGCGCAATGTCTGTCGGGACACATCCCTTTGAGCGGATCGACAAAGACGACAGTATTGTCCTGAACGAGCGATGTGAGTGCGGTCACCATCGGCGACCATATCCGGAACACTTGCTCGCTATTCATCTCGGTCGAACAACGCCTCAGCATACCGCTTTCGCGCATCGCCGCGCACGAAGTCAGATCCATGCCTGGACCGGGCACCTGGCCAATGATTGCGATGCGCCGATCAGGGCTTTTGATTTCCTTGACGAGACTACGCAGGCCATCCCGCAACAACAGGACTTTGTCCGTCTGCCTCCCATCATCGTCAGCAACGACATCGGTGTAGCCAAGGCTTGTCCAGGCCGCGGACAGCACCACGAGGTCGATGTCTGTCCGTTGTCTCAGCATGCCGACCGCGGCCTTTCGCGACGATGCGCAGCTCTCCCGGTAGTCGGGCAATCCCGGAAAGTCGCGGTGGATACCATCCCCGAAGGCAGCCGGGCAGGCTCGGTAAAGGAAGAAAGCGGTATTTTCTCTCTTGCCTGCGCTGTCGAATAGCGGGGCGAGATGCTCGGCATGGCTGTCGCCCCACAGCATGGCGTGGCGCGCCGCTTTGTCCCAGGGCGCGCCGAACGCGCAAAAGGTGCTGCCCAGTTCAGGAATGCTGACCATTTGTGGGCATGACCAATCCCACATCACATCAAGGCTGCGCATCGCCTCCACTTCCTTCGAAATCCTGCTGGTAAAACCGCCGGCTTCGAAGATCGCATTGGCGCTCAGGCAAACCATCGCTACGGCGGTGGCACCTGCGATGAGTGCCCGGGACGGCGCAACCCGCAGTCGGCGGACAGGTTCCTCGACGAACCGCCAGGATAGATACGCCGCCAGCCAGGCCGTAGCGATAAGCACCGACGATTCGACCCCTGACGGCATTGCGGTGCCGGCGTAGTGACGGAAGAAGACCAGGATGGGCCAATGCCAGAGGTAGAGGCTATAGGAAATCTTGCCCGTCGATCGCAAAGGCGTGCTCGCAAGTAGCGACGAGATCGTTGAGTGCGTCCGCGGCCAAATGAGCAGAACAGCGCCGACCACCGCAACGAGCGCGCCAAGGTTCGGAAGCGGCTGGCTCGGCGACATCCAAATGGTGCTGGCAACTACCAGACCAAGGCCTATCAGCCCGAACGCTTCCGACGTGCGCCGGCGGCCTATCGGCGGAGCAAAGATGAGCAAGCCACCGAAGGCCAATTCCCAGGCCCGGCTGAAGGGAACATAGAATGCCTGTTTCGGATCGATCGCCTCCAGATGGAGGGTGATCGAGAAGCTGACCACGGCGACGATGCAGATCAATGCGATTACCGGCAACTGGCGGCCGCGTGCCAGCCGGTTGGCAATCAGAAGCAGCAGTGGCCATACGAGATAGAACTGCTCTTCGACACCGAGCGACCAGAGATGGAGCAGCGGCAGAAGCGCCGCCTCTCGATCGAAATAGCCGGTATTCCAGAGGAAGTAATAGTTTCCCAATCCGAACGTGGAATATGCCGCACTGCGTCCCAAACCGGCATAGTCCCCGGGGAGCAACAGGAACCAGCCGGCAATGAGCGAGAAGCAGATCATCAAAAGCATCGCCGGCAATATTCGGCGCATGCGTCTGCCGTAGAATTCGACAAGGGATAGTCCGCCGCCTTCAGCCACCAGAAGGCGCGTGATCAGATAGCCTGAGATCACAAAGAAGATATCGACGCCAACGAAGCCACCCGGGAACCCGGGCACGTCGAAATGGAAAAGAATGACAGCGATCACTGCGATTGCGCGCAGTCCGTCGATATCTGGCCGATAGTCGGACTTCAAAGCTCCCCCCATCAATCCCTCGGCCTCTTAGCCCAATTGCGCAACCTGAGTCGATGGCCGGTCGCATGCAATGGCGACACATCCGGTTCGACTTACAGGTCGCCTTGCGAGAAACGTGGGGATACCCTCACATTTTGTTTCGTACCGGGGCCACGAAAACCTAAACATCGGCATGTGTGTGCCAGAATCAGTTCTGTCCTCGTGGCCCACATCATGGGAGGATTGGCAGCATTTCGGATGGGTATTTATTCGTTGATGATATCAAGGACGACGAAAACTCGCCCGCTTGATGGAAACACGGGTTGTTTGCTCCATCCCTGACTGTATAGAAGATTGTCCCGTGCGTTGCGAGGCCGCGGGTCGTTCTGGAGGATGGTAACCTTGGACAACCACAGCGGCGCGGACATGGTTGAATTCGGCCCGCACACACACGTGCTGGTTACCGGCGGCGCCGGCTTCGTAGGGTCGGCACTGGTCGATTTGTTGCTTGCGCGCAATTGCACCGTAACCGTAATCGACGATCTTTCGAACGGCATGCTCCGCAATCTGCCAGCCAGTGATCCCCGCCTGACGATCCATACCTTCAGGATTGGCGATCCGGCATACAATGCCGCGATCCACGACGAAGTCGGATTGGCCGACGCCGTCTTCCATTTGGCGAGTCCGATCGGAGTTCAGCGTGCCCACAAGGAACGTTTCGCTGTCACCAGCGGCATTCTCGAATCAGGCTGTGCGATCGTCGAGGCATGCAGAGTGCACCGGTGTCCGCTGCTTTATACGTCGAGTTCGGAAGTTTACGGCTCCGGCCGCGACCGGCCAATCACCGAGTCCGATCCGGTCACGACGGACCTGCGGCCGCGTTGGGGCTATGCCGCTGCCAAGGCGGCGGTTGAACATTTGGTGGCCGGACTGTTTTTTGATTTCGGCATCCCAACGTGGATCGTTCGACCATTCAACATGGCCGGACCGCGCCAGCGCTCAGCGACCGGCCTCGTATTGCCGATGTTTGTCGATGCAGCGTTGCGGGGCGAACCACTTGTGGTTCATGACGACGGCGAGCAGAGGCGGGCGTTTCTGCACGTTGCCGATGCCGCCGAAGGTCTGCTCCTTGTAATGCAGTGCCGGTCGTTGCGAGGCCGGCCGGTCAATCTGGGCGGCAGCGAGGCGATTCAGATACGAAATCTCGCAAAAATAGTGGTTGACGCCACCGCGACGAGCGCGCCAATCGTCATGAAGCCTTCCAGCGCCGTCTTTGGCGATCGGTTCGCCGTAACGTACGACCGCGTTCCCGACACAAGCCTCTTAACCACCATGACCGGATGGCGGGCTCTGCGAAGCACCAAGCAGACCGTGGTCGACTGCATTGAGCACATGCGTACCGAACGAGCAATCGCTTGACGCCTGACATATTGGTCCCGTTCATCGGGGCTCTGCTCATAGCGCTTGTTGGTGTGTGGCTGTTTGCACGGCTGGCGACACAAATCGGAGCGGTCTCCAAGGTCAAGAACGACCGATGGCACACATCAGGCGAGGTTCCCCGGCTGGCGGGCCCCGCCATGTTAGCCGCGATGTCCCCGTGGCTCCCTGTTGAATATACCCTGCTGCTGGCTGTTTTCTGTTTGATCGGCGCGATGGATGACGTCCGATCCCTTTCTGTCGGTGCCAAGGCAACGGCATTGGCCGGCGCAGCTGTTTTAGCAGGGGTCATCACGGGTCTGTGGTGGGTTCCGATTGTCATCTGGATAGCTTGCAACGCGGTCAACATGCTCGATCATGCCGATGGTCTTGCTGCAAGCGCGATCGCGGCAGCCTTCCTGGGGCTGGGCGGTGATATCGGAATGGCCGGCGTAGGCGCATGCCTCGGATTTCTCTGCTTCAACTATCCGCCCGCCCGCGTTTTCATGGGCGATAGCGGCAGTCTTTTCCTAGGAGCGGCAATCGTGCTTCTCGCTTCGCAGAGAGGTTTTGACGCCTCGTTGGCGTGGATTGCGGTGCCGCTGATTGATGCGGTATTCGTAACGACCCGCCGCTTGCTACAGGGGCGGAAGCCTTGGGTCGGCGGCACAGATCACCTTGGTCACATCTTGCTTCGGATTGGTGTGAACCGTCAGATTTTACCCTCTGTATACGCAGCGACGGCACTGACGATCGGGCTAATATTTTCTGCTTGGGGTAATCCATAGGCCGTCCAAAGCAGTTGTGCACGCGACATCAGTGGGCCCAAGCCAATAGCTGACTGTCAGCTCACGTGAAGAGTTTCGGGCGCCGGCAGGTGTACGAAAGTCCCCGAGGAAGGAACCCGCGGGCCACAGGTGTGACGGCTATGGAGATTTCGGATTTCGGCGGATTTCGGCGATGTCGCGCGGCCGCGCACCAACCCCGAATACACAATGAACGGCTATGCGGAAACCATACGGACAGGATCTCTGACCTGTGCCCACAAAAAGAACAATTAAATCAACTATTTGAGGAAGTCCAGCTGAAACCCTTAAGGTACTCATGCAATCCAGCTTTGAGAGAATCGGAAGGGGATCCCAGTTTAGGTTGACTATACACAACCATTTCCCGCTTAGTTGTGGATCACCCCAATCGGGACAGCCGATCATTCGGGCGAGCAAACGATCCTGCGGCAGGCTATTTATCCGGTCCGCCCATCAATAGGTATTTCATCTCGCCAAATTCCTCTGCGCCATGACGCGAGCCTTCGCGACCGGCATCGGCGGGCACCGTGCGGTTGCAACCTTGGTGTAGAAGGCGGTATCAGCGCCCGCGACCAGCCAACTCGACGGCTTGGTCGGCTACACTCCAAAAGGCTGTCAGCCAGTTGTCAGGTTGGATTCGCTATCCCCCACGAATGGCGGTCGCAAGCCGTCGTGGCCTATCATTGAAATACCAACTGCACTGCAACTTCCCGAATGGAAGTCATCATGTATGGCACTCTCGTTCTAGCGGGCTTGGCGGCCATGGTCGCCGGACCTGCTCTGCCAGCCGGCAGCTGCAGCATGGCTGCGGCACCTTCGACCGAATTGGTTCACTAACACAGCACTTCACGAGGAGGAAAAGATGACCAAAAGTCCCTTCAACAGGCTCGCCTGGCTCACGCTGCGCGCGTCGACTGCGCTGGTGCTCACCATCGCACCGTACCACCTGACGCTTGACGGTGCGGCCAACCTCGTTCCGGCCGCCGCCCACGCCGAATCCGAGGGCGGTGGCGGCAATGGCGGTGGTGGGGGCAACGGTGGCGACGGCGGTCATGACGGTGGCGACAGCGGTCACGATGGCGGCGATAGCCACAGCAGCAGCGGAACCTCTGGCAGCCATGACGGTGAAAAGGAATCTGCTGACGACCAGGGCGAGGACAACACAGGTGCCTCTGGCACAACTGGCACCGGCGCAGGTTCCGTTACCGAGAACGACGGATCCGATGACTCGTCTTCCGCGCCAAAGTTGACGGACAACTGAGTGCGTCCCGCATAGGTTGACGCAGTGGCCCGATTGCGAGGACGCGGCGGGCCTTCCCCTTGAGTTTTGACCAGAGGCGACAGCCGCAAAAAGTAAAGGCCTGCGCCCTTGTCGGGCAGGGGGTGTCAAAAAGGCAACCCCAGGAACCACGTATCCAGAGGTGGCTAACGGCCACGAGCACGCATGCATGCAGTACCGACAAGCGGGGCGAGGGCGCCGGGTGCTTAATCAACGCTGCGCGCGGGATGCTGCAGCCTGACGCCCGGCCCGTCCTTGACGGCTGCCATGGCGATATTGTCCGACGGCTGGGGATTTATAGCCTGTTTCTGCTTCGGGGTGAGGCCGATAGCATCGGCTCCTGCCAGATAGACTGTAGCAGCAAGGCGGTGATCAACTGGAAGCGTCGCGCCGCGGGAGACGCTGTAGTAGGTTTCCGAATTTGATGCTGAGTTGGGGGAGGGCGAAGCGATTGCCTTGAACGACGACCTCGAGACTCTGCAGCGAGAGACATTCGACTACTTCGTCCATGAGGCAAACCCAGCCAACGGTCTGATTCGGGACAAGACGGAAGCCATTGGCCCGCAAGCATCGCCGCCACTGGCCTTGCGCTGGGAAGCTATGCAGTAGGGGTCAAGCATGGCTTCATGAGCCGCAAGGCCGCTGTGGAGCGGACGGTGGCTACGCTACGCTTCTTCTGGAACAGCCCTCACGGTCCTGAGCCGGACGCCACGGGCCATCGCGGTTTCTATTATCATTTCCTCGACATGCAAACCGGCCGGCGTACTTGGCGCTGCGAGCTGTCGACCATCGACAGCACTTTGCTGCTGGCGGGAGTATTGGCGGCTGCCACTTTCTTCGACCGGGATACAAAGGCCGAAACAGAAATCCGCACCTTGGCGGATGCGCTTTACCGTCGGGCCGACTGGCGCTGGGCGCTAAACAAAGGAAAGACCGTCACCCACGGCTGGACTCCCGAGACTGGCTTCCTGAAGCATCGCTCGGAAGGTTACGATGAGGCGCTTCTGCTGTATGTCTTAGGCCTCGGCTCGCCGACCCACCCTCTACCTTCGAGCAGTTATACGGCATGGACCGCTACATTCCGATGGCTGAATGTCTACGGCCACGACTATGTCTTTCGCATGTGTGGATTGATCTTCGCGGTTTGCAGGACACTTACATGCGCGGCAAGGGAAGTGACTATTTCAGCCGACGCGCCACTCTTGTCCAGCACCGCTACGCCCTGGAAAATCCACGCGGCTTCGATGGCTATGGAGAACATTGCTGGGGCATTACCGCGAGTGATGGCCCGGGGCCAAGAGCCTCAAGCACAGGCGATTCAACATTCGGAAAATCACCATGACAACCTCGCAGCAAGGTTCAACGCTGGCTTTGATCTCGGTCAAACCGTGCGGGTCTTAGGGGTTTCTCAGGTTATCGAAATGTCAAGGGCATACGGTGATGGCGCGAACGCTGACCCCAGCGGTGGCGAATTCTTTTTCATCCATAAGCGCTGTTGGGGATCTGCAACGCTAGATATCGCTCATGTCCCTGTGTCACACCGGTATCGTAAGCGGGCGGTATTCGACTGATGGGCGAAGAGACGCCCATCCTCCCAGAACAAGCCCTTCCGGTCCTGCCGGCGGGGCCTTCTCTTCGTTAGAACCGTCGTGGCGCTCGCCAATTACCCTTGCTAAGGTGGCGACATGGAGCCGATACAGGCCAATACTCGTCATGGATGCGAGCAATGAAGGCCGTCAAAAAAGAGCACCCCAAGGCCTCAAAGAAGGATATCGCGAGAGCGGCCTTCTTTTCGATCATCGCGAACGCGGATCAGGACATCGGCAAGGCCAAGAACCTATAGGCATTTGCCATTGCGGAGCGTCAGTCGGACTAAGCAAGTAACCTCGACGCGGGGACGCTTTCATAGAGCCACAAGTCCATGCGCACGCATTGCAGAAGATACGGTCAGTCGCCCCGTGCTCCATGCTTGCGCATATCCTCGATCCAACGATCCCGCTTCTTTTCGTCGGCAAAGGTGAGGCCATATAGGCTCTCGCGAATTGGTTTGATCCCGGCGAAGCTCAACATGCTGCGCTCGAAAGCGCGCAGTCCGTAGGCGCCAAAATACCAACGATAAATCAGTACCGGCATTCCCATGGTCACGACGATACGAGCCGAATGGCCGGCGAGCAGTCGCCTCGGAAAGCCCTCTTTCCTGTATTCCATGGCAAAGCCGGGCCTGAAGATGTGTTCGAGAAAGCCCTTGAATTGCGCCGGCATGGTTCCATGCCAGAGCGGAAACAGAAACACCCAGTGTTCCGACCAGCGCATGTCTTCGCGCGGTTGCACCAGAGCAGGCGGCAACGCGCCGGTCTCGAAATCCACCTGCGTGCGCAACAATGAAAACTCAAGCTTCCCGACCTCGATACGGCGAACCTGATGCCCCACCGCAGTTGCGGCTTCGGCATAAGCGTTGGCCATCGCGTGCAGCAAATGGTGGCCCGCCGGGTCTGGGTGGCCCTGGATGATTGCGATGCGCTTTGCCATCTGTCGCCCCCTGAAACGGGCTATTCATAACTCGTTCCCTCGAACAGCGTGTTGATCTTGCGCAAGGTCTGAAGGCCGGCATATCCCTTCAGGGTCAGTCGTGACTGGGTCGACCCAGAGTCAAGTCCGGTCGGCTATGTCGCCGAAAGCGGAAGTCCAGGTAATCCGCAACCCCGCAAGATGGTTGCGGCTACCGGAATTCGCACGGGGAGGCCAGCGAGCGCCGCCTCGCCAGCTGGCAATTTTGCAGTTGAGGCGGCGGCGCCCGTCTTCGCTGATCTAACGTTTGGCACTCAACCGTGCGCCATTAAGCTTCTCAGCCATGCAAGAACCTTGCTGCCTCCGAGCAACCTGCGCACCCTGCCGGCCGCCCAGTCGGCCCGCATCGTGGCACCGGCGTGGCAACTGCAGACGATGTCGTGCAACTGCCAGTCGGACAGTTCGAAGAAGCGCTTGGCTTCGCCGTAAGTGTCCGATTTCAGGCCCGATGCACGCAGCAATGAATCATCGAAGGCAACGGTGATCGGCGACCCGGTTGCCCGTGCCTCATCGCGGAGCCTGGAGTTAAGATGCTCGGTACCGGTGAGCGCGGTCAGGCAGCGCGACGGATTCATTTCGAGCAGTTCCGCCCACCGTTCGACCCGTTGCTCTCTGGTCATCAGCAGAGCCGGCGCCATCGGATTGATGTCGGCGATCGACTGCAGTTCCTCAAGCGTTTGATGTTTCATGACTAGCTCCTGTTCTTAGCTTTGTTTTTAGCTTTCAGCGGCGTCCGCAGCCTGTCGTCTTCGACCTACGGTCTTCAGCTCGACGTCTGAGAGCTCGCGGCTAAGAGATCATGGGCGCGAGCCGCTCGGATTGCTCAAGCGACCTTCAGCTGACACCACGCAGCGGCATATAAAGCGAAAGAACCGTCATCGATCTCTAATGTTCCAACGGCAGGGGCAGATTTCGTGCGGCCGGCCACACAATGGGGTTAAGCCGGCGCAGATCGGCCGTGTAAAGCGTGTGCGCGGGGACGAGGACACGCGCCACGCATCGCTTCAGGACTTCACGGAAGGGCCAGAAAAAGCCCTGCAACAAAACCTAGTTTCAGCGGTTCCTTTTGTTTGGCGGAACCTATGTGCCCGACATTCGATAATGGGGTGAACCCAAAGCCCAGCGAAAAATGTTGGCGGATCGGCTGGCCAGGGAGACTTGTACCGGCGAGCAAGAAGCCGAGCGACTGATTGCTCATTGGGACCGATTGGAATTTGCTGCTTCGCGAGGCTAGGTTCCTGAAAGGGCGACACTAGAATGCCGCCGAAAGCACTGCCAGCTTCCAAGCGCCGCGATTGCCAGCCGGTCGCCGATCTGTTGTCATCGGAAAATGGCCGCGGAACTAGTGATCCTTGTTAATCCAGGCGAGATGACTGTTTTGCGCTGCATGTCGGCCCTGGAGATTTCGTAGCCGCTGCTTGAAAGCAGACGCTGCTAGCGAAAGGGCTGGACGTCTTGATTGCGCCAGGTCTGGCGCTTCGCTGATTCGTCTCAAACGACTCGGGTCGATCCTGTGCCGACCATCCGGCCAATGGCTTGGGGCTATCTTCCCTGTGCTTAACGGCTCTATGTTGAGAAGGACGGCGCTGATCTGGCTGCAGTAGGCTGGATTGAGGGAGCACGACGTGAGTGAGACCCGGAAAATAGCAGCGATTCTGGTCTCGGATGTGGTCGGCTACAGCCGGCTCGCCGGCGCGGACGAGGATCGCATCCTGGCGCGGCTGCGGGCGCTGCGCAGCGATCTGATCGATCCGACGATCGCCGTGCATCATGGTCGCGTGGTCAAGCGCACCGGGGACGGAGCCCTTGTCGAGTTCCGCAGCGTCGTGGACGCCGTGCGCTGCGCCATCGAGGTGCAGAATGGCATGGTTGAGCGCAATGCCGGGCTGCCGCCCGACCGCCGCATCGACTTTCGCATCGGCATCCATCTGGGCGATGTCGTGGAGGAGCGCGACGGCGATCTGATGGGCGACGGCGTCAATATCGCCGCCCGGCTCGAAGGCATTTGCGAGCCTGGCAGCATCTGTCTCTCCGAGCAAGCGTACTGGCAGGTCAAGGCAAGGCTCGACCTCGCAATCAACGATCGCGGCGCTGTGCAACTCAAGAACATCGCCGATCCGGTCCGAGTTTATTCGCTGCAAGTCGGAGTCCCCGCTCAGGCGAAGCCCGCTGTGCCGGAGAAGCCTTCGCCACAGCTCGCGCTGCCCGACAAGCCTTCAATCGCCGTGTTGGCGTTCCAGAACATGAGCGGCGATCCTGAGCAAGAATATTTCGCCGACGGGATAACCGAGGATGTGATCACCGACCTCTCTAAGGTCAGCGGTCTCATGGTGATCGCGCGCAATTCGAGCTTCGCCTATAAGGGCAAGGCTGTCGACGTGCGGCACGTGGCCCGTGAGCTCGGTGTCCGCTCGGTGCTCGAAGGGAGCATCCGCCGCGCCGGCAACCGTGTGAGAATTACCGCCCAGCTGATCGATGCGGAAACCGGCGGACACCTTTGGGCCGACCGCTTCGATCGCGAACTGAGCGACGTCTTCGCGGTCCAGGACGAGGTCACCCGGCGGATCGTTGACGCGTTGATGATCAAACTGAGCCCGAGCGAAGCCGCGATGCTTGGTGCTGTCAAAACGACCAGCAGCAAGGCACACGACTTTTTCCTGCTCGGGCGCGAGGCGCTGTGGGGGACCATCAGGAACCGTGACGTGTTCGAGCGCTCGACCGACCTGTTCGCGCAAGCGATCGCCCAGGATTCAAGCTATGGCGAACCCTATGCCGGCCTCGCAATGGCCGAGGTGCTCAACTGGCAGTTCCATTGGACGGACGGCTGGAGCGAGTCGCTTGAAAAGGCCGAGCGGCATGTCGACTTGGCCTTGCAGAAGAGTCCGCAGGTTGCCTTCGTGCACTACGTCGCCTCGGTCTTCTACTTGTGGAAAAAGGATCTCGCCAGATCCGCGGCTGAAGCGGACGCGGCGCTGAATCTCAATCCGAACTACGCTCAGGCGCACAACTCGCGCGGCATCGTCAACATCTATGGCGGCCAGCCCCTCGCGGCTATTCCCCATATCGAACAAGCCATCCGGCTCGATCCCGCGTTGAAGCAGCTATACATCCACTTTCTCGGCTCTGCCTATCTTGTCGCCGGCAAATTCGAAGCTGCCTCGGCGCTGTTCAGGGAGCGTATACAGCTCGCCCCGAAGACCGATCTCTCTCGTGCCTTTCTTGCTGTCGCGCTCGGTCATTTGGGCGAGGCCGAGGAAGCCGGCCGGGTCTGGCGCGAACTGATGGAGATCAATCCGAAATACTCCTTTGCCGAGCACGTTGGACGGCTCCCCTTCCGCGATCAGGCCGACATTGACCATCTATCCGAGGGCCTCAGCAAGGTTGGCCTCCCGGTTTAAATGCAAATTTGCATCGATTTGTCTGTCTTGCTGAAAGACATTGTCGCGCGTCTCCTTCCCGAGCTTCAAAAAAATACATGGGGCGTTCGCGTAAAGGGAGTCACGTCCGTCCTGGCACAAGGCCGAGTGCCAGCACTGGGTCGCCCTCGGCCACGTTCCATTCGAAGCCCGGACTACGGCAAACGTGGTCGGCTAGATGCAGAGTCCCTTGGTTTTATGGGGTAGCCCGAGCCTGAATCGTTCGAGGCTCGCTTTTTCAAATTTTTCAAATGTATTCAAAGGGTTTGAGGTTCTTGAGGGTCTCCAGCCTGCGACGAAATTGTAGGCGGAGCAGGAATGCTTGAGACTTGCGCCATTGTTAGTGTTGATCGGTGACGAGCGGCAGCTGCCCGCGAGAGTGCCCCTGATGCGGCCGAGACGTAAGTCCAGGCGAAATGATTTTGGGCCTTTTCGTCAGTCTTGTCCGTCTCATTGATGCACTCGTCACACGTAGCTCAATACTCGCCGTTTCGAAAGGCTTGGGAACGATGCTTGCGGTAAACGGCGGCAACGACGTGCAATTACGCTGGTTCCGACGTCGGCCACCGGGTCATATCCGCTCCTTACCGGTCCGACGGAGGCGTGCAACCGTTCAGATTGCGTCGTTCGCAAAGCAAAGACTTGCCTCGACGCTGAGCTCACTATGAGGCCTGGACCAAACCTGCACGACGGGCCGCCTTCAAAAATGCCCTTCTTGCTTGTTGCGGAGCCCGCCATCCGTCCAAGGAGTCGCGGCAAGTGCGGCAGGCAGCTCGATAGCTTGGTCCTCTCGCCCATTCTGGCCATTGGTCATGAAGGCACTCAAGTGCTTCCCAACTGCTGGCAACCACCCGCTCCCTTGAGGGTCTCACGCGCAGTCTCACTGGTTCGGAAAATCGAATATCCCTCATGGCTTTCTCCGCTCCCACGGACCGACTACATCGACTTGTTGTAGGGGCTTGTTGAAGCGGCTCCGAAGGTGCCGACTGCCTTGGCCGCGACGATGTCGCCTGCGTCTGGTACAAGCAGATCCATGCGGCGGGCGAAGGCAACAAAAGTGCTGCGAGCGGTTTCGGCATCCACCTCGCCGGCGAGGGCTGCCCGACAGGCATTGAGCGCGACGCCATGAGCAGGGTTTCGCTTCGATGGCGGCCATTCATCCAGCAGGACAAAGGCGTCTTTTACGCTTTGAATGTTGGTCGGAAACCCAAGACCCACGAGCACCCTCACGGGATGCTGAAATTGATTGTGTTCCATGCTTTCCTCCGTTTCACGTGATTGGCTCAGTCGATCGGAAGCCGTTCCCACGGCGCGTGCGCGATAGATTGCGTGCGTCGCGCCTTAGCCTGCCGAACTCCCGTTTCCAGGAGGGCCTTTGCTGTCGGTAAGATTCCGCGCGGCCAGAAACATCACCGTGTATGCCGCTTTGCGCCGGTCCCAACCCGCGGCCTCTGCTCTGTCGAGCAACTCGACCAGTATCGGGTCAAGCGCAACCTTCAGGTCTGCTTCGTAGTTCAGGTCGGTGGCCGCACGCGACGGCGGGGGGATTACGTTCAAGTTCATCACGTTCATGGCTCTACCCATTTGTCAGGGTGTCCGCGCCCACCGGGCGCGGACACAGCCGTTACCATCAGAAATCCATGCCACCAGCCGGCATTGCCGGAACGGCGGGTTCCTTCTTCGGCTTCTCGGCAACCATCGCTTCCGTCGTTACCAGCAGGCCGGCAACCGATGCCGCATCCTGGAGTGCGGTCCGCACCACCTTCACCGGATCGATGACGCCCTCGTTGTAGAGGTCGCCGAACGCGTTGGTCTGTGCGTTCCAGCCCCAGCCGAACTCCGGTTTCTCACGCAGCTTGCCGACGATGATCGAGCCTTCCGCGCCGGCGTTCTCGGCGATCTGGCGCACGGGCGCCTCGATCGCGCGGCGCACGATCTCGATACCGTGTTTCTGGTCCTCATTCTCGGCCTGCACGCCGTCCAGTGCCTTGGCGGCGCGCAGAAGCGCCACGCCGCCACCTGGCAACACACCTTCCTCGACCGCAGCGCGCGTCGCATGCATGGCATCGTCGACGCGATCCTTGCGTTCCTTGACCTCGACCTCGGTCGAGCCGCCGACGCGGATGACGGCGACGCCGCCGGCGAGCTTCGCCAGACGTTCCTGCAGCTTTTCCTTGTCGTAGTCGGAGGTGGTCTCCTCGATCTGCGCCTTGATCTGACTGACGCGGCCCTGGATCTCGTCCTTCGAACCGGCGCCGTCGACGATGGTGGTGTTCTCCTTCTCGATCGACACCTTCTTGGCGCGGCCCAGCATGTTGAGCGTGACATTCTCAAGCTTGATGCCGAGATCTTCCGAGATCGCGGTGCCGCCGGTTAGGATGGCAATGTCCTCCAGCATCGCCTTGCGGCGGTCGCCGAAGCCGGGCGCCTTGACGGCGGCGACTTTGAGGCCACCGCGCAGCTTGTTGACGACCAGCGTCGCCAACGCCTCGCCCTCGACATCCTCGGCGATGATCAGCAGCGGTTTGGACGACTGCACAACAGCCTCCAGCACCGGAAGCAGCGCCTGCAGATTGGACAGCTTCTTCTCGTGGATCAGCACATAGGGCTCTTCCAGCTCCACGCGCATCTTGTCCTGGTTGGTGATGAAGTAGGGGCTGAGGTAGCCACGGTCGAACTGCATGCCTTCGACGACTTCCAGCTCCGTTTCCGCGGTTTTCGCTTCCTCGACGGTGATGACGCCCTCATTGCCGACCTTCTGCATCGCTTCCGCAAGGAAGCGGCCGATCTCGGCATCGCCATTGGCCGAGATGGTGCCAACCTGGGCGATCTCATCATTTCTGGTCACCTTGCGGGCGTTGGTCTTCAACTCCTGGACAATCGCCTCGACGGCCTTGTCGATGCCCCGCTTCAGGTCCATCGGGTTCATCCCCGAGGCAACGGCCTTGGCGCCTTCCTTGACGATCGCCTGCGCGAGAACGGTCGCGGTCGTGGTGCCGTCCCCGGCGATGTCGTTGGTCTTCGAAGCGACTTCGCGGACCATCTGCGCGCCCATGTTCTCGAACTTGTCCTCAAGCTCGATTTCCTTGGCGACGGTGACGCCGTCCTTGGTGATGCGCGGGGCGCCGAACGACTTGTCGATGACGACGTTGCGGCCCTTGGGGCCGAGCGTCACCTTCACCGCGTCGGCGAGGATGTTGACGCCGCGCAGCATGCGCTCACGGGCGTCGGAATGAAATTTCACTTCCTTGGCAGCCATTGGATCACTCCTTCAATAGGCAGCTTCATTGACTGGATTGCGGTTGGAGCCTCTGTCAGGCGGCCTTCTTGACCGCCGCGGTCTGCTCGATCACGCCCATCACATCGCTTTCCTTCATGATCAGCAGGTCCTCGCCGTTGAGCTTGATCTCGGTGCCGGACCATTTGCCGAACAATATGCGGTCGCCGGCCTTGACATCGAGCGGCGTGAGCTTGCCGCTCTCGTCGCGCGCACCCGGGCCGACGGCGATGACTTCGCCCTCCTGCGGCTTCTCCTTGGCAGTGTCGGGGATGATGATACCGCCGGCCGTCTTCTCTTCGGCCTCGATGCGGCGAACCAGGATACGATCGTGCAATGGACGGAACGTCATGTTGTTCTCCTTCAGGACAAACAGATTTTTGAGGTTCCTCCACACCGGACCGGCAATATCGGGCCGGTGCAGGGCGTCGCGACCCCTTCCTCAGGCATCGCGCGCATATCGAGCTAGTTTTGGCATTTTCGAGTTTCAAGGGCTCGCCGGAAAAATTTTGGCAATCTGCATTTGAGAGTGCTAGGGACATGAATTCATGAAGCTATTTTCGCTGGGACGCGCGATTTCAGGTCTTGAAATTCGACCCGAACTCATCGAAATTTTTTGCGGTTGGAGTCCCGAAAGGGATCACTGTAACACCAACGGTGCCAAGGAGATTGTCAGGAAACGAAGACCATCGATGGAACGAACCTTGTCGAAAATGCCCTTGATCGCCCCTGAGGCCTCTGATCCTTCGCTTGACCGCCTGCTGTTCCCGGCGCGGCACTTTAATCACCCCGATGAGGTGGTGCTCGATCGTACGCTCGACATTCTGGAAAAGCGCGCCATTCTTGCATCATGGGCGTCGGATGCTTGCGCCGTCGAATCCATGCCTGCGTTGCGAAAACCACCTGGTGCTTCGAACCCGGTGACGTTCGACGCCGTCATGGATGCCCTTCGCCGACTGGACGATAGTCGCGCCGAGGTAGGCTGTGACCTCAAGGAGCGGCGGGTCCGAGATCGCCCGCAAAGACTTGATGCCTGAACGCGCGCGATAGGAGAGACGCATGGTCAGCAGGGAATTCCGACTGCAGATGGAGGGCTACGGTCTCACAACTGCGGAGATCCACTACCACCTTCCCGATCATCCAAGCCTTTTGCAGCTTTACGTTTGGCAGGAATACGATCTTGCACCGGAATTCCCAACCCTGAAAGGGTTTCTGGATTACTGGGAGCGCGAACTCGAAGGCGCGCTGCATTCCGTGCGCGTCGCCCATCACCGCCTGATCCGGCCTTCCGAATGGAAGGCCGTCGACGGCATCTTCACAGTTCAATAGCCGGACACGGGCCGGACCCGCCAAGCGGCAATAGGACAGGCTCCTTTGTAGTTGCCGGCATCCGATTCATAAAGGTGCCGTTCGTCTCGCCAGCTCCCCTTGAACTGAAAAGACGTGTTTCCAATCTTTTTCCCACGTGCCGAGTGCGCTTGCCGGATGTCGAACAGGAGCGGAAGGGATCACATGGAAACGATTTTCTTTGAAGATGCCGGTTCCGTCCTGGTTGTGCCAAGCTCGCCGGCATGGGTTTGCCGGGAACTGACATCGTCGCCGCACACGGTGAGGCAGGATCAGTTACCCACGGTTTGAAGGGAGGTCACTAATGGAAAGTGCGACGTTCAAACAGCCGGTTTTCGTAAGAGACGACGGCTACGGTGTCCAAAAGATCGGCTGTGTCATGGATGCGATAGAGTTTCTCGAAGAATGGCCGGTTGAAAGGCGCGGCCTCCTTCACGCAGCAGCGTCTGATGCATGCTACTCCGCCTACGATGGTCGGAAGTCTGTCGAGGCGGCGAACAAGGCCTTTACGACTTGGGCACGCAGGGTCGGTGTCATCGAGGACGTGCCCGTAGCGCCGCCGTGGATGACAGGGCCGAAGATCGGCAATGCAGACCATCTTATGGAAAGTGACGGCTGAATTCACTGCGGCGGTAATCTGCCGCCGCAGCATCAGAGTGGCGCGTCACCGGGGGCAACGGGCGCGGGAAAGCCAAGCCCCTTACTGTTGCCTGTTCATACATTTCGGATAACTTCTTCGGCACAAACAATTTGCCAAGCAGATCGCACGAAAGAGCGCGTCCGCCTGAATGGGAAGCCATAGACGGCATCTTCACCATTCAATGGCCGGCGCCCGGGTCCCCTTGGGCCGGATCCACCAGGTCGGCTTCGTCGTCGGGGTCGATCAGGTCGATCAGCGCTGCCACCCTTGTTCCCGGCAGCGGTCGTCCCTGGCTCATCAACGCCTCGTCACCGAAGGCCCAGGCCCATGCCTCTCTCAACTCCTCAAGCGAGGCACCGGACGCGATGATTTCCGCAATCGTCGCGTTGTCCACGGGTCCGAGGACCGAGACAACCTCTTGGCGTGTCATGGGCATCCTTTTCCTCCGTTCGAAATACCCGCGAAGCAGATGGGTATTCGATGGAGCGCTTGCCACCAGCCATTTCGAAGGCGGTCGCGAAACTGCCTTGGCGGTCCCTCTTGACGCAGCGGAAGTCAATTCCCAACTCATTCCTCGTCGGTCGCCGCACAAGGGGCCGATGTGTCAGGGAGCGCCATGCTTCTTGGCGTTCCCTCGTACCTATGTTGCTCCAAGGAGGATGTAGTTATGAGAACGAACCTGGACTTTTCCCCCTTCTATCGGTCGAGCATCGGCTTTGACCGCATCTTCAACCTGCTCGAAAACGCCAGCCCGCCACAGAACGCGGACAACTGGCCGCCCTATGATATCGCCAAGCTCGGCGAAGACACCTACCGCATTGTCCTCGCGGTCGCCGGTTTCGGGGAAGATGAGCTTACGATCACGCAGGAGCCAAATATGCTCGTGATCGAGGGCGCCAAGACAGAGAACGACGAGGTTCAGTACCTCCATCATGGCCTGGCGTTGAGGTCGTTCGCGCGCCGCTTCGAACTAGCCGATCATGTGACCATTGTCGGGGCAAAGCTCGAAAACGGTCTGCTGACTATCGACCTCAAGAAAGAAATTCCCGAGGAGATGAAGCCGCGCCGCATCGCGATCAATGTCGAGACCGACAAGAAGGCGGCGTCCAAGCGCATTGAAAGCGCGGCGGCCTGATTTTTGGCGGTCGGCCCGCACCCCGTCCTGTCGTGGGTGGGGTCCGGGTGCGACCCAACACGGAAAGGAGAAGGATCAAATGAGCGTACGTGACTTGCTTCCCTGGAGCCGTGGCAGCAGCCAGGCACCGAGCCTTTATCGCGGTGACGACATGGATCCGTTCCTGTCGTTGCACCGCAATGTCAACCGGCTATTCGACGAGGTGTTCCGCGGTTTTGACACGCCTTCGGCGCTGGGCCGCAGGGCCCCTCTCAACGGCACTTGGCCAAGCGTGGAGTTCTCGGAAACCGATCAGGAAATCCGGGTGACGGCCGAAATCCCTGGCCTCGATGAAAACGACGTCGAGGTCATGCTGGATGATGGTGTTCTGACACTTCGCGGCGAGAAGAAGGCGGAGACCGAGGACAAGGACCGCCAGTTCAGCGAACGCTATTATGGGCGTTTTGAGCGGCGCTTTAGTCTCGGCCGTGAGGTTGAAGACGACAAGGTGGCGGCGACGTTCAAGAACGGTGTGCTCACCGTGACATTGCCCAAGTCCAAAAAGGCGCAGGCAAACGCCAAGCGCATTGCAATCAACGGCAACAAATGACGGTCGCGAAGCAAGGCCGGGGCTCGATGAAGCCCCGGCCTTCGCAGATAGCGAGGATGGTCAAATGACGTCCAACAGCCTCAAATGAAAGAGCCGTCATGGGATGCTGAATCAACCTTGCAACCCCAGGGAGTTAACAAATGACCAGTCTGGCTTTCCTTGCCCCCGTGCAGGTTAAGACCGGTGACGTGAGACACGACATCGGATCGGTGCGGGAGGCGCTCGTATACTTGAATCAATGGCCGAAGGCCCGTCGGGGGCCGGTATACAACTGCGCGGTGAGGAGCTGCAACGCCGCAATCGCCGAGCAGATGACAACCGAAGAGGCGCGACAGGCATTTGTCAGCTTTGCCAGGATAGCCGGGGTGCTGGCCAGATCCGATTTTTCGCCACTGGCCGGGGCTGATCAAAAGCTGTCCGTTTCTGGGCGCAGTCTCTGACCTTCAGTTCAGGACTTCTCTGGGGCGCGTATAGGCCAGTGAAATTGGACTGGACGAGGTCGATAGCGGAACCACACGGAACGACCCACCAAAATACCCATCTAATGAGGCGGCAAATCACGGCTGCTTCACGCCACAATTATTCTTCGACGCATCTGCGGAATAGAGAAGTGAGCGACCTCTAGGCCAAGTTCTTCGGCATATTTCGCGATATAAGCGAGCAGCTCCCAGCCAACGCCCAGATGCTTGCGATCCGCGCGAATGCAGATCGCAACCTCGCCGGTTCGGTCGGCTCGATCGCTTGCCAGCGTCGCAATGGCGATCAGCATCCCGTTGGTCGAGAAGGCCAGAAAATTATGGATATGGGTGGTAAGTGTGTTTCCGTCGTCATCTGGCCCTTGAACTGAGGCCGGTTCTGCGGCGTCATTGTCGTCTTCTTGAGCTGGCAGGCACCCTCATTCGCCGGGGCTATCTCGCTGACGTGTTCACTAGGGCTCACCGCGGAACGCATCGGTTCGGTGAGGAGCAGCGGAAGCTATCTGCGCGCGGCTGGTAGTCCCTAGCCGCTTGGCTGCATCAACAAAGCGGCCCCCGAAAAGCCTCCACGTCGATATTCAGCCTTGAGCAACGCCAGCCCTTGAATTCACTCCCTCAAGTAAGGCGAGCAAGCCCCTCAGAATTTCGATTGGCGGCGGCGGGCAGCCTGGAATGTGCAGGTCGACGGGCACCACCTCCGACACTCCGCGCACCACGGCATAGCTGCCAGCGAAACAGCCGCCGTTCTTGGCGCAATCTCCGAGTGCGACAACCCATTTGGGGTTGGGTGTTGCGTCGTAGGTCCGCTTCAATGCCTCGCGCATGTTTTTTGTGACCGGGCCGGTGACAAGCAGTACATCGGCATGGCGCGGCGAGGCGACGAACCGGATTCCAAAACGCTCGATATCGTAGAAAGCGTTGTTGAGCGCGTTCATCTCAAGTTCGCAGCCGTTGCAGGAACCGGCGTCGACCGCCCGGATCGCCAGGCTTCGCCCCAATCGCTTGCGAGCAGCCCCATCGAGGGCGCGTGCAAGTTCGTCGACCGCGGCGTTGCTAGCCAACGGCGGACGCTCGGTGAGAGCGGGGCGTATCAGGCTTTCAAAAAGAAGCTTGCGCATGACGGCGTGCCTTCAAAGATCATGGCCCGAATAAGAGCAATTGAACGATTTGTTGCACAGCGGGAAGTCGGCGACGATGTTCCCCTCGATCGCCGCCTCAAGGAGGGGCCATTGAAACCATGACGGATCACGCAGGTGACAGCGCTCGACCAGGCCGCTTTTGCCAATACGCAGCCAGGCCAGAATGTCGCCCCGGAAACCTTCGACGAGCGCCATGCCTTCGTGCGGGCCGCTTGTCTGCGCAAAGTCGACACGGATCGGTCCGCCCGGCAGCTGTCGCAGGATTTGCTCGACCAAGGACAGGCTTTGCTCGACTTCGTGAATGCGAATCCAGACACGGGCGTTCACGTCGCCTTCCTGGAGGAGAGGCACATTGAAGGTGAGCGCGTCATAGGGAGGATAGGCCAGACTCCGGCGCGCATCGAAGTCCCGACCGGAGGCTCGGCCGACATACCCTCCGGCGCGATATTGTCGAGCGAGTTCCACCTTCAGCCGCCCAGTTGCGACTGTCCGATCCTGCAGCGACGCGGTGTTGTCGTAGAGCTCGACAAGTGCAGGAAACCGCTGCCTGATCTCTGCGACGAGAGACCAAACGGCTGTCGTCCCCTCGTCGGTCAGGTAGGTTGCCACTCCTCCAGGCACGATGCGGTCGCGCATCAAACGATGGCCGAAGGCAGCATCGCTTGCCCGCAATACGCGCTCGCGCAGCACACCACAGTGGGCATGCATGAGCGCGAAGGCAGCATCATTGCAGATGGCGCCGATATCGCCCAGATGGTTGGCCAGACGCTCCAGCTCAGCCATGAGCGCTCGCAGCCAGACCGCGCGCGGCGGAGCCTCGACGCTCAGCGCCGCTTCGACCGCACGTGCAAATGCCAGCGAATACGCTACGGTACTGTCACCGGAGATTCTGCCCGCCAGTTTGGCGGCTCGGTCGATATCGGACCCCGCCATCAGGCCTTCTATGCCCTTGTGCGTGTATCCGAGGCGTTCCTCCAGCCGGACGATCGTTTCGCCGCTCGCTGTAAACCGAAAATGCCCTGGCTCGATGATGCCGGCATGCACGGGCCCGACAGGAATCTGATGCAGGCTTTCCCCCTCGACAGGCAGGAAATGGTAGGGGGACGCCGTCGCAGCAGACGTCCGGACGCGTGCACTCAACGGATAGCTGACGCCCCAATGGCCATGATCAAGCCACGGCCGGGTATCGGGCGCGCCTTGTGGCAAGAGCCCGAACAGGTCCGCGGCCGCACGTTCGAGGCGCAATGCGGGCGAATGCAGCCGGCCGACCGACGGGTAACGTCCATCGGGACATACCAGGCTGACAACGCCGATGTCCCCGGCGGCCTCGTCGAGTAGTGCCATGTGGACGGTGCCTGGCTCGCCCCAGAGACCGAGCAAGCTCCAGTGACCCTCAGCCAGCTGCTCGACGGCAAAGCTCCATTTTTTCGGAGTTACAACTGCGCGCGACCATGGGAAATGGTTGTCGACACGTTTGCCAGTAAGGATGAGATCGATCAGTGCGGGCATGTTTTTTCTTCCGTCCGCGTCATCCTAGCAGGTTGGCGACATGCTGGAACCATATGACCAGCGGTGGTGGCAGATAGATGCCGGCGGCAAATACCAGCGCCAAGTGGGAATACATCGGAACGTAGGAGGCCTCGGCGGGCGCGGTGCTGCCGCGCGGTTCGCCGAATGCGATGCCGGTCAACCGAAGCAGCAGGGCGCCGAAAGCGAGCAAAATCCCGAACACCAGCGGCATCGCCAAAAGGGGGTGCCTTGCAAATGTCGAACTCACGACCAGGAATTCGCTCATGAAGATGCCGAGCGGAGGGAGGCCGGCAATGGCAACGACGCCGATGACGAGCGCCCAGCCAAGCCCCGGATGCGTTTCCGTCAACCCCCGGATCTCGGCAATGTTCTGTGTTCCCTTGATCTGAGCGATGTGGCCGACCGTAAAAAAGATCGCCGACTTGGTCAGGCTGTGCATGACCATGTGCAGCAGTCCGGCAAAATTGGCGAGCGGGCCACCCATGCCGAAAGCGAACACGATGATGCCCATGTGCTCGATGGAGGAATATGCGAACAGACGTTTGATGTCGCGGCGGCGGTAAAGCATGAAAGCTGCGAAAACAAGCGACGTCAGCCCCATCGTGATCATCAATGGCCCGGGCGAGATCGCCTCCGGGCTTGCGGCAAGCAACAGCTTGAAGCGCAGCACGGCATAGAGCGCGACGTTCAACAGCAAGCCCGACAGCACCGCGGAAATCGGCGTAGGGCCTTCCGCGTGCGCGTCGGGCAGCCAGGCATGCAAGGGTGCAAGGCCAACCTTCGTGCCGTAACCGAGCAGCAGGAAGACGAAGGCAACGTTGAGCAAAGCCGGGTCGAAGCGCGCTGCGTGCTCGATAAGCACTGTCCAGACCATGGCATTGGTGCCTTCGCCAACAACCGGCTGCGCGGCCATGTAGACGAGGATGGTGCCGAAGAGGGCAAGCGCGATGCCGACGCTGCCGAGTATGAAATACTTCCAGGCCGCCTCCAGCGCCTCGTGCGTGCGGTAGATGCCGACCATGAGCACGGTGGTCAGCGTGGCAAGCTCCACCGCCACCCACATCAAGCCGATATTGTTCGACACGAACGCCAGGTTCATGCCGAACATCATGATCTGGTACATCGCGTGGTAGAAACGGAGGTTCGGCGCGGTCAGCCGTCCGGTGTCCAGCTCATGCGCAATGTAGGAGGCGCTGAAGACACTGGTCGTGAAGCCGACGAACGTGTTGAGCACGATGAAAACGATATTGAGATCGTCGACGAGCAGGTATTGACCGGGCGGTGGCCGAACCGTGACGAAAAGCGATACTGCGGCGAGCAAGGTCAGCAAGCTCGCGGCGACATTGAGGCCAGCCGCCAGCCGATAATTCGGCAGCGCCGCCAGAAGCGCGGCCGCGACGACTGGTATCAGCAAAATGGCGGCCACCGCATCGAGGGAAAACGCGGTCAACGGTGTTCTCCCCTGTAGTCGTCGAGCGCGCCGACATCGACCGAGTCGAACCTCTCGCGGATGCGGAACAGGAAGACACCGATGACGATGAAGGCGATGAGGATCGAGAAGGCGACACTGATCTCGACGACCAGCGGCATGCCCTTGGCCCCCGTGGCGGCAAGGACCAGGCCGTTCTCGAGCGACATGAATCCCACCACCTGGCTGACGGCATTCCGCCGGGTGACCATCACCAGGAGTCCCAGCAGTATTATGGACAGCGCGAAGGCCAGGTCCTCGCGGGCGAGGGGGGCGGCGTAGGGGGTGACCCTCAGCATCAGGACCATGGACAGGGTCACCAGCCCTATTCCCGCGAGCATGGTCGAACCGATCCCGACCGCCGTCTCGATATCGCGATGGATGCCGAGCCGCTGAATGATGCGATGAAGCCCGACGGGAATGATGATCGCCTTGAAAATGAGGGCAATCGCCGCCGTGACGTAGAGATGATGCGCGTCCTGGATGTAGGCCTGCCAAGCCACCGACAGGGCGAGGACGATGGCATGAACCGCAAAAACGTTGATCAGTGCAAAGAGGCGATCCTGGTACAGCATCATGAAACTGACCAGCACCAGGCCACCGGCCAGCAGATGAGCGATGTCGAAGGTGAGGCCGTTCATCAGAGGCTCCTCGAGACGAACCGCAGGAGCGTGGCAAGCAGGGCGAGCATGAGCGCTGCCCCGAGGAAATCCGGGACGCGGAAGACACGCATCTTGGCGATGGCAGTCTCGAACAAGGCGAGGAGAACGCCGCTCGCGGCAAGCTTGCAGATGTAGAAAATGACGCCCAGAACGTAGGCCCAGGGCCCGGCCCCGGTGGTCACGAGCCCCCAGGGAACGAAGACACAGGAAATCAGCGAGACGTAGAGCAGAAGCTTCAGGAAGGCCGCGAAATCGATCATCGCCAGATGGCGACCGGAATATTCCAGGACCATCGCCTCGTGGATCATGGTCAGCTCCAGATGCGTCGCCGGGTTGTCCACCGGTACACGGGCATTTTCCGCGATTGCCACCATGACGAGAGCGATCAGTGACATTCCGAGCGATACCCGCAGGCCAACCTGCGGCGAGCCCATGAAAGCCGCCACCGTGGACAGTTGCGTCGCTCCGGCAACGAGTGCCAGGCTGAACACGATCAGGAGCATGGCGGGCTCGGCCAGGGAAGCGATCATCACCTCGCGGCTGGCGCCGATGCCGCCAAAGCTCGTGCCGACGTCCATCGCCGCCAGCGCAAGGAAGAACCGTGCGCTTCCAAGCAGCGCCACGATCGCTATGAGATCGGCGGTCCAACTGAACTCGAGGCCGGTGGCGAATGTCGGGATGAGCGCGGCGGCGACCCAGGTGAAGGCGAAAATCAGATAGGGTATGACGCGAAACAGCCAGGATGCATTGTCGGCCAGAACGACCTCCTTGCGCATGAGCCGCAAGAGATCGCGATAGGGCTGGATGAGAGGAGGGCCCTGGCGCCGCAACAGCCTTGCCTTCACCTTGCGGACGAAGCCGGTCAGGAGCGGTGCCAGCAAAAGCACCAGCAACATCTGCGCGCCCTGAACGGCCAACTCAAGGATCAGGGCCATAGTGCGAGCACCAAAAGCAGGACAATGAGAAAGAGAAATACAAGGGTCAGGTAGCGCCTGATCGTCAGGAACTGCAGATGATTCAGGTGATCGGTCGCAAAGTCGAGGGCCTTGCCAATGGGCAGATACAGCGTCTCCCAGATCGCGTCATGGATTTCCAGATTGAAGCGGGCCGGACCGGTATCGCCGGGTGCCGGCATTTCGACCCTTTCAGTCGCGCGGAACACGAATGTGCCGAAGACCCGGCGGATAGGCTGTGCGAAGCTGACGCCCGTGTACTGCGAGCCCGGGACGGCATCGGCGAAGCCACAACCCCAGGCGGGACCGCGACGGAGTGCGTGCGAGGCGAAGCGATGGATGACATAGACCGCGGCGGATGCGGAAATGGCGATGAATACAAACACCAGCAGGCCGTTGTAGGAACTGCGGCTCTCGGCGATTGGCGCGATCGAAAGCCAAGGTTGCGCCATCTGCACCGGCATGCGGCTGCCGATGAGCGAAAGCGTCACGGGGGAAAGGCCATCTATAACAAAGCCCGGCAGAATGCCGGCAAGCAGACAGAGCGCGGCAAGGATGAACATTGCCGCCAACGAGTAGCGGTCGGCTTCGTGCGCGTGTTCCACCGCCGAGGTCCGTGGCCGGCCCAGAAACGTAATTCCGAAGGCCTTTACGAAGCAGGCCGCGGCCAGCGCCGCCGACAGCGCCAGCAGGCCGCCGACCGCGGGCACCATCACCTTCAGGGCCCATTGCGGCAGATCCGGGCTTTGCAAGACAGCCTGGAAAGCCAGCCATTCGGAGACGAAGCCGTTGAAGGGCGGAAGTGAGGAGATCGCCACGCAGCCAACGAGAAAGACGAAGCTGGTCTGCGGCATCCTATGGATAAGACCGCCCAGCTTCTCCATGTCCCGTTCGCCGGTTGCGGTGAGCACGGCGCCGGCGCCGAAGAAAAGCAGGCTCTTGAAAAAGGAATGATTGAGGACGTGGAACAGCGCGGCGGTGAGCGCCAGCGCTGCGGCCGATGGCATCGCATTTGCCCTGAAGGCCAGCGCAAGGCCAAGGCTCACGAAGATGACACCGACGTTTTCGATGGTGCTATAGGCAAGAAGCCGCTTCAGGTCCTTTTCCATCAAGGCGTGAAGAATGCCGAGAACCGCCGTCAGGCCGCCCAGGAAAAGCACGACAACGCCCGACCACCATGCCGGCTCGCCGAGCAGGTCGAAAATAACGCGTATGAAGCCGTAGATAGCGACCTTGGTCATGACGCCGCTCATCAGGGCCGAGACGTGGCTTGGCGCGGCCGGGTGAGCGAGTGGCAGCCATACGTGCAGCGGTACCAGGCCAGCCTTGGAGCCGGCGCCCAGCAACATCAGAGCCAGGACGAAAACCGCGACGGGCGGAGTAGAGGAGGCGGCACGCATCGCTTCGAACGTGTAGTTTCCGCTCGGGCCAGCCAGCAGGCCGAAGGCAAGCAGCAACGCGAGCGTGCCGAAGCTCGCCATCACCAGATAGATGTAGCCCGCCCGCGCATTGTCCTGCTCGCGATGGTGCGCCATGACGAGCGCCCAGGAGGCAAGGGACATGAATTCCCAGGAAAGCAGGAAAGTGAAGGCGTCATCCGCCAGCACGACCAGATTCATCCCGGCTAGGAAGGCAGGGAAGAACGGCAGCACCCGATGCGGCGCAGACTCATGTCTGCCGTAGCCGAGGCCGTAAAGACTGGCCATGGTGCCGCCGAAGTTCACGACGACGAGGAAGAAGGTCGAGAGCGCGTCCAGACGGAAATGGGCGCCAATCCATGGCAGCCCAAGCGGCAGCGCGGCAGTCGACGGAGTCACGGGATCGTCGGCGATGCGGCTGGCGAGAACCAGGAGCACGGCCGCCGATATGCCTAGTGTCAGGCTATAGATCAGGCGCGTTCCTGCGTCCGATCTACGGCTTCCCGCAGTCGCAATCACCGCAGTCCCCAGGAGCGCGGCAACGCCCCACAGGAGAACTGCGGCCCCCGAAATCACGCCACACTCCTCACGGGGGTTTTGGCGTCCGCCTCGGCCCCTCCTAGAATCTTGGCGGGATCAAAATCTGCTTTCAGCCGCACGCCGCGCCCGCCGATTTGGCTGGAGGCGCCTTCAGCAATCAATTCAACGCCGGCCAGGTCAAGCGCCCCGATCAGCTTCATTAGAGAATCTACATTGCCCCGGATAATCGACTCGCTGGCTTCCATACGCTGTATCGTCGGCACGGAAAGGCCAGACAATTCGGCAAGCCTGCGCTGGTCGATGCCAAGGAGCGCCCTCGCGGCACGCAACTGTGGAGCGGTTATCACGGTCGCATTCCCTTTTTGATCAGCTTTGAGATATTATCTCTACGCGCTGCAGCATATATTAAAATGCCGGGCATTCAATTAATGATGCGTGACGCATCTGTCTTGAAGTTGTAGAAAACTGAGTGACACGAGCCGGGAGGCTCTGGGCCTCGCCCAGCAGTTGTTCTGCAACTGCGAAGCGGAGCCTGCTGCCGGAGGCCCCCCCGCGGCTCCGCTGGACGGGTCTGACAAACGGAAACCAGCCGAGCGGCGGACTTAGGAATTGGCTGTGATGACAAAGTCATGATCCGGGTTGCGAAATATCATACCGATTTCGGCAATATCGAGGTTCTGCGGAGCAAGGACTCCGGTTCGTTCATCTATCGTCAGGGTGGCTGCTATCAAAGCGAGTGCGATCCGAGCGGCATCAGCGTTGTGCCCTACATCCACGCGATCTTTGGTCTTCTCGCACAGGCGCAGGTGTCTGATGTTCTGATGATCGGCTGTGGAGGTGGCAGCCTGGGCACGATGCTGGATAGGGTTGGTGTGCGTGTTACGATCGTCGACATCAATCCCAAGGCTTTCCAAATCGCCCGGAAATATTTCGGGCTACCTCTTGGCGTTCACTGCTGCATCTCCGATGGGCGGGACTTTTTGCGCGCCGGCCGTCACCGCTACGACGCAATCGTTATGGACGCATATTCCGGGGGGCGCATCCCAGATCACTTGTGCGCCGAGACATTCTTCGGCTTGGCGCAGACGCGTCTCCAGGATTCTTCCGGTATTCTGATCGGCAACGTTCATGCTCGTCACGACCTCGACATCATGCCGGATCGCGTTGCCGCAAAGCTCGCCAATATCTGGGCGGATGTGAGACTGCTCGATATTCGCGGCATTCCGGATCGCAACGCACTCGTCATGGCGGGCAAGGTGCGGGATCTCGTCCAGCCAGTGCTGCTGATACCGCCGTCGGTCGGAGCCGACGAGATCGAACATGAGCTCGGCTTGCTGGCATTCAGGCCGTGGCGCGGACCGCGACGGGCTGCCTAAGGTGCGGCGCCACTGACAAGGCTGAGCAGAACGCCAAGTTCAATAGGGCTCTCGATTGCTTCTCTCACGAGCCAGTTGCGAAGGTGCTGCACCGCGAGCCGCTGCAACGCGTCGGAGGGGGCAACGGGATATTAGGCGAACCGTGTTGGCCATCGAACGGCAATCGCCCGCACCAACCGGTTCGCACGCAGGTCATCGTCAGCATAGACATTGCGCAGAAACGCGAGCCCCTGACCGGACACGGCAGCTCTGACCGTTGGAGCCGCAGCTGGCGCGTTAGCGGGCGGCTATCTCTTCGATCTCACTCTACGTGAGGAGTGGGTATGGCTGAGTTCGCTCGCTCTTGCCGTTGGAGCCGGTCTTATCGTGTTCGTGCTTCAGGATAGCTGCCGAAATTTAAGAGCAGCGCCTTCGCGAATGTGGCGCCAAATCCGGAATGTGGCACAGCTTTGTCGAGCTACTGCCAGAGCCGCCTCATGCGAATGGAGAGATCCTCCAAGACTGGCATTGAGGCCAGCACAAGGAGAATGGCCGCGAGAAACAACGTCGCTGCAAAGCCAATGTGTTTGAAACCCACAGCGCCGATGACGCCACCGACAAAGAACAATGCCACAAGCGACGCGAGCAGTCTCAGCTTTCTCCGGTCTGCTCTTACGAAGAGTCTGTCCGAGTCGTTGCCTGAGATGTTCCAATAAAGCAGCTTGCCAAGTTCGATGCCCATATCGGTCACCAGGCCCGTGACATGCGTCGTCCGGATTCTGGCTTCCGACAGTTTGGTTATGATGGCGTTCTGCAGCCCCATGATGAAGCAAAGCAGCATCACCGTCATTGGCACGAACAGCGCTTCGTGACGTGCAAGATGGCTGCCGAGCAGACCGAAACACATCAGCAGGATCGCTTCCAGGACAAGCGGGAACGCGTATTCGCTCTGCAGACCCTGCCGCCGTCCCCAGTTGACCAGGACTGCCGAACAGGCAGCACCTGTGACAAATGACAACAAGGCCCCCAATCCGGAAAGTGCCAGTCCGACATTGCCCAGTGCCAGGTGGTCGGCCATCGATGAAACGATGCCGGACATGTGGGAAGTGTACTGCTGAACTGCCAGGAAGCCGCCAGCGTTGGCAGCTCCTGCTATGAACGTCAGGAAACGGGCGAGATGCCGATCCGTTCTTTCGCTTCGTTCCCTGCCAGTCAACCGGCGCAGATATAGGATCATGGGCAAACCCCGCCTTTCCACGTGGAAAGGCGGGACCGCAAGCTGACGTGCCGGGAAAGACTCATTGTGTTTCTTGAGCAGGGAAGACAAAGGCGAGGGCGGGTGAATGCGTGGCGCCGAGGGTATGCTTTTGTACGGCCTAGTTTGGCCTGCCAAGCAGCGTGTCCGGATGGCGGAACCTGACGCCACGGCCGCCATCGTCGCTACGCACATGTTCGCTGAGAAGTTCGACGCCGGCGCGGCTCAGCGCGTTGATCACTTTCATCAAACTGTCGACAACGCCTCGCACATTGCCCTGGCTGGCTTCCATTCGTTGGATCGTCGGCAGCGAGACGCCCGCCATTTCCGCTAGGGTTTTCTGGTCGATGTTGAGAAGGGCGCGGGCAGCACGAAGCTGGGAAGCAGTGATCATAGAGGCATCAGCGTTTGAATATGAGAAATGATATTCTTCATGGTATCACTGACGTATGAAACATCAATACAAAGTGAAAAAATATTGAACCACCCTTGGCACAGGGAACCTCGGCGATTATCGTATCCGCATGACTCAACGCTACAAACCCTTTCAGGAGCCGACAGACACCTGGGCTGTCAACGATGCCTGGACCGGGCGGCCTGCCGAGATGGGCAGCCGAACCATTGTTGGAATGAACCAGCACGATGCCGAGGAACTTGCCGATCTCCTCAACGGGCTGGATGCACAAAAGCAGGAAGCGAAATCATGAAGGCCAAAGACAGCAACGGCACGCCGCTGAGCGAAGGGGATTCCGTCACGCTCATCAAGGATCTCAAGGTCAAGGGCACGTCCGTCACCCTGAAACGCGGAACTCTGATCAAAAACATCCACCTCACGGGCAATGAAGATGAGGTCGAGTGTCGGGCCGAAAAGGTCAAAAACCTGGTTCTACGGACGGAGTTTTTGAAGAAGGCGTAGGAAGCGATCGCTTCGAGGGGCGATGTTGTCTTGAGAGTTGTCAAGGAGTGCGATTTTAAGCACGGCAAGGGCGCGGTTTTCCCGACAATTTTGTAGATTGTATTGAAGACGCATCCGTCCGTCCTTCCGGGCCCGCCATGACCGTTGATTTTGTTGATGAAAATTGCTGTCGGTTCTTGCCGCGAAGCGACCCGGACCGAGCCCATGGTGCCGAGCTCCGAAGTTGATTGGGCAGCGCCGCAGCCAGCTCGACACCCCAAGCTCCACGAAGTTTGTCGTTTCCGACTGCACCAAGCTCGGGCCGGCAGACACAACCCCTCGACGGCCCGCGAAGCAGCAGGATCTACCGCTACTCAGTCAGCCTGCCACTGCGGTGCCCGAGCGCTTGCTTCGCAGCATACATGGTCGGCGAGCGCTTGCCGGGCAGGTTCGCCTCCAGAACAAGCTGTTCGACAAAGCCCTGGTTCATTTCGAATTCGACGCATTGGTCAAGCTTATCGACAATCCAGACCCTGTAATAGTCTTTCTTAAGATCATATCCGGAATCATCGCCGGGTATCTGTAGCGGAGGTGCCGGTATCAACATGATCTTTGGTTTTGGTAGATCGTATGTGTGCCCCTCATACGCATATCCGAATATTACTCCACAGCTATATTTCTTCGAATCTTTCTTAGTTGGTTGCGTGTCGATCGCGCTTAAAAGTAACATATAATTATCTAATACAGATTTAATAAAAACGTAAGAACTTTCTTGCTTGGTAATTCCTTGATTCTCGAACATTGTTTTTATCATCTGCAGCAATTCTTCATAATTATTGTCAGGAGTGCTTTCCGCCAATTTGGAAAAAGTTATGGCGTACTGACCTTCTTTTACAATAGTGTTTATATCTCCAAATTCATTTTTGTCTTCTGGCTTTGGTACTCCAGGAACCCCGTAGAGCCGCACCTGCGTTGCATTGAACGCTCCGTGCAAATCGGTCGTCGTATATGTAGGACGGTGATAGTCGTCGCTCATGATGCTTCTCCTCGCTTCGGCAATTCAGTTCATGAAATTTCTCGCCACCTGAAGTTTTCCTCGAACTTGGCGCCCAGCGCCGGCGCGATGCGGCTGCCGGCTTCGGTAATGGCCATCGCGGCATTCTCAAAGGTCAGATCGTCTGCGTCGAGGCTGGACCAGGTCCGGGCAAGGGCCAGCGCCACATCGTCGCGCGCCCGGGTCAGCGCGCTTTTGAACAGGAACGGCCTGGCACGGAAGGCCAGCGCCGTGAAATTCGAGATGCGGTGCATGGCGGCCTCGTCGATATCTCTAATATCGATATCGAGAAGCCGTCCGTCGGCTAGTCCATCACCCACGAGATTCGCGTGGTAGATGTCGACGATCGTATCGAATACGGCCCCCGTGAAGGGCCGCGACCTGTCATGGATTTCGTCGGAGACTTCAGACATGCGGCGCGAATTGCTGGCGAGGCGAATCTGCCGGTCGCCGATCAGTTCGGCAATGCGGTTGAGCTCGTTCAGGACGAGGAGGTTGCCGTCGCAGTGGCGGAGCAGCCGGTCGAGGCCGCTGTCGAAATGCAGGAAGGACAGAAGCGACGTTATGTCGGCGCTCGCCTCATGGAACGACGCGAAGTCGCCGGTCTTCAAGCCATTTGCCGGCACCCCAAAAAGGGAAAACAGAATCGCATGGCCGACCTCATGCGCAATCGTATCGAAGTTGAGGGCATAGGGATAAGTTCGGCCGTCGGGCGCCCTGTCCACGCCGAGTTCCAGATAACCGTAGCCAGATTGGGCGTTGTTCCAGTCGACCCACGGAATGATCTCCAGCCGCTCATAGGTTTCGGCGAAGTACCAGGTAATCGGCCGCCCAAGGTAGCTCTCCCAGATGTCCAGGACCCTGCTGACCGCCCCGAAGGCGTGTGCCGCCAGGAACTGACGTGAATTCAATGAAAGCTGGTCGAAGTGACCGTCGTAGGCGGGTTCCGCCGGCGGGAAGGCCTCGCCAACGAAGGGCGGCAGATAGGGATACTCGTAAGGTTCCTTGTCGAGAAGCGGATCGCGGACATAGATGCGGTGGTCCTCCGGACCGGCGCGTAACCGGCCCGGCGGGGTCGATATCCAGACGGTCTCTGGTGTGCCGTAGTCGGCAAGGTGGGGCACCTGGGGGAATAGAAGGAAGCGCGTGCCGACGGAACGACTTTGGTCGCTGGATCGATCGAGCGTTCCTATTAGCTCAGCCCCTCTCATTCTAATACATTAGCAATTTTTAATACATTAGCAAAATGCCAAACGCATCGTATGTTGAGATTGAGAATTCTCGCCCTGATGCTCTCAAATCTCTAACCCGGCTTCGTCGAGATCCTTAAAGAAAGCGGCCGTCAATTGGAAATCCGGCAGGGGTGCGGGCTCCTTGAATAAGCCGTGATGCAATAGCCGGAGTGCATCGCGCGCATCCTGCTTCTTTTGCTGAACGAATGTTGCGGCGAGGATCTCCTGATATTTCTCGACAACGAGATCACCTTCGCATGACAAGGCGTCACCGACCATGCGGGCGAGCGTGCGCTGGCGAAAATTGAGAGCTTGCGCGGCGCGCTCCAGGCTGGCTCTGTATTCAGCCGAAATAATGCCTCGACGGCAGGCCCTGCGAACCGTCATGCGAAGATCGATCAGCGCGTGGGTTATGGGCGCGGAATTTACCTCCCATGGTCCGTGCAGCACGGCCACTGCATCGTCAGGCGCAAACGCAAAACGACGATACCACCGGTAGATGAGCCCCACGCCCTGCATGTATGGAAAGAGTTCCGCGGCGCGAAGTGCCCCCATGCTCGCTGCGCCGATTATCGGAACACCTTTCGCTATTGCCCAAAGGATTTCCTTGTGCCTGACCGCCGGCTCCGACTGAAAGCCGCCGTCGATGATGACTATCGCGCTCGGATCAAAATGCTGCACGGCCGCAATGATCGAACCCTGCACAGCCGGCGGAAGGCAGATCGCCTCCACGACTTCCAGCACTTCGCCCTGTGACAGGGTGGGACCGGCAAAGACCAGCTTGGGACGCATTTGCCTAGCCATGCAACAGCGGCTTTAAGGCCGGTATGATGATCCTGACGACCGACAGGTCGCAGAGCGGCCTCGTATCGAGCTGGATCATGTACACCGCGTCGATGCCTGCGCCCTCGATCTGTGCGAGAAGGGCGGACATCCTATTTCCCGCGCTGGGGTGGTTCTGTCCGGCAATCGCATGGAAATGGACGTCGCGAGGGCCGTCGGACAGGAGGCGTCGGTGCGCCGCAATTTTTTGCCAATCGGGATATCTTGGATAGGACACACGCGTCAGGTCATCACGGGCGCCGGAGATCGCCGTCAATCGCGACTGCGCCGCCTCGTAGATTGCGTGAACGATCGCGGACGCGGCATCGAAACCTGCCGCCGAGCCCTCTGCCGGATGGTGAAGAATTGCAGTTTCCGGTGGCCGATCCTCCATGAGATGGCACCAGATCACCGGCAGTCCCAGCGGCGAGGGGGCGTGCCAAAGCCCCACCAGCAGGCCTTTGGCTTCCAGGCTTTCGAGAAGGCCCGCAACTGTCGGATCGTCGATCGTTCTTGGGTCGATTCGACGGCGCTGGAAAAAGCCATGGATTCGCTCCGCCCGCGTGAGTGCGTCGCGCTCGATGCATTCCATTATCCCGTGCAGGATAGAGTCCGTTTCCTTGAAGGAGGCCGCCAGGCCAGACGTCGATGAAGCGAAGATTTCCTCGTGGGGCCGCGGCGGGAACACGTAGGCAGTGTGTACAAGCTCGAATGGGACCCAATCCTGCAAGCCACCCTTGAGGATATTCTCGGCATGAATCCAAGCTATGTCCCTGCTGCGCCAGCCCGCGTCGACACCAGGCTGGAGATGGGCTTCGAATCTTTCAGGAGGAATATTCAGGGAGTCTGCGGAGGCCGCTATGGGGTCGTAGTGCGTCAAGCGCTCGGCAAAGCAGGACTCCGCGGCCTCGAGAATGGCCGATACCGCAGCTTCGGTTACGGTCGGTCCCTTGCCTTGCGAAACGGAATTTAAAAGGGAGAAAGGCCTGACCGCCTGAACCACGGGTATGTCGAGCACGTCGAGGCCTGTGATGTCGGCAATCCGTGTGATGCCCAAGAGCTCACGCATCGTCATTAGCCGCATGAGCGCTTCGCACGGCGGAGGACCCGAGCGCTCGTATCGTTCCAGCATGGAGGCTTCCCGATCTCCCAGCCGCGCGGGCTAGCGGCGCAGGCTTGGTTCTAGATTGACGAACAACGCCGCGCCCTGCTCGATGGCTGATTTCGCCAAGGCGACGCGCCCACGGTACTGCCGGGATAATTCCTCCGATACGCCCCATGTCCTGAGCATCTCATATGCATTGAGCAGGATTGGCACCGCATTTTGCTCATCGGCGGTAGCCAGGCTTTTGGAGAGCGCGGCAACAACATCCGTGCCCGAGGAACCTCTCAGTAGAAGCAGATGTGCCTTTCGCCGATAGAGTTCGGCGAGCCAAGAAAGGCTGCCGCCTGCTTCGGCTTCCGCAGCCGCGGAAGAGACAAGCCTGAGGGCCTCGTCAGTCTCGCCTGTCCGCGCCAGAAGCTCCGCCAGCATGCCGTAGTAGACGGGATAGTCTTCCGGTGTCTGGAGTTCGCCGTGGATCGCGAGACCCTCCTTGATCTGGTCCCTGCCTTGCTCAACCCGAGCAGCATTTCCTTCGCACCAGCCTTCGAGAATTTGCGCTAAGGCGGCAAGGGAGGGCAGATGGTGGTGCTTCGTCAATTCGCGGATATCGGCGATGACGCCTCGCAGCGCCGAGAAATCGCGACGATAGCAATCAAGCATCGCTTCGTTGATGTAGGCATGGGCGATACTGCCAACATGCGCCGTTTGCATTGCCCAGCGCCTGGCTTCGGCCAACGACCGAACCGCGCTTGCGGCCTGGCCGGTAAACCATTGAGAGAGACCCCTGTGCGACAGGCCGCAGACCCTGGCGTCATGGCCGCCGAACAGAGTGGCATCTCCTGCCCTTTGGCCTGTCCCATAGAGCGCAAGTCCTTCGTCGACCGCTGCGATGCAGTTCTTGTGATGCCCAAGATTAAATTCAATCGCCCAGACACAGTGTCTGGCTTGAAACTGCACTTCGGGGTCGTCGACATCCCTCAGGTCGGCGAGGACGGTCCGTGCGCGTTCCCCGTCGATGGTGGAGTCGGTGAACCACCAACCCCAGTAGATCGGAAACCACTTCGCACGCTCGGCGAGTGGCCGCCGCCTGGCGATCTCTACCCCGTCCTCGTAAAGTTTGCGGGCCGGCAGCGAGTTTGGACCTTCCGTGGCTGTAAGTATCGGCCCGAGCGGCATCATCGCGGCGAGGCGCAAAACGTCCTGCTTGTCCGGCCTTCTCACTCGCTGGCAAAGGGTCATGGCATGGTCGAGAATCTGTCTCGCCTCGGCCATTGCAGAGCGGACGTAGCTTTCCCGGCCGGCTGCGATGAACTGATCGATCGCTTCCTCGATGAGGCCAGCGCGTTCAGCATGCTCCGCCAGTTCAGCCGTACCCAGCCAGGGAGCCAGATTTCGGTCGCGGCCGACAGTGGAGAAAAGCGACTGATGAAGGGTCTGCCGTCTCCTCCTCAGCAGTGCATTGTAGATTGTCTCTCGGATCAGGGCATGACGAAATCCATAGTCGGGCTCGCCGGAAGGCCTGACCCGAATGAGGAATTCCGCCTCGATGAGGGTGTCCAGTGCGTTCCTGATCGTCTCGTCACTGTATTCCGGCAGCAGCTTGCGGAGCAATTCCAGATTGAAACGGTTGCCGGCGACGGCGGCCGCTCGTGCCACATCCTTTGCGGGGCCCAAGGCTTCCAGCCTGGCTTCAACGATGCCTTCAAACACCGATATTCGGCTTGATGAGCCGGCTGGCGCAAGGCGATCCGTTATGGAGGCTGCATTTTCGGCGATCCATTGGCAGATTTCCTCGATGAAAAGAGGCACGCCCCCGGTTACCTCCTCCACCATGCTAACGAGTTCCGAGTGCGTGGCTGATCCGATTTCCGGCCGCATGGCGATGATTGCCTGTCGCGTTTCCTCGCGATCGAGCGGCTTCAGAGCGATATGCGACACGTCCCGGAACTCTGAATAAGTCTCAGATCCAGGTCGCGCGGTCATTATGAGAAGCGCGGGCAGCCGATGAATGAAGAGTGCAATTTCCTCCAGTAGTTGCCTCGATGTGGGGTCGATCCAATGTATGTCTTCGACCACCAGGATGAGTGGTCCGCGTTTGCATATGGCTTCGATGCTTCTGCGCGCCGCCCAGGTGGCTTTCTCCCGGATGACCTTGAGATCAGCCTCTTTCAGAGTGGGGTTCGATCCCTCAGCCCCAAGCAGAAACGAGAAGATGTCGACCACGTCGTCATCGTGAACGCTTTGATTTCCGAAGACCTTCGCTACGTCTGAGGTCTCCAGCCGCCCCTCTTTGCCAGCCAGCTCACTGCGAACATTTTGCAGCAGAGGATAAAGGGCCGAGTGAGAGCCGCCTGGCTGACATTGAAAAAGCAGCAATTTTGCCCGCTGAAAGCGTGTCCTCTTGCGGACTTCATAAAGCAGCCGGGACTTGCCGATACCGGCCTCACCCTGAACCAAAATGACGCCGCCCTTGCCGGCGACAGCATCGCGCCAACATGCGGCGATGGTGGCCAGTTCGTCCCCACGGCCTATAAACGTATTGTTCAAGCGCCCGAAGGCGAAGAAGCGGTCGACGTCCCGCTTGTGGCTGATGGCACGCCAGGTCCGCTCCGGCTCCGCGAAACCCTTAATAACGTGAATGCCACGAAAACTGAAAACGTGGGACCGCCGCGCCAGATTTCGGGTCTCGTCGGACACCAATATTGCATCCGGCTGAGCCATGGCCTGAAGCCGCGTCGCCATGGCCAAAGCAGGGCCAGTGACGCTGGCATGCGCCGTGTTACCGCCGTCCTCGTGAACGAGGGTCATGGATGTAGCGATCCCGACCCGAACATGTAGGTCCGTATGGTCTTTCTCCAGCCCGACCCGCTTGCACGCTTCAATGATTTCGAGCCCGGCCCGGATCGCCTGCGAAGCCGCGTCCTTTGCCTCCATCTCTGCTGGAAAAAGTGCGACACCGCCGTCGCCGGCTTCCATCACGACAACGCCCGAATACGATGAGATTGCCTGTCTTGCCTCACGCCGAAAGGCCGACTCCAGCTCGTCATAGTCCTCGATATCCAGAGCTGCGAGCAGGTCGGTCGATCCGACCAGATCATAACAGAGAGCTGTCATAACGCGCCGCTCGCTGCGAACGTCGGACACACTACTGTTGTCCTTGCTCACGACGCTGTTGGTAAGGGCCACGATTGGAGGCTCTACTCGAGGCTTTTCCGACATGCTACGGGTGCCTTGGCTGGCGGCGTGGGAGCGATACTATCAAATGCGCTAATATTCACCAGAGCAGCGATACTTCGGACGACGTGTGTCACGCTCCCTGACCGCCCAATCTCACGAGATTGCCGAAGGCAGGATGAGTCTCTTGCAGTTCGTCCAGTTCAGCCACGTGCCGCCTGTCCGACAGAATGTCGGCCACCTCGCTGGGGCGAAATCATGGTCACGCCGTCACGGCTGGGCGGACGGTCTCACGAACCGGCGACGTCAAGAACGGCCTGGACGAAGGCCTTCGGCGCCTCCTGGGGGAGGTTGTGCCCGACACCCCCCTCGATCTGCCGATGCTCATACTTGCCAGTGAACATCTTGGCGTATGAACTCGGCGCTGGGTGCGGCGCGCCGTTGGCGTCGCTCTCCATCGTGATGGTCGGGACACCGATGGTCGGGGCGGTGGCCAGTTGTTTCTCCATTTCGGCGTACTCGGCCTCGCCTTCGGCCAGGCCGAGCCGCCAGCGGTAGTTGTGGACCACGATATCGACGTGATCAGGGTTGTCGAAGGCCGCCGCGCTACGCGCGTAGGTGGCGTCATCGAATGCCCATTTCGGCGAAGCGAGATGCCAGATCAGCTTGTTGAAATCGCGCCGGTTTTTCTCGTAGCCAAGACGGCCGCGTTCCGTGGCGAGGTAGAACTGGTACCACCACTCGAACTCGGCTTGCGGCGGCAGGGGCATCTTGCCGGCCTCCTGGCTACCGATCAGGTAGCCGCTGACGGAAACCAGCGCCTTGACGCGCTCGGGCCAGAGCGCGGCGACAATGTCGGCTGTCCGGGCGCCCCAGTCGAAGCCCGCCAGGACCGCGGTTTTGATCTTGAGACTATCCATGAAGGCGGTGAGATCGACGGCGAGCGCCGCGGGCTCGCCGTTGCGAAATGTCCCGGCGGAACGAAAGAGCGTTCCCCCATAGCCGCGCAGATAGGGTACAAGCACGCGATGCCTCGCCGATGCAAGCATCGGTGCAACGTCGACGAAGCTGTGAATGTCGTACGGCCAGCCATGCAAGAGCACGACCGGCGGGCCGTCGGACGGACCGGCCTCGGCATACTCGATTTTGAGCACGCCGGCATCGACCTGCTTCAGCGGGCCGAAGGACGCGTCCGGTTGTCCGGTTGCCTGCGCGCCGAACACGACCGGCATGCCGAACTGGCCGGCAGCCGCAAGAGCGACCGCGCCGAGCAGCCGGCGGCGCTGACGGTCGACCTTTTCGCGAGCTGTGCTCATTGCCGGCCTCCTGTCCTTGCGGCGCAAGTTCAACGCTGCGCAGGCTTGGCAATTATGCGCTTGGTCGAAACGCCACACCAGTCAGATTTTCGCTGACCAACCAGACGCTTTGCCAAGCCCGTCGCAGCCGGAGGCTCGAACTGAACCATCCTTCGCGAAAGCACTCATCGCGAAACCTGCGCGGGCGAAGCGATCGATCCTGAAATCGTCAAGTGGCGTTTCGCAACGGCCGGTCATGATGAGTTCGGCCATGGCGTCGCCCACGCCCGGACCGAGCTGGAAGCCGTGCCCGCAGAAACCGAAGGCGTGGAACAAGCCTGGCGTCGTCGCCGAGCCTCCCATGACCGGCAGCATGTCCCGCACATAGCCCTCGCAGCCGGACCAGGTGCGGATGACCGCGACCTGCGCGATTGCCGGCAGCAGCCGTGTGACCGCGCGCAGTTGCAACTGGAGGCGCATCGGGTCGGCGACCGCATGGCCCGGATCGAGGTCCACCGCGACCCTTTCGGCAGCGCCGCCGAAGACGATGTTGCCGCGCTCGACCTGGCGCAGATAGGCGCCATGGTCCTTGTCGCGCGTCCAGATGCCGACCACCGGCAGGATCCGATACGGCAGCGGCTCGGTCACGCCCATTTGCGGGCCGCGGGCGTCGAGCGGCACGTCCTCGCCGAACTGTGCTGCGATGCGCGCGCCCCAGGCGCCGGCGGTGTTGAGCAGGCATTCCGCGGAGAATGCGCCTTTCGAAGTGGCGACGAGGAAACCGGAGCCCGTGTGGGTGATCGTGTCGACTTCAGCGTCCTCGACGATTTGCATGCCGAGCTTGCGGGCAGCTTCGGCAAAAGCGGGCGCGATCAGCCGCGGATTGCCGCTGCCATCCTGCGGCGAGAACGACGCGGCGACCGCGTCAGGGCCGAGGCCGGGAAAACGGGAACGGATCTCACGCGGGCCGAGTTCTTCCAGCTCGAGCCCCCAGGGCCGCGCGGCTTGGGCATGGGCCCGCATGTCGGCAAGGCTGCCCTCGTCGAAGATCAGCCGGATATGGCCAGTGGCGCGGAATTCCACGTCGCGGCCAAGCATCCTTTCGGCTTCGCCCCACAGCCGCAGCGAGCGGTGGGCCAGCGGAAGCTGGGACAGATGGCGCCCCGTGCGCCGGATGTTGCCGAAGGAGGCGACGGTCGCGCCGGTGCCGACCCGGTTGCGCTCGATCAGCGTCACGCGTGCGCCGCGCCTGGCGAGGAAATAGGCGCAAGCCGTCCCCATCAGTCCGCCGCCCAGCACGATCACATCCATAGTCGTTCCCTAGCGCAGAGCGGCTGATCCTTGGATGCGCCCATCTTGTCGGCACCGCTTCATTGCGTCAAAGATGGGTTTGGACAAGAACCATAAGCTTAACCTATGGAGTGGCCATGCGGGCCCGGCAGCTCGAAGTTTTCATCGCCGTCATGCGCGCGGGCACCGTGACCGCCGCGGCGCGGATGCTGAACATTTCCCAGCCCGCGCTCAGCCAGATCCTGCTCCACACCGAGGACGAACTCGGCTTCACGCTGTTCGAACGGGTGAAGGGCCGGCTGCGGCCGACCCCGGAGGCGCTCGAAATCTTCGCCGATGCCGAGAGGCTGTCGGCGGGGCTGGAGGGCTTGCGCCGCAAGACCACCGACCTGCGTTTGGGCCGGACAGGGCTGGTGCGGGTCGCGGCCTCGCCGCCGCCGGCCATGGCGATCTTGCCGCGCGCGTTCACCAGCTTCCGGGCACAGCATCCCGATATTTTGCTGCGGTCCCATATGGCGCCGATCTCCGCCATCGTCGACATGCTGCGTGCTGGCGATGCCAGTCTTGGCGTGGCCTTGGACGACCGCCTGCCTCCCGATATCGAGGCTGAAGTGATCGGCAGCGTCGGTTTCGCCTGCCTGCTGCCCGCCGGGCATGTATTGGCCGGGAAAGCCGAGCTGACGCTCGCCGATCTCGCCGGCGAGGACTTGATATCCTATCGCGGCAACACACGTCCCGCTGACGAACTGGCCCACGCGGCGCGCGCGCAGGGCGTGGCGCTTTCGCCGTCGCTCGAGATCGATGTCTCCATCTCGGCGGTCGGCTTCGTCCAGGCCGGCCTGGGTGTCGCCCTAGTCGACGCGCTGCTGCCCTGGTATCAGTTTGCCGGGCTTGCCGTCCGGCCGCTGGCGAATGCGCCGGAATTTCCGATCGCGCTGCTCACGTCGCGCACGCGGGCTCTTTCGCGGGCCGATGAGATGATGCGCGACCAGATCCGCGCGGCCTGTTCCGTCGTGCTGGGCGGTGACAAGACAAGGGCATAAGCAAGAAGGGGGCATAAGCAAGACTTATATCGTTCCTCATCATACGTCTTGGACCCCGGCCATCCTGTCGTGTCAGCTTTGGTTGGCAGACAAGAAGGGACGTATCATGGATGGTGCCATCGCGGCGGACGAGGCGCGGAACGAAGCCGACTGGAAGGTCGGCGTCGATATCGGCGGCACATTTATCGACTTCTGCGCGCTCGAAGCCAATTCCGGTCGCGTCGCCTCGCTGAAAGTGCTGACGACGCCGGAAGATCCGGGTGCCGAGCTGATGACGGGCCTCACCCTTCTCGCCGAGCGCGAAGGCTTTGATCCTGCCCGCATGACGCGTTTCGTGCATGGCACGACGGTCGGCATCAACACCATCATCCAGCGCAAGGGCGCGCCGCTGGCGCTGTTCACCAATGCCGGCTTCGAGGACGTCATCGAACTCGCGCGGCTGCGCATGCCGGACATGTATTCGCTGTTCTGCGCGCGGCCGGATCCGCTGATTTCGCGCGACATGGTGTTCGGCATCCCGGCCCGCATGCGCGCCGACGGAAGCGAATCCCAGGCGCCTGATATGGCGGCCGTGGAAAGCGCGGTCGCGGTGGCGAAAGCGAACGGGGCGCTGGGCATCATCGTCTGTTTCCTTCACGCCTGGCGCAACGCCGCGCAGGAAGCCTCGGTCAAGGCGGCGATCGTCCGTCTTGCGCCCGATCTGTTCGTCTTCTCTTCCGCGGAAGTCTGGCCAGTCATCCGCGAATATGAGCGCAGCTCGACCGCCATCCTCAACGGCTATGTCCATCCGCGCGTCTCCGGCTATTTGACGGCACTGGAAGAGCGGCTGAAGGGCCGCGGCGTGCCGGCACGTCCGATGCTGACCAAGTCGAATGGCGGGCTGATGAACGCCGCCGAGGGCAAGCGCGCCTGCGTCAACATGCTCTTGTCGGGAACGGCCTCGGGCGTCATCGGCGCCTCGTGGCTGGCGCGCCAAGCCGGAGAGGACAAGATCCTTACCCTCGACATTGGCGGGACTTCGGCCGACTTCGCGCTTATCATCGATGGCGAGCCGCAGTTTGGCACCGGCGAGCTTATCGGCGAATTCCCGCTGCATATCCCCTCCGTGTCGGTCAGTTCGATCGGTGTCGGCGGCGGCTCGATCGCCACTGTCGACGCGCAAGGGGTGCTGCGGGTCGGGCCGGAATCGGCCGGTTCGACACCGGGGCCGGCCTGCTATGGCCGTGGCGGCGAGAGGCCGACGGTGACGGACGCCATGGTCGTGTGTGGATGGCTCGGTCACAGCGAGATGGCCTACGGCCAGCTCAGGATCGATACCGGACTGGCACATCGCGCCATCGGCGAGCTTGCCACCCGGCTCGGCCGCCCGGTCGAGCAGACGGCGCAGGCGATCCTCGATATCGCGGTGTCGGAGATGTTCGTCGAGGTCGAGAAACTCGCCTCGCGCGCCGGGGTGGACTTGCGCGATTTCACGCTGATGCCTTTTGGCGGCGGCGGTCCGATGCTCGGCGCCTTCCTTGCCCGCGAACTCGGCATGAAGCGTGTCATGGCGCCACGCCGTCCCGGCGTGGTGTCGGCGCTCGGCGGGCTGGTGGCGGATCTGCGCGGCGACTTCATCCGCACCATCTTCAGCCCGCTGTCGGCCGTGGCGCTTGGCGGAATCCGAGAGGCCTTCGATGCCCTGGCGCGCGAGGGCCGCGACTGGCTCGCGGCGCAGGGGCACGATGCGGCGGCGGAACTCAACCTCTCCTGCGATATGCGGTATGTCGGGCAGAGTTACGAGATCGAGGTTGTCCTTCTGCCGGAATGGCTGATGGAGGGCAATGCAGGCGCCATCGCGCGGGCCTTCCACATCACCCATCAGCAGCTCTACGATTTCCACGATCCGGACGGCGAGATCGAGCTTGTGAACGTCCGGCTGTCCGCCATAGGCGCCGGGCCGAAACTCTCCCTCCCGGAGACCGAAGAAGTGGAAATTGCGGCCATCCCGGCGCGCCGGCTCCCGGTCTACACGGGCGCGAGCGTCGAAACCGTCGACCTGCACGACCGGCAGACCCTCGTCTCGGGCAGCATGTTCCACGGGCCTGCCGTGGTCGTTCAGGAAGACACCACCTTCGCCATTCCAGTCGGAGCGCAGGCACGGGTCGACCGCCATCTCAACCTTCTGCTGACCTTCGCGGAGTGACGCCATGTTTGATCCTTTCCAGCACATTGGGATCCTAAGCTTAGAATTCCACGTGGACAAGTTGTCGCG
>JADMIO010796460.1_pt1 | contig 109928 bp, 89 predicted proteins | sample 8958161 | NCBI WGS metagenome assembly JADMIO01 (sample SAMN16585339, study PRJNA669376) | soil metagenome | isolation source: Crop rotation soil | place: USA: Cullars Rotation, Alabama | collected 2011 | reverse complement strand
CTTTCCCGTAAACTTCACATCCCGACCACATACAGGCAAAGTAATGGCATTACCGCGAGCCATTACTCCTACGCGCGCAATTAACGAATCCACCATCGGGGCAGCTGGTGTCGATAACGAAGTATCTTCAACCGGTTGAGTATTGAGCGTATGTTTTGGAATAACAGGCGCACGCTTCATTATCTAATCTCCCAGCGTGGTTTAATCAGACGATCGAAAATTTCATTGCAGACAGGTTCCCAAATAGAAAGAGCATTTCTCCAGGCACCAGTTGAAGAGCGTTGATCAATGGCCTGTTCAAAAACAGTTCTCATCCGGATCTGACCTTTACCAACTTCATCCGTTTCACGTACAACATTTTTTAGAACCATGCTTCCCCAGGCATCCCGAATTTGCTCCTCCATCCACGGGGACTGAGAGCCATTACTATTGCTGTATTTGGTAAGCAAAATACGTACATCAGGCTCGAACCCTTTAAGATCAACGTTCTTGAGCAGATCACGAAGCATATCGAAAAACTGCAGTGCGGAGGTGTAGTCAAACAACTCAGCAGGCGTGGGAACAATCAGCACATCAGCAGCACATACGACATTAATCGTGCCGATACCCAGGTTAGGCGCGCTGTCAATAACTATGACATCATAGTCATGAGCAACAGTTTCAATGGCCAGTCGGAGCATCAGGTGTGGATCGGTGGGCAGTTTACCTTCATCAAATTTGCCCATTAACTCAGTTTCAATACGGTGCAGAGCCAGACAGGAAGGAATAATGTCAAGCCCCGGCCAGCAAGTGGGCTTTATTGCATAAGTGACATCGTCCTTTTCCCCAAGATAGAAAGGCAGGAGAGTGTCTTCTGCATGAATATGAAGATCTGGTACCCATCCGTGATACATTGAGGCTGTTCCCTGGGGGTCGTTACCTTCCACGAGCAAAACACGTAGCCCCTTCAGAGCCAGATCCTGAGCAAGATGAACAGAAACTGAGGTTTTGTAAACGCCTCCTTTATGGGCAGCAACCCCGATCACCGGTGGAAATACGTCTTCAGCACGTCGCAATCGCGTACCAAACACATCACGCATATGATTAATTTGTTCAATTGTATAACCAACACGTTGCTCAACCCGTCCTCGAATTTCCATATCCGGGTGCGGTAGTCGCCCTGCTTTCTCGGCATCTCTGATAGCCTGAGAAGAAACCCCAACTAAATCCGCTGCTTCACCTATTCTCCAGCGCCGGGTTATTTTCCTCGCTTCCGGGCTGTCATCATTAAACTGTGCAATGGCGATAGCCTTCGTCATTTCATGACCAGCGTTTATGCACTGGTTAAGTGTTTCCATGAGTTTCATTCTGAACATCCTTTAATCATTGCTTTGCGTTTTTTTATTAAATCTTGCAATTTACTGCAAAGCAACAACAAAATCGCAAAGTCATCAAAAAACCGCAAAGTTGTTTAAAATAAGAGCAACACTACAAAAGGAGATAAGAAGAGCACATACCTCAGTCACTTATTATCACTAGCGCTCGCCGCAGCCGTGTAACCGAGCATAGCGAGCGAACTGGCGAGGAAGCAAAGAAGAACTGTTCTGTCAGATAGCTCTTACGCTCAGCGCAAGAAGAAATATCCACCGTGGGAAAAACTCCAGGTAGAGGTACACACGCGGATAGCCAATTCAGAGTAATAAACTGTGATAATCAACCCTCATCAATGATGACGAACTAACCCCCGATATCAAGTCACATGACGAAGGGAAAGAGAAGGAAATCAACTGTGACAAACTGCCCTCAAATTTGGCTTCCTTAAAAATTACAGTTCAAAAAGTATGAGAAAATCCATGCAGGCTGAAGGAAACAGCAAAACTGTGACAAATTACCCTCAGTAGGTCAGAACAAATGTGACGAACCACCCTCAAATCTGTGACAGATAACCCTCAGACTATCCTGTCGTCATGGAAGTGATATCGCGGAAGGAAAATACGATATGAGTCGTCTGGCGGCCTTTCTTTTTCTCAATGTATGAGAGGCGCATTGGAGTTCTGCTGTTGATCTCATTAACACAGACCTGCAGGAAGCGGCGGCGGAAGTCAGGCATACGCTGGTAACTTTGAGGCAGCTGGTAACGCTCTATGATCCAGTCGATTTTCAGAGAGACGATGCCTGAGCCATCCGGCTTACGATACTGACACAGGGATTCGTATAAACGCATGGCATACGGATTGGTGATTTCTTTTGTTTCACTAAGCCGAAACTGCGTAAACCGGTTCTGTAACCCGATAAAGAAGGGAATGAGATATGGGTTGATATGTACACTGTAAAGCCCTCTGGATGGACTGTGCGCACGTTTGATAAACCAAGGAAAAGATTCATAGCCTTTTTCATCGCCGGCATCCTCTTCAGGGCGATAAAAAACCACTTCCTTCCCCGCGAAACTCTTCAATGCCTGCCGTATATCCTTACTGGCTTCCGCAGAGGTCAATCCGAATATTTCAGCATATTTAGCAACATGGATCTCGCAGATACCGTCATGTTCCTGTAGGGTGCCATCAGATTTTCTGATCTGGTCAACGAACAGATACAGCATACGTTTTTGATCCCGGGAGAGACTATATGCCGCCTCAGTGAGGTCGTTTGACTGGACGATTCGCGGGCTATTTTTACGTTTCTTGTGATTGATAACCGCTGTTTCCGCCATGACAGATCCATGTGAAGTGTGACAAGTTTTTAGATTGTCACACTAAATAAAAAAGAGTCAATAAGCAGGGATAACTTTGTGAAAAAACAGCTTCTTCTGAGGGCAATTTGTCACAGGGTTAAGGGCAATTTGTCACAGACAGGACTGTCATTTGAGGGTGATTTGTCACACTGAAAGGGCAATTTGTCACAACACCTTCTCTAGAACCAGCATGGATAAAGGCCTACAAGGCGCTCTAAAAAAGAAGATCTAAAAACTATAAAAAAAATAATTATAAAAATATCCCCGTGGATAAGTGGATAACCCCAAGGGAAGTTTTTTCAGGCATCGTGTGTAAGCAGAATATATAAGTGCTGTTCCCTGGTGCTTCCTCGCTCACTCGACCGGGAGGGTTCGAGAAGGGGGGGCACCCCCCTTCGGCGTGCGCGGTCACGCGCACAGGGCGCAGCCCTGGTTAAAAACAAGGTTTATAAATATTGGTTTAAAAGCAGGTTAAAAGACAGGTTAGCGGTGGCCGAAAAACGGGCGGAAACCCTTGCAAATGCTGGATTTTCTGCCTGTGGACAGCCCCTCAAATGTCAATAGGTGCGCCCCTCATCTGTCAGCACTCTGCCCCTCAAGTGTCAAGGATCGCGCCCCTCATCTGTCAGTAGTCGCGCCCCTCAAGTGTCAATACCGCAGGGCACTTATCCCCAGGCTTGTCCACATCATCTGTGGGAAACTCGCGTAAAATCAGGCGTTTTCGCCGATTTGCGAGGCTGGCCAGCTCCACGTCGCCGGCCGAAATCGAGCCTGCCCCTCATCTGTCAACGCCGCGCCGGGTGAGTCGGCCCCTCAAGTGTCAACGTCCGCCCCTCATCTGTCAGTGAGGGCCAAGTTTTCCGCGAGGTATCCACAACGCCGGCGGCCGGCCGCGGTGTCTCGCACACGGCTTCGACGGCGTTTCTGGCGCGTTTGCAGGGCCATAGACGGCCGCCAGCCCAGCGGCGAGGGCAACCAGCCGAGGGCTTCGCCCTGTCGCTCGACTGCGGCGAGCACTACTGGCTGTAAAAGGACAGACCACATCATGGTTCTGTGTTCATTAGGTTGTTCTGTCCATTGCTGACATAATCCGCTCCACTTCAACGTAACACCGCACGAAGATTTCTATTGTTCCTGAAGGCATATTCAAATCGTTTTCGTTACCGCTTGCAGGCATCATGACAGAACACTACTTCCTATAAACGCTACACAGGCTCCTGAGATTAATAATGCGGATCTCTACGATAATGGGAGATTTTCCCGACTGTTTCGTTCGCTTCTCAGTGGATAACAGCCAGCTTCTCTGTTTAACAGACAAAAACAGCATATCCACTCAGTTCCACATTTCCATATAAAGGCCAAGGCATTTATTCTCAGGATAATTGTTTCAGCATCGCAACCGCATCAGACTCCGGCATCGCAAACTGCACCCGGTGCCGGGCAGCCACATCCAGCGCAAAAACCTTCGTGTAGACTTCCGTTGAACTGATGGACTTATGTCCCATCAGGCTTTGCAGAACTTTCAGCGGTATACCGGCATACAGCATGTGCATCGCATAGGAATGGCGGAACGTATGTGGTGTGACCGGAACAGAGAACGTCACACCGTCAGCAGCAGCGGCGGCAACCGCCTCCCCAATCCAGGTCCTGACCGTTCTGTCCGTCACTTCCCAGATCCGCGCTTTCTCTGTCCTTCCTGTGCGACGGTTACGCCGCTCCATGAGCTTATCGGGTCCACTCGCGAACGCAGAAAGGCCCACCCGAAGGTGAGCCAGTGTGATTACATTTGCGGCCTAACTGTGGCCAGTCCAGTTACGCTGGAGTCACTAGTATTTAGGTGACACTATAGAAGCGGCCGCGACAACTTGTCCACGTGGAATTCTAAGCTTAGGATCCCAATGTGCTGGAAAGTAACGAAAGCGCTCAACGAATACTCGGCCTGGGCGCGACGGAGGGAAGCCCCGACCAGTGGTCGGAAAAATACGGAATGTTCAACGATGAAGGAATAACCGCTACGCCAAGTGAGGAGCTGCCCCTGTCACGCGCCCTTAAAGGCGAGTCGTGCGACGACGTCATCCTCTTTTGCAAACATGCGGCTATGCCGAAGGGCGTCTGGATTTCAGTAAATGGCCGACCGATTCGAAATAAGGAAGGTAATGTCACGGGTGGTGTCGTGGTCATCGAAGACATCTCGATGCGAAAAGAGGCGGAGAATCGTGTCAGCCAATTTTACGCTACCGTCTCCCACGAGTTGCGGACACCGCTCACTTCAATCAAAGGCGCACTCGGACTGATGGAAGCCGGCAAAGCGGGAGAGCTCTCGCCGCGCGCCAAGCATCTGGTTTCCATGGGACGGCAGGAGTGCGATCGCCTCGTTCGGCTGATCAACGACATTCTCGACCTGCGCAAGATCGAGGCCGGCAGGCTGGACCTCAAACTGGAATTGGTATCCGCCGTCGATATCGTAACCAGAACCATCATGGCTCTGGGAGCCTTTGCCCAGGAGCATGAAGTGTTGTTGGAAGCACTCGATCAGTGTAACGATCCTTTTGAGGCGGATGTAGACCGGATTACCCAGGTTCTCACTAATCTGGTATCGAATGCGGTGAAGTTTTCACCGCCAGGTGCGAGCGTCCTGGTCAGATCTGAGAGGACTGAAGTCGGTGTGCGTTTTGAAATTATCGACAACGGACCCGGTATCAGCGAAGCGAATCAGAAAAAACTATTTCAACTCTTTCAACAAGTCGATTCCTCTGACAGTCGTCCAAAAGGTGGAACCGGTCTCGGGTTGGCAGTCAGTAAAGCTCTGGTCGAACAACATGGCGGCACGGTTGGACTTTATAGCATCGAGGGTGGCGGTTCCACGTTCTGGTTCGAGCTGCCCATCGAGGCGTCTTTAACGTTCATGCAGGCAGGACGACCGTCACTTCAACCGGGCAAGATAAACGTAAGCCAAATTCGCAGCCCACTTCGCAGCTCGACAATAAATGCCGAACGAACACCTGTTGATAATCCGAGAGTGAGCGGCGAAAAAGCTCCCTTGAAAAATCCAACCGTCAAAGACTATCTGACGTCTTCGAAAAACACGACAGTCAGGGGCAATCTAACGCCTTTGAAAAACCCGATAATCAGAAACAATCAAACGCCTGTTCAAAATCCTATAATCACAGCACAACGATCAGCCATCGGAAACACTAGCGGCGAGCGCAGGCGTGTGCTAGTGGTTGAGGACGATAATGCTATTGCCGATCTGATCGCCGAAATTCTCGTTATCGAAAATCATACTGTCGCGCGGGCGGCTGATTTGTTCGAGGCGCGCACTATGCTGGAAGAAGCGCTTCCTTCAGCGATAATTATTGATCCGGGTCTTCCTGACGGCAGCGGTCTCGAATTGATGAATCACCCCCTTGTCGTAGCTAACCGAATTCCTGTCGTTATCCTGACTGCCAATCGTGATACTCCTAAGTTTGCACCGCCGCTGGTGATCGATTGGATCGCCAAGCCATTCGAGGAAACTCGTCTGGCAAAAGCCGTTCATCAGGCTATTAAGAGTCGACAGACCGGTGCTGCGGTTGTACTAATCGTCGATGACGATCCATCCACCCGGGAGATCATACAACATCAACTCGAGGTGCTCGGGGTCAAGTGTTTGACTGCGTCGACGGGGAATAAAGCGATTCAGATTGCGAAAGAGTGCTATCCGGATCTCGTGATCCTCGATGTTGTTCTCCCCGAAGGGGATGGTTTTGATTTCGTTGCCGCTTTGCGTGAAGACGAGAAACTGTGCAACATACCGGTGGTGGTATATACGGTGCGCGACCTCGACGAGACGGAGCGCGATCGGCTGAAGCTGGGACTGACAGAATACCTCACAAAAGCGCAGACTGACGAGAAAGAATTTCTTTCAAGCGTGAAGACCTTACTTAATGGGTTAATCGAAGAGCCGGTTCACTCAGCAGATTCGCCGCAAGAGTCTGATTCAGCCCAATCGCCGGATAAACCGATAGCGGGCTAGCCACGTCATTCAGCTCAGGTCCTTTTGCGATGGCTATTGCCCTAGCCAGTCGCCGCGATAACTCCGGTCTTCTCTTGTCGTGCGCTTCGCATTCGATGGTGGGCGCTGCGGATCAGTTGTTCGACAGTATTGCCGTCATCGGCTGAATCGGCTAGACCTGCGCTGAAGCTTGCCGCAAATCGAAACGCTCCACCAGCAAACGGACTGGCGGAAAATTCCTCTTGCAACAGTTCCAGCGCCTCAGCCAAAACATTTCTGTGAGTTTCCGACGCTGCCAGGATGTAACCAGCATCCGACCAGCGCGCGCGCAGATCCTCTGCTTTGAAGCGCTGCCGAACAAGTTGTCCCAGTTTCAAACCGACTTCTTTTGCCGACATCGGACCTTGCACAATAGTGAGGTTTTCGTAATCGTCGACTGAGATCAAAGCCAGTGACATAGTCTCTCCTTTGACCTTGTGTACGTTCAACATGTCATTGGCGGCAACAAGAAATCCGTCGCCATTCAACATGCCAGTTTCGATGTCTCTTCTGGCGTGGCGTGATTGACGCTCGACTTCGATTAGCTGACCGTTGATGCGGGTCAGAAGTTCCGTTGCTAAAACCGGCTTGGTGACAAAGTCGTTCGCGCCAACCGCAAACGCGGCAGTACGCGCTTCGCCGCTTGTCTTTGAAGTGCAGAAGACAACTGGAATTTTTGCCCAGCGCTCATCTTCACGGATTCCCCGACAAACTTCATAGCCAGTCAGTCCGGGCATAATTACGTCAAGCAGGACGAGATCCGGTTTGAAATCATCCATATCGTCGAGCACATATATAGGATTAGTTTCGGTCTGCACGACCATTCGCTCGTCCGTGAGCACACGCGAAACGAAATTGCATAGAACTTCATCATCATCTACGACGAGGATGCGCGGTTGAACAGGAGTTCGTATGGCGACTAACTCGTCTAGAAGATTCTTCAAGCGATTTGTCTCGACAGGCAATCCGATTGTTTTCGATGCGCCGACAAACAGCATATCCGAGTCGCTTGGTTCTGCATCCGGGCAGAAAAGAGCGAGCGGAAGTGCTTCGTTGCCACGAGTTCCGCGAACCTCTTGGGACCAGGCAAGCAGGCCCGTGGCATCACGGCCGGTATCAAGCGAGGTATCAAGCACGACACCATCGATTCCGCCTTTGCGTAGCTGCATAGAAAGCCCGGCAGGACTCTCCGCCACAATGACCGAGTATGCCTTTTTGATATCACCTTCCTCGAGCGCTGAGAGTAATTGTTTATTTTGGGAAAGAACGAGAAGCCGCTTCCGGTGCTTTTCAACTTCGGCATAGTCGGACTCGGCCAGCGTTTGCGCGATGGATTCCGTTCCTCTAGCTACTGCTCGAATAATCTCGGACCAGATAACTTCTTGATCGGGAGATGGGTGGGGGTCGAGAATCATCAGAAGATCTTCGAGCTTTCCCGCAAGTTCACTGATGTGGTGCAGCCCGAGAGAACCGGCACTGCCTCTAATTTTGTGCGCAATATTGAGGGCACCATCGACGGCGTCGAGATTGGAAGGGTCATTGTTCCTTTCATCAATAAGTTTCGTCAAACTATTCCAACTTTTATCGAGTTGTTCGAAGTATTGAATTTTGGCATCTTCTAAAGCCTTTTCGATTCTGGCTTTTCTGTCGACCCGCTCACGAAAGCCAGCGGCTTCCAGTGACTCTTCGGCCGTTTGAGCATCACTCTTTTGAAAACCAGCGACGCCTTCGTAGGTCCCGGAAAACTTCTGATAGTCAGGTAGGAGCGACTCGACCTGCTGTATGAAAGCCTCAGGGTTAATGGGTTTTTGAATGATCAATGAGACGCGAAGGATGTTGCGCAGCCAGTTAAATGTTTTGGCGTCGCAGGGAATCGCTGAACAAAAGATCACAGGCACGTTGCGACCTGCGTCGCGGAGCTTCGTAATCCAGCTCATGCCGTCCATCTTGGGAAGCCGGTAATCGACGACGGCAAGAACAGTGTCTTTCTGCGAAAACAAGGTGCTCGCTTCGTCGGGCGAACTGGCTTGCACACACCGGAAACCGCGTGGTTCCAGAATTGCGACAAGTATGTTTCGGAAGTCGGCGTCATCGTCGAGAATGAGAATCGAGCCGCTGCTCTGTGCCATGATACGTGCCTCCAGCTGATCACTGAGGGTGGGAAATCGGGGATGCCTGCAATCGTTTATAAGGAGATAATTTAGCACAAACACGCCCTTTTCTAGGCTCTCATGATGGAGGTGAAAGTTTGGTGAAAAGAGGGTAGGGACGGTGAGTTCGGTCTTTTCGGCACTCCGCCTGGGGAACAACTTACCTCCGCAAACGTCGATAAAACAGTCCAGGACGAGTACTTTGGGTTTGCTATAATCAAATCGTTAGCCCGAGTTGCCGTCAGGCAGGCTCACTGCACACTGAAAAACGAATAGCCAAGCGGTACTTCCAACAACCACCTCACTTGATGAGGACCCAATCATGGGGGCGTTTAGATTCGACAGGGTTGTAGGGTCGTAAGCTGCAAGCCGAGGGGGCAGTTCCCGCGTTAAAAAACACGGCAAAAACAATTTAGATGCAGATAATGTCATCGCTTTCCCTGCACAGCGCGCTCTGCGTGCTGCCTAACCTAGTTTAACTAAGGTTCGCAGGACTCTCTGGAAACTTGTCTACCCGTTTCCAGTTGGGTAAACCATGGTGGATGCTCCTGAGTAAAGTTAGCGGATAATAGCTCAGGTCAAGACATAATCGCGATCCCGGATGGCCGTTCAGGCCTTTCTCAGCGGACTTCGGTAACTGCGGAAATTCTGAACTAAGCTTGTAGTAGCGTGCTTCTCCACTTCTTTGGACGCGAGTGCGATTCTCGCCGCCTCCACCATTTTCATTAAGAACAGTCTTCAAAGCGTCACAGGTTCACTCTTTCGGGTATTCGCGTTTTTGCGTTTGCAGGCAGGTGTGGCCCCTTTTGTGGCCCGTCAATTTATTTTTGGGAACTGAAATCACCTGGTTTTGGTAGGGATTTTTGGGGGTGACGTAAAATGTCATCTATGTGGACAGAACCAGAACACGTATCGACTCTAACAATTCCTGGGCCAGCACCTTTCTATTGCCAGCTCGATGAAGACCACTTCTTCAAATGGCTGCAAGAGATTGAAGGCGTGAAGGAAGTGCGAGGGCACCTTACTGATTTGACTATCTATTTGTCCGTCGCAGTTCTTTCTGACGCAGCGTTGCGTGATTTGATCGGACTTCTTTATCGTTATGACGTTCGGATGTCCGTTCTCCGTTCGCAGCTGACGCCGAAAAACGAGCACTGGTTCAAAGATCCACAGAAGTACTGGTATGAAATGGTTTTTGGTGACGCATGATTCAACTTGAATCGCGAATCGTCATTTCCGTTTGTATTTTTGCGTGACATCGCTCGTCGTTCCGAGAACCTGCTCCAGTCGCTTTTCGTTCTCTTTTGATGTGTCCTTTATGAACCTCGCATAATGCTTGAAAGTTGTTTGCAGAGTTGAATGTCCAAGAACATTTGCGAGCCAACCTGGTGTTACACCGTTCTCTAGGCAGAGTGATGCGAATGTATGTCTCAGCTGATATGACGGGCGATGCCGCAACCCAGCTTTTCGCAGCGCACTCCTCCAAACGTGATCAAGGTGCTTATCGATGGGTTGTCCGCTTTTTGTTGTAAACACATATCCATCTAGATTTGCAGTGGCTCGCTTTTTTGTGTGTTCCAATGATTTTCTGACAATCGATAGCATGGGTATAATCCTTGAACTCGATGTTGTTTTGGGAAGGTCTTCGGAACCACGCACCCTGCCTTTGTTTATTCGAATCTCGCCACGGCCGAAATCGATGTCTTTCCAGCGAAGTGCAAACAATTCGTTCGGTCTCGCTCCGGTCCATGCAAGGCATGTGAACAAGCTTTGATAATGCGGAACGATTTTCGACAAGGCCAGATCGAGTTCATCTTTAGTTAGAGGATCGATGTCCGGTTGTTTCTCGGTAAGCGCGCGAACGCCAATCGTTGGATTTTCTGTAATGAGTTTTCTACGTAGACAAACTTTCATGATGTAACGGAGCAAACCCATGATGTTATTGGCTCTGACTGCGGAAACTTTCTTCGCAACTTCCGCCTGAAAGCGGGCAACATTTTCTTCTGTGATGTCGCTCACTTCCATCTTGCCGAATGCAGGAAGCAAATAGTTTTTCAGCACCTCGCGGTAGCCTCGCAATGTGCTGTGCTTCAAGCTCGCTCTTTCGGCAAGGTAATCCTCGGCGACTTCTGCAAAGGTCTTGCGCGTCTTTGGTTTGGTGAATTCAACCAGTCCTGACCAATCATTGGTGGCATTCGCAACTGCGCGATGCTTCAAAATTTCTGCTAGCGCGAGTTCCGCGGCCTTACGGTCACGACCAAATGATTTTACTCGACGACGATTATTGACCTTTACCGAGATGTACCAGTTGTTACCACGTTTCCAGATACCATCTTTGATGCCTGCCATACCCGAGATTGGCTGCTATCAGCTTTCTCAACATAGATAAGCCTTAACGACTAACACGAACTTAACCTGTCCGATGCAATCAATGAACATACATTCTTGTGCATGTGCGCCCAGTGCACTGCCTACGGTGACTGATTTTTGGGAAATTTGTGACACATTTTTGCTCAAAATCGGAGGGCGTGCCCAGCTGAAACTCTTGAGTGGACACGGTTTGCAGAACCGTGTCCACTCTCTTTATCCTGCCAACATTGATGTGCTGGCCGCACACAATGTTGGCTGCTGGATGAGGAAGTAATGTCGACTGGGAAAGCCACTTCACTCTGATCTGCTCAAGCTCTGAACGCTTGCGCGAGATCGATATCGAGTCGCTGTTCGATGGCTTCTTTTGCGACGCCTCCACACGTCATTACTGGTACTTGGATGATAGCGAAATAGTTCGCTTCGACAAAAAGGGCCCGACAATCACAGAAATCATTGAAAGGAATACTGCTGAGTACGAAAGTTCTCGAGCGACTTCACTTGACGACCTTGCGGGCGAAGTGTGATTTTTTGAAGCGTTCATTCCCTAAGTTAGACCGGTAGCATCGTCTTAGCTGTCATCTCCTGCAACGCTTTTAATCGGTTCCGATCGTTCGAGGCTCCGTTCTCCAATGACTTCCCCTGTCTCTGCATCGATTGCAATTTGATTCTCTGCTAGCCAATCTTGAGCTATTTTTGTCATTCGTGCAGCCTGGTAGTCAAACCATTGTTCACGGACTTTGGGAAAGCGACACAAGTCGTCTTTGAATGTGCGAAATGGCCTTTTGCCGTTCAAGGCTCGGTTTAGAACGTCTTGAGCGTCTCGATTTTTTAGCGATTCTACGAAGTCGTTCATTATGTCCCAGCCCATGCGCGAACCGATGGGTAGAATGCGCAGGAACCGATCTGGTTCTTCGCTTATTTGCTGACGCGTTCTTTCCACATCGATGTCGGTGTAGTCGCTGATTAGGATTATTTCGCTGGATTCTTTGTCAAAATAAAATTCGCCGAATTCAGAGTCGTTTTCGAGAGCCATGATTAGTTCTTCGATATCAAACTTGATTCTCGCCATCGTCAATACTCCAGTATGAATTGCAAGTTCGCCAGACATTCTAGCAATTATTTCCTTGGTTCTTTTTCAAGAGTTAAATTACACTGAAACAGCCAATCTAAATTTTCTGCCATTCGTCAGCAGTAACGAAGTGGCGGAGATGTTCAACGTTTGTTGTCGCAATAAGCACATCATTACTCGGATAGGCATCGGCGAGTAGCTGTGCTTGAGCGCATAAAATTACGTCGCCGTCCAATGCGTGCTTATCTGCTAGCGGGCGACCCTTTGCCCGAGACTCAGCCCACAGCTCCGCCGCTCGCCGCATAGTTTCCGTCTCAAGAGGAAGATAACCCAACTTCGTGCCCATGCGATTCAGAGTTTCAATGGCAGTCTTAGAGGCGATTCTCATTAGTTCGCGCCGCAGCTCATAGTCTGCTATCTCGGGGACAAGGGGTCTGTGACCTTCCCGCAGCAGACGCTTGATCCACAAGAGGACGGCGCCACTCGTCACTGCCTTAGGATTGGTCGCAAGTCCTAAAACACCAGTATCAAGAAGCACCAGTTTAGCCATTTGGGAAGAGTTTTCTGCCGGACAGCCTATCCTGGTCGAGCATTGTCTTCAACTTTTCCCATTCGCTGGTGTCATCGCTCTGATCGCTAGTTTCTAGCAAGTGGTCGATGAACTTAATGGCCTCGGCAGCATCTGGCCACCTTACTTTCGAAGGTGGTTGCTCGTCAGAATGCTTGCGGGATGTAGTCATGTTTCAGCCTGAAGGTAGGTTGAGTCTATTTTACCAAAGCCTGGCATGTCAAGCGGGTGCAATAGGTGAACCAGCATCGACAAGCTACCCCAAAATTCATTCAAAAACTGTGGCCCATTTTGTGGCCCGTCATCTGTCCATTCGTGACCATTAGCGCCATTTCGCACACGTGACAAAAATCCAGAAACCCGCACCATCGCAATGAAATCAATTAACCAATCTTATTGAGAATGACAGCCCAGGCGATTCTCGCCGGCTCAACCATTTTTTTTGAACAAAATCTCTATTCCGGTTTTACGATCGTTCCCAATCATGCTTCAATGTGTTTCAGCCAAGGTGATACCAGGAATGGTGCTTGAGCTCCGATTGGCTATTGTTTTTTATAGAACGAGCCCACCCAACTTGAAACCCGTTACATTACCCATTGCGTCTCGTTCCATGATGAACTCTTTACCGTTTGGCTGGTCCTGATAAGGGCTTCGGAGATGCTAAGAGTCTGGAGACGTCTACGATGATTTCATTCCATCGGCTCGCTTCAGGCTTGGGTAAAACGCTTGGTTTAATTTGCACGAGCGTGCCAACCACGAGCAGCTCTGCTCCAGCGTCCATCAAATACCCGAGGCTTATCCAAGGTAAGATTCGCACTTTGATATTTGGACAGCCATTGCTTCAGGGCTTCAGATGCAAGTTCAGGTTTGTCCTCCGGAAAACGGAGAATTCCAAGTACAGTCGGGCTTTTACAACCACTCGTCTCTGGGCGGCTGAAAGGTTCTCCCATTATGCGACAAACGGCTGCGTCAGCGAAAAGCCTCGCTTCCATGTATTGTCCGCTGAAACCAAATTCGTCTGCCATCGCCACTTCCAATGGATGTTTAGTATTGCGCAAACGTTGGTGAATCTCCTCGAAAATAGATTTATGTTCCACCAAAACGGGATGCTCATCGAAATTGCCTTCCAGCAATTGCACAAAGTGACCTCGCGAAATCGGATTGTTCCATCCGCCACCACACAGCGCAAAACAAGTTGGAATCGGAACTTCGTTTGCAATCCACTTTAACGAATAGAAAAAAACGTAGGCTGCAAAATACTCCGCAGTTCTCAATCTGTCTTCGAATGACAATAGATTGGCCTCCACTTCCGCTTTTCCCATTAATTCCGGCAATAAGCGATACCACTGCGGATCAGATGACTTTGGTGGAGGCTGAAGCAAATAATTTTCACCACGGTCGGTGACTGCTCCTTTGTCGAACAGCAGCCTTAGAAGATCACCATTAACGCGTCCTTGAGCACCGATTCGGCCATCAAAGTCGCAAGCTTCCGAACGTTCAGCTTGCATAAGCTTGTCCGGATAATCGTTGAATGGGCCAACATCCCAGCCGGAAACAAAGACACCGCCTTGATTCTCTGTTATGACGCTGATATTCCCGGTGTTGCCAGCATTGCAGAAAGCAATCGGAAATTTACCACGAGCCTTTAGATGACGAGCTAGATGTTCGTGGTGAAGTGGTGCAAGAGGCGCAGCTTCACCACCGTTCATAAGATCATCGGAGCGAAAATCAAAAACTACAGGTATTCTCGTGTCATTGGCCAAAAGCTGCCCATCCCCTATTTGAAGCGTGTAGGCTGCCGTCGCCTCTCGTGCAATCGAAGGTGGTTGATGGGCACATGTCTGTCCGTGGAATCCTATCAAATCGGGACGGCGAGCCGCGTTCTCAGATGTCCGTTCTGCCAACTTTTTTACTGCAGCGGACACAAATAGTGTGTACTCGGTTATAAGATCGTCAACCGTGGAGCTTGCAAGCTGAGTGTTTGCTGCACGTTCTTCGTAACAACGAACAGCGGCATCCATATCTCCATGCGAATCTACGACAGCGCTTCTAAACAGGCGGAGGTTGTCGGCAAGCCTGCCGGGCATCGGGGAACTCAAAGCATCCAAATCAACTATAGACCCATCTACGCCAAATTTGGTCAACACTACGTCGGCCGCATCCAGAGAGTTGCCCGTGTTAACACCTATGGATAGTAAGAATTCATGCTCGCTCATAAACCTCCCGAACTATCAGACCTGTGCCTTGTGTGTTGCCGTCAAAATAAACCCTCACAACAGTCGCATTAAAGCCTATAGAGTAACATTATGAGAGGGATTGAGGACTAAGGTCAAAATCAACGCAGACCGGGTCCCGGGAGTGGGCCTTTGCCTGGTTTCTGGATCAATTTGGGTTGACGAAGCAATACTGCTTCTCGCTCAGGTGACAATCCGGCTTTTCTAGGAGATGCTGGGTCTCTTGTTCTGTCCCACGCTAACGTGTCGGCTACAGTTGTTTCTATTGTTCTGCATGTCAGACCGTCAGTGACTGCCTTTCTGCGATCTAGCCGCATTACACCAGCGAAATTTTTCATGGAATCTGGAATCCATAAAGGTAGCTCGGTCCAATGTTTCACCTCTGCTCTAAGTAGGATGAATTCCTCGATTTTGACCATTGTCGTTTCTACGCCCGCGGCCCGCTGGCATGCATCCATAAGGTCTGCCAGAGTCAATCGATCTTTGGGACCAGTTGCAATGTAGATACCGCGTGCCTGCGCTTCTGTTCGAGCCAACACAAAGGCGGCTAAATCGCGCACGTCGATATATTGCAACGAGCGCTCCAGCCGCTCCGGTACGGCAACCTTCCCTCCGCGCGCAAACCGCGCCGGCCAGTATGTAAAACGATCAGACGGGTCGTAAGGTCCGGCGATGAGCCCTGGTCTGATGATCAGGGAGCGGTCCGGAATCAACTTTGTGATTACCTTTTCGCAGTCAGCTTTGAGACTGCCGTAGTCTCCTTGTTCGCCGTACGGTGTGTATTTGATGGGACTCTCCTCGGAGATTCCTATCTCGGAATAGTCGCCATAAACCGATATTGTTGAAATGAAGACATACGTGCCAACATTGCCGGCTAGAGCGCTCAACGAGCGATTGACGGTTTCTGGGTGATATGCGCAGGTGTCAATTACTGCGTCGAAGGTTCGACCGGAAAGAACGCTCAAATCTGCATTGCGGTCGGCTAACAGCATCTCAACGTTCGCTTGCTCCGGCAGATAAACGCTGCCTCGATTGAGCGTGGTGACCTGATGCCCCGCAGCCAGGGCCAGTGAAACGAGATGGCGCCCGAGAAAAACAGTTCCGCCGATTATCAATAAACGCATTTCGATCTACCGATAGAATGATCCATTATTTCAATTTCTTTCCGGTTTTGGCGAAATTCTGCTCGGCCAGTTTTTTTCTATCGACATAATAATCGTTCTTGGGATCAAGCTGCGCGGCTTTGTTATATTGATAAGCGGCGCGATCCCACATGCGGGCTTGGAAGTAAGCATCTCCCAGGACTCTGTACCCAAGTGGGTCTTTCGGTTTTAGTTTGATGCACTTCATGCCTGCTTCCCATGCTGGTGCGGGATCTTCCAAGAGCATGAACGCATATCCGCCGTCGACATAGCCGTTGAAATCCTTTAGGTGGCTTGCAATTACTGCTTTCTGCCCGCGGGAGTAGAGCAAGTCGCCGAGATGTTTGCGGCGAGCCGCAAGTTCTTTGCTTTTCGATTTGTCGAGTTCTTTTGCTTCGCGCAAAACATCGTATGCCGCGTGGTAATCTTTCAATTTTTCTAGAACATTTTCGTAGTTCAAATAGACTTTGACGTTGAACGGTTGAAATTCCTTTGCGTTGTCGTACATGTCCGCTGCTTTTTCGAGATCGCCTTTGCGTTCGTATAGTGCGCCCATGTGATCAAAAACACGTTGCAGTTGCTCTGTTTTCTTTGCTGCACCACTCTTAAATATTGCGTCAGCCAACTGAAGTGCTTTGTCGTAGTTGCGTTTTTCTGAATAGATGCATGAAAGCGAAAAAGTTTCATCATATGGCCATTGGCCTTGCGCAGATTTCGAATTGACGTATGCTTCGAGATCGGTTTGAGCATCCAGCCGTTTGCCCAGCAGAAAAGTACTGGTGCCACGCACTCCGCGTGCTTCGATATTGTTCGGGTTGACTTTTAACGCCTGATTCGCGAGGTGTACCGCGCCGGTAAAATCAGCCTGCATGGAGGCTTGTTTCGCCTGCTCTACGAGTGTTTGATCGCGAGACGCGGCGAAGGCGCATGGTTGTGGGCATACCACCATATACGATATCATCAAGGTTAGAGCGAATTTGTAAGTCGTCGTTCGGTTGTCAGGCATTCGGTTTTTTGTACAATACGCTGGTAATAAGGCTCATTCGTGGATCTCGCTCAATATACGAACAGAGAAAAATAGTAAGCTCGAAGCGTTCATTATAATCTTTGTGCTCCCGATACTCGGCAGGCTTGTTCCTTTTTTAAATTTATAACGGCGATTCGGCTCTGAGCTACCTGGCCAATCACGCCGGACCTTCGAAGGGTCTACGAAAGATGTATTAGCAACCAAAAGCCGACCAGCGAAGGCGGCGGATCAATGACTAACTCTCATTTCCAGCCTCGGCGGAATTGGTTGACTGAAAACGTGCGAAAACCCATATAAGTATGTTTGACCATCGAGCGGAACCAGATTCCGTTCGATTCGATTGGCGCGTTTCATTCAGTATCAATTCTAGGCGTTCACTCAGATTGAGGTTTACACAATGGGCATTAAGCTTGGTCCGCACATTAAGAGGTACAAGGACATTGCGATGCTCCTCTTCAAATATGGGAACAGCGACCTCGTCAAAGACGCAGGCTTAGACGAAGCGTTAGATGATAGTTACAGTTTTTCTAGAGATGCGCGCGGATATGCGCGGGATCCGAACGGAAAGGGCGACACTGCTGGTAATGGCAAGGTGGGCAATGGCAAAGGCGACAACGGCAAATCGTCCGGACCCGCTTCCGTCAGCACGGCCTCCCCGGACAAATCGTGCCCGGCAGGAACAGCTGAGGAGAAAGAACTGTGTGACCAACTTGCCGACGACATCGAGAAGCTCGGACCAGCGTTTGTCAAATTTGGGCAGCTTTTGTCGACTCGCTCTGATTTGTTGCCACCAAAATATCTCGAAGCATTATCGCGGTTGCAAGACAAGTGCGAGCCAGTTGCTTTCAGCGAAATTGAAAAGCGCGTCACCGAAGAACTCGGCGTTCGAATATCGAAGGCATTTCAAGAATTTGACAGTGAGCCGATCGCGGCCGCTTCGCTTGCTCAAATTCACAAGGCCGTCATGCGAGACGGTCGTCAAGTCGCAGTCAAAGTGCAGCGTCCCGGGATTCGTGAGTCCATTCTTGAGGACCTCCAGATACTCAGTGAAATTGCCGAATTCTACGACAAAAATACAAAAGTCGGTAATAAATACGAGTTCGGAAACATGCTTGAAGAATTCCGCAAATCGGTTTTTGCAGAACTGGATTATCGCAAAGAAGCTCACAACCTCGAAACGCTGCGAGCCAATTTGGAGGAATTCGAGCTCATCGTAATTCCAGCACCAATTCATGATTACAGCACATCAACCGTCTTGACGATGGATTTCATCTGTGGCAAAAAGGTGACGAGCATAAGCCGTTTGGAGCTGCTCGAATTGGACGGCGCACCACTTGCTGAGGAGGTCTTCAAGGCGTATCTCAAGCAAATTCTTGTCGATGGATTTTTCCACGCCGACCCGCATCCGGGAAATGTATTTCTTACAGACAAGAAGCGCATTGCGTTAATCGATCTCGGAATGGTGGCACGCTTGTCACCCCAATTGCAAAATAAGCTTTTGCAGATGGTGATTGCTATTAGTGACGGACATCCAGACGCCGTTGCAAACATTGCATTCGAGATCGGTGAACCAAAGCCCAATTATGATGAAATCTCGTTCCGAAAGCGAATCGCCGAGCTGGTGCAGGCGGATTTAACCAATACAGACATTGAAGGAATGCAGATTGGCAAAGTCGTTCTTGGCGTTCAGAAGGCTGCTGCTGATTGCGGCATTCGAGTTCCGTCGGAGTTAACGATGGTCGGCAAAGCGCTGATGAACTTAGATCAAGTTGGTCGAACGCTCGATCCGCGATTCGAGCCAAACAAGTCGGTGCAACGAAACGCCGCGCACATTATGCAGCAGCGGATATTACATGACCTTTCACCAGGACAGATGGCTAATCATCTCATGGAGGCAAAGGATTTCCTCCAAGGGTTGCCTGGTAACTTCAATAGAATATTCGATCTTGTTGCCAGCAACAAACTGTCGGTTAGGGTTATCGATGAACGCTTGCTTGTTGATTCGGCGCAGAAGGTTGCCAATCGCATTAGCCTCGCCCTTATTCTGGCCTCTTTGGTTATTGGTGCGGCGCTACTGATGCGGGTTCCGACGTCGTTTACGATTCTGGGATATCCAGGGCTGGCTATGATTTGTTTCTTATTCGCAGCAACGGGTGCATTCGCGCTGGCCATTCAAATTGCATTCTACGATCAGAAGCCCCAGAAATTGAAAGAGGATTCGACGTTGAATCCATGAGCGAGTGCAGTTTGGTGATAACAATAAGGTGATTGGAGAATAGCAATGAAAATTCTCGTGGGAATAGATAGCTCGGATACTTGCAAGGATGCGGTCAAACATCTGCGAATGAGTGGGCTGTCGATGGGCGCGGTAGTCAAGTTTGTACATGTCATGCCGGAAGGACGGGAGGCATCCGAAGTTTCAGATTCCTTAGCGGACGCCATTGGCGCCATGACCAACGCACAGTCTGTCGACACATTCTATGCCGAGGGCAATCCTGCTGACCGAATTTTAGAACTTGCAACTCAATTTGAAGCGGATTTGATCGCAGTTGGAACAAGCGATAAGAGTGGACTTGCACGTCTTTTGCTCGGAAGTGTCAGCAAAGAGATTCTTAGTCGAGCCGATTGTCCTGTCTTAATTCTCCGCGGTGAACCGTCGAACATGACAAATGTTCTTGTTGCGGCCGATGATTCGGAACACTCTGCCGCCTGCATGGAGTGGCTATCCAACCTGTCCTGGGCTCGTCATAAAGAGCTTGTACTTTTATCCGTGATGAACGAACTACCGGTGGCAATCGAATCAGAATTCAGCAGCGCCGACTCTGCATCGGAATCTATGTTGCGAAAACAAGCTGAAGAACTGAGAGTGGCGCAGCTAAGCCAGAACTGGAGCGAACTTTGCGGGGCCAATCTCAAACGCTCACAAATTCCTTTTGTAGTCACCGATGGCGACCCTGCTGAATCGATTTTGGCCCTATCTCGCAAATGGCCCGTTGATCTGATCGTAATGGGTTCGCATCACAGAACCGAAGACGATAGTGCTTCTTCGCGTGAGAGCGTTTCAGAAATCGTCGCTGACAAGGCTGGCTGCTCGGTGCTCGTGGTACGCGAGGTAGTGGCAACACACTTCGAGGAGGTCCGAGCGGCGGTCACGATTTCTCCTGTCTTTGAACGAATCGACGAAAACGTTCATCAGGCAAGAGTGATCACATCGCTTTCAGTAAACGATTTCACATCGCAGTTTCCATCTAAACTGTGAAACGGAACTCTGTGTTCTCTCCGTAGTCGCGAAAATGCTTCTCTTGGTTGCCGAAGTTCCATAATTAATTCATATCGACCTGCTATCAATAGATTTAGTTATAGCTGAGTATACGCGTTTGCGATTGCGCAACTTGTAGCCCTTCACTGTGAAAGCTGCTTTGCCGTATTCCGATCACGAAGAGCTTTCTCCTTATTTCCCAATTTCTCGAACGCAAGAGCGCGCTGTCGATATGTATCCGGCGATGGGTCTGACGCCATTGTGATTGCGTTCGAGTAATCTTCAATTGCCTTTTTGTATTGCTTCAACCCAGCATAGCAATCTCCGCGGCCCCTGTAAGCATCAGCGTTTCCTTCGCCCAGTTCTATGATTCTGTCGTACAAGGGGATTGCTTTAGCAAACTTGCCACAATCGCGGAGCACTTTACCGTACTTGAACATGTAGCCCAGGCTATTTGGTGTCAGCAGTAGCATCATATCGTAGTTGGCAATAGCCTTATCGATATCATTCGTGGCTCGAAAGCAATTAGCAACGAAGAAGTACAATCTTCCAGTCATAGGGTAAAGTGCGATGGAAGTTTGGTAATCAACCAGGGCTTTCTTGTAATTCTTCAAATAGTAATGAAGATTTCCTCTATCTTCGAAGGCGGCAAAGTTCTTTGGGTTCTTCGCGATATAGTCGTCGTAAATTCTCATCGCTTCGCTATTGCTACCTGCCTTTTCCAATTGAATCGCTTTGTGCAACGGGTTTTTCGCCAGCAATTTGCGGTGGTCGTTTTTATCGCGTCCGAGGCGTATGTATGCTGTTCTTAGTGGTCTAAGCAACTCCTGACTGAGCGGATCAATTTCCAACACGCGTTCGAAATCCGCAACTGCTTGCTCAGTTTTGTTTTGTTGGAGGTAGCAATAAGCGCGGCTTTCAAAAGCATACTTATGCATCGGATTCAGTGAAATAGACTTGCTGAAATCCTCAATCGCTTTATCGAATCGGCGGTTTTGGAGCGATACCCGCCCTCGTAGGTAATAAAGATTAGGGTCTTTGGCGTTGGTCTTCAGATGGTTATGAATGATAGCCAGGGTTTTGTCTGGGTAGCCAGTGTCGAGCCGGTACATGGCCTCGATCAGTGAGCGGTTGTATGACTCTTTATCCTGTGCCGCTATTGATGCTTGGAAGGAAACCGAACAAGTTGCTATCGCGATCACCACTGCAAGTAAACATACTCGAAGGCACGACGGTGATTGTTTGCGAATAATGTGCATGGCATAGCAGAAAAAAGTTTCAATGCTCCATTATAGAGCTTCTGTTGTGCGAATATGAAACTACCGAAGAATCATCGGTGCCGAATCGACGCTGGACTCGTTTCCTGAACCGACCTGGTAATGTTTCCACATTCTCGCCAGAGCGCCGTTGCGTTTCAACAAGTTGTAGAAGTCACCAGATTCGATTACTCTACCGCCTTCGAGGACATAAATACGATCGAATAAATCCAACAAGTGAAGCTTGTGAATCGAAGAGACCAAGCATTTGTCCTTGAATTTTTTCAAGACACTTGTGTAGATCAGACGTTCATTATATGTGTCCACGCTGCTGGTTGGTTCATCGAGCAGAACCAGCTGCGAATCGCGCGCGAAAAAGAGTCCGCGGGCCAGAGCCAATCGTTGCTTTTCGCCGCCACTGAGATTGACGCCTTTCTCGGCAATGTTGGTAGCAACTCCCTGTGGAAGTCTTGCCACAACCGGTGTAAAGCGGGCCAATTCAAGTGCTTCCGGCATCGCAGTTTCATGTGCTTCGAGTCCGAAGGTGACATTTCGTTCCACAGTGTCGTTGAACAACTGCGGATCTTGTGGAAGCAACGTAGTTTCTCCCGACAGGTGTTTGAGGCCATATGGCAATAGTTTTCCATCGCATAGAACCTGCACGCAATCCGGGTCTTGCAAGCCACGCAATAACGACAGCAAGGTGCTCTTACCACTGCCGCTCTCTCCGACCAACGCAATACTCAGTCCTTTACTCAACTCGATACTGATAGAAGAAAGATGCATTTTTCCGTATTCAGCATTCTCATATGCAAAGTTGAGTTTATTGATGACAAGCGTGTTCCAGCCATTCGGCAACGCATACTGCTCAACCTCATTTGATAGGGTTGATGCGGCGCGAATAATTGTATCCGCGCTTCTTACGTTTGTTGCGTCTCGCACGACAAGCCCGTAAAGCAGCGTGAAGTCCGAGAACGATTCGCCGATCCTTCGCAAGTACTCAAATAGTGCAAGGAATGTTCCCCCCATCAGAGGCTGTCCATTTGACAGGGTTGACAATGCGTAATATCCAAGCACCGTCACTGTCATTGTTGCGATCAACATTGTGGTGATGAACCATTTTATTTCATTGAGCGTCACGCTTTTTTTGATGAGTTCGAGCTGTGAAAGGATCCTTCGAGAAACTTCGCTTGTCGTGCGGCTTTCAAGCCGAAGCATTATAACGCTCTCTACGTTGGTGACGTAGTCGTGAATAGCAGATGCAACCCTGTTTTCGCATCGATTCAGAGTTTCATACATCTTTGACAGAAATGTGAAAAACCAGATCGTGAGAATGGCTGCTATGGCTGTGATCGTCAGCGCAGCGAAACCGGCGGACGGCAGAAAACAGCACAGCATCACCTGGGCGCCGATCAGCCTGAATACCATATGCGATACCTGAAAAGCGTCATCGAAATATGTGCCGAGTGAATTCGCCGCCCGATTAATCTTGTCGATACTCTCGCCGGAATGGTGCTGGCGATGCCAGGCAAGCGGCAATGAAGTCACCATCCGAAAAAGGGCGGTTCGATAATTCAGCTTGATGTGAAAGCCGACAAACATCTCCAGATATCGTGCCGGTCCATGGAACATCCAAAAAGTGAATTGCATCAAGAAGTAGATTGCAAGTGTATTGAAGATGTCCGGAAGCAACTCCGATGGCGCTTTGGTGTGCATTTGAACAGTATTTATCAACTGCCCTATTACATACGGTTCCGCCAAAAGAGCCGCTTGCGCGCAGGCATGCATGAAGTAACAGACGATGATAATCCATCGGTGCCGACCGGCATACTGCCAGCCGCGAGAAATCAGAAATCCGAAAGGATTCCTTTGCATAAACGAGTTCATCAAGGATGTCTCCGTAAAGACAAGCCCTTTGCTCAGTATCTCGACAAACAATAAACGCAATGAAAGTATTCAGACCATTGCGAGCGCCGAACCGAGCTCAAGACTTGCCGAGCTAGTTACGAGCACAAACAGATGAGGGCTGCGTTCGCGAAAGTTACTGCGTTTGCTTGTGCAGTGAGAACGTGCAACTATGACCAATTCAATTCAATCGAGTGCAAACATGCAGCTCGATTCTGATTATGGCTTCAACGCTTGCCCTTTAGTGAATTGCGATTCTGGTCATGAGTCGTCTCCTGCTTAAAATCTTTGCCGCTCGGACGCATTTGAGATGACCTGGTGAAATGCGTCCTGTGATTTTTGAACAATAGTGCACCATCAGCGCGATGTCAAGAAAATGCTCGTTGATGTTTCTCTAAGTGAAGAAAACTTGTCGGGCTTCTCGGAGGGCTCGTCGTGCCTATCGCCATACTGTCATCACTAGCTCAAAGTCAACAGGATTTGCCGGATCATCGCATAGAACGACCGGAACCACCGAAAGATCGATGATTCGAATGGGGAAGTGCAATTTCACTTCCCTGCGTGCAGCGACGTGTCGGTCCGATTGCGGACACGTCGCCTCCGATTTCGCATTTGCAAAAGGTCTAGCCGGCTCCAGCTATCATAGGCAGAGTTCGGCCATACCTGAAGCTATGTTTGGTTCTTTTTCATTTTTAGTTCTTTCAGTCTCTTCATCTCTTTTGCGATGCAGATGACGATGAGCGGCGTAACCAAAACACCGACTGTGACTGCTATCATTTCAGGACTCATAGTGTATCTCCTTTCTTACTGCCACTCTGGCACGAGGTAAGAGTTAGTAAGTTGTTCTTTGATCGCACCATTTGCATATGTAAAAGTCAATCGCTTCGGCGCTTTACACGTTTTCGTTATGAGTAATCAATTCGAGTGATGTTCAAAAAGAGACTGTCCAAAAGGCACCGGTTGCGGTGCTTGCAGTTGGCGCTTTCAGGATTGTCGACTACTTGATTGGAGCAGTAGACTTTCGAAAGTGTGGTTTTTGGACCCCTTTGAATGAGAACAATGGGAAGCTAGTATTTGAACCTATCTTAAGGACTTAGCCGATGATCACCACCGATTTAGCTGGGATAACTCACCCAGGCAAGCATCGAACCGAAAATCAGGACACCTTCTACATCAGCGCCGACAAACGGCTAATGGTAGTTGCCGATGGTTTAAACAAGGCTCATCCCGAAGCGGAGGCGAGTCAACTTGTTGTGGAAACTCTCTGCTCGCTTTGGACTTCTAGTGGGTCAGACCTGACCAACGATGCCTCTGTTCGAGAATGGCTGCAGGCGTCTATCAAGCACGCAAACGAAGTTATTCGCAAAATATCTAGTGAAGATGCCAAACGAATAGGTGCCTCGACTATCGTTGCCGCTGTGCAAACAGAGCACGGCAAGATTCACATCGCTCACGTCGGCGACTCCCGAGCATATGTCATGAAGGATGGAGTCCTACAGGTGCTCACAGAAGATCACACGTTTCTCAATCATATGAAGAAGACGAATCCAGAAGTCTACGAACAAATCACGACCCAAAAAGTGCACGCGTGCTATACAGTCGATTTGTGGCGATTGCTTGGTTGTAAGAAGGAGGTGTCGATAGATTCGACCGAGATCGATCTATCCGATGGCGATTGGCTGCTACTTTGTTCTGACGGGCTATATGATTATATTTCCGATGAGTCGATAGCTGGAACTTTGGCCACTTTCACCACCGCCAATGGTGCCTGCGAACAATTGCTTGCCGAGGTAATGGAGGTAGGAGCGTTTGACGATGTGACTATTGTATCCCTCCATATGTAGGAAGTCTTCGAACGAAACTGTATGAGACCCGCAAATCAAAAGGCTCACTGACTAAATGTTAGTGAGCCTTTCTAGCTTTGAACTCGATCGTTCTTCTATTCGGCTCTTACGAAGTTCCAACGGAACTTGGCCGAGCCATCGTTAGCGCCAAAGTGCGGCTCCGATATGTTAGATTTGAAAACAAACATGGCATCGCCGTTTTTCTCTACGCTTTTCAGCACAAGGCCATCTCCCGAAGGTTCCAATGTAAAGACAGATTTGTCCATACCGAGAACCGGACATGCGTCACCAACCGAAGGATGAGGCTCGAAATTCAAACCGTCAATCTCGCCTGCCAGGCGGATCGTATAACGATTGGTTGGCTGGTTGGTTACTGGATCGATCTTGCGATCGACGGCCCATTTCTGTGTGCCACCCCGATTGAACTCAACTAAGAACACGTTCTGTCCGAGACTTGGACCGTTTGGCTGAAGGGCTTCATGACTCAAAGAGTTAATGATGAAATATGTTCCTGTGGGAGGCAGGGGATCTGTTGTCGTAACTGCCGCTCCTCCGCTGGCTCCATTTACGTTGAGGAAATTCCAGACAAACTTTGGCGAACCATCGTTCGGGCCAAAATGCGGCTCCAGACCTGTCGATGTTCTTGTGTAGAACATCGCATCGCCGTTTCTGTCAACGCTCTTAATCAGCACTCCACCTTGAGTTGGTTGAAGCTCATAAGTTACTTTGTCCAGGCCAAGGATAGGAACTCGATCGGCAACTGATGGATGAGGCTGGAAATTCAGTTCCTCGTTTTCTCCAGCGAGGCGAATCGTATAGCGGTTAGTGGGCTGATTTGTTACGGGATCAATTTTACGATTGATCTTCCATTGTTGCGTTCCGCCTTTGTTGAATTCGGTAAGAAACACGTTCTGTCCCGATGTCGGCGCATTCGGCTGAAGCGCATCGTTGGTTCCTGCCGGGATTATGTAGTATGTCCCTGTGTTCGGCAGCGGATCGATATTGACCACGCCACCAGGTCCACCAGGCTGCGAGTATGCCGGCAAGGTCGACATTAGCAATGAAATAATCGCAAAAACGAGCTTTATGGTTTTCATATTTTCTCAAGTCCTCAATAGGTAGCCCGGACTTTCATCCGCGCAAGAGATTGATCCCCACGATTGGCTGGTCAGGGCCTGCTCAACCCAGGCAATGTTTCTACAAGGTCAGGTAGCACAACAGTATAACCCGTGACGAAGCTCAACCACGAAATATCCCAAAACTCGTTAAAATTTGTCGTGAAACCGGCGCAAGCTTTGGCGCTCTCAAACCTCCCGCATCTAGCCTGCAGCGTTGTACTATTGCCCTGGAGGCACAGGGGACTTCCGTGAAATCGCTTCTCGAGACACTTGCTATAAGACTGCCAATCGTTCAGGCGCCAATGGCAGGCGTCTCAACTGCCGTAATGGCTGCGGCAGTTTCCAATGCCGGCGGTTTAGGGTCTTTAGGTGTTGGCAATCTGGACGCTAAAGGCGCTTTTGAAGTGATACGCGCAACTCAAAGACTCACGGCTCGTTCGATTAATGTCAATCTGTTCTGTCATCAGCCCGCCATTGCTGATCAGCAACGAGAAGCATCCTGGCTTAAAAAGCTCGCTCCATTTTTTGTCGAGTTCAACGCCGAACCTCCAAGCCGCTTGCAGGCACCATACAAAAGTTTCATTGAAGACGAAGAGATGTTGGATGTTCTCATGCAACTTCGTCCAAAGGTGGTGAGCTTCCACTTTGGTTTGCCTTCAGACGAAAAGATCGATCGCTTGAAGTCGGCAGGTATCGTCCTTCTTGCCACCGCTACAAACTTGGATGAAGCAAAGAGAATTGCCGGCGCGGGCATTGACGCAGTAGTAGCGCAGGGCTACGAGGCTGGTGGACACCGCGGTGTTTTCGAACCCTCCACGCGTGACAACTGTCTCGGCATGTCTGCATTGGTACGTTTGCTCGTCAGCAATCTCGACATTCCCGTGATAGCAGCCGGTGGTATTATGGACGGTGCCAGCATTGTTGCCTGTTTGGATCTTGGTGCGCAAGCCGCCCAGCTTGGAACGGCTTTTATAAACTGTTCCGAATCATCCGCAGATGAGCACTTCCGAAGAACGTTGCAATCAGAAGCTTCCTTCCACACAGTAATGACTAGCGCAATTTCTGGCCGACCAGCCCGATGTCTTGCGAACTCTTTTACGGAATTTGGAGAAGGCGTAGATCCATCCGAAGTGCCAGATTATCCAATCGCTTACCACGCTGGAAAAAGCTTGAATGCCGCAGCCAAAGAAGCTGGACATGGCGGTTATGGCGCCCAGTGGGCCGGACAGGGGGCACCGCTTGCGCGCTGTATGCCCGCTGCGGAGCTGATTGCTCAACTGCGATTGGAAATGTTTGAAGCGTTGGCGCCGCGAAAGCATGCACCGGCGGATAATGAGGTGAGTTGAATGGGCCTCGATCAAGTAGAGCTTCTTCTCGCACTCGAGGAAGAGTTCGGCATTGAAATTCCAGACAATGCAAGGAGTCAAATGACAACAGTTGGAGATGTGTACGATTGGATCAGAAAACAGGTCGGTGCAAATCCCAACGAATGCTTGAGCCAACATGTTTTTTATCAAATGCGAAATGCTTTGGTGAAAAACTATGGTTTGGAACGAGGGAAGGTCAAACCTTCTACGAAAATCACTGATCTCATTTCAGAGCCAGAACTCGAAGAGGGCTGGCCGTTCCTTGAATTATTCATTACTTTAGACACGCCACCGTATAAAGTGGCAAGGAGATTTTTTGGATTCAAACAACCATCTAGCTATTTGACTGTGCGAGAGATTGTTGATGGGCTCATTCGGATCAATATCGATAAATTAGAAGTACCAGCCAATTCGGATGAAGAACTGTGGGCGCGACTTGTCGACGTTTTCGTTCGACAGTTAAACGTTCGGCCCGAGGAAGTCTATCGTTCCGCAAGCGTCGCACGCGATCTTGGTTGTGATTGATTATCTATGTTGGGCTATGTGGCGCCGAAAGCCTGCCCCGGGTGTCAAAGTTCTTTCCCGGATCAGTTCAGTAGATTCCCAAGTAACTTCTTGAGTCTCGCTGCTTTCTTGAACTCTTTCGAAAGTCGCTTCATCTCGTCTGGACCGATCATCAGTGGACTCGCTGAAATCGCCCTTTTAAATCGTAGTAGCAAAAGCGAATCGTCTCGTATCCCTCATCAAACTTGAGCAGTTGAATGCACGGCTCGTGGTACGCGCACTTGATGCTAACTTCCTCCACAATCATGCCACTGCCCCAATGCATCTTGAACGGACGTGGCAGTTCGCGAGGCTCTGAGCCCACTTTCTTGGGGGGATCGCCCGCTTTCTTCTTCGCTCTGATTTGGCGCGCGTTGCTCATGAATCCTCCTGACTATTGAAAGGACTTTTTATTTGGAACTTGCTGCCTGATAATTGTAGCGACCCCGCTGTCAGGAACAAGCCAATGTCTGCTGAACAAGATCACAATCACTGGACGATGCAGTTGAAAGATGGTCGTCTGACCACGATCTTCAAACACTTTTCCGTCGTCGCGACTGGTGTAGTCGGTGATAACCTCGCCGAGGGATTTTCTTGTGCTCCGGGAAGCGCCACGATGCAAATGAAAATCTGGGCGTCGTCTGCTCACGAGAGCGGAGAGATGGCGCACTCACTTGGCAAACAGCTTGGATTCAAGGTAAGCAGGATAGAGATTCACGAGACTAAGCCAACCGAGCCACCTGGCGAGCAACCGTTCGGTTATGGAGTCGAGTTCACGCCAATTGCTGATGCGCTCTCGTAACGACTTTCCAAAAACAGTACCAGTTATTTGGGGGGCATGACACAGCGGAACCCGACATGGTTGCTTCCCGTTGATTCTTCTCCTCGTCCGCGAGCACCGACCATATACCTGGTGCAGTATTGATCTGTGCAAAGGAAGGAACCTCCACGTTGAACGCGTTTATTTGCGCGCGGCTCGGTTGGATCCCATGGAGTTTCAGGACCTTGCGGATTTCTTGGAACACGCTTGTCAGGATCGGCAACTACCTTGTCGCTGTTGGCGATCTCATCGTTCGACAACAACTGCGCATAATAGTCAGCGCGATACCAGTCGCTGCACCACTCCCAGACATTGCCTGCCATGTCGAACAACCCATATTTGCTGGAAGGATATTTCGCTACCGGCGCGATTCCAACAAAGCCATCATCGCCGGTGTCATTGTTAGGGAAGCTACCTTGAAAGATGTTAGCCATCCACTTGCCGTCTGGCTTCAGCTCAGTTCCCCAAACATACTTTTCACCCGCGGAACCGCCACGCGCAGCGAACTCCCATTCTGCTTCTGTGGGCAATCGTTTCCCTGCCCATTTTGCGTAAGCCTGAGCATCTTCATACGCAACATGAACAACTGGATAATGCATTCTCCCTTTCAAGCTGCTCTCCGGACCTTCAGGATGTTGCCAGTCCGCGCCTTTCCGATAGCGCCACCATTGAAAGATGTTATTTAGTGGAACCTCATGGTCCGGTGGTGTAAAGACAACCGAGCCTGCCACCAGATTCTCTGGCGGAGCTGTTGGAAACTCTTCGGCGGTTGGCGTTCGTTCTGCTATCGTTTTATAACCGGTAGCTTTTACGAACTTCCCGAACTCCTCGTTCGTCACTTCGGTTTTATCCATCCAGAAGCCATCGACATACACACGATGTGCGGGACGCGCATCGCGCATCTGTTCGACGCCTCCGCAAATACTTGTTGTCGAGCTATCTGCTCCCATCGTGAACTCCCCGCCCGGAATCCACACCATATCTGGTGGCGTTCGCCCAGCCGCCTTCCCTTTATTCTGAATCGTCGCGCTAGTGGAGGCCGAGTCCTCCGCAGCAACTGGCGCTGAATCCATGGCTGCAATTGACTCCGAGTCCGCTTCGACAAGTGCCGCTAAACACTCTGCGGCAAGCGCCGCAGAGTGTCCAGTATTGTACAGCGCAAGAACTGCGGTGAGGCTCAGCGCAACGAGATCAGTCTTCATACGAAGGGGAACCATCGCGCAGATCCGTCCTTAGATACCCGGCTTGGCAGCATTGATTTTCTGCATGATCTGTTCCTTGACCGCTTCCATGTTGAAAGAAGCCCCTCTTTGCATAGGAGGATAATCAACAAACGTTTGAGCCGTCTTCGCCACTTCCTTCTGAACAAAAACGAATCTCCAGAATTCATAGGCAAACCAGTTGTAATAGTTTAACGAACCACCTTTGCCATCGCCTATCAAAGTGCGCTCGAAGGGATCTAAGCGCAGATTGCTGAGAATCGGCCAATCCACTTTTTGCGTTGCACCTAGCCATCCATTCGGCTGATCCGTAAATCGATATTTGAAATCGTTGATGCGAACGGCGCTAAGAGTTCCTTCAGTGAAATAAAAGATCTCGTTGCGCTTCGATGGTGACTTACCGGTGATGAAGTCGAGTTGGTTGTATCCATCAAGATGCACTCTGTAGTTGCGGTCGCCGATCTGTTTACCTTGAGCAAGCTCGGAGGCGATGTTCGGCGCGCCGGCTGCTGCAAGAAAAGTGGGGAACCAGTCGAGACCGGACATGATGCCATTTTCGACCTTTCCTGCCGGCACATGCCCTTTCCATCGCACAATGGCGGGAACACGGAATCCGCCTTCCAGTGCGGTTCCCTTACCGCCGGCAAACGGTGTTTGACCGCCGTCAGGCCAGGTGAAGTTCTCCGCACCATTATCGGTGCTAAAGGCAATTATTGTGTCGTCATCCAAGCCGTTGTCTTTGACGTACTTCATGACACTACCGACGATATCATCGAGCTGCGCCATTCCACCTTCTTGCACGGACCATCCGTTCTCAGCCGTGCGCATCGCTTGGTACTTCGGCGAAAGGTGAGTAACGATGTGCATGCGCGTCGGATTGAGCCAGAGGAAAAACGGTTTCCCATCCTTTCTGGCGTTATCCATAAACTTCACGCTGGCATCGAGAATTTCGTCGTCGACTGTCTCCATGCGGGTCGGATAGAGGGTACCGGCGTCTTCGATCTTCTGCTTGCCGACTTTGCCCCAACGAGGCTGCACCGTTTGATCGTCGCTGTCCGTCGCCCAGCTGTGCACCATATTTCGCGGCCCGACAGTAGCTGCAAGCTCCTTCGGATAGTTAGCGTGCGCGGGATCTTCCATCGCATCGAGGTGATATAGATACCCGAAGAACTCATCGAATCCGTGTACTGTCGGGAGAAATTTATTCAAATCGCCGAGGTGATTTTTGCCGAACTGTCCCGTCTTGTACCCTTGCGACTTCAATGCCGCTGCGATCGTCACGGCTTGTTCCGGAATGCCGGTTTCGGCGCCAGCTTGTCCGACGGTGGTCAAGCCGGTGCGAATCGGAAGCTCGCCTGTGATGAAGTTAGCGCGTCCAGCCGTGCAACTGGCTTCAGCGTAATAGTCGGTAAACCGCATGCCCTCTGATGCCAGCTTGTCCAGGTTCGGCGTTCTACCTGCCATAATCCCCTGGTTATACGCACCGATGTTGTACCAACCGACGTCGTCACCCATTATGAAGATGATGTTCGGTTGTTTGGCGTCGGCACAGACAGCTGGAAGTGGTAATGACAAAGTCGCGACCGCAGCAATGAGCAAGAGCAAAGTCGCCCATCTTGCAGGCATACGTTTCGAAATCATGTGAATCCCCGTTCTTATTTACGTAGTCGTTCTACGAGTATATTCACTTGGCATCGATGGGTTCATTAGTCTTATATGTCCGAAGGCTAGTCTTTCAAATACGACAGAATTCGAAGCAGATCGAGGAATAGATTGATGATATCGAGATAAAGGTCAAGAACCGCTGACACCACTTCCTCAGTGTCGTACTTCAAGATGATTCTCGACGTGTCGTAAAGGATAAAGCCGGAGAAAACAACTGCGCTGATGCAGCTCCACATGAATATTGCAAAGGCGCTTGGGAAAAACATGAAGCCTATTCCGGCGATTAAGAGCATGATCAGTGCAACGAGAAGAATGCCTCCCATCCAGTCGAAATCCTGCTTCGTAACGTGCACGTACATGGACAATATTCCGAAGATAAGCGCGCATAATGCGGCGGCTTGCCAGATGATTTCGCCCTGTCCCTTCTCCAGATATCTCTCGAGAACGACTGCAAGAGTGAATCCACTCAATGCGGTGTAGGAGAAAAGCGTGATCATATTGATCACGGGCGTTCGTCTAACGATCAGCGCGATGATAAAAACAATTATTTCGGCGATGATTGCAGGGAGGAAATACTTGTGCGCCAAACCGGAGACGACACCCCAATACGCGCTGCCTGCGGTCGTGACCAGCGTGGCAACTAATAGGAGATAGACCTTTTCGATAAACGCGTTTCGATCTAATTTGGATGCCTTCGCGGCAGGACGTTCTGTTTTGTAGACGGACGAAAGAGCCTCATTCCTTTTCGCCTGAGATTTACTCTGCGTTTGCCATTGCGGTGTAAACACTTCGTTGATCTGTTTTGCGAGTCCCTCGATTTTTTCCAGCTCGCCTTTGTCGAGATAGACGCCACTGCATCCGGTGCACGAGTCGACCAGCAATTCACCGCCGGTGCTATATGGGTGCTCATTAAGTTTGGAACCGCACCGAGGACACGGATAGTTCGTCGGCGTCGATTTCAGCAATTGCGGAGCGCCAGGGAGGTCTTGAGGCGTATGCGCGATGATTGCGAGTTCGCCTTTATCGAGCCAAATGCCGCTGCAGCTAGAGCAGCAATCGATTTGAACGCCCTTCTTTTTACCAGGAAACATGTAGTTTGTGCATTTTGGGCAGGCAAGCATTTTGTTTACGACTCCCAAGGGTAGTGCTACCAGTGTAGCTGTCAAGTTGACGGAGATTCCCTATCTTCATGAATTTTCCCAATTTTCCGGCTTCTCAGACGCGTTCGATAAGCAGCGTCGTCAACTCGGTTAGTCGACGGGCTTCAGCTTGCCTGGATGCGGTACCTTTTAACTTATGCGACGCCCAACCGAACAGATAATTTGGAAAGGAACTATTGACCCTTAGTCTTCGGATACTTCATGCCTGCTCCTGTCGAGAACGGCTTCTTATCCAAATCTCCAATTATCACCTTTCGAAGTTCTTCATAAGTCGGTCTCGACTTCATCATCGTAACCAGCCACTGTCCTTCCTGATTGAATCCATCGACGGAGTAGAGGTGCTCATCCGGACCGATGCTTTTAAGTTCGCGAGCAATCTGTGTGTCGCCCTTTAGCTCGCCGAACGTATATCGACGTTCCGGTTTTTCTTCATCGGCACCTTTTCGAAACAAAAACACCATCTCGGTACCAAGTTTGGTATCAGGCACAAACATTTCCATGACCATGGCTCGATATTCGCCATGTCGAAACTGTTCTCGGCAGTACATCTTCTGGTCGACTTTACCATCTTGATTCAGGGCAAGCACTTTTGACCGAGCTGCATCGCGATCCGACTTGTTGTCGAGCGCTTGCGAGCATTGAACAACTTTGGACCATGCTCTCCAATTATCGGGTTCCAACACCAGAAGCTTGCGCCACCAGTCCAGTGATTTTTCTGGCTGTTCACTTGTTTGATACAACTGAGCTACTGTCTGAACGTCGTCAGCTAGATACTTTTGATCGACATCTTTCGCTGAGATCAGCTCGAGAATGATTGCAGCTCCTTCGTCGAGCTTTTTATGATCATGGCTTTCCACTGACTCGCGCATGAGCGTTTCAGCTTGTTCAAACTTGGGATCCGGCGTCTGAGCTTTTACCGATGAGCTGCCGTATAAGAATATGATCAGCAAAATCAGTAATAATCTTAGCGTTAGATGCCTGGTCATGTCGGCACTCCTCAATATGCAATCAAGCATGCTCTATAATAACCGTATGAAATCCGAGAAGAAGAGTGGTTTGAAATTTTGGTTGGCGGGCGGGCTTGTAGCAATCATTTGCTTTGGACTGACCCTTATGTCGGGTTGCAGATCTACTCATAGCGCTCAACCTGGTTCGGTTGCGGGACGTGCAAGTGAAACGCCATCGGTTACAGATGCGATGTTCCGAAGCCAGGTCCTTGAGTCGAAGAGTCCAGTTCTGGTTGACTTCTGGGCGCCCTGGTGCGGTCCGTGCCGTATGATGTCTCCAATCGTCGACGAGTTTTACGGTGAAAACCGGGACAAAATGAAGGTCTATAAGCTCAATGTCGATGAAAACCCAGGCACCGCGCAAAAGTATCAGATCCGTGGAATTCCGAGCCTATTCTTATTTAAGAACGGAGAAGTAGTCGAGCAAATCGTCGGTTCCGTTTCGAAGGACAGGTTGGTTGAAACTTTTGGCAAGCACCTGACCGGGGAAACTACCGAAAAACCTGCGGAAAGTTCCGAAAAACCTGCCGACGCCGAAAAGCCTCAGCAAACACGTTGAGAACGGGAAAGCCTCGGCACCAAAATCCTGAGACCAGTCAAGCCCTGAAACCAGCGAAGCTCTGAGGAGCAAAAAGCTACAGGAGCAGGCGCTTCTCGCTCTTCAAGAATTTTTCAAAACCACTACTCTATACTCACGCAACAAAGCAGCCGAGATGCTAATTCGGGCTTTGCAGACCGTTCCGTTACTATTCGACAGATGAGTGCCGCAACAAAGTTGCGGACTGGCGCTGGCGATTGGAGGTTTATTGTGAGTAATGCTTATAGAGCAGAACAACTCGATTCTCAAGTTAAAGCTGGATTCGCCGCTGAGGGACAACAGTTGGAATATCAACCACAGTTGTTTGCTGGTGGAAACGGAGACTATTTTGCTGCCAAGCAATGCGCGACAGAGCAAGACCTCCATGCCGTGCAATTTGTCGATTCCCTGTCTGATCCTCAGAACCCCAAGAAAGACGTTGAACAAAAGGCGGACGCCAAAGAGGTTGAGCAAAAACCGGATGCCAAAACTGCCGCTCAGGAAGTGAGTGTTCAACCAGTGCAGCCGATGGTCTCATGGAAAATCGACGTGAAGGACACTCCCGGTGGTGGCAAGCTTATGGGAATCAAAGGAGTTGGTGAAGGCGAGCTCTCCAAACAAGCCGATGGTTCTTTTAAGGGAGAACTAGTTGATGCAAACGGCGAGAAAACGCAGGTCAAAATAAACCCTGATGGAACAGTTAAGGTCGATGTCGACGGCAACGATTACCAATTTAAGCTAAAACCTGATGGTACCGTTGATAGTGTCACCAGCGGCAACGAGCTCATTCAGCGCACAGACCGCCCTGACGGAACAGGCGAAGTGACATTTAAGGATGGAACTCCTTACAAGGTCGGAACTCCCGGCTATAAATTCAAAATCAACGCCGACGGTTCTGAAGAGAGGCAATATGCCGATGGAAGCACGGAGCACGCAACTGAAAACGGCTCTCTAAGAATGTATCCTAACGGTTCGACGCGTGAAGTAATGGCCGATGGTACCACCGTATATAAAGACGCAGTCAACGGGATTGTTGTGCGCGCAACTCCAGAGCACATCACGACGATCACGTATCCGGACGGCACTAAGATAACGAAACTGCCGAATAATACATCGGTCACTCGTGATCCGGATGGCACTACCAGAACACAAACATGGGACGGCTCCAACACGAAACTCCCTGATGGAACAGTCATCCGCACGACCGCCCGTTCCAATGGTGATGTTCATGTTGAGGTCATACCTCCGGGTCAGAGACCTGCCACTCCCCACAAACCGGCTGTTCAACATCGGCCGGTCGCACCTCACAAACCCACCGGAGGAGCTAAACCGGCAGGCGATGGACAGAGTCCGGCAGACGCGCCACAAAGACCAGAAGCTCAAGAGCAAAAGCGGGGTAAACTTGAGGATGGACGAATTGCCCCTGATGGTTCGCAGCTATACGATTATGTCGACCAGAAACCGCCGGTCGATAAACAAAAGCGTCACTAGTCATTAAACTCATCATGTTCGGGAATTCGTAGATGCTGAAACGAGATAGCGGTCGGTTTGCCGATTATTGGAAGCTGATTTAGCAGGGGAACTGCGCTTGCGTCGATCAATGGCTTCATCAGATAATTCGCACGAATTCTGTATTGAAGAATCTCTTTCGTTGATCCGGATTGCGTCTGCGATCCAGATAGCGACTGGGATCCAGATAGGGACTGTGATCCAGATAGCGACTGGGATCCAGATAGGGACTGCGATCTAGATAGGGACTGGGATCCAGATAGGGACTGCGATCCAGATGAGGGCTGCGAGCCCGATGGGGGGTGCGATCCAGATAAGGGCTGACTGCCTCTTTTGCTAGCGGTACCATATGTGATGTCTCTCATTTCGCCCTTCGAGTTCGATTTGACAAGATTCAGTTGAAATGGATTTGCGCCCGGTTCAATTTTGATCAGGCGCGCAACATTACAAGAACGCATTTTTTCATTGCTCTCGAACAAAACCTTCTCGGCCCTCTCGAAGTTCATTGCTTGGGAAGCCTTATCGGCAGCCACGCTTGATGCAATGAAGCCGTACGTGAAGGCGACTCCGAAGTTGACAAAGCAGAACACTGGTAAAACAATGCCGATGCAAAAAGCATAGAACGTGGCACCGAATTCAGTGACCGAATAGCCAACACAAGCCCGTCGGCCAGTTGTACGAAAAAGGCAATCGTGTCGCTTTCGATTGGAATTCTGATCGGAGTTTCGACTTTGCCTTGACGATTTTTTTATGGAACCTTTGCCCGCTTCGTTCATAACCCACCCCCAACGCTCGCTGTGTTCAGCGACCGTGGACTGCAGATTTCCACTTCCAACGCCAGCCGAGAACGGTCGTAGCGGCTGCCCGCTTTCGCCAGAACACGTTGTGATTCGTCCTGATTTCGGTCCACAGCCAGAAGCGATGGCATCGGCTGACCGCCGTGCTTACCACCATTTGTTCTGCCAAGTCTGTGAACTTGATCTCGCAATCTAATTGTCCACGTCGCGCCACCGCTATTGATGGCATCGAAGGCGACCGTGTAAAGCTGTCGCTCATAGACAGTTTGGGTGGTAAATGGATAACTTCTTGGACAGTCGACTATTACTTGCCCGCCTTGATCTATGGAAAGAAGAAATGTATTCGTCGAGTGTTGATGGTTGAACCGATAGTCCAGTGCGCTGATGACTGAGTCGTGCTGCAGCTTCGCATGGGCGGTGCGCAGCCAGTCGAAGAACGCTCGGGTGAGTGCGTACCTGACAGTCATAACCGGCTTGCCCGGGTTTTCTTTCAAGGCTGCATTGGGCTCATTTGGATAATCGCCACCAGTGGCGGTGTACATAGGAATATTCTTTAACATAGATTCCGAGGTCAAAAGATCTCTAATCGAATTGATGTTCGAGGGGGCGCCGTCCGGGAGGCGGAGCACCATATATGATGCTGGAACCTTGTCTTCTATGTAGGCTGGCTGAGCGCAAGCGATTGATTGAATCGACGTGTTCGAAACGGGCTTGCTGAGATGAGCCTCGAGTTTAACGACGCTGCAGTTGCGAGCTATATCGAATTTTTCGAAGAGCGATGATTCCACGAGCCCTGCCTGCTTGCCCATTCCGGCGAAATAGAAACTCTCGCCGAATGCGGGTACGTCAACGAAAGCGGGATACTGCTTACCATAAAGCAGAACGTCATCGAGTGCGGCGCAACTGTCGGCGCCGGGCAGCGGCGTGTTGGTGGTTCCTTCACCATTTAGCCACCCAAGCTCGGCTTTGAGGCTTTCCATCTTCCATCCGAGTCCACTGGTTAGCTGCTCAGCGTTCCTTTTATATATCGCCTTTGCACTCTCCAGAGGATAGACGCGCGCATCATGAATGTCGCGAGCAATTAACTCTTCATCCTCTATCTTGTTCTTTTCGCCCAATGCCGCAATGCGCCTTTCCCTCAGGGAATATCTGAGTACGCGCGAGAGTTTTTTTACGGCGGCGCGTGCGGCTGTCAGATCCTCTTGCGCGCATTCGATGGCTTCGTTAGTTCCTATTGAATGAGCTACGATCAACTCCATCCTCGCCGTGGCGAGAATGGTATTAGCGCCGGTGACTGGCAGCGGGTAGCCATCGCGAACGCGCGTGCCATCGCCGATCGGTGCTTGGTCGGAGAGCGAGACGAACCCCCAGTTGGGATCGTCGATGACAATTCGGGACATTTCGCGGGATGCGGCAAGTGCGGCGGCTTCTAGCGCGCACTTGTTTCTGTAGCTGACGATCCAGTTCATGCAGACGTTCGCGAACAAGCTCCATATCACAAGGAGCATCGCAATCAGTCCCACATAAAGGACGTAGAAACTTCCTTTTCTATTGCGATGGTGTTGCTGCAACTTCATTCGATCTTGAAACCACCTGCGGTTTATATTGAAGCATCCGAGCTGTTTGTACTACATATTGATCGCAGTCTATGTACTTACCGTGAAGTTGTCGTGAAGCGGGCGTTGCCTGAATGTTCGCGTCAGGCTGCGCGAAACGATGTGCTGTGAAATTTTTCTTGCGACTTCACGTACGCTTCACTTTAGCCTCACAAAGAATTCACGTTATCTGAATAGAGTTGAGCACATGCAACAAAGCAACCCATGGAAAGGTTGCGATCAAGTCCCCGAGCGCGACAGCTGGTCTAAGCTGTCGGGGCATTGTTCTGTTTCGTTTTCGTTTCAGTGTTTCAGGCTCGAGCGACGGTCGTTGTACAACGCCCGGCGTTCAAAAACGTCTGTCCGTAGTGGGAGAAATTCAGATGACCAAATCGATGAAGTTCAAGTTCAAATCGAGGCTGATTGCAGGCCTTTTGTGCGCAGTCGCTTCGACTCTGATAGTTGCTGTCGATGCGCAAGCGCGGAATTTGTATGTGTCGCCGGGTGGAGATAACAGCAGTGGTGCGACGTGGAAAACGGCATGGCAGTCGTTCCTTAGTATTGATTGGGGCCAGGTAGTTGCCGGCGATCAAATCATCGTAGATGGTGGCGCGACAAGCACAACGTATTCTGGTGCGTTCACAATTCCAGTGAGTGGCATTGCAATAAAACAGGCCGGCGGAGCCGGGCGTAACGGGCAAATTATTATTAACGGCAGCGGACCGCCCGTACAAACTGGTGTGAACATCACAGGATCGAACGTTCAGATTCTGGCCACCAGAAGATCCGGCATTAAGGTAACGGGCTTTGCTGGTGAATGCGTAAGGGTTCAGACAAATGGAAATGTCCTTCGCAATGTTGAACTCGGTCCCGTATACGGATTTCCTCCATACGGTGGTGGCAGAATTGGTGCCCTGGTTTTTGGTGGCAACAATAATCACTTCGTGAGTTGCGATCTCAGAGACACGTCAACATGTGCTTACGAACGCCCTGTCGACGGCGTTCAGAACGTCACCGTTTTTCGCGATTGCACGTTCGGTACCCTCGGATACGGATGGTGGCAACAATGGGGAGTCGGCATTTTTGGCGCCAGACCGGGTGCTTCGCCAGTTGATTCCACTATTCATGCACGTTCATGCGTCTTTGGACCGATGCTCAATAAGGGTGTCGATATTCTGCAAGGGCGCTGGGCACTGGTTGACGACCTGTTTCTCGGCTCCAATGTCGCAAACATTTCATTCGAGCCGGCGGCTGGTTCCACAGCCAGAGTCAACGTGGACAACTGCACAATATATGCTCCGAACTACTCGGGACCAGCGCAATATGCAACGTATTTCTATAGCATATCGAGTAATGGCAACGGCACTCTTCGCGTGAAAGATTCCATCGTATATGGTGGCTCGGTGCATGTTCCGGCAACGCAGGTAATCAATGCTGGTGGCAATTTTCAATACCACGTCACCGGCAACACGACGGCTCTTGCACCCGCGATCGTCGATCCGCAGTATGTAGACGAGACAGTTCTATGGCGTCCAGTAAACGGCTCCACGATTTCTCCCAGGGCATGGACGACACAGAGTTTCGCGCTCGGCAGCACTTCACCTGCGATTGGCAAAGGATCGAGCATTACACAGGTGTCATCAATCGTTGCCCCATACGGGCCTGATAGAGGATTCCCCCCGCTCGGCGGTCCGTAACGCGAATCCGAGGTCCACGATCAGAAATGTGCCAGGTTGATCACAAGGTTTAACCCCAACCAACAAAACCCTGTTCCGTAAAACCGGGCAGGGATTTTGATTTGCATCTCCTGTTCCAAAAATTATTTACAGGTAAGAATGCAACTTCGGCCGAAGCCCTGTCGTCTCAGTGCCTGACTCTTCCAAGAGTCTTAGTAAAGCGTCTATGCATGGGCAATTTGGGACAAACCATTAAAACCTGTTGATGAGAACGCCTTAATTCGTGAAATGTTCTTTGCATCCTCAATCTACACGCAGCTTGAAACTGGTCAAAACATAACTAGAACTAAACTTTAGAACCCACATGGTTTCTAAGTGCTATGGTTTAATTCTCTATGTACGCCGGCACCGAATGTGAGACCGCTCTTAGATTCGGAGAGGCGAAACGATGCGCATGCTGCAATGGAATCCTGAGCTAATCAGCTCAATCGTTTGGTACGAATGAAAGTACTCGATCTATTTCTACTAAAAGAATTTCTGACGCCGTTTGTATTCATCCTCGTGATTATGGTCGGCGTTTGGATGGGCTCTTCCTATTTGCAGGAACTGTTTTCCATGATGGCGGTTTACGGGCTGCCGCTTCACTATGCTGGCATAATCATGCTGCTGCGCATACCGTTTATCGTTGCAGCGGCGATGCCCGCCTCGATTGTAGTTAGTGCGGTCATCGCGCTGGGTCTCAGTCGCCAGGGCGAGCTCAAGTTTCTCAGAACAAACGGCGTCAGCGTTTTTCGCATTCTCGCCACACCGATCGTATTGTCGGTGGTGCTCACATTACTAACGTTTCTCCTGTCTGAATTTGTGGTGCCTGCAGCGACGGTAGCAACGAAGAAGATTTTGTTCCTCGGAATGCACAAAGGCACATCGCCACTAGGCGCCAACAGAACGATGGCGTCATCGTTCCAACCAAATGGCATGATTGAGCGTGTGATTTATCTCGCTAATCCTAATCAACGACCGCTTGGAAGCGTCGTCATGCTCAATTTCGAGAAGAACAAACCGATGAGTTTGATGTGCGCTCCAAAAGCACAATGGGAGCACGGCGACTGGATTTTGAAAGAAGGTCATACGTTCGAGTTTGGTGGCGAAGAAAAACGGAAGTTGACGTTCCAGAAAATTGTCATCCCGGGCCCCGCTGAAGATGACTTCAAAAGCTTGTTTGAAAAGAGTTCTCACAAAGAGATGGGTTTCTTCGAACTCAGACAATATCTGGACAAGAAGGAAAAGCAGCTGGACAAGAGGACATATCTCGAGATCGGCACGCGTCTCTGGGATAAATTGTGGTCGCCGCTCGGTTGCATCTGTATGCTTCTTGCCGGCAGTATCGTCGTCCTCAACACTAATCGTAAATCGATCTTTCACCCGGTATATCCGGCGCTTATACTGATCGTCTACTACTTCATGCGTGGTTTTTCGATCGGTCTTGCAGAGAATGGACGTCTTGCCCCTGTTAGCATCGCAACCGCGATTCCAGCCGTGCTGGTTGGAACAGCTGTGACCCTGTACCTGCTGTGGAAGAGCGGTGAATGGAACTTCGAGGGCAAAAAGAAACGTCCTGTGCCGCAGCAGGGCAAACCTGCCAGAGTCGACCAGAGAGAACCCGTAGCTCCTACGAGACGCACCAGATAACTCGCGACAGCCAATACGTCTGTGCCATTGCATCTGGTGGCGCATGTAATTCAAATCAATCGGTCTCACGTGTTTCACTTCGTTGCCGTCGAATAATGTCAAACCTCGTCATTCGTCTAGCCACCACCGATGATGCTATCGATATTGCCGGTGTCCATCAGATCTCGCGAGAGTTCGCGTATCGTCCCATTCTTTCGGAAGAGTTGCTGAATGCGCAGACGCTTGCAGATCGCGAAAAATATTGGAAGGAACAAACAACCCTTGCATCGTTTTCCGATGCTGAGATCTACGTGGCGGAGTATAGTGAGGCGAGCGATGACGCTCGAATCGTGGGTTTTATCGTTCTTTTAAAACATAAAGATCCCAATGGCTTTGACAGTGGCGATCGTGTGAAGGGCAAGGACGCCGACGGCGAGATCGATCGCATTTACGTGCATCCGGATTTCGTGGGCAAAGGCGCGGGCAAGGCATTGATGTGTCACGCGCTGCAACGGCTCAAGGCGCTCGAATGCAAAAAAGCGTTTCTCTGGGTCTTCGAAGCGAACACGACTGCACGCGAATTCTACCAGGCGATGGGCTTCTCAACGGACGGCGACAGACGCCAGATCAAGCCGTATCCACACGATCTTTTATATACGCGAACTTTGTGATTTAGTTTCGCGAACTTTGTAATTGAGTTTCGCCAACTTTGCTCCTTTGCTTGCTTCGCTCGAAGTGCTTCTCCATTTGCCGCTTGATAAGTCCAATATCGCTTGCCGCTGCCGTGTACCGTGAGCAGTGGCGCACTCGGGAAAACAGCAAACATTACGCACCAAAAGAAGTAGGGCGAACGCCATGACGCCATTGTGTTGAAACTGTATTATTTAGGAACGTTTCAGTGCCCACCAGGAGTACTCACAATTGAAAGCTCGCCTGGCGGCACAACTGTTTCTGATAATTTCGATTCCGATCGTTGTACAGATCGTTCAATTTGCGGTTCTGGGTCACCTTCAGGCGCAGGCCGAGCCGCATGCGGCAAAGCTCGAGCAAAACAAACATCATACCGCCTCCCTGTTGCGCCTTCAGCACGATGTTCTGCATATCTGGTTCAACGGATATCGCGATGCTAATTACACCGCAACCAGGGACTTCGATAAAACGCATGCCGACGCTTTGAAACGAATCGGAGAGCTGAAGGCGGTCTTGCGCGAAAACTCAGAGGCTGTCGAGTTTTTTAAGCGTTTCGAGGTGCAGCTTAAACGTACGGATGAGCCTTCAAAAGCGCAACAGCAAAATGAGGAGTCGGCGTCTGGCAACGGGCTGGACTCCTCTGAAGGACGCGAGTATGACGCTATTCTGGCGCTCGAAGAGGATTACCGGGCGATAGGAAGGCTCGTCAATGCGATGGTTGCGGATACCAATCAAATTTCGGAACGTCTTGGTGAACTCGATCAGAATTACCAGGGCGTTCTCATAATAGGTGCGATTGTCGAGTTCCTTTTGATTGTTTTTGCGGCGTGGTGGTTCCGCCGTGCGGTGGCGAAACGTTTTCAAATCATGGCTGACAATATGCTCGGTATGACGTTCAGCCACAAGGTGGGGCGAACTCTTCACGGTGATGACGAGCTCGCCGATCTCGATCGCGCCTTTCGAGATATGGCTGCTAAAACGGCGATAGCCCTGCGCGAGGAGCAGGCTGTCGCCGAGAACGCGACGGATGTGATCTGCTCTCTAGACGAGCGGCTTGCTTTTACCGATGCGAATCGCGCATCCCAAGCTGTTTTCGGTTATTCGCCCGACGAACTCGTTCAGCGACGAGTGGCCAATTTTATCGATGAGGATAGCGTGAAAGTGGCCGCCCATTTCGAGCGCGCAAAAGCAGGTATCGAAGAACCGCTCGAGGTGCGAATCAAGCGCGCCGACCGGCATGTCGTAGACACCATCTGGTCTGTTCGCTGGTCGAAACAGGACGAATCATATTTCTGCGTTGTGCATGATAATTCCGTTCGAAAAGAGAACGAGCGATTGCGTAACGATCTGATTCGACTGATCAGCGATGATCTGAGGTTTCCGTTGTTTGGTGTGAGAAACTGCCTGAACCACCTGAAGGCAGGCATGTATGGCGAGCTTAGCGAGAAGGGAATCAAGTATCGCTCTAACGCCAGCAAAGCGACAAGCCAGATGCTCCAACTCGTAAACGATCTCCTCGATATCGAGCACATGGAGTCAGGTAATCTCTCACTCGAACGCAAGTCGGAGAGAGTGTCGAAAATTACGGAGCAAGCCATTGTTCAAGCAAGCGGGTTGGCGAACAAAAATGGTGTCACGCTTGAATCGAAAGTCCAGGAGAACATACGCGTGTTTGCTGATGCAAACAGAATGATACAAGTGCTCACTAATCTCTTGTCGAATGCGGTGAAGTTTTCACCACTGGCAAGCACCGTGACGCTCTCTGCCTTTCAATGTGATGATGGAACCGTGGAGTTCTCCGTAATCGATCGAGGAAGAGGAATTCCCAAGTCCGCATTGCCGTTTATTTTCGAGCGATTCCGTCAGACCGAAGTTGCTGACGCTACCAAGAAAGGTGGCTCTGGGCTTGGGCTGGCAATCTGTAAGGCACTCGTAGAATTACACAATGGTGAGATAACAGTTGAGAGTGTGGAGAATGAAGGAACTACCTTCACCTTTCGAATCCCGGCAGCCGACCCACAAGAGAGCACCGCTTCTGGTGCGTCCCAGAGACCTTCGGCAGAGCAATTTTCGCCAGCGGAACTCTCCGATCAGGAGGACTCTGAGTGAAGTTCACCAGCTTATTGTCGAAAGGAATGTTTGCCATCAGTGCCCTTGTCGTCGTGCAGATCGCTCTATTTCTCGTTCTTGCTGGATTGCAATTCGACCTGAAACGCTCGACCGAAAATGCACGGCGTTCCACCTTGATCGGCAACAACCTTTCGCAGACTTACAAGTGGATTGCTGAGATGATCAAGGTGCGAAACACGCCGGAACTTGTCGAAGACTTTCCCAAAATGCGGCAGCGGCTACTTGGTCTATTCGCGGAATTGAGAGGGCTTCTGACGCCTAAAGAGCAGGAGCAATTGCAGTTAGCCGAACTCGAAGCTGATGCCAACGAGATTTTCTACTGGTTGAAAGGCGTCAACACGCACGAAGAGATAGACCGCATGGTCAAGATTGGCGCTCGCATTATGGAGCGCTATGACAAGTTCATAGAGTTGAGTGAACGCGAGGATCTAAAGGCAAGTCAGATTGCGAAGCATCAGCAGGATGCTCGCGATGCCTCGAGCATCATTATCAAGATAGGAATCGTGTTGCAAGTCCTGCTCCTGGTGTGTATTTCACTGTGGATGCGATACGATATTGCTACTCGTCTTGCGGCATTGAAGGAGAACTTGACGCGCTTCGCCGAACAGAAGGCGCTGCACCCGCGAGTTGGTGGCAAAGATGAAATCGCCCGCCTGGACTCGGCGTTCCATAAGATGGTCGAATCGGTCATCGATGCTGCTAATAAGAAGAAAGCTATTTTCGATAACGCCAGCGATGTGATTTGCAGAGTCGATGAAAAGCAAAACGTGCTCGCGGTTAATAAGGCGTGTGAAACGGTTCTCGGTTATGAGCCAAAGGATCTGATCGGCAAAAATATCGAATACATAATTCTAGATGATGATAAAGCACGGGTGCGCAAACACTTTGCCGAAGTCGCCACAGAGGGGGCCAAAGAGAAAGGGCACCTGCAAGAACAATTCGAAGTGCGTGTGCGCCGCAAAAATACATCCGTTGTCGAAACGCTCTGGTCTATTCAGTGGTCCGAGGCAGAACGTTCTTCCTTCTGCGTCGTTCACGACATTACCGTACGCAAGCAAGCAGATCGTCTGCGTCAGGAGATTCTGCAAATGGTCAGTCATGATTTGCGGACACCGCTTGCCACCGTCAGTGGTTTCTTCGAGATGGCGCAGGAGGGCTTCGTCGGAAAACTCTCGGCGGAAGGGATGAAAGATGTTTCCGGCTGCCTGGCTGCAAGCGCGTCGATGGTGGAGTTGATTCGAAATCTTCTCGACATAGAAAAAATTGAAGCGGGGATGTTGGAGCTAGGGAGAAAGAACCTCCCACTCATCGAGATATTCGTCCAGGTTGTCGGAGCCGTGACTCCCGATGCCGATGAGCGATCTGTGAAGATTCAAGCTCCTGAAGATGTTACCTGGAACGTGTATGTCGATGAGGATCGCTGTGTGCAGGTCCTCACCACACTTCTCAAGGGAGCCATCAATTCATCACCTCCTGGTTCAAGTGTCATTGTCGACGCGTGCACCATGGGTGATGACTTTATTGAGATTCAGGTAGTCGATCATGGCCAACTTGTTTCGGATGAATTTGCGCAGACGATTTTCGATCCCTTTGCGCAAATGAGCTATTCAGGACACAAACGGGCTCGTGACAGCGGAATGGGTCTGGCCGTATGCAAAGCACTCATAGAGCTTCATGGTGGCGCAATTAGCTTTACCTCGGAAGAAGGTACCAATAAGTTTGTAATAACGTTGCCGACTAAGCCATCACTTCCTGAGTGATGGCTAATCGGCTCAAGGACCACTCATTTGGTAGACAGAAGCTGTCAGTTAGAAAATGCTGTCGAACAGTCCGCCAAGAAGCCGGCCTACTGGATCGCGGGGACCATGATGGCCTTTTTTGTCATGATTGCCGCCATGGAAGATGTGTAGTGGATCCAGGATTTCCGATGGCGACGGTGGTCTGAAGTCTTTTATTACGTCCAGCGGATCTGGCGGTGTCGGCAATCTATCGAATAGATCTCCTGGATCTGGCAGTTTTGGAAGTATATGGAAGACATCGGGCGGGTCTGGAAGTTCCGGCTTCGGAAGATCGTCTAAGAGGTCGCCCGGGCTAGGTAGCTTTTGGAAAATATCTTCGGGACTGGGTAGGCTTCTGAAAGTATCGCCGGGGCTGGGCAAATGTCTAAACAGGTCTCCGGGGCTGGGCAAACTTCTAAACAGGTCTCCGGGACTGGGCAGGCCCAGAAAGTCAGCCGAGCTCGGTGGGGCCAAATCGCCCCAGATATTGCCAACATCGAGCTTCGACGTGTTGCCATCAACTTTATCGATGATACTGTTTTTGGTACTAAATGAAGTATCGTTTTTTAGTAGATCCAATGAGTTGAGGCTTGAGCTATTAGCTATCGAATTGGTATCTACCTTTTCTGTGACATTGTCCAAGTGAAACATGAGCATCCTCCAAGCGAGATGCGCTTCGTGTTTTTGAGAAACGTTCGAAGGCGAAAGTGAACGGCTGCGCACCCCCCGGTGAGCAGTCTGTCTTTTAACAATCGGTTAGTAAGGGCGACCTTTCGGTTCTACTCTAACTTACGGCTGAATAATGGCAAACTTGTGATACGAAACGGGTATAATGGCGGCAAGGCGAAACGCCCCGCACAGCAATCTTTCACGCCTTCTATTAGCGGACCGGTTAGTCACATAGCAAATTGGAGACGACGATTGTGCATCCTTCTTATAGGAAAATATCTGCTGGTAGGCAAACAGCTGCTAAGCAAACAGCTGCTAAGCAAACAGCTGCTAAGCGAACAGCAAGGTTCTGTTTCACCAGTTTTGGTATTGTTCTTTTAGCGTCTGCGATCGTTCCATCACTTTCGTATGCGGCTGACACCAGATCTGGTGCGGCAGACAAAAGGGTGGCGGCTAAAAGTTCCTTACCAGAAAAAAAATCTCCGGAACGTAAATCCAAGGAAAATCGAGCTTCAGAACTTAGATCGGGCAAGCTAGTCGGTAAATACCGCGAGGCAGCCGTGACGATCAACAAAAGCACAAGCTTGCTTCGGATTGGGAAATTTCACGAAGCGCTTGCGGAATCACAAAAAGCAATTGAGCTGTGCCCTGAAATGTCTGACGCCTATGCGCAAAATGCTATTTGCCTGTCTGTTTTGAATCAGTATGGGCCGGCCGAGACTTCGGCGAAGAAAGCAGTCGAGGTCGATCCGGAAAATTCGAATGCATGGCAAGCATATTCTGGAGTTTTTGCGGCTCAAGGCAAGATACCGCAGGCTGTGGACTACCTCAAAAAGGCTGTGGAAGTAGACCCGAAGTCGCATTCGTCTTGGTACGCGCTCGGGCAGCTGTATGTAATGATGGATGACGCCCGGAGCAAGGAGTGCTTCGAGAAGGCGGTCGCCCTAGATCCGAAGAACGGTAGGTACGAGCTGGAACTCGGCTATGTCTATCACGGAATGAAGCGGTATGCGGAAGCGGAGAAGCATTATCGTCGAGCCATCAAACTCGATCCGCAAAATATGACACCATGGAGACGGCTAACGCTTCTGACTGTTCGAAGGAAGGGGAATTTGAAAACGCTTTCGGCTGAGATATCTAGATTGAAGCCGAGCTATGGGCGTGAGTGGCAGGAGCTTGCCAGAGCGTACATGATAATGGGAGAAAATGGGAAAGCACTGCAATGCATGAACTCCTCCAAAGCTTGCCCGCAGGATTTGTCGGCTCATGGGCTGGTGCAGACAGCGGAGGTCTACCTCGATCTGCAAAAATGGAGCGAAGCTGAAAAGTTGTTGAAGAAAGCTGAGACGATATCTCCTTCTACCAGCCATATCAAAAAGCTTATTTCGGTTGTCTATAGCAACACAAATAGAACGGCTGAAGCGATCAAGTACATGCGTCTGGCAACATATATGGACCCAAAAAATCCAGAGCTCCTTGCGGATCTTTCCACGTTGTTGATGGAATCCGATTTGAAGGAGAGCGAAAGTGTCGCTCTTAAGGCGGTCAACATCAAGCCGAACTCGCCGTTTCTTCTGTCGCATCTTGCGGCCGTTCTTTCACGTCGAAACAAAATAAAAGAAGCCTTGAAGTACGCGCACATGGCTGAGCAACTCAACCCTCCTAACGCAGAAACATGGCATCGCATAACCTGCGCTCAGATCTACGCGAAGGACTTGCAGGCGGCGAAGATTTCCGCCGAAAAAGCTATTTCCTGTGATCCGAGCAGTTTTATGAGTTGGTTCAATCTTGGTGTGGTTTATTACGATGATGAACAGTGGAAACCGGCGCTAGATGCGCTTAATCGCTCTATTGAGCTGAATCCAGCTCACTGTGCTACCTGGGAGATTCTCTCCTATGTCCGAAGAGGTCTCAACGATACAAAGGGAGCCGAAGACGCATTTCGGAAGGCTGTGGCGTTGGCGCCCAACGAGCAAAAGCGATTTGAGTTGGCGAAGTATCGTTCTGCAAAAAACGAGAAGAAGGCGACGCTCCGCGGAATTCTGTTGCCACAGTTGAGAACGGCGGACGCACCGTCGAGCAAATTGTAGTTTCTCACAGGTACGGTCGAAACGTGAACGACGACGCGCTCCTGGAGCGACCAGGGATGTTCCGCCTTAATCGTTGTTCAAAACCAGGTCGGAATCGACCATGCGGAGAAGATCTCGGAGATGGTGCCCCATTAGTTCTGCAATCGTTGATATATCTTCCAGCATCGTAATCTCGTCCGAGAGATCATCGATCGTCATCGCGGCACCTTTTGTGATGACACCACATACGAGGTCAAGCTTGACCGCTGCTCTTTTGCTTCCTGGCGGGTCAAGATGCCCGCGTTCGATCCATTCCTTCTCGAGAAATTGTGCCCGCGTTAGTCCCGGCGCATCGGGCGAATTGCCGTGAAAGAATCTCCAGACGCTCTCCGGATATGTCGTCGATTCATCGATCGGTCTGCCGAACAGTTCCGCTAACATTGTTGGTGCGCCAAAGCCGGGAATTTTTCCGCCACGCTGTTGTTTGAGCGAGTACGTCGACATTCCCATGGCGACAACGCCTGAGAGCATCTGGAAGAAGTTACCCGGAAACGGCGGGGCACTCTTGTCGAAGCCGAGGACAGAACCGAGGGTGTTGAGAGTTCCGGACCCCGTGAAGTTAGCGGCGTTATTTAAATTGACGGCGTGATCTCGTTTGTCCGTCAGCTTCTCGCGCACAGCTTCCAGTCTTCCCTGTTCGCGATCGGCTTCAGCCTGAACACTGGCGGCATCGAGATACGCCTCGAGGATCGTCTCAATCACCTTTTCTCTAATGAGGGACCGCTGCTCATTCGTCATCAACTGACTCGAGTCGTATAACATTTTCAATTGCTCGGTGATTTCGAGCTGATCGGCGAGTTCTTTCGTGTCTTCGGGAAGGTCGGAAAGTTGCAACGTGCGGAACAGCTCTCGCCGCGGGCGATCCACAAGCTGGCTCTTGCCGAGTTGGCTCGCAGGAATTTGCTTCATCGGTGTCAGCCGCGGCGGCATCTGGTGCTTGTGTAGTCGCGGTGTCACTGTCTGCGGCGTTTGCTGCGCGGGTCTCGCGCGCAACTGACCCGAAGCGGGTTTCGATTGCGCCTGCGCTGGATCGGCTTGCGTTTGCTCGGGTGTTGTTTGTTGCGGTGACGTTTGCACTGCAGCTAGTTGTGTTTGCGTTGGCGCCGCCTGTGTTTGCTCCGGTGCTGACTGCGCCTCTAACTGTGCCGAACACGGTTGCAGTGACGCGAGCAAAGTCGATTGCAAAATGAGGCAGCAAGTAAGCTGACGCAACTTCATCTTTTCAATTTCAAGTCGAGTAAACCCCGGCGAAATGCCCGGACACCGTGAAGGATAGCAAATCTGGCTAATTCAGGTGAATTCTTGCTTGATCGCGAGATCGGCTCCCAGTTCCCTAAAAATGAAAGGAACTCTCGACCCCCGCCGCCTGACAAAGCGCCAAAGAGCCATCCTGGACCACTTTTGACTCTTGAACGGAATCTAAGGTGAAATTATCCTCTTAAAAACCGGGCTTCCGCAGCACTCAAAAATTAGATTATTTAACTACAATTGTCCTTGGCACGGCACGTCTGTCGTGCACAGGCTGTCTGCGACAGCTCAAGAATGTGGTCAATACAAATAAGTCGTGCGCAAAAATAGATAGCCTCACGAGCTTGAGGTTTTTCGCTGCGTCAATGATCGTGCTCGTCCACGCACGCAATTTTTTCAAGTGTCTTCAAGGAGTTGGTCAGAACATAGTTCTCGATCAGGGTGTCTCGTTTTTCTTCGTGTTGAGCGGGTTTATCCTCACTTACGTTTACCGCAGGATCGAGTCAAAAAAGGGCACGGCGAAATTTCTTCTTGCGCGTTTCGCCAGAATTTGGCCGTGTCATATCGCGGCTCTCGTGTGCACTTTGTTATTTGTGCCCGTCCGATTTCATATTCCAAAGGTGCTTCCAGCTGACAGTGTCGATTTCTGGACGATCCTCGGTGCACAAATTTTTCTCGTTCACGATTGGGTGCCTTACTACCAGCTGATGGGTGCGTTCAACTCAGCTTCGTGGACGATATCGGCTGAGTGGTTCTTTTACTTGTGCTTTCCAATCATGCTTGCGATCACCTATCGCAATTCATTTAGAGCTGTCGATGTGGCGCTCATTCCCTTGATACTCATTCTGTTGGTCTGCGCCAACGACCAGCTTCCGGTGCATGGTCACCGCTTGTGTCTCGACCTTTTGCTCTACGCGTCACCTTTTGCGCGGCTCTTTGAGTTTGCCTTGGGCGTGGCGTTTGGAGTTTATTTTTTAAGGAACGGAACACGCCTCTACCCGAAACTTCTCGGCATCAATGGAACCCTTATTGAAATAGGCGCGCTTGCGTTAGTTTGTCTCGTTGTAACCCAGACGAACCCATGGTGCGACGCGATTAGCAAATCGCCGGAACTAGGAATGTGGGCGGTTCCGCTGTCGTTCTGGCTTACACATGGTGGCATCACAGCATTCCCTTTTGCGATTCTTGTAATCGTGTTTGCTTTCCAATCGGGTTTGATAAGTAGCATCCTGCGGTCGCCGAGATTTGTAATTTTAGGTGAGTTAAGTTTCGCGATGTATATGTTTCATGGTCCACTTCTACTCATATGGCAAAAGCACCACTTCCCTCGCACTGAAGGCGGGATGGTGTTGTTTATCTCGGCGCTTGTGACTGTCAGCTATATTGTCTGGATCGTGATTGAAAAGCCTGCGCGGAAATTCATAGTCAAAATTGGTGGCAAGATCATCGACCGAATGATTCCGTACAAAAAGGTAAAAACGCGACCCCCGCTGCAGCTTGCGATTCGTTGAACTAGCTCCTCATCGCCACCGTTGCATCCGGGGTGTGAATATGTTCTGGTCTGAACCCCATTCCAATTACGGTGGCCGGAATGCCGCGCAAGCGAGGCAACAGGTCCAGTGACTTGGCGAACCAGGGCACCGTCGGTGGTGTATCACTTTCAAGGGTCGGCCGAATGACGTGATTTTGAATCGCAACTTGTAATCGCTGTGTCATCCGGGTTGGATACGTGCGACGGTCCTGTACTTTTTTCAGATCTTCAATCGAGCATGTGCCCTCGAGAAGCGGCTTGTAGAGTATGTTTGCGGTGGCGACTGCGTCCTGAACAGCAAGGTTGATTCCGACGCCTCCGACCGGTGACATCGCGTGCGCCGCATCCCCAATGCAGAGAAGTCCATCGCGATACCATTTCGTTAGTCGATCTACTTTTACGGTTAAGAGTTTTACGTCGTTCCAATCTTTCAATTCTTCGACGCGATCTTCGACGAACGGAGCGGCTGCGACGACACGCTTCCGGAACGCGTCCATACCTTCTTCTTTGAAGGTGTCCAGCTTACCTTTGGGAATCACGAAGCCGCACTGCCAGTATTCACCTCTATTGAGCATGATAAACATTGTACCGGCACCGATTCGGCCAAGCGTCTCAGGCGAGTCGGCGTCTTTTTTCGAGAGGCGCATCCAGAGTACGTCCATCGGAGCACCGACGTCTTCGACTTGAAACCCTGCCGCCTCGCGGATGATAGAACCACGTCCGTCGGCTGCTACAACCAGGTCAGAGCGGATGCGAAGTTCTTCTCCGTCATTTGTTTTTGCAACCACACCATTGATTTTTCCATCTTCTTCAATTAAGCCGACGGCCGCGGTGTTCATTCGCAAATCAAATGTTGGGAACCGCTTCGCTTGCACCGCAAGAAAATCGAGAAAGTCCCATTGCGGTATGAAGGCGATGAATTTGCATTTCGTCGGCAGGTAGGCAAACTCGACAAGCTGCACCGATTCGTCGCCAATCATCGCTTTGAGTTGAGTCACTTCTGAATGCGGGAGTTTGAGAAACTCTTTTAACAACGAGAGTTCATGCAATAGTTCCAGAGTCGACGGATGAACGGTGTCACCACGGAAGTCGCGAAGGAAGTCACCGTGTTTTTCAATTACGACGACATCTACACCTGCGCGTGAAAGCAACAAGCCAAGCATCATTCCGGCAGGGCCACCACCTACGATGCAGCATTTCTTTTTAAGTTCTTCAACCATTTTTCGCTCTCGCTTTTATCGATCCTGTTACCCTGTTTCCGTTATTTGTTTTAGCTTTTCTTCGATCCGGTCTTCTCTGGTATAGCCGAAGTGTGGTCGTGGATTATCTTCCAGCCGTCGTTCGTTTTAGAAAAAATAAGAGTAAACACGCCGTCGAGGGTGGGCTGTTTGGCGCGTTCCAGATGCCAATTGCCGATGCACAACGCGTCCTTGGTGCCAAGTGCGGTGATTTTCAGATCCGAAAAACTGAGTTGACCCATCGTATCTTTTTTCGAGCCGTACTTTTCAACGTAGCGTTTTTTCAATGCCTCGTAACCATTCACGACAACTCCGCCTGAGGTGTATGAGATTTTTGGCGAGTTTAGATAGCTTTTCATAAAGCCGTCCAGATCTCCCTTGTTCCAGAAATCTGACTGCTGTTTGAGAACCGCTGGGAGCGCATCTTGGGCATCGGTAAATTGAGTTTGTTTGCTGGTGGACTGAGTGTGTTTGTCAGTGGACTGAGTTTGTTCGCCAGTGGATTTACCTGTGGATGTTTTGGAACCTGATCCCTCTGGTTTAAGCGCCTTGGCGTTCTGTGGGAATGCAGCCGCTAGCACCAGCACAAAGGCGATTAGCATTGTCGTCAAGACCTCATTGCTCGGGCGGAATGTCATCGTTCCTTAACTTGTCAATTACCTTATACGACCTGCGACATTTTAACCCAATCGCGCCGGCTTTGAATTACACCTAAAACAGTGATCAAGGGGCAGTGAACAAAAACAACTCATGGCTAGGCCAAGGGAATGCTCGAACTTCCCTATGGAGTGATGAATCAAAAATGATTCGTTGAGCAAAAAAGAAATGCCGTACCAGTGCGGGTTTCGAGTACCTCGAATGAACCAAAAATGATTCATCACTCTATAGGCCGATGCGAAGATATAGTTAGCCTCGTGCAAGAATAAAAATGATGACCTGAGAGAAACCGTATATGACGTGAGAAAACCGTAGCGCCGCAACTATCCGCTCGACCCGGCAGAGGCGACGGCATGCGAAGACTTCCAGATTTGCAGGAATTCTCTGGCGGCACGCTCGCCAATGATGCCGGCGAGTTCTTTCTGGCAATCAAGGCATTGCGCGTCCGCTTCTAAATGTTGAAGAACTTCTTCTACGCGCTTGAGAATTGTTGCCTGGCGCTTTTTGATTTTATTGCGATATTTGTGGTTGATGTAGACCTGCGATGCGAGGGCGAACATTGTTCCTCCAGAGGCGACCAGTCCGAGAATGCCAGGAACTTTAGTTTCGTTGTGTCCACCTTCTGCATGGGCTCCTTCGGCATGCTCTTCACCTTCTGCCGTGACTGCCTGGTGGGCACCATGGGCGCCACCAGGACTCAGGAAGAGAACGTTCTGCGCTAAGCTCAGACCTGATATCGCTCCCACGCTTCCAAGGGTGACAAGATTTGCGACGCCCTGGCGCTTGGTCAGCTTCTGCAACTCGGGATCGCGTTGATAAGCCATTGAGAGTATCAGGTTTCCCCAGAGGCTTTCTGAGACAATTTCTGATTTTTGCTTTTTTGCGGTAGTTTCGAGCAATTGTGCAGCGCCGAGATCGCAAGACCCGCAGTGCGCGAATGCGGAAGGCGAGGAAAATAGCAACGATAACGACGCGCTCACGGCGAGCGCCTTCGGCAAATGTCTTGGCAATTGCGTGCTCCCGATTGATTGATAGTAAGAAGGCTTTGATCCTAAGAAGGCTTCAATATTAGCTGGCGACAGGCTGTCAAAGCTTTTTCAGTGAAGAGTTTTTACATAAGCGAAGGTATGTATGAGAACAAGCCCCTATAAGGCTGGTAGTGTCATTCGGTCTGTCGTTGGCGAAATATGATTTCGATTGAAGCTGAACGATTGCAAGGAGATGCGTTCTTTCTATGAATCCTTCTCTATGGGAGCATTGGGTTTTCGACTACCGAAACTCAACAGAAACGCGGCTAAAAGGGCGCAGGTACAGGTTTTTCAAGTTCCGCTGCTGCATTTACTGAAGTTAACCCGGCACTAATAAATGGGAACTGTCTATCTCATCTGCCGTCGGTTCCGGCGACCGTTTCAGTGTCCTAGGACTACTGATGAGGTTTGAAGTTTGTGGAGGAGGAGGATTTACTTATGACGAGCAAAACACTGTTAGCTGTGGGGCTCGGTGGTGTCGTGGCAACGACCATCGGCATTGCAACTGCCCAGCCATCCATAGCGGATAGTTTTGTTAGAACTATCAACTATACGACATCACCGGAGCCAGTCCTATTATCGGATGCTTCAAAAGTCGAGATCGACGTCGACAAAGATGATGGAGAAGTCGAGATCGAGGTTAAAAAAGATAAGAAACACGGTTTCTTCAGGAATATATTTGGAATGCCGATGCGCGTAATCAAAGCGCCAATCGGATTTCTCCATCATGACGACGATGTAGCCGTGCTTCCTGCAGCGACTACCGTGGGCGTGGTACCGAGTGCGGTGTCAACCAGAACCGTAGAGTCTGCAGTTGTAGTCGACAACTCTTGCGATCACACCAAGGTACTTACGTCGCCTGCGGTTGTTTCGCACGAAGCATGCAGCAAGGTTCTCGAGTCGCCTGCTGTTATCGACATGACTATAGATAGCCCAGCTGTAATTCGCAGCACGACTGGAGTTCCAATGGCTGTTGAACAAAAGGTTCTTCGCAGACCAATGTTGCGTAAGGTTATGTCGCAACCTTCGATGATCGAAGTGAACAGAGTCGTTGAAAGACCAACTGTAGTGCAGCGAGTAATCTCGCAGCCTGTAGTTGTAGAAAAATTTGTTGAGAAACCTGCAATCGTTGACTGCGTAGTCTCTCAGCCTACAGTAGTCGCTGCACCAACTGTAATCAAGAAATCGGTTACGTCGCCAGTGATTATTCTCGACGACCCTAACGACCGTTTCCTCTATGATTTCAGCACACACCGTACGCTGAAACTCAATCTGGACTAGTGAAGCTCTGGAGGATAACGAAGATCTGGATGACTAGTTAAACGCCGCAAACGTAATTAGCTAGTCGACAGTAACAGCCAGTAGACCAGCAGAAAGCATTGCCTCCACGTGCGAGTCAAATCGCAAGCGTCGGGCGAGTGGAGCGGCTTTCTCTGGTCTTTACTGGTAAATCAAAGCGGCTCTTTACTGGCAAGTGAAAGCGGCTCTAGTCTTTTACTGTAGTTCGTAAGTGTCTGTCTGGCGTTGTATAAGAAGAGCTCAGCCATTCGGCCGAGCTCTTCTTTTGGGGAGTTGTCGTTGACTTTCGTGGACTAACTGCTGAGTTTCGGCTTAGCGCTGACTTCTCGAGTTAATTAACTGCTGAGTTGCAGCGTTAACTCCGAGTGCATGCTGAGGTCTCGCGTTAGTTAACTGCTGAGTTTCTCGGTGCGCTCGCGCTTATGTTGCGCTGCGGATAGCCGCCATAAACTGCCATGATGGCGTCGATGTCTCTGGTGTTGAGGTGCGGCTCCTGGCTTGGGGAAACCTTCGCGAACATGATGTCGCCGCGATCGTGTGAGTGTCCAGCCAGACCTAGGGCGTGACCGCATTCATGGAGGAAGGTCTTCTTTATTTCGAGGTCGCTGAGTTCTCTGTAGGGAAGGCGAGTGACAAGACCCATATCGGCTTTATAAATGGTTCCGATTTTTGTCTTGGTATTGTATTTGGTGTATGTGCGGGTGAGACCGGCTTCGTTGCCTCCATCGCGCTCGGGTGAGTCGGCGCGCCACTTCACGACGATATCGGCTTCCTGTGGAGAACCTACTTCCAACCATGCGACGCGATTGCCTGATGCAACTGCCCAATCATCGAAGCACTCTCTGAGAACTTGCGGGAAATTGCTGCGGTAGCTGGGAACACCGGTTCCATCGGGAATGTACACTTTCAACGGCAAGCGATCGACAGGCCAACTGTACACGCCGTCGCCGAGAATGTCAGAGACTGCCGAAATGTCTTGCGTGGGAGCTACTCTCGGAGCTGTTGTTGGAGCCAATGTTGCAGCTGTAGCATCAACATATGGGCTCGCGGCGAAAACCGGAGCGCAAGTGGACGCCAAAGAGAGCGACAACACACCCATAAGTGTCGCAAGAATCGATTTCGTTTTTGCCATCTGTTGTTTTACTCGTGAAAGCGGAGGAGAAGCTGGTCGGATGCGCGGAAGAATGATGTCAGCATCTGACGTAAATCTAATTCAAACACAAACCCCTTTGCAGCGGTACAAAAATTTTTCCCGCACCCAATAATATTTCGCTTGGAATGCGGTTGCGTGTCCCTAAATGTATGTGTACTCAGTATTTGCGGATTTGTTGCGAGCGCGAAAAATTTCGATTTCGAGCCGATTATGGTGCTGTAAGTAGTCTGCAAAACCACATACTATATGCAGCACCACGAACGACTACAATAACGATGATGTGTTCGAAGCAGAGACAACCACCAGCATGACCAAAACGTGGACGCATAATTCGAATTCGGTAGGACGTCGGAGTTTGTCGTTGTTGCTGACGCGCGCTGGCAGGCTGGGTAATTGCAAGGCGACCGGTTCGCGTGCGGTCTCAACGTTCCTTTCAATAATCTCAATCTTCTTATTAGTAAGCTGTTTTGCAACGCCGGCATTCGCCGATGCACTCGACCCCAAACTGCTGGAGAGCCTTTCCCGCGTCGATTCCTCGGCGCCGTACACCGTCGAAGAAAACAAAACAGCAGTCTACAACATCGAGTCGCAAGGGCCGGTCGCTGTCGAATCCCTTTTGTCTATCCTTAAAGATCCAGCAAGCAAATACAGAGCCCAAGCGGCTTTCGTCCTGGGTAAGCTCGCTCCGTCCGACGAGGTCGTGCGCGCATTGACCGCGGCGCTTTCGGCCACGGAACCACATGTGGTAGCAGCGGCCGCCACAGCGCTCGGCGAGATTGGACCTCCAACGGCTGTCAGTGCGGTTCCGGAACTGCTCAACACTGCGCAGCGCGAGTCGAAAAAGGTGCGCGTGACCGCAATTGTTGTGACCTCGAAGGGATCGGCTCCACAGCAGACCGAAGTGATTCAAGGAAATGCCGAAGTGAAAGCGGCAGTAGCAAAGGCGCTCGGAAAGCTGGGTAACGCGGCAAAGGCGGGCTATAAGACGCTGCTTCTTCTGCTTGATGACCCGGACGCGAGTGTGCGGGATAGCGCAGCGCGCAGTCTGACGAAAGTCGGCGGCGACTCGTCGGAGCTGTTGACGGCGTTGACGCTTTTGCTGCACGATTCGAATTTGCACGTTCGAAACGCCGCGCTCGAAGGGCTCGGCGAGCTGAACGGCGACTCCGCTGTCATAATCCCAAAGTTGATCGACCTCTTTGAACGCGAGGATCGCTTACTTTCAAATGATTCTGAATTGTTTTTCGGGGTCGGAACGGCCATCGCCAAATACGGTGCCGATGCCGTGGCACCGCTTATGGTGGCACTATCGGACAAGAACAAACAGGCGGGGGCAGCGTACACGCTTGGTCTTTTGGGAACCCCGGCGCTACCGGCGGTTCCGAAGCTCATACAATTGGCTAAGTCCGGCGTATTTCCAGTCGACCACTGGGCGATGGAATCCCTGGCAAAACTGGGACCTTTAACAGATGAGAAACCGCTGGATGTTCTGGTTTACATTCTTGGAAGCAAAGACGAGAGCGCGCAGAAGTCTGCGATTGTTGCCATCATTATATATACCGACGTGATGCAAACTGTTGAGTCGGACGTAAACGACGTGCATCGACTCTATAAAACCATCGATGCGCTCAAGCGTGTCAAAGCCGTTGTTAAAGCCAATCACGAGATAGCTCAGCAAACCGGTGTCACTGAGGTTAAGTTAGATTCCTATATATCGATCGTGCGGCGCATCAAAGATCAGCAGTCTGGGGTCATCGGCAAGCAGCTTGTCGAATTCGCCAAAGAACACAAGTTCGCCCTGGCTCCTGTGGCGTGGGTGACATTCTGGACCCTCTTCTGGAGTGTGATTTTCTTCGTTAAACCGGCATCAATCGTTGAGATTAACAATCGCATGTCGCGCGTCACTGATTTCTCGCTGATGGCGATGCCGTTGCACCACTTCTTCCTGGTCAGTCTTTTCCGATATCATCCGCATGTGCTGGACGCGTGGGTGCGTTCTAAGTTGCCGCGCATCCAGAAATGCTTCGAGGCGAAAGATACAGTCGCCGAACGCGACATGTACCTGCCGGCGCCGGTCGTGCTTAACGGCAAAGCTCTCGCCACGCTCTCCGCTCCCGACTTGCGCGCTTGCCAGCATTTGAGCAATCGCATTTTGTTTCTGATATGGGGTGAAGGCGGATTGGGCAAAACCACGCTGGCATGCCAGATTGCACGCTGGGGTATGTCCGAGGATCCGCAGACTTCGCTGCTTGGTCGACCCGTCATTCCGATATTTATCGAGCATGATCTCCTGATCGACAGCAAACAAGATATGGTATTGCAGACGGTGCGAGGTCAAATTGCTCTGCTCATCGGCGAGATTCCGCCGCCGGAAGATCTGGTTCGCCAGCTCTTGCGGCAGAAGCGCGCCATGGTAATTATCGACCACTTCTCTGAAATGCTGCAGTCGACGCGAAGATTCATTCGACCCGGGTCGGCAACGTTCTTTGTCAATTTAATGGTAATCACCTCACGCATCGACGAGCCGCTTGACTCGGCACCCAAGAACACCATTCGCCCCATGCGTATACAGGGCGACCGGCTGTCGTCGTTTATGGAGGCTTATCTGACTGCGCGCGGCAAGCGAGAACTCTTCGACGACAGCGAGTATTTCGACCATTGCAGGCGGTTGTCGGTTCTCGTCGGCAAAGGCAATACGACTGTGCTTCTCGCTAAGCTGTATGCCGACCAGATGATTGCAAGCAAGGAAGGACCAGATCCAATCGCGCTCAACAAGCAGCTTCCAGACAACATTCCCGATCTCATGCTCTGTTATTTGAATGAACTCAACAAGAGCGCGCGCAAAAACGACCCGGATAATCATGCAGTGCAGGAATACTGCAAGACGATTGCCTGGGAATGCGTGCGCCCGAACTTCAAGCCTGGAGCGGTGAAAAGAACTGAAGCGGTCGAGGCGCTCAAGGCGGGTCACGAATTGACTGACCTTGAGCAGGCATCGAGTCGCGTTAAGTATTTGGAGGAACGCGCGCACCTCTTGCATCCTGCCGGTCCCGCACAGGATCAGCTGAGATTCTCGCTCGACCCGTTGGTTGAGTATCTGGCGGCACTGAAGGTGATGGCACTCAATGGCAGTGATACCAAAGAGTGGCGCAAGATTATCGACCGAGCCCAGGAGCTTAAGAAGGAAGGCGAGGTGATTGATGGTTTCTTGCTTGCGTTAATTGATTGCGTGAAGACGAAGCGCTCGGAGTGGAAGGTTCCGCATCAGATTTTGGAGGAACTCGAGCGGCTGCCGGCGAAGCCGGAGCCGGCTGTGGTGAAGGTCGAGCCCTCGCAAGTTGCGAAGCAGGAAGCAGCCGAGGAAGAGCCCGCGGTAGCAGCGAAGGAAGCTCCCGCGGTTGCAGCCGAGGAAGAGCCCGCGGTTGCGGCGAACGAAGAGCCAGCACTGGCACAAAAGGAAGAGAAGAGTCAACCAGAGGTTTCCGAAGCGGACACCTAAGGCGGAAACTTGAAAGAATTGACCATTTTTGGATGCTTTGAAAATGGTTTCGAATGCCGGGAATAAACGGCTTTTGGAGAGGTGTACCTGTGATCCCTATGGTTCACTCCACCCGTTCAAAAATAGCGTCTTAGAACGCGTCTGCGTTAGGCCGCTAAATTGTTGAGCCGTTATTTAGTCTTTAGTTGCACAACCTACTGAATCCGCTTAGCCTCGGCAATCGCCTTGATCGATGCATGCAAAACGCCACGTTTGAAGTCGCTGTCTTGCCACTCTTTGGTGCGTTTCAACACATCCGAGAACTCCTTGTGCGCATCAAGAAAATCCTGACCATCGCAAACGAGCATCCAGCATGTGCAGTTTGCGGATGCATGTTCTTTGTCGACTAACTTTACTTGCCAGATTCCAGGACCGATTCCTTCCACCGTCAGTGGTGACTCGCGGTTGACCGCTTCCAGAACAAACGGTCCCAAGTGTGGCTCTTGCGGACCACTCGGTCCGACTTTTCGAAAGACGAGTTCGTAGACGTTGCTTGGGCTTCCGACGACTATGTCTTTGAGCGAAATTACGATGCCCTCGCGACGAACGACGCCATCCTGCAAATCGTCAGCGCCCTTGGTGAGTGCGAAGACATACTTATCAGGCTGTTCTTCGATGTGCGCCAGAGTCTTTTTCCAAATGTCTGAGATGCCATTTTTATTCTTTAGCGAAACGGGAGCTTCTTGCTTCTCGTTGCCGATTCTTTTGAGAGAGCTTTTATCGACCATCTCTATGACTATCTCGTCTTTCGGGTTCTCCGAAATCAGCTTGGCTCCTTCCGGGATCGCATCGAGCCGCTTCACCGGCGCCTTGCCCGCGCTGGTTACCATCGACCAGTTGCCCGTCAACGAACGTACCAACCCGATCGTGCTGTCGGCGGCTGCGTAGGCGGCTAGCGTTCCTTGAATCAAAATGGCGCTAACTAATAATGTCGTCACGGGGCGCGAGAACATCCCGTTGAATACGCCTATGTATGGGCGTTTCGATGCGTCTTTGATAGGATGGCTCGATTCGCCTCTGTTTCTGTCTCTCACCTGCTGCCCTCCTCTCGGTAGTAGCGTTGGTAAGGTCTGATTATGCGTGTTTATAATCCCATATTTCATGATTCTTTTTCCTCATATGCCGCTTAACTAAGCAGGGCGGCTAATTAGAGTGCCAATGTATTAATAGAGGATTAAGTTCGGGGCGTGAGGTTCGGGCTTGAGCGGGGCGATGATTAATGGTGGACCATCTCGCCTCTGGGTAGACCTATATATAGAAGGAATTGGAGATTTCTGGCGAATTTGGCAACTGGTTCAAAACCACTTATAGGCGGAATCCCGAGTTGCGAACCAATCGTTATTCGGCAGTCGGAAACTGGCGGGGCTGTTTTCGATTCATCCAATTGCCACCGGTATATGTTGTGGCGCAATCTGATTGACACCGAATGTGGTGCCAAGCAACGCGGTGGTTCATTGCAAAGCCTATCCCATGACGGCAATACTGCGCGCACTGCCTGTTTCATTATGCTCAACCCGAACCGCGCCGATGAACTCAGCAATGATCCAACGATCAAGCGATGCATAGGATTCGCGAGAGGGTGGGGGTTCTTTAAAATAATCGTCGTAAATCTCTTCTCGATCAAAGCTCAGACACCAGCACTGTTGAGGCAAATGAAAGTTCCACTAGTCGGTCCTTCCAACGACGCGTTTGTACTGTCCGCTATCGAACAATCATCGATGGTGGTGGCAGCCTGGGGCAACCACGGAAGTATAGGCGGGCGCGACGAGGAGTTACTCGAGTTTGTTGAGACAGCTTTGGGATCCAACTCTGCGCTTCAGTCCAGCCCGCATCACAACGGGCTTTATTGCCTGGGCCTGACGAAACTCCGTCAACCGAAACACCCTTTATACTTGCGCGCGTCCATTGAACCGGTGCGGTTTATTCGAGGGTGATTGTATAAAAGGTTTCAAGGCGCGTTTTTCTTCGCGCCTATGGGATCATTCTCCCCGAAATCGGTTTAGAGGAGGGTTTAACTGAGATGGCGTGGCCGTCTGGTTGGGTAAGGTATGATGGAGTCAGGAAATTGCGGATGAAAGCCATGAAAGAAGAAGGCGGTTGTCCATTCACTAAAATGTGTAAGCTGGCTGGAACGCCACACGTGGGCGCTATTTTGATAGTGCTCTTTGTGATTGCCGGCGGGGTGTACTTCTTCATGTTGAACTGCGACGGAACTCTTATCTCAGCTGGGAAAACAGTGAAGCCATTGAACGCCCTGAATGAGAAAGAGGAGATTGAGAACGGGCTCAAGCAGTTCCGCCCGCCACCGTGCGGCTATATAAAGATTATTAATACGCCAGGTGATGAAGGAATGGAACTGAAACAAGTGCAGTTCAGGGGTGCTCCTGGTGATCCGGAATCTCATATAACTCGGGGAACGTCTGCATTTGTGCAACCCGGATACGAGAAGTTCGTGAAGAACGCCAATAAAGACATTATTGATGTGCCGAAGTCGCAGACACCGAGCATTGTGATTCCGCCTGATTATGTTCCAGGCGCATCGCCCGAAGCCGTTCCAACATTAACTGACCAGGTCACCTTTAAATAGCGGCTGTCCATAAACTCCCTGCTGGCGGAAGAAAGCAACCGCCTCGCCTTTGGGTAGAATGATCTAGCCAGGTGTTAGTTGCCACTCTGGCTGTTGATTCGTTACCTATCGGCTGTTGAGTTATGCGGGAATTCTCGTGGTTACTGATTATTTGCGGGGTTTGCTACCTCCTGATGTTTGGCGTCGAGTACAGCAAAGTGGTCAGATCGCAGAACTGGCCAACGATGAACGCTGAGGTCATCGCCGCGATCAATGGTATTCCTCTAACGAAGTTCAATCAGGTGCGGCACGAGTTTGCGGCTCTGGTGAATTGGTCGTACATCAAGTACGCATTCAAAATGGGCGAGCACTACTACGAGGTTACTAACGAACTCGGACCACATATCTCGGTGTTCGATTGGATTGTAGGACCGATGAGTGAACGGTTTAAGCCGAAGAAAATGATTCAGATTCACTACAATCCGAACAACCCCAAGGAGACGACTGTTGGCTTTGAAGTCTTCAGACCCGAAATTATGCTGCCGGGTTCTGGGTTCATACTTCTTGCGCTGGGCATGATTGGACTCTATTTCAACAATGTAGTTTATGGCACCGGCCGTGGTGACGACGACGAACTCAACAAGCCGCTGGATTACTTCATTGAGAAGCAAAAGAAAGAACAGAAAGAACGCGACCAAAGAATGACGATGTAGTCCGCGATTTATTTCAAAATTATTTACGCCGATCTGCGCGCCAGTCCAGAAAAATACTGCGTCGTATACAAGCACGTACACTCTGTTCGCTGATTGGTGAAGGAACGTTATACCCTATCGCTGATGCACCGGCGACGATTGATTGCTGATCGTCGTTGACGAATCCACAGGCGACGGACCGCCTTCCGGTTGTCCATCGAGCATCGCTTCGACGAAGCCCACGAACAGCGGGTGCGGATTGTCCGGGCGCGATTTCAATTCCGGGTGGAACTGACATGCCAGGAAATACTTATGATCCTTCAGTTCGATCATCTCAACCAACCGCTTGTCGGGTGAAAGTCCGGAGAATATCATTCCGAGCTTGGCGAGTTCGTCGCGGTGATTGTTGTTGACTTCATAACGGTGGCGATGGCGTTCCGATATTTTGTCTTGACCGTAAACTTTCTGTGCCTTTGTATCCGGCGTTAGATCGCAAGGATATTTGCCGAGGCGCATGGTTCCGCCTTTCAAAACAACGTTGTGTTGATCGGGCATCAGGTCTATCACCGGATATGGTGTCTTCGGATTAAACTCGGTTGAATGCGCGTCTTCCATCTTAGCCACGTTACGCGCGAATTCGATGACCGCGATCTGCATGCCGAGGCACAATCCGAGGTATGGAATGTTCTTTTCACGAGCATACTTCGCTGCTTCGATCTTTCCTTCAATACCTCTGTCGCCGAATCCACCGGGAACCAGAATTCCTCGAACGCCGGTTAGATACTTGTCGGGACCGTGCTTTTCGATGTCTTCGGAGAGCACCCAGTCAATCTCGACTGATGCGCCCAGCTTCGCGCCCGCGTGCTTCAACGCTTCCACAACTGAAATGTACGCATCAGACAACATCACATATTTGCCGACAATCGCCATTCTGACTGTGCGCGACGGTGTCTTGACGCGTTCTACGAGATCCTTCCACTCGCGCAGGTCGGGCTTCTCGTTGGGCAGATGAAGTGTCTTCAAGACCTGCTCTGCAAGCCCTTCTTGCTCGAGAATAATGGGAACCTCATAAAGATGCTTCACGTCGCGGCACGTAATAACTGCCTTGATATCAACGTCTGTGAATAGTGAAAGCTTCTCGCGCACCGATGGCGACAACGGGCGTTCCGTTCTGCAACAGAGAATATCCGGCTGAATACCGAGACTTCTCAGTTGATTGACGCTGTGCTGCGTGGGTTTAGTCTTGAGCTCATTGGTCGTCTTCAAGCTCGGAATCATTGTCGCGTGGATGTAGCACACATGATCGCGACCGATATCTTTGCGCATCTGCCGGATCGCTTCCAGGAAAATCAAACTCTCGATGTCACCTACGGTTCCGCCGATTTCTACAATGACGACATCAGCCATGGAGTGCGCTTGTGCGCTGCGCAGGAAATTCTTGATCTCGTTGGTGACGTGCGGAATCATCTGAACGGTTCCGCCAAGATAGTCTCCGCGTCTCTCTTTTTCGAGGACACTCTTATAAATGGAACCAGCCGTGACATTGTTCATGCGGCTGAGGTCGGTGTTGATAAACCGCTCGTAATGCCCGAGGTCGAGGTCCGTTTCAGCGCCGTCCTCAGTCACGAACACTTCGCCGTGCTGGTAGGGACTCATCGTTCCGGGATCGACGTTTAAGTACGGATCCAGCTTGACGATCGTCGTGAGTATCCCACGAGCTCGCAGTAGTCGCCCTAGCGAAGCGGCAATAATGCCCTTGCCCAATGACGAAACCACACCACCTGTTACAAAGACATAGCGGGTGTCCATAACGCCTCCCATAAGACCCGCCCGGCGCGGGTCAATTGCGCACAACCTCTAATATAAGCTATCGCGCTTGAAACGGCGAACCTTTTAAATAAGGATTTCACCAGGATTCGCAGCACGCTGTCGGTATTCGTTTTATATAGGCTCTGGATAAGGTTAAGCTGCCGACGCTGACTCAGCGCCTGCAGTAGCTTTTCGCAGGCGCACCCGGGACTTTGTAGGGGGGCAAAAGTCCGGAGGTTTGTCCTTCCCGGCTTTTGCCATATCCTTCGCATGTCCTTAGTCGCCTTGTTTTGTACCTTACCTCATCAGTTCTACTTGGGCTCGCTTCCTTTGCGGGTGGGCGGTTGCCCTCTGTCCCCGGTGCCGTTTTTCTCAGTCGCCTATTTTTGGAACCTTGAAGAACGGACCCTCTTTGTCGGGTGCGTTGGTCAAAATGACCTCGTGACCGGGCGGTGGTTCGACGACGTCTTCTCTCATAACGTTGACCACAGGCAGGGCGTGCGACATCGGCTCGACACCGGTGGTGTCGACCTTGTCGAGCTCGCCGAAAAAGTCGATTATTCGGCTCAACTGCTCGGTGTATAGACGCTTTTCATCTTCGGAAAGCGCGAGTCTGGCTAGTTTTGCCACATGCTCGACATCTTTTGACGTAATCATCTTTTCCCGGCCACTTACACTTACAAAAAGGACATTAGCTAGAACTTTCTGCTATTCTCCCAAAAAGAGTCTCTGGTGTGAATAATGATCTTAGACCTTGGTATCCTGATTGTAGCGCTACTCTTTATAGTCGCGTCGGCTGAGCTCTTTACAAATGGTATTGAATGGCTTGGGCAGCGGCTCGGGCTGTCCGAGGGAGTTGTCGGCAGCGTTCTGGCCGCCGTCGGAACCGCCATGCCCGAAACCCTCATCCCTATTGTCGCCGTGCTGTTTTTTAGTGGACGCGAGGGTTCTGAGATCGGTATTGGAGCAATTCTGGGCGCTCCGTTTATGCTCAGTACGCTAACGCTCGGTCTGTGCGGCTCTGCGGCGATCATGTTCGCAAATCAGGGGCGTCGGCCGAAAGAACTTCAGCTCGATGCTAAGGTCATCAAACGGGATTTGAAGTTTTTCATAACCGCATATATCTTCGCGATGCTGGCAGCGATCCCCGGTTTGGAGACTCCTATCGTGAAGTACACCTTCGCGCTGGGACTGCTGTCGATTTATCCGTTCTACTTATATAAGACGTTCCAGTCCGAAGGCGAAGTCGGCGATGAACCCGACTCTCTCTATTTCGACAAATTTCTCAAGCTCGGTCCTAAAAAGCTCCGCTTGATCTTGCCGCAAGTGTTCCTTGGTCTGGCTGGTATCGTCGGCGGTGCTTATTATTTCGTCGAAGTCATCGAAGACATAGCCGAGAAGCTTCATTTCAATCCGCTGATTCTCTCGCTTATCATCGCTCCCATCGCTACTGAGCTTCCTGAGAAGATCAATTCTGTTCTTTGGGTAAGGAACGGTAAAGACACTCTGGCTCTGGGCAACGTCACCGGCGCTCTGGTTTTTCAGAGTTGCATTCCGGTCGCGTTCGGTGTTGCATTCACGCCCTGGGACCTGAATGCCGGAACAGTTCTTACCGGTATCACCGCAATCTTCTCAGCGAGCGTTGTTCTTTCGTTGCTGTTCGCTAATAAATTGAAGTTCGCTCACCTCGCTTGCGGCGCGGCGCTGTACGCCGTCGCTGTTTCAGGATTGCTTTTCCTTGAAGGTGGCGGAACCACTGGCACCGCGCCGGCGCACTAGACTGATAGCAAGCAGCTGGTATCCCGCTGGTGTGCCTGATATGGCGGACGTGGATTCGCGTCGCACACTGTGCTGAGTATGGCTGGTGTCGCATCTGGTGCTCCGCACTAGCTACGCGATTGAACCAAGTTCCAACCCCTTAATCGTTATGAGGTCACCTGTTCGTTCTACATTGAACCTTCGCGGTGGTCTGCGAGCCGGACCGAATACAACCTTTCCGTCTTGCAGAAGGTCGAAGGTGCTGTGATCGTTGGGGCAAACCAGAACTGGATTTCTTTTGATCATTGCGCAGTTGCATTTCTGAACAGTGTTCTCAATGCAGCCGCAGCACATTTCTGCTTTATAGTTCAAATGGCATCCCAGCCACGGGCAACGGCGACTATAGGCCACTATTTCGTCGCCTATTCGTATCGCGAATCCAGGAACTGTACGAATTTCTTCCTGCTCCGGACTGAATACGACATAGCGTAAGTGAAAGAGAAAGGGTATAGCCATCCAATCACAAGGAAAGTCTGCCATGCTGAATGTTGGTTTGATGGTAGGCCCTGGAATATCGGCTTCTTGAAAATACTCTCCGGGCTTCATTGTCGGTTTTAAAAATCTTGCCAGAGGTGACGCTGCCAATCCGAACGTAAGGAGAAGTGGTGCACCGGCTGCGAATTTGAGCACGGTACGTCGCGAAATTGCACGCATGCAGTCGCGCGTGTCGTCTTGTTTATCATTAATTGCCATGGTCCCTCCTTATGGATCTAGGAACCGTAATACAACAATGACACAAGTCTGCAGTGCAGACAACTGTTCCAAAACGGTACTGTTTGGTTATTCGATTGAAACCGCTGCAGTACCTGTATTCTTATTTGAATTAGCTCCCGGTTTCACTCCTGCAGCCGCAGATTCGTGCATAGCTTCCAGATGGCTTTTCGGCGCGTTTGGAGTAGTGATGGGTTCGGGTGCGTTCTTTTCGCGTTCCCATTCTTCGGCGGCCCGTTTAGCTTCGGCTTCTTCAACAGCCTTATGGGGAATGGCGTTGGGATTAAAAGACATAGAATTCCACGGTTCGCCGATTTTCCAGACTGATGCGCAAGTCTGGCAGTAATAAACTTGCTCGGGAGATGAGAGGAAAACGAAAGGTTTGCCCGGAATGAGTGGTGTGTTCCACGACCAGCAGTGCCAGCACATGGGCCCGACTACGACGCCGAACAGCAGTCCGCAACAAACAGAGAGCGCAACAACAACCATTCCCGCCGTACTAGTGCTGCTGCCTTTCTTCTTCTTCATGGTTGCGACCTCGAAGTTCGGAAATTTGCGGTTATTTCACTTCTTCTTTCTGCTCTTGTTTGACGCTGAGAACATGCTTCTCTCCATCGGATTCCGTGGATTCCTTGTTGTCGCCGTTGTCCTTTGAAGCATTCTCGGTGGGATGGGTGATGGTTGCGGTCTTGCTACCATCTGTGGTGCCGACTAATTGCGGAGGCGGAGTTGCCATGTCTGAAGTCTTGTCACCATCCGTGGTGCCTGGCGATTGCGATGCCGCCGTATTCGAACTTTTCGCACCGTGTGTGGTGTCGCTCGAATGCGCGGCGGCTGGCGTTCCTTCACTATCTATCTTACTAACTACCGCGCCAATCGTGTCCTTACTGTCGATCGGACCAAGATCAGTGTCGGTTGCAGGCGGTTGATTATACTCTTGCAGCTTCGACTCGGGCGGATAGCAGAAGTCGAGAATCTCCTTAATCGCCGCCGCGACTGGAATCGCAATGAGCATTCCGAGCGCGCCCGCAAGCACTTCTCCGCAGATAACAGCGAAGATAATCGCGAGCGGGTGTAGTTCGATCACGTGTCCAACGAAACGCGGAACAACGACGTAATCTTCGACGAGACGCGCGATCCAGTAGCAGAGCGCAACCAACATTCCGACATGGACGCCTTGTTGCGAGACACCGACTATCACCGCCATTGATATCGCCATCAGTGGACCAAGAATTGGGATGATTTCTAATGTGCCGCTGAGAATGGCGATGATAAGCGCGTATTTGAGGTTGAACACGAAGTGCAGAATCACGTATGCAACGCACGCCATCAAGATGATGAGGAAGATTTGCGTTCTGATGTACTTGCCGAGCATCACGTTCATCTGCCCGGAGAGCGTAACGACTGCGTGCCGCTTGTCGTACGGAACAAACCGCAAGAAGAATTTGCCGACCCGATCGCTGTCGATAATCAAATAGATGGAAGAGACAGTGCAGACGAGAACCGACAGAAGGCTCTTGGAGAGTACTTCTGTGAGGTGTACGAGTTCTGACGGTTTACCGATCCAGTTTTCGAGATCTTGAACCAGTTCGACTGAAGCCGTTTGGACATCGAGGTTCCAGTTGAACTGAGTGGAGAAATTTGTGAGCAGGCTCATCACCATCTCGTGCCGGTTGTCGAAGAGCATCTTTGCCTGTTCGACAATCGACCCGCCGAAGATGCGGCTCAAAAGAACAAGCGCGCTGAAAAAGCCGATGTACAAGAGTCCGACGGCGATCTGGCGTGGAATCTTACAGGTGTTCGACAGCCAGTTTACGACCGGAATGAGCAGGTAAGCAAGAATTGCTCCTACTATAAACGGCGGAAAGACTTCCCTCACGATGTAGAGAAACCAAAGGCAGCAGATGATCGCTAGTAACCGGAGCATGTTAATTACTTACCCACTTACTGAGTTTTTTGGAAGGTTGCTCAGCAAAATGATATTGACCAATTATCAAGGATAGTCCATTCATATCCAACGTTACCAAAGATTTGTGTTTATCGGATATGAAAGGCACCGCGGGCGGAGTCGATACTTGAAAGAAAGTCCTTGCCAAAATGAAATCCATATGCTATACATATGTATGGTACGTCTGAATGCGATAACCAAACTGAAGTACCGCCGGGCTGGGCGAGCCCGTTGTGCCCGTGGAGGGATCCGTAAAAGGTTCGTGAGGATCCCTGTGAAGCAGGAAGTCCACTTCTTCGGAAGTGGACAACGTCACACAACATCCAGGTGCGTCCATGAGGGCGCTCCTGGATGTTTTATCAGCTGTAGTTTGGATTCGGCCTGAGCTAGTTTGCTGCTTAGCGAGCGCCTACCGGCTCAGCTTCCAACTTTGAGAAGTCGTGTACTCCTGCGCGCACGAGCTTCTTCAGGTACCACGACGGGCGGAAGCGCTCTCCGAGCTCTTCGTTGTACTGGCTCATTTCGGCAAGAACCCAGTCGAAACCTTTGTCTTTAGCGAGGCTCAGGAGTCCGCGCTTTAGACCGGTTCCGTGTTCCATGCCGAGGTCGACGTCTTCAGCTTTGACGACGCCTTCCTGAACTGCGTACATCGCTTCGTTGAACATCGGCAGCATGACGCGGACCGCATCGAATTTGCGGCTGGACTTGCGCTGGTGAGCGACTTCTTTGTTGGCTTCAGCGATGTATTCTGCGAGTTTCGGGTTGACCGGCGGGAATTCGCCTTTAGTTCTTTCTCCCTCGTGGAGATAGAAGCCGGCTTTCGCTTTCTGACCGATCTGTCCGGCTTTGACGAGTTTTTTGAGCAGCGGAGCTGGCTCGAAGCGCGGACCGTACTCTTTGTAGAGGAAGTCGACAACGTGAGAGCAGATGTCGATTCCGGTCATATCGAACAGGGTGAACGGACCCATTGGCATTCCGAATTCAACAACAGCCGTATCGATTTCCTGCGGTGTGGCTGCGCCTTCTTGCAATGCCCAGAGTGCTTCATTCATGTAGGGGAAGAGGAGTCTATTGACCAGGAAGCCAGGGCACTCGTTGACGCGAACGCCGATCTTCTTGGTGTCTTTGCACAGTTGCAACGCGGCTGCGACGGTCTCTTCCGAGGTGCGAACGCCTGGAATCACTTCAACGAGCTTCATTGTTTGAGCTGGATTGAAGTAGTGCATTCCGACGACTTTCTCTGGACGCTTGGTCGCAGAGGCGATTTCAGAGATCGAGAGTGCCGAGGTGTTGGATGCAAGAATGGTTTTCTTCGGGCAAGCCTTGTCGAGAGCTTTGAAGATTTCCAGCTTGACATCAATCTCTTCAAGCGCTGCTTCAATAACGATGTCGACGTTGCTGAAGTCATCGTATGTAGTGGAACCCTTGATCAAACCGAAGAGCTGATCCGCTTGAGCTTGAGTCAGCACCTCCTTCTTGACGCGGGAGTCGTACATCTTCTTTATGTTGCCGAGTCCGCGTTGTACGAACTCGTCTTTGACATCTTTGAGAATAACTTCGATTCCAGCCTGGCTAAGAACCTGCGCAATTCCACTGCCCATCGCGCCTGCGCCAATAACTGCAGCTCGCTCAAACTTCATATGAAAGCCCTCACGGTCTAAAAGAGAAAATAGTCCGGCTATGCTAGCATGTTCAGGTCCTGCGGGCGCCGAATGGAAATGTTTGTTTTTCATTTGCCGGCGATTCAGTAGTTCGAAGGCTCGCCGGGCGGAATGGTTTAGTAGTTCGATTCAAAGTTAGGGGAGCGTATGTCGTTAGGGACGGAACTGTTTCGGCGAGTACCGGCTAATCCGGAAGGGCTTGATACTTCGGATACGCCGAAACACCTCGGTTGGCTGATGCTGACCGGACTCGGAATTGGCGCCACGATTGGTGCAGGTATCTTCGCGATGCCGGGCATTATCGCGGGCAAAGCGGGTCCAGCAGGAGTTCTGTCCTTCTTGATTACTGGACTGATAATACTGATAGTGGCAATTTGCTACGAGAAGTTTTCGCGCGAAATGCCGCACGGCGTCTCAGCTTACAGCTATGTCTATACATCTATTGGGGAACTAGTCGCCTGGGTCGTTGCCTTCGGTTTGTTCATGGAATACAGCTTCGGCGCGGCTGCAGTTGCGATCGCTTGGAGCGTGTATCTGAAGACCGCAATCGGTTTCGACTTGGGTCCGTTCTGGTCAGGTCCTCGTATGGTGCCCGATGTTGCGACTGCCGGGCAGGCGGTTGGTGAGGTAGCGAAACACTATGAGTTTGGCATCAACATCGTTGCTATCGCAGTGGTATTCGTAATCACGCTTGTCCTCACATTTGGTGGCGTCAGTAAATCGGCGAAATTGAACTTCGCGCTTGTTATCTTAAAGATGACACTACTGGTGGTGTTCCTTGCTGCCGGTATCCCTCACGTCAATACCAGTTACTGGACCCCGTTTTTCCCGATGGGATTTGAAGGCGTTTTGAAGGGCGCAGCCGTAGCCGTGTTTCCATACGTCGGATTCGACGCGTTGTATACGTTCGCTCGCGAATCGAAGAGCCAGCAGGACACCAGACGTGGCACTTTCCTTTGCGTAGGGATCGTGGCGTTCCTTTACGTAACAGTCATGGCTGTTGCAACCGGCTTGGCTCCGTGCTTCATACCTGATCCGGCACATCCAGGACAGGTGATGCAGAACAGCTTGTTCGTAGGCAGCGAAGCGGCAGCACCGCTAGCGAAGTTGTTGGAACACGCGGGCGAAACGTGGTGCTCGAAGCTCATCGCATATGGTGCGGTGCTCGGTATCTTCAACGTGCTTCTCGTTCTTTGTATGGGTGGTCCGCGCATCTTCCGGAACATGTCCGAAGATGGCTTGCTGCCCGGTATTTTCAAAAAGTCGCACAAGGGAAACCCAACGTTTGGTGTTATATTGAACGGTGTGCTCGTCGCGGCATTTGCAGGCTTCATGGAGTTCGGCGAGATTGCCGATATGATGGTGCTCGGTACGCTTGTTGCTTTCGTCTTCGTCTGCGTCGGCGCCTGGAGAATGAAGCTGGTGAATTCGGTGCTTGCATGGATGGGCGTGATTGGTTGCACGGTTCTGGCAGCAAACTTGAGCCAGATGGTTCTTGTCGCATACGCGATCACATGTCCGATCGGATTGGTGATTTACGCGCTGTACGGATTCAAGCACAGTAATCTGCATCGCGCCAAAGCCGGTAATTAGATGTGACACCGATGGCTGACGAACGAACAAACAAAGACGATACGGCTGAAACGCAATCAGTGAGTGAAACAGCGCCCAGTGACGCGGATGAAAAGGAACCGGTAGAGAAGAATCCCCATTCACCGCCCGGCGCTGGCGAGACATTCGTTTATAAGCCGCTCCGAAAGGCAGCAAAAGTATTTCTAATTCTCTCCATTATTCAATGTTCGTTTTCGGCAATTGCCATTTTAAACTTCGTGGCGATATTCGTTTCTTCAATGAATAATGCCGATGGAGTTACGAAGGTTCTAGCTGAATTTTCCATTGTGGTTGACATGCTCACACGCTTGTTTCACCTGTCGGCCTGTGTTGTCTTTATCGTTTGGCTGCGGCGAGCGTTTCGCAACTTGCGTGCGTTTGATGTAAAAGAAATGGCTACGCGGAGCTGGCATTGCATTTTTGGTTGGTTGATTCCGATTGTGAATCTGTTCTTGCCGATGCGTGCCGTAAACGAAATATGGAAGGCCAGCGATCCGCAAGCGAGCTTAACGGATTGGCATAACAACAGAAGTTCGAAACGGATAATTGCATGCTGGATTCTCTACGCTATAAATTTGATAATGCAGGTAGGGGCCAGGATATTTGACAAATTGACCAGGGAAATGGGAATGCAGGAGCTTGCGCATTTAGTCGGCGTTCCACTCTTTTTCCTGAATGAGCTCCTCTTTATAGCAACTGGAATTTTATTTATTTTCGTTGTTCACTCAATTACTTCCAGGCAAGAACGCAAGTATGCTGTTATAGAAGATCATTCGAAATGAGAGAGAACGATGATTGACGATTCCAGTAATAACGAACCCGGTAACGATAGTTCTGTCAGTGATAATTCGAGTGGCGGCAAATCCGCTAGCAATAAATCTGATCACAATGAGTCGGTGAAAAAGCCAGTCTACAAACCGCTGGCAAAGCTTACTCTGGCGACTCAGATTGCACTTGGACTTTTGGCTTTCATCGCTATCGTTTCGATTGCCGGCGTGCTCGCTGTGTATGTTCTATCGGCGGCCGGGGCGGGTAACTTTGCGAAATCGATTATTCCGATTCTGGCTGTATTCGACCAGTCGCACACGCTTGTCTATATCGTGATGGTGATTCTTTTTATCGCCTGGACGCGCAGGGCATACAGGAATGTGATCACATTCAATGTTGTCGGAATGACTCACGCGGAATGGCTTTGTATCTTTGGCTGGATAATTCCAGTTGCCAGTTTGTATATTCCTGTGTCCATGATTGTTGAGATTTGGAAAGCGAGCAATCCGGAAATACTCGATGAAGCCGCATGGAAGCTGAGTCGCGATTCGAAACTGATAGTTTCATGGTGGATCTGCTTCATCGCATTCGGGGTGGCGAACTTAGTTCAGCTTTCTCCGCTGGCTCGAAAATATGCCAGTCCCGAAGTTATCGCATTTTTCAATAGCCTCCCGGTGTTCACTCTTATGAGCCTCTGGTTCATCGCTGTATGCGTAATGGCGATCCTCGTCTTGCAGAGCGTCACCAAACGACAGGAACGGAAGCGAGAATTGGTCGCATTCGCTAAATGAGTTTGACAATGCTACAACTCGCCAGGGCTACCGGGTTCGCCAGGCACCGCATATAGTGACCAGGTTTTCGCTCGGCCAAGAAATCTGCTAAAAACAAGGATGAAGGGTTGGTCTGATACCGTGCATGGTGCGAAATCAGCCTGCGGATATCGCGTTCCTTCTTACAATGCATTTCCGTCCGTTTATAACCGTAATCGAAACGATTTCGGTCTTTTCACAATAATCATGGCTATCAGGTTATAATCAGCGCTTCCTTGGAAACATTTTCTTGAAGTGACGATTATGACTCGAAGAAAAGAAGTAATTATGGTTGTGACGTGCGTTCTCACCATGCTTTTTCTGGTGGCTTGCGGAGCGGAACAGAAAGCAGAAGAGAAACCTGTCCTAGATGACGTGCTCAGCACTTCAGCGGAGGGGGTCAGTGATCCTAAAGCTGCTTTTATTGCTTCGACTTACTTGGGTCTGCCGGAACAAGCGCCGCCAACCTATTGGTATGCGGACACATCTGAAAAAACTGCTCCGTCAAAGTCATTCGGGTTGTACTCGAGTACCAACAACCAGCGAATTCTGTTCGTCGTATTTAACGATAAGACGCCTGTCGAGAACTTGGGCTTCTTCACCAAGAAACCCCCGTATGTTACTTGTATGGCGCCGACAGACGACAATACGATCAAAACTGGCAACACGAATTTGGGAAAGAAGAATCTCAATTGGGTTTTGGTTAAGTGCAAAAAGCCAAAAGATCAGTTCAAGGTTCCTGGAATTGGACAGGCGGTGGAAAACCAGGAGGACAAATCTTTCCCTGTTCTGGTTGGTTCTATGCGGACCAGAAAGAAAGGCAAGTGCATGTTGATCATTGGTCGGGGCTATTTCGATGACTATAAATACTCCAATGACGAGACCGTGCTACGACTCGAAAATGCCTTCAAGAAGCGCGGCGAGGGTGAGGGTTCCAGCACCGGCGACGATGACAGCAAAGCTCGCCGCGATGCAGATAAGCCAGCCGACGATGACGGCAACGCGAGCGAGGATGCGAGCAAAGCCGACGATGACGGCAAGGCGAGCGACGATGGGAGAAAAGCTGGCGATGACGGCAACCCCGGCGACGATCGCAAGGCGAGCGATGACAGCAAGCCCAGAGGCAATGGCAAGAGAGACGATGATGACGCCGAAAAATCTAGCGACTCGAACAAGACAAGAGAGTATTCCAAAACTGACGATGAATGGTGAACGCCGGAAAAGCTGACGCCTATTTCGTATCCATCCAATTCTTGCCGACACCGAAGTCGACTTTTAAGTTGACTTTCAGCGGCTGTTCGAGTTCCATCGCGGAGCCGACAATGCTCTTCGCTTCGTCGATTTCGTCGTCTGGAACTTCGAGCACCAGTTCGTCGTGCACTTGCAAGATCAATTTCGCATTCGATTTCGTCGCGACTAACTTTTTATCGAGTTCGATCATCGCAAGCTTCATCAAATCGGCGGCGCTTCCCTGAAGAGGGGCATTGCAAGCGGCTCTTTCGTCGGCGCGTCGAACGTTCGTGTTGCGATCCTGCAACCGCTTGAAGTATCGGCGACGACCCCACAATGTGGATACGAAGTTGTCGGCGCGCGCTTGCTCGATCGTCTCGTTGATGAAATCCTTTACCTTCGGCATACGCGCAAAGTATTTGTCGATGAATCCTTGCGCTTCGCGAGTCGAGATGCCGAGACTCTGCGCGGTGGCGAAGGCGCCTTGCTGGTAGACGAGTGCGAAATTGATTGTTTTTCCCACGCTTCGCATGTCGGAATCAACCTTATCGAATGGAACGTCGAAGATCTCCATTGCTGTACGGGCGTGAATATCCTGATTCTGCGCGAATGCATCGAGTAGAGTCTCGTCGCCCGACATATGCGCGAGCATGCGCAATTCGATTTGCGAATAGTCGGCTGAGATCAAGCTCGAGTTCGGGGCACCGCCGACGAAGGCGCGGCGAATGTTCCTTCCCATCTCAGTCCTAATAGGTATATTCTGTAGATTTGGATTGGAACTCGACAGCCGACCGGTCGCAGCCACCGTTTGGTTGAACTCACCATGCAGCCGGCCGTCGCGTTGCGAAATCTCTTTCGGCAGCGCGTCCACATAAGTGGATCTCAACTTCGACATGTGGCGAAACTCGAGAATATTCGCGACAATAGGATGCGCGTCTTTGAGCGACTCGAGTACGGCCGCGTCAGTCGAGAAACCTGTTTGTGTGCGCCCCTTCGTGTCCAGCCCGAGCTCTTCGAACAGCACTTGTTGCAACTGTTTAGTCGAGTTGATGTTGAACGCATGACCGGCCAGATCGAAGATTGCTTTTTCGCAGCGCACCATTTCGTGCGCGAGTTCCTTCGAGTATTTCTTCAGGTGATCTACATCGAGTCCGACACCGGTCTGTTCCATCTTGGCGAGCACCGCTGACAATGGCAGCTCCATCTGATACATCAAATACTTCTGTTCATCGTCAAAACGTCTGGCGTAGTATCGCGCCAACTCGTATGTGCATCGCGCATCGTCTGCGGCATACGGCGCCGATTGATCTACCGACGCGTTTTCCATCGTTATCTGATGTCGTGATCCAGTTCGGATGATCTCTTTTATTCGAGTCATCGAATAGTTGAGAATGCGCTCGGTCTGGTCTTTCAATCCGTGCTTGTCATCAGGGTTTACGATGTAGCTTGCCAGCATTGGATCGAATAGAACTGATTCGAGTTTGATTCCGTAAAGGGAAAGAACGTTCGACTCGAATTTTGCGTTCTGCGCAATTTTTCCGATCTTCTTGTCTTCGATAATCGGCTTTAGTTTCTCTGCCACCAATTCCGGTGCCAGTTGCACGGTGCCGATATACTGATGACCGACGGGAACGTAAGCTGTCTTCAATAGGTGATCGCTTCCATCTGAAGAGAGCAAGGTTCCATCCTCTTGCTTCTTCAAACCATCGCCCCACGCAAACGCCCAGCCGACAATGCCGGTGTCGAGCGAATCGACACCGTAGGTTTCGAGGTCGAGCGTTAGAAGTTCTGTGTTGGCGAGTTCGTTGACCAGGTCATTGAGTTGTTCTTCGGTTTCTACGACAAAAGGTTTTGGTGGTTCCGTGATTTTAGGAACTTCGATAATCGGTCCAGTCTGCTGCGCAGGAATAGATGCCAAGACATCACTCATGGTGGCAGAGCGATCTGGTTTGCCTAAGCCGTCCACACCGAAAGTGTTCTGCATGACGGGACCTTCGAACATCAACAGATCAACTTGAATGTCTTTAAACACCTGGTTGATTCGCGTTTCCAGCTGCTGTCTGCTTTCGCCGCTGTCGCAACTGAACTTGGAGAGAACCGCGGGCAGACGCGAAATTAGCGCTCGGAATTGCAAGCTCTTGAAGAATTTTCCAGCTTGCTGCAGATCCGGCAACGTCAATCGGCATTTCTCCATGTCGAAATCGACGGGCACTTCGTAATGAATGGTGGCAAGCTTTTTGCTTATGAATGCGTTCTCGCGACCTTCCTGGAGTTTCTTCTGTACAGCACCCTTAATTGAATCGATATTTTCGTAGATGCCTTCGAGCGTCTTGTACTCGGAGAGCAGCTTCACTGCCGTGACGGGACCGACTCCGCGCACGCCCGGGATATTGTCGGACGTGTCACCACAAAGACCCTTGTAGTCGATGATTTGCTCGGGCCACACGCCAAGCTTTGCGAACACTTCAGAACGTTTGTATGAGAGCAAACCCTTCTTGCCAGGCATCATGATTTCGATGTAACCCGGGTCCTCATCAACCATCTGGAAAATGTCCTGGTCGCCGGTGAGAATTTTCACCTTTCTGCCTTCGGCTTTGGCGCGAAGCGCGACCGTTCCAATGATGTCATCCGCCTCGTAGCCAGCGACCTCGTAAATCGGGATTCCGAGCGCTTTTATGCCTTCTTTGATAAATGGCCACTGCACAGCCAGATCGTCAGGCATCGCCTCGCGGTGAGCCTTGTACTGGTCGTACTCTTCGTGGCGGAAGGTTGGAGCCGAGAGGTCGAAACAGACTGCCACGCAGTTCGGGGAAGTGCGCTCGAAAAGGTCGAATAATGAGTTGAAGAACCCCAGAATCGCCCAGGTTGGCACGCCCGTTTTGGTTCGTAGTCCGGTTGTGAGCAGGGCGAAGAACGACCGGAAAGCCAGCGAGCTTCCGTCTACCAGTACCAGAGTCTCTTTGTTGCTCATGTCGTCTGTTGGTTTCTTTTCTGAACCGTGCTCTATTTGAGCATCTAGCTCCTTCTGAACATCCTGTTCCTTTTCCGAACTTTCAACCGCTGCTTGAGTTTCGACTGTCACGTTTATGCTCCCAGCTTACGCCAAGTGTCGACGGAGGTTCCTTTTCGTCAGCTGAGCTGTGGCGGGCTTTTTGTGCCCAGCCACGATATTCCCTGACGACATATATATTATGTTCCATTAGAGCCCGGAGCGCCGCTATTAGCTACCCGAACCGCTATTAACTTCTTCGAACAAAAGTCAATGGATTATTCGGTATATATGCGTCGGACATGTCGAGTTGTCTACTCGATTGACTCGACAGCATTACGGTTGGAGGACGAGGTACGAATGCCAATTTTCGAGTTTGAAGCCGGGACTACTAGGAGTCCCGAAGCCATCACATTGTATTGCCGGCCACAAAGCAACTGATGATCCGACAATTAGAACGTCTGGATTTTCTTTTGAATCAAGCACGTTTAGAACGCAGGAATAATCGAGTTTCCCCCGTCCTTTCTATCCTGGTCCGTAAGATGTGAGTTAGTGTCACGCTTGTTGACGTAGGAAACCCCAGCCAAGGTCAAAGTGAGCTCGAGTAATAGAAGACCTATGGCAAAAAAAGGAAAAACTCTGCAATTGCGCGCAGACCAATTGGCTTCCGTAGCGCCGAGGCGGGTGCATCCTCAATATTTGAAGGTGATCGTTGTAGTGTTTGCACGTAGAAGCCCAGGCAAGGTAAGCAGTTGGAGACTGGTTAATTGGAATTCATAGTTTTGGTGTCCTGTGAAAACACATAGTATCGTAGGCGTCTAGATTCAAGCTTAAGTCATTTATACATAAAGGTCTTATGGGCGGCAAAACAGGCAGCAGAACAAGCAAATCATCCTTAGCGCTTGTTCTTCTGTTGGCGTGCGCACCTGCAGGTCTGGCACAAAATACGTCTGACTCGACACAGAAAACAGCAGACTCGGCGAAAAAGACTTCTTCCGCTCCAACAAAAAAGACACAGACAACGAACAGAAATCTACCGACGAAATCGCGCAGTGCATCACAACCGCTGAGCGCATTGAATCGACCCAACGTCCTCATGATCATTGCCGACGATCTTAATCACTGGGTTCATCATATGGGACGAAACCGGCAGTCAATCACGCCTAACCTGGATCGTTTAGCAAAAAGAGGGGTCACTTTTTTGCACTCCTATTGTGCCGCTCCAGAATGTAGCCCTTCGCGAGCCGCTTTTATGTCAGGTTACAGGCCTTCATCCTCTGGAGTTTACCAAAACACTGATGACTGGCGAATGCTGATCGATCGCTCGGCTATGATAACTTCGCTGTTCCGAAAAAATGGTTACGCCGTTCTTGGAGCAGGCAAGGTCTATCACAGAGGCCGGCAGCGTTTTGCTGAGTTCGACGAATTTTGCGAGCTTGATTTTCCGAAAGAAAAATCTTCAGAAAAAACATCAAATCGAAAACCACGTAGACCATCATCCGTCTTGGACTTACTCATTACTGACCCGCTCACCTGCCGAGACGAGGATATGCATGACTACAAAACGACGACCTGGGCAATAAAGCAAATTAGAAGAAAACGCTCAAAGCCATTTTTCTTGGCGGTTGGAATGGATAAACCACACTTGCCCTGGAGCGTTCCTCAAAAATACTATGACATGTACAAAGATAAGATTGAGATTCCGAAGGTCCTGGACAGCGATTTAGACGACGTGCCGCTTTGTGCCAGGCAAATGGCCGACGACTACATGCCCAAAGACAAAACGCTCGACCACCAACTCAGGAAATCAGGGCGACGTGAAGAAGCAATTAGAGCCTATCTTGCTTGTATAACTTTTGCTGACATGAATGTCGGGAGACTGCTCGAGGCTTTGGACAAGAGCAAAGCGAGTAAAAATACTGTTGTGGTTTTCTTTGGCGACCACGGCTTTCATCTGGGCGAAAAAACGCACTGGCGAAAGTTTGTGCTATGGGAAGAAGCGACCCGCGTTCCCTTTATCTGGAACGTGCCAGGTGTAACAAAACCAGGTGGAGTCTGTAATCGGATCGTAGATTTGATGAGCGTCTACCCCACGCTCGCCGAACTCTGCAATCTTCAAATTCCTAAGCATGTCGAGGGAGTCAGCATAGCGAAGCTTCTAAAAGAACCTGATGCTAACTGGAATGAGCTGGCGCTATCAACATATGGCTACAAAAATCATACGTTACGCAGTGAAGGGTGGCGCTATATTCGGTATCACGACAATAGTGAAGAACTGTACGATGAGGAGAAAGATCCATATGAGTGGAAAAACTTGGCAGGCGATAAACGCTTTGACTCCGTAAAAACAGAGTTGTCGAAGCATTTACCGGTTACGAATAAAAAAGCGCCCGTCGGCAATAAGAACGTTCTATCGAGCCCAAGTGAATGAATAATTCGGTATGTATGATTTTGTTTTCGTTATCCTGCCGAGCTACAGAATCTTCAATGATCTTTAGTCGCCATCGGTTAAGATGGATCTATGAAGATCAAGTTCTACGCACTAATTCTATTCGTGGCTTTATTAACAAGCTTGGTTTCGGGATGCGGTGAGTATATAGAAGAATCGAGGGGGGACCACCACCAAACTGGATACGTTCCTTGGGGAGTTGATGAGTTCGAGCTCTTCGGTCTGACTAAAGAAGAGTTGCTTCAAAAATTTGAAGGGAGGATGCATTTCCACAACGAAGAGTCGGAGTTCGCCTGGAACGATAGACTAGCTCGCTTCCGGGTTTCATTCGACAAAGAAGGCAAGGTTGTAACGGTACAGCGTGTCTTCATTGATGGCGCTGGCTGTGAGTTAAAGGGACCTCTGCTGACGACAAAAAAAGAGGCGCTCGAATTCTCGGTCGAGGGTTTATCGAGCCTGGGTCATTTGGACGCGCAAGATCAGGCGCAGTTGGCAATGGCACAGGCGTTGTTGCAAGACATAGCGAAGTAACCGCTAGTGAGTGTGGATAACCGTCTTTTGGCGTTCGGGTTTTTGCGCGAAACTGAATATATGCAGAAGAAAAGAGAGAGTACATTCGAAACAGGCATCTGCCTTAGCATGTTGTTTCTAATGGTGGGCACATTTTTTGGTTTGCCATAAACGGATCTCCCGTTCGCGGTTCTGAATCTAAGGTATGCCGTCTTCTATTCAAGACAGAAATGAGTACTTTCCCAATCACTTCTTGCAAACGTGATCCTGCACCGTGATATCGCATGTGGTGGCTGTTGGAATAGCCGAGCTCTTGCCCTTGTTTATTAGCCAAACCGCAAAAATCAATACGACAGCGCCGAGCAGCGTGCGTTCTGAAAGCGGTTCATGCGCGATCAGCCAACCAAGAAATACGGCTACGACTGGATTGACATAAGCATAAGTGGCTACGCGAGAAGCTTGCACGTGCTTCAACAAGAATGTGTAGGCGCTAAAAGCAACAACGGAGCCGAATATCGCCAGATACAACATTGCGTAAATGGCCACTGGTTCTATTGATTCGAAGGATGGGATTTTTTCACGGAAGATGACGGAGAGAACAACTAGAATGGCGCCGCCCGCTAACATTTGCAATCCTGCCGACATTCTCTGCGACTCGGGCAACTGTGCCTTACGGCTATAAACTGCACCAACTGCCGAGCCGAATGCGCCTATCAGGACGTAACTAACACCGATCAAATCAAGCCCAGGACCGTCATTCACTATCTGCGGGTCGACCAGCACAACCATGCCGAGTATGCCGAATACAAGCCCGATAAACGATGCCACAGGAGGACGCACGCGGGTCGTAAACCATTCAAGCAAAAGAATGTATATCGGGACGGATGTCACAAGAAGCGACACGATCCCTGTCGGCACAGTCTTCTCGGCAAGCATTACTCCCGAAGAACCCATAACCAATAAGCAAAAGCCGAGAATGGTGCAATCAAGCCACTGACGCTTAGTTGGTCGCACGAGGTTCCTGTTATTGACCATTGCCACGGACAAGAGTAAGCCACCGGCGAAGATAAAACGTATTCCACTGGCAAAGAATGGTGGCAGATCCTGGATCACAAACTTGATTGCAATATAAGTGGATCCCCAGATCACATAAACTGCAAGAAAAGCGAGAACGATCAGTTGTTTTTTCGAAAGAGGCATGGGATTCCTGCAGTTCCACGTGCTCGTGGGAACATGCTATGAGCTAACCTGCTCACTATACCGAAGGCAGTCGCCTTTTAACAGCCTATTCCAAAGACAGCTTAACTTTACGCTGATGTGCACGCTCGCCGGCTTTACCTGGCGCTCGACGCGTTCTACCGCCGCAAGCTCGACGATCCGCCGAACGCATCTTTGATCGGCTTACCCTCGCAAAGCGATGGCATTTCGATCTCGAGTGCCGAGGCTATCGTAGCAGCGATATCTGCCGACCAGACGCTTTCATTATAGCGACCACCCTTGATTCCAGCGCCATACATCAACAACGGCACTTGTGAATCGTAGGAGTGTGGTGAACCATATCCGGTGCCATTGGCATCGGCAGCGAACACATATCCTGAACGCGGAGTCACATACACTTCGCCGCTGCGGCCGAAGTAATAACTGCGCTTTATCTCGTCGAGAATTGGTGAACTCGGCGGCTGGTTAGTATAAAGCTGCCATGCAGTCAGAATTTCACCAATACCGGGAACACCGTGCGCTACTTTCGATACCAACGCTTCAACATCTGGTTGTCTGAGTTTTTGTCTGTCGACTTCGTCCAGGTTCAACCAGAGATTTGGCGCTTCAAAAGCTTCCACCCAGTTGCCCGGTCCGAGGCGAGCATCCAGTTCCTTATCAATAAAACTCGTAAACACAGAGGGGTCGATTCGCCCTGCATCGAGAGCGCGTTCTTGCGCGAACTCAGGAATCGGTGCGGCGCCATGACTTGCTGTGAACACAACGAGCGTTTTGCGCAAACCGATTTTCGTTTCGATAAACTGAAACAGACTTGCGAGGCTCTGATCCATGCGAAGAACCAGATCTTGCGTTTCCTGGCTGTACGGTCCGAAATATTGCGTCAGCTTTTCGCCGGCGTTTAAACCGATGATCATACAGTCCGCATCAGGATGTTGACCGAGATACTCTTTGTCGATTGCTTCTCGAGCGAAATCAACGACCATTTGATTGGCTGCCGGTGTCATTGTGAACACTGTGTAGGCGGCGTCATCTTCGTTCTGGCGGACGGCGTTGATGTTGTGCGGAAACACTCTGCCATCGCCGGGCAGCCCGCGCTCACGCGGATAATCATCACGCGTCGAAGCGGAGTAATCTGTTTCCGCTTTCAATCGCTGCCACGTCTTGCCGACCGACTGATCCGGGACGTGCTGATCGTTGTATGCGGAAACCCATGCTGGAAGTGTGGTTCCATACTTCGACGACGAGACCATCGCGCCGGTTTTCTCGTCGATCCAGAATGCATTGTTAGCAAGTCTTCCGCCCAGAATCAAACTCGAAGACTGCCCAACGCCAACTGAAAATACTTTGCTTCTTCCATTGGAAGCCAATCTCAACTGGTCACCGAATGTGGTGCCATTGACGTTTTTGTTGCTGCCGGCTGTTCCATTGGCACCAACCAACGCCGCGTTGTCGTCTGAAGTCGCAGTGCGGAACTGTTTTTTACCGCGGCTGTACCATTTATCTCCGACGATGCCGGTGTTCCACGGATATGCGCCAGTTGCGATTACGGAACTTCCGACGTCCGCAAGACTGGTGGCACACTTGAGCCGGCAATCTGTGAAGTTCGCCCCTTGGTCCATGAGCATCTTCAGTCCGCCCGTCTGGAACTTATCGCGATATCTGGAAAGGTAGTTGTATGAGAATGCATCTGCGACGATCACAAGAACCAGCGAAGGTCGGGAGTCCATCTGCGCCGCAGCTGGAGAGACGGTAGTAGCGATCGTCGAGCCCAATAAAATGAATATAGAAAGGAACGTAGCGAACAGGGCTTTGGCTCTTGATTTCAGGCGAAGATGAGACGCGCCGGGTTTAAAGAGTGATGCTGTCAAGGTGTTGCCTCCGGGCTTCAAAAGCCGGTTGGGGTGATCATGTCAAAAAGAGACTTGATAATAAGGGTGCATTTTACCTTGCTGGCACTAATCTAGCAGCGGCTTGACAGGCAATTTTACACAGTCGAATTAACCTAAAAGTTGCGATTTAATGATGCAAAATGACTTCAAATTACTTCGTGAAGCATGAATATTGGCGCCTATCTTGATATCTTTAACTCGTTCGAAGGAATTCCGATTGTTTGTCTGCCGAGCGCCAAAGTCAATCGAGGCAGGCGCCATAGCTCAGGAGAGCGAAATGGAGAAGAAGGATATGAGTGAAAGAACTGCATTAATCAAGAAAGCTGTATTAACGAGCGTCGGCGCTACATCTAGCCTCGACAGAATTAAATCGGCTCTTGACGATGCTATGCAAGACATTGTCAAGGTCGGACAAGACCTCCTCGACGATCTCGAAGAGCAAGGAAAAGTGAAAGCTGAAAACGCCCAACAGTTCCTTCGTGGACTTCAAGACAAAGCGTCCGAAAAGACCGGTTTGATCGAAGAGAAAGTCTCCGAGCAAGTGAAAGAAAAAGCAAAAGTATTTGGCTTCGTAACTCGCGAAGAGTTCGAAGAAGTACTCGAGCGCCTCAATGCCCTCGAAGGCAACGAGCCTGGAACTTCGCACTCGAAGAAATCCAAATCCAAAAAGTCCAAAGAAGATCACCACGAAGAGAACAGCTAGTTCTTAAAGAGCAACAACTCTTTGTAGAAGCTAACTCTTTGTCGTATTAATTGGCAAAACTAATTGCGCCCAAGATCCGCATTGGAACTTGGGCGCTTTTGTTTTATCAAATGAACTAATGATATGAAGGCCAGAAATTTATCCAAACAGGGCTGTGTCCGGCTAGTCGAGCGATACTCACAGAGATCCGTTCGTCACCCTTTTTGGTGGCATTTAACTCGAAGCCGGATTTCTCCTCCTTCATCGACGGCTTCCATCCACGACGTTCCAACTCATTCTTGTAATACGAGGCAATCTGCGCCGGCTGCGCATCCGAGTCAAAATAAATTTCGTGAGTCAACAGCGACATTATTTGCCCGCCCGGATACAGCGACACCGGATAATTTTTGGGTACGCCGACCGAACACAACTGCATGTCATGCTCATATTTCTTATCGCACTTTACGTGCAACGTCTGACTCACAGCTTTACCAGGATCGGCAAGTGGTATCACTTTTAATGTCACGTCTCCGCTTCCTTTTTTCGTAGCATCTGCAAAAACTTGGACCGTAAGATTGGGAGCGGTCGTGTCCGACCACCAGCCTATTCCTTGCTTGAGCATGCTCTTTCCGTAAGGCGAAAAGAACTTGAACGTATCCATCATCGTATCGTCTTTGTGCGGCATGTTTGCAAGAGCGCTGGAAGCGGACCAGACATTCTTGTTTTGATGCAAGGACAAAATCTCGCGGGTGTGCGTTCGAGCGTGATCTAAATCTTCTGGCTTCTCATCATAGTGAACGAGAATGCGCGGTTGAGAGAGCAACTTCTTGTCGAATGCGGATCCGGACAATTCGACATTGATTCCCCGCGAGTCGCCGCCATAGTTTTGAACGATTACATCGCCGACCGAAACCGACTTTCCGAGCGGAACTTCGTTAGGATAACTCCATGACGCTCCCAATACTTCCAGCTTGGGACTCATGTGCGGTAGCCAATGCTTATATAAATCGAAACCAAGCAACCCAAGCACTGAGAACACGATAAGAAAGAAAATTACCACCATCGCTCTAGCGGAAACTTCTTTGACGAAACCGCGCTTCGGTGCCATTACATCCCGTCCGCTTTCGCGGCTGAAATGCGATATCCGCTCGAGAATAGTGGACTGCGGCTGGTTGCCCAAAGTCATGGAAAGAGTTATTTCGCCACCGAGTATGGCGCAAATTATGCCGCTCATCCAGAGGTAAGGACGCAGCAAAAGATTTCGCCGCTCGAGCAACTCGTTGTAGTTGTCCACTTTGACCAACAGTGACGTAGAACCCTTCTCCTGAAAAGTCCGCACGCTCTGAATGTTTTTCCACTCAATCAATCCAAATCCGCGGCTCATCAATCCATGATCGGTAATGCCGCGCTCGTCGATTTCGTACAGCGGTCGGACGCGAAATACTAAACCTATATACATAGTTGATAGAAGCAGAATCGCAATTCCCATCGCCGCGAACATAAGTTGCGTGTCTTTTACGTGACTGGCCACAGCAACGATCAATGTGCCGCAGGCTACCAGAACCAAGCATGAAAAGGCGGAAATCACTTTCGCTGATTTCACTTCCAGTCTTTTGTCGTTGTTAGAGTTGATTTGCTCCGCCCACAGCGTGATATCGGTCGTTGATTCATCAGCTGTGCGGAGTTCTACCTTCGGCGATTTTAGCTTTTGCGAGGAACCTGTTTTTTGCTTGAATGACTTGTCCATTTAGGCTTGCGGACCTCCGCCGCTAATACCCGCCTTAATAATTGACGAAAAGCTGACTCCATAAGGCATAGAACCACGATACGGCATCCGCTTGACAGGGGCCATTTTCTTAACTGTTTCATTCGGATTGCGCGATTCGCTGCGACAGATTAAAACGCTTGCGCACTAATCCGAAATTTTCTTGCTTTATTAAATAGTCTTTTAAAAGCTGATAACTCGCATTTGTGAGCTTTTAAAAGCCCGTTTAATATTTCATCGCAAAAAAGAATCTACTTCGGCTCCAATGAGAATTGCTTCGACCCGCCCGCTTTTCAGTCAACGCTCGTTCAAGCAGCACACAGTCAACTATTCAAACTCAACGATCTCTTTCTTTTGGGAAGAACGTTTAGCCGCCTCGATTATTTTTATCGTTCGTAGGGCATCAGCCGGATCAACCGGCGGCGGAGTTCCATTCCTAATCGACTCTGCCACCTTTATATAAAACTGTTCGTAGCACCCGGGAACGCTTGGCACCGTAGACGATACCACGAAACTATTATCAGGTTTTACGACGGCAAGCTCTCCAGAAAACTTTTCGTCCTCAATGCCCCAGCCTGGAGAACCAGGTCTTGAGCCGGAACGCAAAGCATCCTCCTGGGGATCAAGCGCATATTTTTCGAAGCTGCCGTTGACCGCAAGAATCCGAAACCTCGGCGCCCTGATGGCTGACACAACATTCGTCCACAGATGCGCGTCAACGCTCGCCCCAGTAGCTGCCGGGCCGTTAGCTCCCGCCGTTGTGGCTCCCGCCGGGTTGGCTCGCCCCGTGTCATTCCCAGACCCGAATGATAGTGCCACAAAGGTGTCGTCATCAGCGCTTGCATCAGGCCGCCTGTTCCTCACCTCTGCATAGACAGTTTTCGGAGTTCCAAAAAGATGGCACGCTTGATCGATCAGATGACTTTGAAGATCGAACAACAGACCGCCACCAGATTCGATGCTAGACTCTCGCCATTTCTTGGGATCGACCACGGGACGATATCGTTCGAATCTAGACTCGAAGCGGCAAACGGGATGCAACGTTTTTTCTCTGATTATCTTTTCGATGGTAAGAAAGTCATTGTCCCAGCGACGGTTGTGAAACACCGTCAGCATGACGCCGGTCTTTTTCTGCAGGTCGATCATTTTTTGACAGTCGGCAGAGTTGGTGGCGAATGGTTTGTCGACAACGACAGCAAGTCCGGCGTTCATGGCGTTGATAGCCTGTTGTGCATGAACTCCATTCGGCGTCGCCAGGACAACCAGATCAAATTCTTCGTTGCACTCGTAGATGACCTCATCTGAGTCGTAGATGGTGGCACCAGGAAAATCGGTTTTCGCTGCCATCTGGCGGCCGGCGTTCGATGTGACTACTGCCGTTACTTCCATCGATGGCGTGGCTGCAATCAACGGCCCGTGGAACACTTTTCCCGCCAAGCCGTAACCGATAATTGCTGTTCGGATCACGTTCATGAGTTACCTTTTCACATTTTCACGATAGCACAAACAAGTCATTAGACTTTCAAAAGCTGAGACCTCGGTAGTCTTTGCCAATCGTTATTCTCGAACCTTTGGTAGCTGTGAAAATCGACTAATACGTGACTGAGGCCAACTAAATATACTTAGCCTTCAAGAACTGCTCAATGGGCGATTCCGCCTATCATCAGAACCAAAATCAGGGCAACGCGAAATATGAACAGTGTGACGTCTAAAGTCCAGACGACGCAACCGGTTACAACGGCGCCGGTAACAACGGAACCGGTCTTAAACGAGCCGGTTTCAACAGAACCGCTAAAGAAAGGCGCAGCGTTTCATGCGGAACGTCTAATTGATGCCTTTTTAAGCATCTTCTTATGCTGGATTTGCTTTTTAGCTTTCTACCATCAGGTTCATAGTGTCTTCCAATGTTCTGACACGGGTTGGTTGGTCAAAACCGGAGAGTACATCTGGAACACTCACAGCATACCTTCCACTGACATTTTTAGCTGGACCAGCCCAACCAGGTCTTGGACCATCTATCAGTGGTTGTTCATGTTTTGCTGCGGCGGTCTGTTCAAGGCCGGCGGACTATGGTTGGTTGGGGTCGTGGTGGCTTCCATGACTGCGACACTTTATCTCTGGATTCTGCCTGCGCAAATGCTCAAAAACAATGTTCGAGCACCTTTCGTATTCGGTCTGCTCTTTCTTGTTTCGTCAGAACTCTGGTACTTCGCACGCCCTCAGATTATTTCCTTTTTGTTGATCCCCATCTATCTAATTATTCTGGAACGCCTTCGTACCAAAGGGTACACGCCCATCCAGTGGCTTTTACCGTTGCTAATGCTGGTGTGGGTTAACGGACACTCTTTCTGGTTTATCGGGCTCGGTATTGCCGCATCGTATTTGATACCAGAGGCGGTCCGATCTAATGGCGCTACCAGACAAAAGCTGATTTCGGTGTTATGCGCCTGCGTAGCGGCAGTGTTTGTGAATCCCTATGGTGTAGAACTGCTGAAGTACAACGCTTCATTTCTAACTGAACCCGATTTCAATACCATCTGGGAGCTAAAACCGATTCTGATAAATGATTGGTATGAGCGTAGAAACGTCATCTCCTACTTTGTTCTCGCATGGATCATGCTTATTGCCGGCCGTAAACACGTTCCCAGAAGGGCATTTATTGTGGCGGCCATAGCTACAGTTGCTGCATTTCGAGTTTATCGATTCGTTGCTGTAGCAATTCTTTTGACGTGGCCTTATCTTGGCATGGCATTCAACAGATTTGAGTTAGCAAAAACAAATTACGGCAGGTTTGCGCATATCACTGTTAGCGCGGTGTTGCCGGCGGTCGCAATCGCCTTTTCTGTTTTTGCCTACAATGCTTGCTTTCCGCATGGCAAGCCAATATGGTTCACTCACAACGAAAGTAACTTTAACGCAGTCAAAATGCTTCAGCGGCACAAGGGACTTCAAAAAAACTTGTTTGTCGATTGCGCCGTTGGATGCAGCATGATTCTCGAGGATATGACGCCTGTTTTTATTGATAGTAGATTCGACTTCTACGGAAAGAAATTCTGTGACGATTGGATTGATTGCTTGCAAGGAGAAGGCGACTGGCGCGGCTATCTCTCGAGATGGAACATCTCAACTCTCTGTATTGCGAAACACTATCCCTTGAACAAAATTTTGAAGGAATCCTCTGACTGGTTGCTTGTCTTTGATGATGGCTCCGGCGTAATCTGGATCGCAAACGACGCTGCTGGTAGGGCGCTTTATTCAAGTCTGGACCTTAGTCCTCAATCTCTGGAATACAAAAATCTCGACTCGTCTGTCAAAAGGACCGTGCTAGAAAATCTGTGTGCGAAGAAGATGCAATTGGCAAACGCATTGATGGCTCAAGGTGAACTCCAAATGGCCCTCAAAGAGCGCCAGGAAGCGGTCGCCTGGTTACCCAAGACCAAATGAGAGTTTGGATCTACTAAGTAAGAGTGTGAAACCTAAGTAAGAGTGTGACAACTACTAGTACTTGTCGACCTTTCGCTCTTCAACAAAAAAGAACAAGCCGCCTAGTTGCTTGTTCTTTCTTTTGAGTTCTGTCGGATCCGCAGAGCGAACTAGCCGTTGCCGTTCGAGTTGCCGTTCGAATTGCCGTTCGAATTGCCGTTCGAATTGCCATTGGAGTTGCCGTTCGAATTGCCGTTCGAGTTGCTGTTCGAGTTGCTGTTAAAAGGGAAATCCCTGCCAAGGCCAAAAGGATCAAATTCTCTGAAAAATTCACTGCCCTCATCGCAACAATAGCCTGCCCAGGCTGCCGGTGCCGCCAACCCGAATATCACCAGTAATGGCAACATTGAAAACGCAATTCTTCGCATATTATCTCTCCGCTCAAAAGAATTTAGGTTAGTAATCGCAACATGGTAGCATTGCTGGGCTTGGGATGGCAGTCCTTGACAGGCGAAGATTTGCGGCACAACGAGCACCAACTGCGTTTGCCTCCCCAAAAAATGCCGATTTGAGGCTATAATCACCGGTCCAAGCTCAAGGTCTTAAAAGTTGAGTAATTAATAACAGACTTCCTGAAACCTGAGAAATTAATAACAAAAACTTCTAAGCAATAGACAGCCGCTCCTAAGTCGATACTGTCGCTCGAGCGCCTGGCACCGGTGTTAGATCTCGGAACCCGTGTGACTTAGATTCAACCGATTCAAATAGTGGTGCTGAAGCAAATCGATCTATTTTTGTTGAAAGAGTATGTACCACCCCTGATTTTTCTTCTGGTGGTAGTAGTCGGCGTTTGGGTGGGTTCATCCACTCTTCAATACATTTTCGCCATGATGGCTGATTTTGGAATTCCGTTTTACTACTCCTGGATTTTGCTGATTCTAAGAATTCCTTCCATCATCGCATCAGCATTACCGGCCACTATACTTCTGTGTACCGTAGTCGTTCTTGGTCTCAATCGACAGGGGGAGCTGACGTACCTGCGGTCGGCTGGTATCAGTGTATTTCGAATAATCGCAGCACCGTTGGTTCTAGCGTGTTCATTAACTTTGCTTTCTTATGCGTTATCTGAGTTTGTTGCGCCAGTTGCAGCAGTCGCTAGTAAGAGAATCATTTTCCTTGGTATGTACAAGGGCGTTTCGCCATACGGAATCAATTGCTCGATGGCACCGCATTTTCGTGATGGTGAGATAGAGAAAGTCATGTATTTCGGAAGACCAGATTCTGGGGCGTTTGCGAGTATCGTCGTATTGGATTTTCAAAAGAAGGGCGCCACAGGCGTAACCTGTGCGCCTTCGGCTAAATGGTGGCACGGGTGCTGGGTATTGAAAAACGGAACAACCCACGAGCTATCGAACAACACTTTTGATCATAGGAAATTGAAATTTCAAAGGCTCGTGATACCAGGAACAAGAGATGACGTCGATGTGTCTGCCATGGTCAGTGCGCTTCCACCGAGAGAGATGGGCATCGTAGAACTACAGCAGCACCTTCGTTCATCGATGCCCGAGCACGAAAGAACCAAGTCACTAGTCCGCTTATATGACAAATTCTTCGCGCCGTTATCATGTATATGCATGTTACTTGCCGGCTCTATAGTGATGTTCAGAAAGCGAAGGGATCCCATTTTGCAAACATTGTTTCCAGCATCGATTCTTATTGCCTATTACTTTCTTCGTGCGGCAATGATGGGTTTGGCGGAGAACGGGCGGATAGAGCCGATGATTGCTACGGCAATTCCGACCATTGTTACAGGCACGTTCTCGATTCTAGTTTTGCTGATTCTATCTGGAGAACTCCGATTTGTTCTACCCGAACTCCCGGTATGGGGGCGGCAGGTAGACCATGAATTAAGTTCGTAAAATGTAATGGCTTGACTGATCATGACATGATCCTTAGATGCGTTAGACGCCACTCTATTGGTCACTCGCGATGCGAGCTTCATATTGATGTCAATATCCTCCGTCCTCGACGGCAAATCGCAACATAAAACCGGTGCCCAGTCGCCAGCCGAAGCCACAAGAAAATTGTCCTTCACCAGGCTCTTGCTCGCGTATTCCGGATGCTTCTGTTTGGGAGCATTGCTCGGTCTATCAGCTCCCGGATTTGGCCAGTGGTACTTAGCCTGGATTGGCCTTGCCCCACTTATACTGCTCATTGTTACCAGTAAATCAGTAATGCAAGCCACCGCCCGTGGTGTTGCTTTCGGGTATGGATATCATCTGGTCTATATGAACTGGTATTTTGCACTGCATCCACTCGGATGGCTCGGATTGGGCGAAGCCAGCAGTGTTTTGGTCGCATTGGTTTGTTACCTGTTTGAGACTGGACACCAGACACTCTTAGTCGCTATTTTTGCCGGCATTGCTCGGGCGTTGCCATTGAAAAGCGGAATTGTTCCTGCCGTTCAGCAAGGCAAGCTAAAGTTACCTGCTTTGCTAGTTTTGCCTTTGCTCTGGGTTCTGTGCACCAACAAAATAGGAAATGCACCGGAGGTTTCTGGCGTACCGTGGGCAATGCTGGAGTACACGCAGTATCTTCAGCTGCCGCTAATTCAAATTACCAGTCTAATAGGTGGCGTTGGTCTCGAGTTCCTTATGGTTTTAGCGAATGTTGCAGTTGCTTGCACAATCGTGCATCACTCATCCATTCGCCCAAAGGCATTGAATATGGGAAGTAAACCTCAATCCTGGGGCGAATTGGTCGCGATTTCATTACTGGTTGCTTGCATATACTTGACCGGAGCTTGCAGTTCAAATGCAAAACAATTCCATCCGCAACATCGCATCTCGTGTTTGCAGATTGACGCTCCAAAAGGGCGCAAGCGTGATCCAGACCTCAAAATTGCCGAGCTAAAACAAGCGGCATCTCTTTTTGCTGCCTGCCGATCTGGATTGTGCTTGTGGCCAGCCATGCCAGTCAACCTCCATGAGCACAAACGTTTTGCGGAGTGGTTAAGCACATTCGCCAGTCAAAAAAGTATGAACCTCATCGTTGGAGCCTATTCAACTGGTCCGCGAGGCGGACGCGCACATTCAATTTATACTTTTGACAGTGCTGGAGTGATGGGCAAAGATGTGTATAAAAAACGGTACCTGGTCCCTGTCAGCGAATACTATCCTCTCTTCTTCAGCGGTTTGCCAAAGTTTTTAACAGCTCCTTTTTCACGTATGCTCAGTGGCAAGGTGTTCGATCCAGGTCACGACCCTACCGTGTTGTCGTTTACCCAGGGCAAGGTTGCACCACTGATTTGTTTTGAAGTCGTGTCACCTGACATGGCTGCTGCTAGCGTGGCAAACGGTGGCGAACTACTCGTTGACATTGCTGACCGCTCCTGGTTTCAGGGCCCGAGCGGTTGGATGATGGGCGAACAGATGCTCTCGATGGCCGTTTTGCGCGCCGTCGAAAATGGACGATATTTTGCTTTCACGGAGAACACCGGTCCATCGGCGATAATTGATCCTACCGGGAAGATTGTCTCGCGAGCGCCATTCTTCAAGTCGACGATCTTGGAAGGTCAAGTCCAGTTTATCTCCGAACCAACTGTTTTCAACAGTATTTTCAGCCGCGTATTTTGCAGCAAGGTCAAGAACTGAACTACTTTTGGGTCAAGCAGTCACCTTCACTGTACGACCTTGCGTATTGGCCTGCAGCAACCTTAACGAGTGTATTGGGCTGCAGCAACCTTAAGGGGATGGTCCGGTCTATTTGTTTAAGATACTAAATACGGTGTCCTCGGACAACATTTCTATCTCGCCTTCGAAAAGTTTCCTCTGGTCGTATGGCGATTGACATACGATTCTGCCAACCGGATCGATGATCGCCGATGGACCTGTATTTCCAGCAAAGACGAAATACTTTTTATTTTCGACCGACCGAAGAACACTAAAAGACAGCATTTGCTCACCGAGGACCGAGCTGCGGTACGCAGACAAATCACTCAAATCAATCAACAATTCTGCACCATTGCGCACACTACTTCCAACAAGATCGGAATCGATTGCTTCGAAGCAGAGCAAAGGAGCGATCCTTCCTGATTGAACACTGAATACTGTCGGTTTCGTGCCCGCAAGTAGGTCATCGCTTGAGCGACTGATCAAGGTTCTAATTGGCTTGGGCAATATCTTAATAACCGCAGGCACGTATTCAAAAAACGGAACAAGAAAGCGTTTATGATAGACGTCTTCCGAGAGCATGCCGTCGCGACTGATCGCGTACACAGAATTGAATCTAGCGCCGCGAGTACCATCCAACGCACCAATTACGGTATCTACTTTTCGATTGATCGCAAACTGCTTCAGTGAATTGACCATCTCAGGGTATTTTTTGAGCGAAATTGGCCAGGCCGCTTCCGTGAAAATACACAGACCTGGAGCTGAGTTGACAGCAAGGATTGATGATTGAACAATTTTGTCCTTGATAGATGTTTTTATCTGCTCGCTGAAAGGGATGTTGGTTTGAACCACCGACACGTGGACGTCAGGCTCAAATTTGCAATTCGCAATTGACCAGCTTCCAAAAGCTGTAACTCCCAAACAAATCGCGATCACCGCAATAGATTGTCCAGCCGCTTCCCTGAGCGATACCGCAGCTAGTTGGAGCGCAGGAATGTATTTTGTCGCTACAAAAATTGCCAGGCCGATGTTGACCATGACAATCATGAACTGAATACCGACCCCTCCAACCCAAGCCGCAATCTGAATGAAAGGTAGTTGTCTGTACTGGGTGTATTCGAGCATCGACCAAGACACGCCTGACAGGTCTGGTAGATTTCCGACTTTATGAACCATGACCCACAAAGCAGGTATTACCAAAAGTGCCGGCAAACGCCGTTGTTTTGCCAGGGTGCTCGGACTTATAGAACCTGACAGTGGAAGTGCTTTGCTTAGAGCGGAAAAAGCGGCTGTTACAAGCGTCAGCCGTCCTGCGAACATGCCCCAATCGAAAATGACAATGGCCAAGGCCTGCCAGGCGGATGCATCTTTCCATAAAGAAGGATGCGATCCTAGAAGCCAGTTGAGATATACGAGATTAAAAGCAAAAGCAAAAAACGTTCCTCGAATAGTCGATTGAAGTATGGATTTGCTTTGAAAAATCAGAAGAAATAAAGGAACCAGTCCGACCCATGCCAGATACCATTGCTCTATGCCTGGAGAAGACAGTCCGAGAATAGTGCCTGATACCAGAGCGGCGAATAGAGTCGCCGGTTCTCTCCAAGACGAGCGTCTCCAATAAGGAGCGTTCGTATTCTTAAGCTGTTTCTCCATTTCCGTTGCGAAGATTCTGCTGTTCGCAACACGACAATCCGGTTGGATTTCAACCGTTTGGACATTTTCAACATCATCTGAGACGCGTTTTGCAACCAGACTTGATTTTGGCATCACAACTGTCAACCAGAAACTCCGAAAGACTTGTAATAAATATCATTTCGAGAGTCAGAAACTATGAAATCGATCTACTGCAATCAGATGTTTTTAGGAGTATTGACCTCTGGGAACAGCCCATTGACCTATCTTAGGCAATATTAATGGAGCGGTCACATCATCTCTCCCGGCATCGGCGGAATCTGGGGCACCTGCCGATGATAAGCGGGATCAGTTATATTAGCGCCTGCGGGCATCTCTTCCAGATGAGGAAGTGGACGGCGCAGTTGAAACTCCAGAGCCAACCCAGGCGATTCATCGGTGGGTGGCACAGTTCGATTTCCCCAGCGCGGGTCGAGCGAGCGCAACAATGGACGATCGCGCTGAAAGACCGCATCACGAATTACTGCAGACCACTCGACGTTTCCTTTGTCACCAGTAACGGTAGCAGCACGCGAATAGTAAAAACTCTGCCCGGGTGGCAATGCCAGGCCGGCGAACGGGTAGTCGCTTGTTCTGTGAGCCTGTATTTGCTTGTTAGGGTACAGGTCGTTTGAATCAAAGATAACTGTTAACGGATCTGCTGGTTCTGTTGTCTCGACCTCCGCCACCACCTCTGATATCAGCTTGTTATTGACTTTGACACGATACTTATTGCCTGCTTGCGCCACCGGTTGCGCGGGAGACTGCCCTGGCGTAGACGGTTGACCTTCTGCCGTCTGACCGTTACCCTGAAACTTCTCCCACGGAGTCAAGATTGTAAGAGTCTTGCCGAACCACGGCGAAATCTGCTCTAGTCGCCCGCTACTCTCCTCGGCCTTCTCATCTCCGTCACTCGGCTCGTATTGCGCTGCATCGAAGAAGTCAGTTTCTTTTACGGGCTCGACGATAGGAACAAACACAGACTTGCGACCGAGCAGGAATCCGGTATCGGGCTTGTCTAACTCGTGAAGCCCGTTGCGCAGGTACGAGAATGCAGCGGAGGTCAGCTCATAAGTGCGGGCGGCTGCCCGTTCTGCATTGCGCATGGAAATTTCAGTCAATCGATCGATTCGTCGCAACTGCGCTACTCGATCCTTAGAAAAGGCGTACGATGTCTTAAGGGATTCCAACTTGGTCGATGTGCGTTCGATCTCGCGCTTCTGCTCCGCTGATAAGTCCAACTTTGATTGGGATGTGTTTCTCATGAGCACTTTCAATCGTTCTGTCAGCGATGCCATTTCCTGCCGTTGCACCACCATTTTGTCTTCCAGTGAGGCCAGCTCGACTTCGGCTCGGCGCTTGACGTTCCTCGATATCGCGATAGATTCGAAAGCGGCGATGTTGGTATCGTATACGGTATCGAGATACTTTTTGACCAGCTCTTTATCGAAGCTTGCCCTGCCCGCAAGATTCAGTTGCCCATTGCCGTCAACAAAAAGCGGCATTGCTCCGCTGGGAAACTCTTCACCTTCTGTCGCGAATTCGAAGCATGTCGTCAGCGCTTTCTGCCCTTCGCTTCCGGGACCGGTTCCTTTTATAAATCCTCGCTCGGTTGCACCGGTGTCTCTAACCAAACAACTGTTTATAGCTTGAGTGGCGGTTTTGCGAGAACTTTCAGCCGCTGTCAACTGCGTGCCCATCATCGAAAGAACCTTCTCCGGATCGGGAGTCGGATAGATGTGCTTGATCCAGTGATAAAGCCCGACAAGAAGAGCATCCCCCGGTGGCATCGCAGGTAATACCGGATCGATGCTTGGTTGAAGGTGACCCTCTCCCGGCACCGTACCGCCGGTGGCTTGTTCCCACTCGCCATTCTTCAACCAGACTGACGGCGCAATCAGGTCGTTGATGCTGCGAAACTGTTTGGGCAATCCATGCGGAAAGCGCATGACCAGTGCTGATCGCGTGCTAGTTGGTGGTGGCGCTGCCAGAGTTGCGCATGCTTGTTTTACAATCGTTGCCGAATTGGATTTCTTCTCTTTCGGCTCGAACTTAGCCTCGACCAGCACCGCATTCGGTAGCACGCCCGGTGCGGCTAAAATAAATTTGCGGGCGTCTACCATCTCTGAAGCCGATGTCGTTCTGTAGAATTGCACGGTCCTGTCGGCAAGCACCGGAACCGGGAAGTCCGGCTTATAAAAGCCATCGACGACGAACGGTTGTTCCTTATCAAAGCCGGATGCCGGGATGAGAACTGGCTTTGCCATCTCGCCTTCAAACCGGCCAAGTTGAACCGAAATGCTCGTCAGCACCAGGTCTCGTGAGTTCTCTTTTCGCAAAATCTTTGCTACTTCTTCGTATATAACGCCACCGCTCGAGCCGCCGTTGATCGTTCCGAGCCCGCCACCTGCAGGCGATTGAATAGAACTTGTCAGCTTCGTCATCAGTCGACTTTTTATTTCTCCCAGGCTATCGATGTCGTCGACAATCTGTTTGTTGAGAGCTTCTCGGTTTACTTTGCTGGCGATAATACTTGCGCACCGAATCGCTGCATTGACCGAGTTGAACGAACAGATCCGCTGCGGACCAGTCTCCGTGCCGTTCGACATCTCCGCCGGCAAAGTGACATCGCAAATTCCGATCGCTCCGAATCGAGGGCTGAACTCCGCGCTCTCGACGATGCGCTTTGCCGCCAGTGCTGCTGCCGCTTTTACCGGCGACACCTGAGTGTTGAGCTGGTCGAAACTCATCCGACCGAGTGCCAGAATGTAAGCAGCGATGATCACGCCGATCGCAATGGATGCCACGCACACCTGCCAGAGCGGATAGGCACGCTTAGGGCGCCGTGCGGAAGGTTTGCCCGGCAAGTTGGAACCGGTTGCTTTTAGTTCTGCCTTGCTGCTTTCCACGAGAGGGTAACCAATGTTCAAAGACCCGTTTGTGTTCAGATCTGACCCATAAGTGTTCAGGTCGTCAGGCTCAGAGGCACATAACTGGATGATACCAGTATTGCTTGCGGCCCCTTCAAGCTTGTTTATGTTCTGAAGATTCGTTATAAAGGAAGAAAAGGCCGCAATGCAGGTGTGAAGTATTTTTTCTGAGTTTAAAAAGCCACTGGCCGCGTTACTTCCCACGATTTTGATTGTTGCATTTATCGGACAATCGAATTCGAACACGGCTTTGTGCGCGCCGGCGATTGCCACGATACCTGGTGGCGCCGGCAATTCAACAAAAAGCGCAAGCAACTCAACAAGTACGAAAAACGCAAACCCACTTGTCGAGATCAGCGCACTGATGGACAAAAGTTCTTTCCGACTGGCGCGACAAAAGTTGGAAGAGTATGTCGCGACCAATCCTGAAGATGTGCAGGCGCGCCTGCTGGCTGGGCGTCTTTACCGCCAGATGGGTTTGACTTCGTTTTCGATTGTTGCATACGAGGAGGCACGCCGCCGAGCACCACAGATGCTCGAGCCGTATCTAGCGTTGTCGCAGATGCAACTGGAAAATCTCAATGTCGAACTGGCACTCTCCATGGGGCGTGAAGCAGTCAATCTGGCGCCGACTTCCAAGGAAGCGCGTTTTGCGCTGATCTCGGCTTTGATTGCAAATTACAATCTCATGGAAGCGAATACCGAGTTGGAGAAATTGCTCAACGATGCTCCCGAAGATCCAGAGGTGTACTATCTCGGCTTCAAGCTCTACCAGGATAGCGGCGAGCTTACGAAAGCCAGGGAATATCTCGATGCGGCGCTGCGAATCAAACCCGACAAGATCAGCTGGTTGTTCGATCTGAGTGAGTTGTGTCAGGCACAGGGGAAGTATCTCGAAGGGCGCGATGCCATGCTTACGTATTTGAAGCAAATGCCGGATTCCACGCGCGCGCAAGCTAAGCTCGCCGAAATTCTCGAACACGGGCTCTACGACTACGACGGTGCCGAGCGGGTTTACGAGGCGATCCTCAAGGATGATCCGGAAAATCCGACTGCACTAGCTGGTCAGTTGCGCCTCGCCAAAAAGCAAAACGATCTGGCCGCTGCAATCAAACGCGCCTTCTGGGACATGATCACATGGGTGACAGGAACTAAACAGCGTTAGATTTTGGCGATCACGCATCCAGTAATCACGGGATCGGACCTGGCTTCGTCAAGCTCGAACCGCTTCGTCGAAGCTTAGCCTAAGCCCACTTCGTCAGAACGCGCTTCGGTCCGTGAATCGGATCTTCGATGATCACGGTGTTGTCGCGATTCGGTCCGACCGACACGATTGCGACAGGCACATCCAGTTCGTTTTCGAGGAAGTCGAGGTAGTTCTTGGCTGCATCCGGAAGGTCTTTGACGCTGCGGCATTCGACAGTCGATGTCTTCCAGCCCGGAAGCTTCTTATAGACAGGAACCATATCTGCGAAGTTCGCGCCGATGCTGGGCAAGTTTCTGTATGTCTTGCCGCTCTGCCTGCCTTTGTATTCGACACAGACTTCGATCTCCTCGAGGTCATCGAGAACATCGAGCTTGGTGATTGCCAGGCAATCGAGACCATTGATGCGAACTGCATATCTTCCAAGCACCGCATCAAACCAACCGCAACGACGAGGACGTCCTGTGGTGGTACCGAATTCGACACCAACTTCTCTGATTTTATTTCCGAGTTCTCCAAGCAATTCCGTGGGGAACGGACCTTCTCCAACCCGAGTCATGTACGCCTTCGAAACGCCGATGACGCGGTCGATGCTGGTCGGACCAACACCAGCTCCAACGCAAGCGCCGCCTGCAGAAGGAGAAGAACTCGTGACATACGGATAGCTGCCGTGATCGAGATCGAGCAGTGTTCCTTGAGCGCCTTCAAACAAAATATTCTTCTTGTCGCCGACCGCTTCGAAGATGAGCGCGGACGTGTCGCAGACATACTGCTTCACGCGTTTGCCGTAGTCTAAATACTCCTCGAGGATCTCGTCGGCATTCAGTGGTGGCAGATTGTAGAGCCGCTCGAAAAGCACATTTTTACGCGGGACCATGAAGTCCAGTTTGGCTTTCAAAACTTCTCTGTTTAGCAGGTCTTCCATTCTAATGCCGGAACGCGCACACTTGTCGGCGTACGTCGGACCGATACCACGTTTGGTGGTACCGATTTTTTTGTCGCCCCGGCTTTCTTCTTCAGCCGCATCAAGGATGAGGTGATAAGGCATCGTGACGTGGGCTGTGGCTGAGACTTTCAGCTGCGAGTCATCGAGACCGCGCTCCATCAGCCCAGCGAGCTCATTGAGCAGCGCTTTCGGATCGATGACCATGCCAGGTCCAAGAATGCAGGTCTTGCCTTTGTAGATAATTCCAGAAGGAATGAGGTGAAACTTGTAGGTTTCTCCATCTACAACGACGGTGTGACCGGCGTTACAGCCACCCTGGTATCGAACGACCATGTCGGCATTACGTGCTAAAAGGTCGGTGACTTTGGCCTTGCCTTCGTCTCCGAACTGCGCGCCAACAACGATTACATTAGCCAAGACCTTATCTCCTAAATTTCGTAGCCGATATCTGCGAAAACAGCATGAGGCAGAGACTGCCAAGCGCCGCGTATTGCCGCAGGAACAGTCCTGGTGTGAAATTCTCCAGAACCTAGTAAGTCTATGCCAAACAGTCAAGAGCTGTCAATTTACTGGCTTTCGAACTCTTCATTAAGAATATCTACACTTGGAAAAGCCCGAATTTCGCTTATGCGGCGGGCTTTCCCGGGCGCTTTGTAATCATGTAATGTAAACTAAACGGTGACAGAAATCCCGGGAATTTCGCCCTCGAGCGACAGTCGAACCCCGCGAATTCTGACTAGCCGGTGCTTCGCGCACCTCAATAAAAACATTCGGTGAACAGCAGTTGAACCTGGTTTTCGACCCATCTTTGTGCAAGCGTCAACCAACGGCGACAGCATTGTTCGCTTCCGCACTGGAGAAATCCTCCCTGGCGCACGCTTTTTTATTGATTGGCGAAGAGTTGCATGATAAGGAACTTTTAGCCATTCAGATGTCCGAATACCTCAACTGTACTGGCACCGCCCGCAGTACCAGGGGCGCTTGCGCTCGCTATCTGGAAGAGAAGGACCAGTGTCAGAACTGCCGATGGATAGGCCAGAAGAAGCATCCGCAAGCATTTGTGCTGGTCACTGTCGACGAAGAGGGTGTCAAAGGTGGTTCCACGACAAAAATAACTGTCGAGAAGGCTCGGCAACTTTCCGCTGAGCTGGCAAGAACTTCAGCGTACAAACGCGTTGTCGTCGTCGAAGATGCAACTGAAGACGTTTTGCACAGACCGGCTGCCAATGCTCTTCTGAAGACAATTGAAGAACCTCGGGCAAGTTGCTTCTTCTTTCTGTTTGCTCGTTCTCCCGAACAAGTTTTGGCTACCGTAGTCAGTCGCTGCCAGGTTATTCCAATTCTTTCGACCGCTGAGAAACTGAAGGGCCCGTTGGCTAAACTGTCAGAAGGCGGTCGCAATCTTGCCAAGCATCATGTTGCTCTGACTGCTGCTGACGGAGAACGTCTTGCAGAGCAGGTCTCGACCATCAGCAAATTGAAGTTCTTCGACTGGAGCCGCAGAGCGGCTGCCCAGACGGCTCACTCCAAGCGCATCTATCGCATGAGGGAGGCTGTGTCCGAGGCTCTCGAGCTCTCTTCCATTCTCACCGACATGGTCGATGACTCCGACCCGAACGCGATCATCGACGCTGCTGTGCTTACCGAAGTGGAAATTATCGGAACCAGCGCCGCCAATGTTCCGCTAATCTCAAACTACCTTCGGTATTTGCTTGCCTCAGCCGAGCAGACAAAGCTCCGAATCGAAGGCTACGTAGGCAAAAAGGCGGCTATCGACTCATTCGTTTTCGAGTGGATCGAGGTCAGGCAACGCCTGTTCAGCTGACAGAACACTGCCCAAACCAATTCACACCTGATAATCATATGCCTGGTTAAAGCTCTGGCGAGACGGGAAGTAATCTGATACAAGATGACAGTTAGTGAGAGACGATGACATCGAGTCACACACGATGACGTTAAGTCACAAACGATGACAGTCAGGGCCAACGACAAGCGGATCGCATCAAGCATGCGTTATGGGGAGGAATGAATCTTGGCATCGAAAGAAAGCAAGGACCTCGATAGCAAACCACCTGAGGGACAAAACCTCGTAAAAGATCTTCTCTGCCCGCAATTGCTCCTTGCAATCCTGGCTGGAGGCGCCTTTGCATACACGCTGGCGAAACCGATTGAGATCCCGAAGCTACCTTCCAAAGATGGAGCCAACCAGAGCGCGACTGCCCCTAAATCCGGCAGCCCCGTCAAAACCAAAGACGCTGACCCCGCCATCGACAACGACCATCTAGCTGCAGATGTAGACAAGCAAAAACCGCTTCTGCTCTACAACCAGGGCAAGAAAGCTGAAGCAAACAAAGCCGCCTGGGATATCGCCAAAGACGTCAACTCCCGCAGGGACATCAAGAAATTACTGGCGGCAGGCAGCGTTCTCATCAAATCTACCGAGCTGAAAGACAAGTGGAAAGGCTGGCTGCTCCTCGACAAAGCCATTCACAAAATGCCCAGAGCTCGTTATGTGAAAGCCTACTATGCCAACCGGCAATACGAATTCGGCAAAATGCGCGAAGCGATCGAGAGCTATGAAGACGCAATCAAGCTCGGTCCTGATGACTGGATAGAGCCGCGCTTGCGCCTAGGCGAACTCTGCATCAAGGACGAACAGGGCGCCAAAGCTGTGCGTTTGTTCGAAGATACGCTCAAGACCAAGCCGGACGAACCGCGCATAATGGAGAAGCTCGGCATCGCAACAGCAGTTGCCGGCGACAGTGCCAAAGGCTTCGAGATATTCAGCAAAGGTGCCAACATCGAATTTGACACCATGGATTACCACCCCGACATTCGCGCGTTGCAGGACAAGCACGGTGGTTTGACCGAGCTTGCCATCACAGAACAGAAGAAAGTGGTGGCAGCCAAGCCTGACAGCGTCGAAGAGAGGATCAGGCTTGCGCGACTTCTGATCCTGGTTTCCAGACTCGATCAAGCGCAGACCGAACTCGAAGAAGCGCGCAAACACAAAGAGTCCGATCCCGAGATTTATTTCGTTCTGGCAAACGTGCAAAACAGACGTGGCGACTTCAAGGAAGCCGCAAACGCCTTCGCATCAGGCGTTCGCTGCGAAGCTGTCGACAAGCCGGCGGTTCCTTCAGAGCAAAAATACTTGCCGACTTACGAAGACGGACTTGAAGAAGAACGCCTGACCAAGGAAGAAGATGCGGCTCCGGCTGCACCAGCAGCTGCTGCTGAAGAGAAACCTGCTGAGACGGCGCCTGCAGAAAAGCCCGCCGAACCCAAACAGGAATCATCAACCAAGAGCCCGGACGAAGAATAGCAAACAGACCGACACCAAAGGCAGGAAGCCTCTTCGACAAAGTATCACGTGACAGCAGAGATTGGCTGGCGCGCAAACAAATCTGCGCAACTAGCTTGCCGTGCCCGTTCCGTTAGTTCCTTCCAGTTCTGAAAGTTTCTTGTAGAGGTCTTTCTCGGCTTCCGAGGGATGTGTCGGAATGACGATCTTGGTTCTGATGAGCAAGTCGCCTGGTTGCTTGTTTTTCAAGCTCGGCAGTCCTCTGCCTTTCAAGCGAAGCAAGCGGCCGTTTTGGGTTCCGGCTGGGATTTTGATCTTCACCGATCCATCCAGAGTGGCTACCTGAGCCTGTCCGCCCAGCACAGCCAGAGCCGGCGAAACCTGCAACTCGCAAATAATGTTGTCACCATCTATGGTGAACTGCTCGTGCGGCTTCACTTTCACACGCAGATAGAGATCGCCTCGACCACGTGCTGTATTCATGCCTTGCCCCGGAATACGAACCTTCGAGCCTGGGCGCACACCAGCAGGAATCTTCACCTCGATTGTCTTTGGCGGCGAGCCTGGCGGCGTGATCTTGAGAGTTCTTTGCGCGCCATTTGCCAGCTCTTCGATAGACAGCTCGATGTCGGCCTCCTGATCGTAGATGCGGCTAGAGCGAGGCTGACCGCCGCTTCCAGTCGTGGAGCCTGGTGCTTGTTGCCGTTGCGGACGTTGTTGTTGTCCGGCTGCGCCGGGCGCGCCCGGCGTTCCAAATGTTTGACCGAAAAGCATGTCGAAGAAGTCCGAAAAGGGGCTTCCTGAGCGGCTGAACTCACCAAAGCGATCAAAATCGAAGGTGAAACCCCCTTGACCGAAATCGGGCGGCGGCTTGAAGTCTGCACCAGCCTTCCAGTTAGAGCCAAGAGTGTCGTAGCGCTTGCGTTTGTCAGGGTCTTTGAGAACTTCGTAGGCTTCGGTAACTTCTTTGAATTTCTCTTCGGCGCCCTTGTCTCCCTTGTTTACATCCGGGTGAAACTTGCGAGCCAACTGCCTGTAAGCCGTCTTGATCTCTTTCTGACTGGCGGTACGCGGTACTCCTAGTGTTTGATAATAGTCCTTGAATTGAACCACGTTGAAACCGCACCCCTTGTGAATCACGCCGCCTATGCTGAGCCGACGATAAGACTGTTTTAGCACGTCTTAAAGTCTAATTCCTAGAGTCGTGATCGATGTGATTTAACTGATTAAAAGTTAAAGCCCAGTGGAATATGGTACATGGGCCATCTTAATCGAACTCGACAAATGCACACTGGCGCCACCCTGACTTCCGACGTCAAAAGGGTCCGGCTGACCGGCCTGTCGAGTGAGTGAGGAGAGTGATAATGATTAGAATGCGTACTCGCCGAAGGAAGAGTCTCGGACAGTCGACTGTCGAACTGTGCGCCGGCTTATTTCTCCTCGTTCCGCTGGTGCTCGTTCTTTTCGACCTTGCTGTCATCGTCATCGGCGTCCAGGTCAACGACCAGACGTGCAGACAGGCAGCTCGCTCAGCCTCGAGCGGCAATCCTGCCACCGCCTACGATCGCGCTCAGGCGATCATCGCGCGTGCCAACGCGCAAGGCAGCTCGATGCTAAGCAGATTTACTCTGGCTGGTTTTACTTTCAACCCCGGAACCGTAATCGCCGACGCCAACAACCTTGTTCCATACGGCGGAACCGTCAGCGGAACCGTAACTGTACAAACGACGGTAGAGGTGCGGCCGTTCATCGTTCCATACGTTTACAGTGGTGGCGCGCCTCTTGTCTTCCGCTCGTCGCAGACCTTCCCCTTTACTTACGTGGTGCCAAACACCGCAACGTAACGCCGATCCAGCGGCGCGTCGTCTGTCACGGAGCCCGTGACACTGCCCAGAGCAACGACGACGGACTGGCTCTCTTTCTCAGAGATTGAGTACAAACAGAAGCGAGGCTCGATTGATTCAAGCCTCGCTTTTGAATTCTTGGTTTGGTTAGGGTCTAACGTTCCTTTCAATATTTGGAAAGAACTTTGCGACCGCTTCGTCCAGTTACGCTGCCAGGAACTTGGCGAGCTCTGGAAGGGTTTGAAGGTCGAGCTTCAGTCCAGGGCCCATCGTCGAGCTGAGGTAGATCGACTTGATGTAAGTTCCTTTAACGGAGGTCGGCTTGACCTTTTGAATCACGTCGACAACCGCGGCGAGATTCTTTAGGAGACGATCTTCCGAGAACGACAGTTTGCCGATTGCCATCTGCACGAGACCACCAGTTTTCTCCGCACGGAAAGCCACTTTACCAGCTTTCAATTCGTTGACTGCTTTGGCGATGTCGAGGGTGACGGTTCCGTCTTTCGGGTTTGGCATCAGACCTTTAGGACCGAGCTGTTTACCCATTTTGGAGAGCATTCCCATGCAATCAGGCGTTGCAACGAGCTTGTCGAATTCGAAGAAGCCCTGACCGATTTTCTCGACGAGATCTTCTGCGCCGACTACGTCTGCGCCTGCCTCTGTTGCTTCAGTTGCTTTCTCGCCTTTGGCGACAACTGCTACGCGAACTTCTTTGCCGGTGCCACCAGGCAAGGTGACTGTCGAACGAATTTGTTGATCGTTCAATTTCGGGTTGATGCCGAGCCTGAAGTGAACTTCGACCGTCGGATCGAATTTCACCGATTTCTCGGTTTTGAGAATTTTGACCGCATTTTCTGCGTCGACGGGATCTTTGTATTTGGTTTTCAGATCCGCGAGTGTCTTCTGTCTTTTGGTTAACTTGGCCATGGCTCGTCCCTTCTATCTTGTTGCATGCGACCTTTGGTCGCCCCATAGGTCAAACGGCGCCATCTAAATGACGGCGCCTCCCTAAACTATTCGTTGATTGTGATTCCCATGTTCTTGGCGGTGCCACGCACCATCAGCTCTGCCGACTCGATCGTTGTGCAATTGAGGTCGGGCATCTTGATTGTGGCGATCTCGGTGACCTGCCCTTTGGAGATGCTGCCTACTTTTGCTTTGTTCGGTGTAGCGGAACCTTTTTCAACTTTGGCTGCCTTCTTGAGGAGCTCGGAAGTTGGAGGTGTTTTGAGAACGAAATCGAAGGTTCTGTCTTCGAAAACGGTTATCTCAACTGGAATGATGGTGCCAGCTTTGTCCTGCGTTTTAGCGTTGTACTCTTTGCAGAACTGCATGATATTGACGCCGTGTTGACCCAACGCTGGACCAATAGGCGGTGCGGGATTGGCTTTCCCGGCTTGTATCTGCAATTTAATTTTCCCAGTGACCTTTTTCACGGCGTCCAGTTCCTATGCGTATATATACCGAATGTATGATTCTATGGCACTTGAGCCATATAATCCAGCACGTTTAGACTTTAATAACCTGGTTGAACTCGAGTTCGACCGGGGTTGCGCGACCAAAGATGATAACAGAAGCTTTGATGCGCTCTCTCTCCAGGTTTACTTCTGTAACTTCACCGGTGAAGTCCGCGAACGGTCCACCCGTGATTCTGACGTAATCTCCGACCTTCACATCGATAGCTGCAGCCTTCTTACCTTTGACTCCAGTAGAGGCGATTTGACGTCTCAAGATCTTGCGAATCTCGGAGTCCTGGACGGGAATTGGTTTTTTGCCGGCGCCAACATATTTCGTTACACCAGGCGCCTCACGAACCACTCTCCAGGAGTCGTCATCGAGGATCATTTCGACAAAAACGTAACCTGGATATTCGCGCTCTTTCTTCTCGACGCGCTTGCCATCCTTGACTTTGGTGATCATTTTTTCAGGAACGATCACGCCAAAAATTTTGTCTTGCGCATTCATCGTCACGACGCGCTTCTCGATATGCTCTTTGACTTTGTTTTCGTGACCGGACGCAGTCTGTACTGCATACCATTTTCGTAGTCCGTCCGACTTGATGAAACCCATTTCCTTCCTCTTTTTCTCTGTATGGATTTTTGAATTGCCTGCGACCCTTTAGGGTTGTGGTGCCTTGGATTCCTCTAAGGTGTTGGCTGAATGCTAACTAAGGCTTTGGTGTGCCGGGCGTTCCGCTTGCTGGAGCGGGCGTGGCAGGAGTGCTGGCGGGTCTCGTAGCGGCGCCTTGCGGGGTAGCTGGAGCCGCTGGTGTAGAAGTTGTCGGTGCAACCGGGGCTGGTGTCACCGGAGCCGTGCCGGTTGGTGCAGGCGTGGTCGCTGGAGCCGGAGCCGTGCCGTTTGGTGCAGGCGTGGTGGCTGGAGCCGGAGCCGTGCCGTTTGGTGCAGGCGTGGTGGCTGGAGCGCCTGGAGCCG